>Ga0207932_1000690_pt1 | contig 11554 bp, 11 predicted proteins | sample NGESurdeep092012_FD_184480 | JGI IMG/M metagenome (GOLD analysis project Ga0207932, IMG submission 184480) | Arctic peat soil microbial communities from Barrow, Alaska - NGEE Surface sample 415-2 deep-092012 (SPAdes) | ecosystem: Environmental > Terrestrial > Soil > Wetlands > Peat ...
TTCGGTTATGCCCTCGATATCGGGAAATGCATAGGCTGCAGGCGGTGCGTTCATGCCTGTGTGAAGGAGAACAACCAGTCACGCCACGATCCTGAAGTTCAATGGATACAGGTGATGAAAATGCCAAAAGGGAACATCTCCTTCACTGCAGCTCAATTGGACAAGGGATATCCGGAAAAAAGCGAATTCGGTGATTACGGTGTTCAGGTTGGCGGGAACGCTTACAAAACTGCCGGTCTTTCCACCGAGGATGCACAAAATTACTACACAGATGACACCGTACCAGACAAGGACTTCTTCTATATGCCGGTCCAGTGCCAGCAGTGCGAGAAACCGCCCTGCGTCAAGGCTTGCCCGGTGAGAGCAACGTTCAGGGATCACGCTGGCGTGGTCTTGATCGATTACAACTGGTGCATCGGCTGCCGCATGTGCCAGCTGGCCTGTCCTTACCAGGCCAGGCACTTTAACTGGGGTGAACCTAACCTTCCTGCCGAGGAGATGAACCCCAAGACCCACTACTTTGGCAACCGGCCGCGCATGAGGGGCGTGATGGAGAAATGCACCTTCTGCGTGCAGAGAACCAGGGAGGGCAGGGATCCCGCCTGCCTGGAGGCTTGCCCGGTGGGTGCAAGAAAATTCGGCAACCTTCTTGATCCCGATAGCGATGTCAGAAGAGTTCTGGCCACCAAGCGAGTCTTCAGGTTCAAGGAAGAGGCTGGCACCTATCCAAAATTCTTTTACTACATAGGCTGAGGTCACGAAATGAAAACAGCACTGTCTTTTGCAATGGACTTCGGCTCGTATGCGATAAAAGGGGGGTCGAAGTACTACGCATGGCTTCTTTTCCTGGCATTTTTCATTCTGGTCGGTTCCTACACGGCATACAGACAATTGACCGAGGGTCTTATCCTGACCGGTGCGACTGACCAGGTAACAATGGAATCGTTTTTTGCAAACTTCATTTTTACAGCACACATCGCCGCGGCGGCCGTTCTGGTTGTTGCGCCCGGTTACTTATATCATCGCAAGGATATGAAGGAGCTTGCTGTGCTTGGCGAGATAGTCGCAATGGTGTTTGTTGCCACAGGCATCACATTTATCCTGTTTCACATGGGAAGGCCGGACAGGACGTGGCATATGGTTCCCGGTATAGGCTTCCTCAACTTCCCCAATTCAATGCTCTCGTTCGACACGATAGTCCTGAATGTCTATCTGTTCCTAAATCTCTTCGGCGTTATATACATTCTTTACAAAAAATATGTAGGCACATTCAGAGAGAAAGAAATGTCGAGATGGTTTACCGCGATTGTTTTTCTGGCCATTGCATGGGGACCACTTATCCACATCGTCACGGCATTCGTGCTCGCCAGCAACTCAAGGATTTCGCCGTGGGATACTGCAGTTCTGCCCTTTGCATTTCTGACCATGGCTGGGGCTTCAGGGCCTGCATTGATCGTATTGATATTCCTGCTTGTCAGAAAAACTACCAAGCTCGTGATCGGCGATCCGGTCATCGATTTGATGACCACGATCATCGCATGGAGCCTCGGTATACTGATGCTGGTATTCGCTGCCGAGATATTTACGGTACTTTATTCGGGTACCGAGCATGCCGCCTCGATGAAATTCAGCATGTTTGGCCACAACGGGCTCAATATGTTCGTGCCCTGGTTTTGGGGAATAATGGTGGCGTTAGTAGGCAGCTTTATTGCACTTCTCTTCCGCAGGGTCAGACATAGCTATGACCTATTGCTTCCTTTGGTGTGTTTCGTGGTTTTCGCGGCGATCTTGCTGGAGAAGCCAATGATTCTGGTGTTTCCCGCTTTTAGCCCTTCCCCGCTGGGAGAATATACGGAATACCACGTTACCCTTATCGAGTTTTTCAACGTGCTGCTTGTCTGGGCCCTCGGTTTCCTGTTCCTGACGCTTATTTTAAAAGGCGCAATCGGCATATTGACTGGCGAAGTGAGGCATGACAAGTCGTCGGCTTCTTCGCAGAATGGCGCTTAAGGAGATATTTGAAATGGATTGCCTGCATAAATCGTCAAAAATAGTTGCACTTGCCATGTGCGGTTTCCTGGTTGGCGGATTGAGTGCTTACAATATCGCTCACTCCGCAGAGGAAAAACAGGCTGAAGCACAGAGTGCGCAGCCGGTGACAGACTGCTTTGAAAGCAGGGCAGGTTTCTCTTCCGTTACCAGGGTCGAAAATGTCGATCCGAAGTATGGCTATCCAAATGTTAAATGCTCGCAAACAACCGACGCTGTTTTATGGTATGGGGATCCCTTTTACGGGACCATACCGATGGGTGAAATGCCGAGCATAAACGATAAAACTCGTGGCGATTTTGCCAATGCCGTTGTCAAACCGAGAGAACCCCAGTTGATGTATTTCAACATGGGGCCCAATGGATGCAAGACATGTCATGACGGTAAAATCGTGCCATACCCAAAGAATAAAAAGCCAAGGCTGCTTGGGATGCATCAGGACATCGTTGAGAACTCACTCAAGTTAATGCATGGCCGCGGAGCAATATGGTGTCTCGATTGTCACAGCGAAAAAAACCGCAACAAACTGGTTGATCGCGAGGGAGACGAGATAAGCTTTAACCAACCGCAAAAATTATGTGGCAGTTGCCATGGCGAGAATTACATCGACTGGAGGGCAGGAATACACGGGAAACGAACAGGCTCATGGGTTAAGGGCGGCAAGAAAAGATGGTGGGTATGCACTGAATGCCATAACCCGCATACCGTGCAAATAGAAAGATTTAACGCGCTTGTACCGGAACCACGGCCTGCTCTGCCACGGGGAATGAAGAATGCCGACTATGAACGAGTCGGGGATGGTGAGCACTAGAGCAAAATCGGATGGACATGCAGGCAAGTTTGGTTTCAAAATAGCAACGTGGCTTGGGCATGACATAAACCGGATAATCATCAGGCACAATCAGGATAATGAAATACAACTCAAAAAATACCATGCTGGCATTTTCTTCAGACGAGGAAGTTTCCAAATTTCACGATCAGTTGACCGATGCCTTGCGCATGCTTATGCTGAATGTTGGAAACGTTGAAACTGCCAGTAAAGAAGAGGACTTGAAACTTACCAATAAGTTCTTTGAACGCTATTCCGTTCTGGCGGAAACGCTAAGTTCCTTGCGCGCCCATCTGCCGCGAAAATCGGATGGATGATTCAACCGAAGTGCGTGCCGGGTATCAGCGTGTATGATGTTAAACGAGCAGAGTAGTGCGGTCCAAAAATTAATCACTTGTCGCAAGTATCATCTTTATTCATTAACCAAAAGGAGCAGAAAATGAAATCAGTAATCCCATGCATGATCGTAGCAGCCGGCCTGGTCATTTCGGGAACTGCACTGGCAGCAGAGCCGGCGGCCGGAAAAGCCAGGTGTAATATGTGCCACGCCCTCGACAAAAAAATCGTTGGCCCGGCGTATATGGATATTTCCATGAAATACAAAGGAGATAATGGCGCAGCCGGTAAAATCGCTGCCAATATCACCAAGGGTGGTGCGTTCGGCTGGAAGCTAGGCAAGATGCCACCAAGAGGGATGGGCGCGAAGGACGACGAGATCAAGGCGATGTCGGAATATATTGCCAGCCTGGCAAAATAAGGTCGCTATCGCATTTGGGGGTAACCCGGCGCGGTTACCCCACGAGATGATTGTTCGCATAGCCTGAAGTCGGCTATGATGAAGCTGGTATATTTTGAACACATGCCAGAGACTGACTCACCCCGCGAATTGCGCTGATGCAAAAAAATCTGATTGACTTATTGGCCGCCATTGCCGGCAACGATGCCGTGCTGGCGGGCGATTCGGCTGCGCCTTATTGCACCGACTGGCGCGGGCGTTATTCGGGCAAAGCGCTGGCGGTGGTGTTCCCATCCAATACCACGCAGGTCGCCGAGGTGGTGAAGTTGTGTGCCGCCAATCAAATCACCATCGTGCCGCAGGGCGGCAACACCAGTCTGTGCGGCGGCAGCGTGCCGCTGCCGCAGGGCGCGCAGATCGTGCTGAACCTGTCGCGCATGAATCAGGTGCGTGCCATCGACCCCACCAATTACACCATGACCGTCGAGGCCGGCTGCAAGCTGGACTATGTGCGCGAGGCGGCCGAGAAATGCAACCGCTTTTTTCCGTTGGGACTGACCGCCACACAAAAATTCTGCGAGATAGGCGGCAACCTTTCCACCAATGCCGGCGGTATCAATGTGCTGCGCTACGGCAATGCGCGCGACCTGGTGCTCGGGCTGGAAGTGGTGTTGCCGGACGGGCGCATCTGGAACGGTCTGCGCAGCCTGCGCAAGGATAACTCCGGCTATGACCTGAAGCATCTGTTCATGGGTGCGGAAGGCACGCTGGGCATCATCACCGCCGCCGTGCTGAAATTGTATCCGCGTCCGCAAGCCGAGGCGACGGCGTGCGTGGCGGTGCGCGATCCGGCTGCGGCAGTTGCACTGCTGTCACACCTGCGCGCAAGCTGCGGCGACAGGATCAGCGCCTTCGAGATCATCTCGCGTTCCAGCCTCGATCTGGTGTTCAGGCACATGCCCGACACGCGCGAACCGTTCACAGAAAAACACGGGTGGATCGTCATCACCCAACTGGCCGACGTGCTGTCTGCGCCGCTGGATGAGGCCTTGCGCGGGGCGTTGCGATCTTTCGGCGCCGGCATCGCCGAGTTCGACATCTCCTCCGACAAAGATCACGCCGAACGCTGGTGGAAACTGCGCAAAAATATCAGCGAGGCGCAGAAACGCGAAGGCATCAGCATCAAACACGATGTATCGGTGCCGATCAGCCGCGTCGCCGATTTCATTGCGCGCGCCGATACCGCATTGCAAAACGCCTTTCCGGGCATCCGTATCGTCGCATTCGGACATATGGGCGACGGCAACATCCATTACAACATCTCGATGCCGGATGCCGCACAAAACAAATCTTTCCTCAAGCAGCAGGAAGGCGCGGTCAACAAGCTGGTGTATGCGGCGGTGGGCGAACTCAACGGCAGCATCAGCGCCGAACACGGTCTGGGACAGCTCAAGCGCGATGCCATACGCGCATACAAAGACCCGCTTGAGATGGAATTGATGCGCACCGTCAAGCAGGCAATCGACCCGCACGGGCTGATGAATCCGGGCAAGGTTCTGTAGCCCGATATTAAGCAAGATAGAAATAACAGGAGACACATATGGCCGCTCAACCTGAAATCACCAACATGGCACTGTTCTGCGATTTCGAGAACGTGGCACTTGGCGTGCGCGACGCCAAGTATGCGCAGTTCGACATCAAGAAGGTCCTTGAACGCCTGCTGCTCAAGGGCAGCATCGTCGTCAAGAAGGCCTATTGCGACTGGGAACGCTACAAGGAATTCAAGGCGACCATGCACGAAGCGGCCTTCGAGCTGATCGAGATCCCGCACGTGCGCCAGTCGGGCAAGAACTCGGCCGACATCCGCATGGTCGTGGACGCGCTCGACCTGTGCTACACCAAAGCCCACGTGGACACCTTCGTCATCATCAGCGGCGACTCGGATTTCTCGCCGCTGGTTTCCAAGCTGCGCGAGAACAACAAATACGTGATCGGCATCGGCGTGAAGGACTCGACCTCGGACCTGCTGAGTGCCAACTGCGATGAGTTCATTTTCTATGACGATCTGGTGCGCGAGCAGGAAGCGAAAAAGAAACAAGCCGCCAAAAAAGCCCCGCCCAAGGTGAAAGCCGGAACAGCGAAACCAACCGAAACAAAGGGCGAGGAAGACAAGCGCCAGGAGGCTATGGATTTCCTGGTTGAAACCGTCGAGGGGTTGATTTCGGAGCGAGGCTCGGACGAAAAAATCTGGGGCTCGATGGTCAAGCCGACCATGCAGCGACGCAAGCCCGGCTTCACCGAATCGTATTACGGCTATCGCTCATTCAAGGAATTGATGGAGGATGCGCAGCGGCACAAGCTGGTCGTGCTGGCTCGTGACGAGAAGTCCGGGCAGTACTCAATCCGTTTGCCTGCGGCCGATTAGTGTACAAACCCGTTTGCGGAAGGCTGCCATAGGACTATAGCTGCCTGCCAAGATTGCACCCCCAACCCAAGGAGTCTTAGATGGCCAGGAAAGCGGCAATCGTACTTGCATTTGTGATGCTGTCCATCGTCGCATGGGGATTGTTTTTTGAGGCGGGGTCAACAAGAATCATCATCAACGGCCAGGAACTGATCGGGCCGCTCCGGGGCGCAATCGGAGCGGCAGGACTCATTATCGGACTGATAGCGCTGTTTTGTGCGGCGATCTTCCTGCTCTTTGTGTTTGCCGGGATCGGCATTTTTATCCTGGGCGGCGTGATAGTTGCCGGGCTCATCATGGCGGGATTTGCGTTTCCGTTCCTGCTGGTTCTGCTGCTGCCATTGGCCATAGTCTGGCTGTTCATTGCGATCACCCGGAAGTCCGGGGCATGAATGTAGAAAACTGACCTTGCCACCTCCACGGTAACAGGCTCCCGGAAAACAGGCAGTGCGGGTCATTGAGTCGCCGTGGATGCGTAGCTGCTAATGTTCCGGATGGAAGTGCTTTATTCGGGGCTGACCTGTATCTGTACCGGTGTTCCTTTGGCCGGAGTGCGCAACAGCAACAGCAACGGCAGCATCATTACAAAGTTGATCGTGGCGAACCAGAAACTGTCTATGTAACCGATGTTCTGCGCCTGATGCAGCACTTGGCGGGCAGCGATGGCGATGCCCTGCGGGTCTTGCGCACCCATATGCAACGGGGCGAGGTAGGTGTGCAGCGCTTGGCTATACGGGGTGATCTGGCCGCGCAACAGGCTCCAGTTTTGTTGCGTGTCGCGCGAAAAATAAGTGGCGAGGATGGAGATGCCGAACGAAGAACCGAGCGCGCGGATCAGGCTGTAGATGCCGGCAGCTTCCGCCGCTATCTCCTTGGGCAGGGTGGTGAAGGCGAGCGTGGAGATCGGCACGAAGATCAGGCCCATCCCAACCCCCTGCAGCATCATCGGCACGATCAGGTCGTTTGCCGTGATGTCGGAAGTGAAGCTCGTCATCAGATAATTTCCGGCTATGCTGGCGAGGATCCCGGCGAATATGAAATTGCGCGGCGCGATCCTGCCGACGAACTTGCCGACGAAGATCATCACCAGAAAGGACGCAAGACCGCGCGGTGCCATATACAGGCCGGCTTCGAAGGTAGGGTAGCCGAGGAAATTCTGCAGGTACAGCGATTGCAGAAACATGCCGCCAAAGAAGCCGATCCCGATGGTGGTCATGATCAGGCTGGCGGCCAAAAAGTTGCGGTCGCGGAAGATGCGCAGGTCGAACAGCGGATGATGCTTTCCGGTGACCGTGTAAACGATGAAGACGATGAAGCTGGCTATCGAGACGAAAGTGGCGAACACCAGCAATTTTGAACTGAACCAGTCGTCCTGGTTGCCGCGGTCCAGCACCAGTTGCACCGCGCCTATACCCAAAGCCAGTGTGGCGAAACCCATCCAGTCCATGCGCCTTTCGCGGCGCGGTGTGTCATGCACGTGGCGCAACGCGAGCAGAATGGAAAGGATGCCGACCGGCAGGTTGATGTAGAACGTCCAGCGCCAGCTCCACTCCTCGGTGAGCCATCCGCCCAGCGTCGGTCCCATGATGGGAGCGACCATCACACCCATGCTCCAGATCGCCATGGCCTTGCCGCGTTGTTCGCCGGGAAAGATCTGCAGCATGATGGACTGTGACAGGGGCACCAGGGATGCGCCGAACACGCCTTGCATGAAACGGAACAGTACGATTTCCGTTAGGCTGGTCGCCATGCCGCATAGCGCAGAACTGATGACGAAGCCGGTGATACTGATCAGCAGAAATCTTTTCTGGCCGATGCGGTCGGTGATGTACCCGGTGAGCGGCATGATGATCGCGGAAGCGATCAGGTAGGAGGTGAGCACCCAGCCGATATTGTCCGGCGTGGCATTCAGCTCGCCCGCCATGTTGGGCAACGCGACATTGACTATGGTGGTGTCCAGCACCTGCATGATGGTCGCGGCCATCACGGCGATGCCAGTCAATACCCGGGCGCTGTTCATACGGCTATTTCAGCTGCACGCTCACGGTCGCCGTCGCGCCGATGCGCAGCGGATGGTCGGCATCAGTCGGGGCGAGTTTGATGCGCACCGGCACGCGCTGCGCGATTTTCACCCAGTTGCCGGTGGCGTTCTGTGGCGGCAACAACGAAAAGGCCGTGCCGGTCCCGCCGCTCAGACTTTGCACCGTTCCCTTGAAATGCTGGCCGGGATACATGTCGATCTCGATGTCCACGCTCTGCCCGGGATGGATGCCCACCAGTTCGGTTTCCTTGAAATTGGCATCGATGTGGAAACTGTTGTCGGTGATCAGCGCAAACTGGGGCTGGCCGGCGGCGACCAGCGAGCCTGCCGCGAGCGTGACGTTGCTGAGTTGCCCGTCCTGGGCCGCGATGACATGGGTGTGTTTCAGATCGAGCTTGGCCTGTTCGATCGCTGCCTGTGCTTTCAGTATGTCGCCGCGTTTATCGGGCTGCTGCGGGGCGGAGAGAGCTTTGGTCAATTTTGCGCGTGCTTCTTCCAGCGCAGCCTGCAATGTTTGCGATCGGGTATGCGCGTCATCGAGGGATTGCTGCGAGAGGAAGTGCCGGGCCACCAGTTCCTGGTCGCGTTTATAGATGGTGCGGGCATTGGCAAGATCGCTTTCGGCCTGGGCCACTTGCGCCCTGGCGACGGAAATTTCTGCGTTATCCTGGCGTTCCGCTTGTCTGGCGAGCGCCAGATCGGCCTGGGCACGCGACAGCGCGATGACGAACGGTTCCGGATCAATGTCGAACAGCGGATCGCCTTTGCGCACATGCTGGTTCTCCTTGATGTATACAGCCGTGACGCGTCCCGATACCTGTGCCGCCACGTTCACCACATCCGCGTTGATATAGGCGTTTTCGGTGCTGCGCGAAAGTCCGGAGTGATAAATGAATGCGATGCCGCCGGAAAGCGCGACGAGTGCCAGCGCAATCAGGATGCTTCTTCTGTGGGCTTTGAAAAATTCCATTTGTGTGTTCCTTCAGCTACGGATTCCTGGATAATTTGTCGCGGATACTGTGCAGCACATCGAGAGCAGTGCCGATATCTTCCTTGCTGGAAGCGGACAATATCTCCTTGCGCAGGTCGGCCGCATTGCTGCGGATGTGCTCAACCGCTTTCTTGCCGGCAGCGGACAGGTACAGATGCTTGACCCGCCTGTCGGTTTCGCTGCCGCGGCGTTTGAGCAGTCCTTCGCGTTCCATGTGGTCAACCTGCCTGACCAGTGTTGCGGCTTCTATGCCCATGTGTTGCGACAGTTCGCGGTGGGTGCAGCCGTCGTGGCGCGACAGGTGCAACAGCAGCAGCCAGCGGGAATGGGAAAATCCCGATGGCCGCAGCCGCCGGTCCAGCTCTATCCGCCAGGCATGCGCGACCAGGTGCAGCGATTCCGCGAATTGTTCGTCCAATGTCTTCATTATTAATTTGCCTGCTAATTGTTAGTTAGCTAACCATTTTAAGGTGATGGCGCGCATTTGTCGATAGCAAGAATGCCTGCCGGACAATTTTCAAGTACAGGCAAACTCGTCGGTCAAAACAGGCGGGTGTTGCATGATGCTGTTGTCGGGCAAATCAGCCAGCCTGAAGTTCTTTTCAGATCATGATTAATGTCCCATTGTCGAAATGATATAATCCGCGCCATCTTTAATGGTGCCGCTTCATGTCTGCTGTTTTCAATTTCAAAATCCATTTGTCCGAATTATTCGCTCAGGCATTGCGCGAGGTTGCGCCCGAAGCAACACAAACCGAGATTCTCATCGAGAGGCCCAAGCTGGCATCCCATGGCGATTACGCCTGCAATCTGGCGATGCAACTGGCCAAACCGCTGCGCAAATCGCCGCGCGATATCGCACATGCGTTGATATCGGCGTTGCCTGAATCCGAGGTCATCGAGAAGATGGAGATCGCAGGGGCGGGCTTCATCAATGTGTTCATCACCACTTCAGCCAAACAACACGTGGTGCGCGGCGTGCTGCAGGCCGGCGCGGGCTATGGGCACATCCATCTCGGTGCTGGACAAAAGGTGGGGGTCGAATTCGTATCCGCAAACCCGACCGGACCGCTGCACGTGGGGCATGGTCGCGGCGCGGCAGTGGGCGATTGTCTGTGCAACGTGCTGCATGCGGCAGGCTGGACTGTGACGCGCGAGTTTTACTATAACGATGCCGGCGTGCAGATCGATAACCTGACGCGCTCGGTTCAGTTGCGCTGCAAGGGCATCACGCCGGATCATCCTTCATGGCCGGAAGAAGGTTATCGCGGCGACTACATTGCGGATGTCGCCGAGGCTTATATGGCGCAGGAAATGGTGGAAGCGGACGACCAGCATGTACAGGCATCCGGAAATGTGAACGATGCCGAGGCAATCCGTCATTTCGCGGTTGCGTATCTGCGCCGCGAGCAGGACATCGATCTGCGTGCTTTCGGTGTGAATTTCGATGTATTCGCGCTGGAATCCGCCTTGTATGCCGATGGCAAGGTCAAGGAGACGGTGGACAAGCTGATCGCCAGCGGCCACACCTATGAGCAGGACGATGCGCTGTGGCTGCGCACCACCGATTTCGGCGACGACAAGGACCGGGTGATGCGCAAGAGCGACGGGACATACACCTATTTCGTGCCGGATGTTGCCTATCATCTGGACAAGTGGCGGCGCGGCTTTACGCGCGTCATCAACGAGCAGGGTGCCGACCATCACAGCACGATCACCCGGGTAAGGGCAGGGTTGCAGGCGCTGGATGCCGGCATTCCGCAAGGCTGGCCGGATTATGTGTTGCACCAGATGGTGACGGTGTTGCGCAACGGGCAGGAGGTCAAGATTTCCAAGCGCGCAGGCAGCTACGTCACGCTGCGCGACCTGATCGACGAAGTGGGATGTGACGCGACGCGATATTTTCTTGCGGCGCGTCATCCCGATTCCCAGCTGGTGTTCGATATCGATCTGGCGAAATCGAAGAGCAACGACAACCCTGTGTACTATATCCAGTATGCCCACGCCCGCGTCAGCGCGGTGCTGGCGCTATGGGCAGGCGAGCGGAAAGCCCTGCTGCAGGCGGATGTAAGCCTGCTGGATAGCGATTATGAGACGGCATTGCTGCAGAGGCTGATCGACTATCCGCAGGTGATCGAGAATGCCGCACTGGATTTGGCGCCGCACCTGATCGCATTTTATCTGAAGGACTTGGCGGCCGATTTCCACAGCTACTATAATGCTTCCCGCTTTCTGGTCGAGGACGAGTCAGTCAAGACGGCGCGGCTGGCATTAATCGCCGCGGCGGCACAGGTGATACATAACGGACTGGCCTTGCTGGGTGTGAGCGCTCCCGAAAAAATGTGAAGCCTGTGAAGATGCGATTAAAACGAATGGATACAATATGAGCAGGGACAACGGCAACAAAAAAGCCGCGCCGGGCAAGAGCGGGAATTCCCTGGGGG
>Ga0207932_1000691_pt1 | contig 11549 bp, 6 predicted proteins | sample NGESurdeep092012_FD_184480 | JGI IMG/M metagenome (GOLD analysis project Ga0207932, IMG submission 184480) | Arctic peat soil microbial communities from Barrow, Alaska - NGEE Surface sample 415-2 deep-092012 (SPAdes) | ecosystem: Environmental > Terrestrial > Soil > Wetlands > Peat ...
TCAAGGCGAAGGGCGCCATCACCGACGCCGAGTTCGACGCCCAGAAGGCGAAGATTCTCGCCTGACGCACCAGCATGTAGCGACGGATGGCCGCCCCCGTGCCTGGTGCACGGTGGGTGGCCATCGCCGCGTCCGGGGTCCCGAGTGTCCCTGGCGTCCCTGGCGACGGATGGGCACGCCGGTAGTGTGGGCCCGTGACGATCGAACCCCCGGCGGACGATCAGGACGCCGACGCGCTGCACCACGAAGTCGAGGTCCTGGCACAGGAGAACGAGGCGCTCCGGCACCAGGTGGAGGCGACGCCGAAGCCCAAGAGGCGGCGGGGCCGGACGATCGCCTCGTGGGTGCTGATCGTCCTCGCCTGCCTCCTCGCCGTCCTGTCCGTGGTCGTGGTCTACGCCCGCAACGAGCTGCTCAACACGGACACGTTCGTGGCCACGGTCGCCCCACTGGCCAAGGACAAGGCGATCCAGACGACTGTCGCCACCAAGGTCAGCGACAGTCTCGTGGCGAGGACCGACATCGAGCAGCGCGTGAAGAACGCCCTGCCGGAGAAGGCCGGCTTCCTGGCCAACCCGATCTCCGGTGCCGTCCAAACCGCCACCTACCAGATCACCCTGAAACTGGTGCAGAGCCCCCGATTCCAGACGCTCTGGGAGCAGGCGTTGCGCAACTCGCACGCCCAGCTCGACAACCTGTTGCTCGGCAACCAGGTCGGCGCCTTCCAGTCGACCAACGGCCAGGTGACGGTCGACCTGACCCAGATCGAGAACGCGGCCAAACAGCAGCTGTCGGCACACGGACTGTCGGTGTTCAACAAGCTCCCGAGCTACTCCGGTGCCCCGTTCGTGCTCTTCCAGTCGGACCAGTTGGCCAAGCTGCAACGATGGATCCGGTTCCTCAACCGCCTGGCCCTGGTGCTGCCGATCGTCTCGATCCTGCTGTTCGCCGGCGCCGTCGTGGCGGCCCGTGACCGGAGACGGGGCCTGGTCCACGCCGCGTCGGGCCTCGCCGTGTCGATGGCCGTACTGCTGATCGCGGCCAACGTCGGGCGGAACCAGTACCTGTCGTCGCTCAAGGTCGGCCAGTCGACGGCGGCCACCGCCGCCGTCATCGACACCGTCGACGCCGTACTGCTCGACTCCGTACGGGTGATCCTGATCGTGGCCGCGATCGTGGCGATCGTGGCCTTCGTGGTGGGACTCGGACCGGTGCGGCGATGGATGCACGACCGCAAGACGCCGTCGTGGCTCTCGAGCGGCCCCGTCCACGACACGGTGGCGGGGCACCGGAAGGCCTTCCAGTGGGGTGTGCTCGTGCTCGGCCTGGTGGTCCTCGTGCTCTGGAACCAGCCGACGGTCCTGGTGGCGTTGATCATCGTCCTGGTCACCCTGTTCGTGGTGATGCTCGTCGGCCTCTACGGCGCCCGCCGCCCGACCGGGGGCGAGCCACCCGCCGATGGGACCGGGGCCGGCCCGGGTCCGGCGGTAGGCGCCGGCACCGTCACGGGCTGAGCCGGTCGCGACCGGTGACGTGACGGTGCCCACACCCCGCGGCTGGTGGCTGGCCTTCGAACCGATCCACGCCGTCGTCTACTTCGACCCCGAGTGCCTGGCCGCCATGGACGCCCTCGGATTCCGGGGTTTCTGGATGGGCTACTTCGCCGGCCGGGCCGCACCGTTCGGCCCTGTCGGGCCGGACCTCGTGACGGCCACGTTCTTCAACTTCCACCCCGACCGGGCCCGGCGCGCCCTGCCCGATGCCTGGTCGCTGGCATCGCCGGCCGACGTGTGGGCCACGAGGGCCCAATCGGCCACCCAGGTGCTGCAGCGGGTGGACCCCGCCGCCGTCGGTACGGCCCGTGCCGTGGTGCCGATGCTGCGGGCACTCCTCGACGGCGTGCCCGATGCAGGCCGGCCCCTGTTCGCCGCCACCCGGGCGACGGGTGAGCCCGATGATCCGGTCGGGGCGCTCTGGTACTGGTGCTCCTGCCTGCGTGAGCACCGCGGTGACGGACACGTGGCCGCCCTCACCGCGGCGGGTCTCGACGGGTGTGAGGCGCTCGTGCTGTTCGCGGAGTCCGAGGGCCTGCCCGCGGAGCTGCTGCAGAAGTCACGTGGGTGGTCGGACGACGAGTGGTCCTACGCCCGTGGCCGTCTGGTCCGGAGGGGCCTGGTGGACGCCGGTGGAGTCACCCCGGAGGGACGCCGTCTGCGCAGGTGGATCGAGGGGACGACCGACGACCTGGCCGGCATGGTCACCGGCCGTGCCACGTCGACCGACGCCACGACCCTCATCGCCGGGCTGTCGTCGGTGTCCGCGGCCGTCCGGGCCGCCGGGGTGATCAGCTACCCGAACCCGATGGGCCTTCCCGAGCCGGGGGTCGACTGACCGGGCCTCCTGGCGGGCGGGGAAGCGGACAGGAGTGGGGTGCGGTGGCGGGTCCGTCCGCGGATTCGCTGTCCGGCGGCGTGGCGTCCGGGCCGTCGGCTCCCGGCACGCGCACCCCGTCCTCGTCCCAAGGGACGATGGAGGCCAGGAACTCGTCGGTGTCCTGCTGGGCGGACAGCATCCGCTTTTCGGCGCCGGCCGCCAGCAGTCGGCCGAGCACCGGGATCTCCCACAGCGACTCGGCGCGGAGGATGGCCATGACCACCGGGACCAGGTGCTCGGCGGTGTCGAATACGACATAGCGGGGGAGCCACTCGGGCTCGTACTTGGCGTTGAACTTCCACAGCGACTCGATCTGGGCGAAGTTGGACAGCCGCTTCAGGAACCAACGCTCGGCCCGCTGCACGGTGCCGTCGCCCTTCTCACCGGCCAAGGTGGAGCGCATGGCGGCGAAGTTGAGGCTCAGGCCCTCGAACCCTCGGGCGGATAGGTGCTCGATGGTGGAGCACAGGGCGAAGTCGAGCAGGCCGTTCGGGTGGTCGCCCGGGTCGCGTCGCATCAGGTCGAGGGAGAAGCCGTTGATGCCGGTGGCCGGCACGAACTGGCACATGGCGGCAGCCGCCCCTTCGGGGGTCCGGACCACGGTCAGCAGCAGGTCGGTGTCGCGGGGGTCGAAGACCCGGCCCAGCATCATCGAGAAGCCCCGCTCGTGCTCGCCCTGACGGGAGAGGCGCATGAGGGAGGTGAGCTCCTCGGTCAGTCCGGGGTCGATCTTCGACGGGTCGTGGAAGGTGACCGTGTAGCCGTACTTCTTGATGCGGTTGTGGGCCTGGCGCAGCCCCTTCATGTGCTTGCCGGCCAGGCTGAACTCCTGGAGCCTCACCACCGCCTCGTCGCCGAGGTAGATGTTGTGCATCCCCGAGTCCCGGTAGGTGGGAAGCCACGTGTCGCCGGCGCCCATGACCGCGGTGGTCCAGCCGTGGGTGTCGGCAAAGGCCCGGAAGGCGCCCCACACCTGCTCGCGTTCGTTGCGGGGGCCGATGGGGTCGGGGGAGATGAGGCACACCCCTCCGTAGACGGCGTAGGCCACCAGACTGTCCCGGTGGAAGAACCACTTCTTGTCGGACCGCAGAGCGAAGTAGTCGAGGGTGGAGGAGCCGTGGCGCCGGACGATGTCCCGGGCCCGAAACTCGGCGGCCCGGCCCGAGCCGAGGCGGCGGTCCACCACCGGCCGGGTCAGCAGGTACAGGGTCACGGCCACCAGACAGATCCCGATGGTCAGCAGGGCGGGTGCCAGGAACCGGTCGGCCCGTTCCGGCAGGTCGATGGTGGTGATGCCGGCGAACCGTTCGGACACCGCCCAGAACGTCGTCCACCACGGCAGGGTCGGGTTGTGGCGGCCGATGTGGGTGAAGAGCTCGATCGACAGGGTGGCCAGCACGGCGATGCCGAACGCCACGACACCCAGGGCGATGAGGGCCGACCGCATGGAGGTGGCGTCGGAGGCGGCCCGGAACTCCTTGCGGTTGACCAGGAGGAACGCCAGGACGACCCCGGCGATCAGCGACTCCTCGACGTCGGCACCGGCCAGCACGTGCAGGAAGATCGTGCCGCCGAGGATGGCGACGGCCACCCGCCAGGCCCGGCGCTGGCCCCGCAGGACGCCGCGGCCCACGGCGATGAGGGCGAGGCCGGCCAGGGCCACCAGGGCGCCGGCCGCCACGCTGGCCCGGACCGGTAGGAACTGCTCGAGGGCGTGGAGCCGTCCGTGGAGCGGCGGGGTGATGGAGTCGAGGAGGTCGATGATCCCGGTGATGAGGATGGCGCCGGCGCCCCAGCGACGGACCCGGCGGGCGTGGCGGTGGGCCTGGCGGAGGTCGGGCGCCGGCGGCCACGAGTCGCCCACCGGGTAGGAGGCGACCAGCGACGGATGGAGCGAGCCCCCGACGCGGCTCCGGGTGACGGCCCGCTCGAGTCGGCTGGGGGAGGGGAGCTCGTTGTGGGCCAGCAGCATCCGCACGTGCAGCTCGGCGCCCGACTCGATCTCGACCCAGCTGACCCACTGGCTGTGGAGGAACACGGGGGGCAGGCCGAGGCGGCCGCGGTGCTCGGCCACCACTTCGGCGGTGGCCCCGACATTGGCGTAGAACCCGGTGCCGAGGTTGGTCAGCTCCGACCGGAAGGTGGCCGCCGTGATCAGTCCGGCATAGCCCCTGGCCACCAGCCGTCGGGCGTCGTCGCGGGCGGCGTCGTTGGCACCGGCCAGAGTCTGCACCTCCTCGACGGCCCCGCCGCCGAGGATCGACCACATCCGTCGGCTGAGCAGCCCGAGCACCAGGGCCAGCACGGCCAGCACGACGAGGGCCACCGCCATGGCGATGATCAGCTGGTCGTTGAGATCGGCGGCGTGGGCGTGGCGCAGGGCCCGCGCCGGCAGCCCGCTGCCCAGGTGGTGGAGCAGCCATGGGGTGACGGCCACCCGCAGGAGGACGGCCACACCGAAGGGGACGAGGAGCCACCAGGCGTAGCGGCCGAAGCGGCGGTAGAGGGTGCGGGACACGACGAAGCGTGACAGCGCCGAGGGGTCGGACAGCTGGTGCACGCCTTCCAGCCACGGGGCGTCCGCGGGCGATTCGTGGGCGAAGTCGTACCAGTGGCGACCGCTCCCGGTGGCGATCCCCGGCTTGGTGTCGGCCGTCGGCGCGGTGTCGTCCTCGTGGGATGCCTCGTAGACGTGGGTGCCCGGTTCGACCCGAACCACCCGCTCGCCGGTGCCGACCTGTACGAAGAGGTCCACCGCGCCGAGGTGCTCGACCCCGGCGGCGGCCAGGCTGGCCACCACGTCCGAGGCGCCTTCGACGTGGTCGCGCAGTCCCTGGGCGATCTCCACGGGCTCGTGCGTGCCGCGCTGGCGGAGGATGCGGCGCTCGTCGACCTGGAGGAAGCGGAGGAACGCCCGTGCCAATGCGGGGTGGGCGCCGATGGCCCGTCCAGCCGTGCCCAGGGGGTCGTCGCAGCCCGTCAGGTCGAACAGGTTGCCGGCGATGATGAGTACGCCCGGTCCGTCCCATGTGTCGAGGGCCTTGGCGAGCTCGGCGGTGAGTGCCAGAGTCGAGGAGGTGGCCCGCGGGGTGAGCAGCAGGTCGCTCACCACCATGACCCGCCGGCCGAGCGGGACGTCGACCCGGGTGCCGCCCGGCTCGGTGGTGAAGGTGCCGGGATCCGGGACGTCGGGGACGGAAGCCGGTGTCAGTCCTGCCGAGCCTTCGTCCTCGGTGTGGGTGGTCGTCGTCACGGCCCCTCCAGTCTAAAGGCCTGTCGGCGTTAGTCTGGGGCGGTCGGGTGCCGTCGGCCGCACCGGCCGGTACCTGGGACGATGTCCGTCACCGGAGCCCGGCCAGGGCGCACGGGCGGGGTTCCGGCGATCCAGCCGCGAAGGGGGAGCAGTGTCCGACAGCGTGAGTCATGAACCGACGATCGAGGATTACTTCACCGAGGAGCGGGTGTTCCCGCCGCCGCCCGCCTTCCGCGAGCACGCCGTGGTCTCCGACCCCGGTGTGTACGAGGAGGCCGCCGCCCTCGGCCCCGAGTTCTGGGCCCGTCAAGCCGGGGCGCTCGACTGGTTCCGCCCGTGGGACACGGTGCTGTCCTGGGACCTGCCGTTCGCCCGGTGGTTCGACGGCGGGACCCTCAACGTCTCGTACAACTGCCTCGACCGGCATGTGGCCGCCGGCCGGGGCGACAGGGTGGCCTTCCACTGGGAGGGCGAGCCGGGCGACACCCGGACCATCAGCTACTCGGACCTCCTCCTCGAGGTGTGCCGCTTCGCCAACGTCCTACGGGGCCTGGGCGTGGCCCGGGGCGACCGGGTGGCCGTCTACATGCCGATGGTGCCGGAGCTGGCCGTGGCCATGCTGGCCTGCACCCGCATCGGCGCCGTCCACTCGGTGGTGTTCGGTGGGTTCTCCTCCGAGGCCCTGCGCGACCGGATCCTCGATGCCGAGGCCCGCGTGGTGGTGACCGCCGACGGCGGGTGGCGCCGGGGCCAGGGGGTCGGCCTCAAGGGCAACGTCGACGTCGCCGTGTCGGAGACGCCGTGCGTGGACCACGTGGTGGTGGTGAGGCGCACGGGTGACGACACGGTCGGCGGCCTGCCGGCCATGACAGCCGGCCGCGACCACTGGTGGCACGAGCTGATGACCGGCGAGGACCCGGTGGCGGGCGGAGCGCCGGCCGACACGTGCGCGCCGGAGCATATGGACGCCGAGGACCTGCTGTTCATCCTCTACACCTCGGGCACGACGGCGGCGCCCAAGGGGATCATGCACACCACCGGCGGGTACCTGACCCAGGTGGCCTACACCCACAAGACCGTCTTCGACCTGCATGCGGACGAGGACGTCTACTGGTGCGCGGCCGACATCGGCTGGGTCACCGGGCACAGCTACATCGTCTACGGGCCGCTGGCCAACGGCGCCACCTCGGTCATGTACGAGGGGACGCCGGACACGCCGGCCCGGGACCGGTGGTGGTCGATCGTCGAGCGCTACGGCGTGACCATCCTGTACTGCGCCCCGACGGCCATCCGCACCTTCATGAAGTGGGGCGCCGACGAGCCGGCCGGCCACGACCTGACGAGCCTGCGGCTGCTCGGCTCGGTGGGCGAGCCCATCAACCCCGAGGCGTGGATGTGGTACGCCGACCACATCGGCGGTGGGAAGTGCCCCGTGGTCGACACCTGGTGGCAGACCGAGACGGGGGCCATCATGATCGCCCCCCTCCCCGGCATCACCACCACCAAGCCGGGGTCGGCCACCTTCCCGCTGCCCGGCATCGGCGCCGAGGTGGTCGACGAGGAAGGCCGGAAGATCGAGCGGGGCGGCGGCTACCTCACCCTGACCACGCCGTGGCCCGCCATGCTGCGCGGCATCTACGGCGACCCCGAGCGTTACCAGGACACCTACTGGAGCCGGTTCGACGGCCGGTACTTCGCCGGCGACGGCGCCAAGCTCGACGACGACGGCTACCTGTGGCTGCTCGGCCGGGTGGACGACGTCATGAACGTGTCGGGCCACCGCATCTCCACCACCGAGGTGGAGTCGGCCCTGGTCGACCACCACCTGGTGGCCGAGTCGGCCGTGGTCGGTGCCGTGGACACCACCACCGGGCAGGCCATCGTGGCCTTCGTGACCCTGGTGGCCGACGCCGGCCCGGCCGACGACGCGCGGGGCCAGGAGCTCCGCGCCCATGTGGCCGCCAGGATCGGGCCGATCGCCCGGCCCAAGACGGTGATCTTCACCGACGAACTGCCGAAGACCCGCAGCGGCAAGATCATGCGGCGGCTGCTGCGCGATGTGGCCGAGGGCCGCGTCCTGGGCGACACCACCACCCTGGCCGACCCGGCCGTGGTGGAGGAGATCCGCCGGCTGTCGGCGGCATCGCCGGGCGAGGAATAGCGGCGTGGCCGACCCGGGCAATTGGAACTGGCACCAGGGGAGGATCGAGCAGCCCGGCGAGGCGGTCGTCTTCGACATGGACGGGGTGCTGTCGGACGCCGTGGGCCGCCAGCACTTCATCGAGCAGGGCCGGCGGAACTGGGACGCCTTCTTCGACGCCTGCGGCGAGGACGCCGTCATCGCCGAGCTGGCCCGGGTCCTCGAGCTGCTCGACCCGAAGCTCCAGATCATCCTGCTGACCGGACGACCCATGCGGGTCCAGCCCCAGACGCTGGCCTGGCTCGAGCGCTACGACCTGCGCTGGGACCTGCTGGTCATGCGGGCCCGCGGGGACTACTCCCAGGTGACCTGGTACAAGCGGGACTCGGTCGACGAACTGCGCCACTTCGGGTTCGACCTGCGGCTGGCCTTCGAGGACGACCCCAACAACTTCGCCATGTTCCACGCCATGGGTATCCCCTGCGTGTACATCCACTCCGGCTACTACGAGTAGGGCCGACCGGCCCGGCGGATCGCCAGCCACCAGCCGGCGGTCAGGGCCAGGACCGAGGCCACCAGCACCGGGGTGTCGCCCCAGCGGACGTAGACCGTCGTGCCGGTGCGGCGGTGGAGGACGGCCGGCACCACCTGGCGGGTGCCGAGGACCGAACGGGCCAGCAGGTCGCCCCGGTGGGTGATCCACGCCGAGTAGCCGGTGGGGGCGGCCTGGAGGAGGTCGCGGCCCTGCTGGACGGCCTGGACCTGGCTGGCGGCGATCTCCTGGGTGGGGACCTGGGCGGCGGCGTAGGACGAAGTATTGGTCGGGACGATGAGGAGCTGGGCCCCGGCCCGCACCGGTGTGCGCCCCCGGTCGGCGTAGAACACCTCGTAGGAGATCATGGCCCCGAGCGGTCCGACCGGGGTGGTGAGCACGCCGGTCCCGCTGCCCGGCACGGCGTCGCGTGACACGGCCGACAGGTCGCCGAGGCGGGCGAAGAACGAGCGCCAGGGGACGTACTCACCGAAGGGGACCCGGTGGACCTTCTCGAAGCGGCTGACGACGGTGCCGTCGGGGCCGAAGGCCACCACCTCGTTGCGGAAGGCGGTGTCCGACAGCGTCTCGGTCACCCCCACCACCAATGTGGCGTGCAACGACACGGCCAGTCGGGACAGGGCCGCCTCCTCGGCCGAGCCGTCGAGAGGCCCGACCAGGGAGACCACGTCCTCGGGCCACAGCACCAGCTGTGGGCCGGTGCCGGGTGCCTTGATGGTCAGCGGCTCCGTGGCGGCGACGGCGGCGGCCAGCACCACGGCCGGGTCGACCTGCGACTTGCGGAATCCGCGCACCCCGCCGCCCTGCACGGCCACCGCCGTCACCGTGCCCACCGACGGGCCGCCGTCGGGGGCGCGGGCGGCGACCGCGCCCGACCCGACCAGGGCGACCAGGGCGACGGCACCGGTGGCGCCCAGCGTCCCGAGCCCGGCCACCGCCCCGCGCCACCCGGACGTGCCGTCCGCCGGGCCGCTGACCGTCCCGAGGGGGACCGGTTCGACAGGCGGCGACCCGTGGGGGAGCGGCCCGACCCCGGAACCTTCGAGTTCGACCGCCGGCACGCGGTGCGGTCCGTCGAACTCGGCGATACGGGACCGGTGGCGCACCGCCCGGGCGGCGGCGGATCCGAGCGCCCCGAGGCCGACCCCACCGACATAGACGGCGAGCGTCAGCCCGAGCGGGCCGCCGAGCCGGGCCACCCCCAGGACGGGTCCGCCGGCCTGGCCGAGGAAGACGCCGCCGATGGGCAGGCCGCCGAAGGGCCAGTTCTGGCGGGCCGCCTCCGCCAGGGTCAGGGCCGCCGGGAAGGCCAGCGCCCGGGCCACCACCGGCCCCCGGGGGACGGCCAGGCAGGCCACGCCGACGAACAGCGCCTCGAAGGCGATGAGCACCGCCGCACCGGCCAGGGTGAAGGCACGGGCGAACAGCAGGCCGGGCACGTAGCAGCCCAGGCCGGCCAGCCAGCCCGCCCACAGCCGCGTCCTCGGTCGGAGTCCGCCGAGGCGCCACCACAGCAGGCCGGCGGCCGGGAAGGCCAGGACCCAGAATCCCCACGGAGGGAGGGAGAGGGCCAGGCCGACGCCGGACGCCACGGCCGGAAGGGCCACGCGACCCCGCCCGGGCCGCACCGCGTCGGTGGTGCGCCGCGTCATCCGCAGCCGCGACGGCCGCCAGGGGACCTCGTCGGTCGCCCCGGCGATCGGGGTGATGCCCGGTGTGGGTTCCGGCGACGCTTCCGGGGTGACGGCGGTGACGCCGTCGGGCCCGGGGTTCATCGACCGGGTCGGGCCGCAGCGGCGCGGTCGAGGGAGTGCAGCACCGTGCGCGCCGCGGTGCGCCCGCTGCCCACCACGGCAGGGATGCCGACGCCACGGTAGGTGGCGCCGGCCACGGCCACGCCCGGCAGTGCGGCCACCGCCTGCTCGATGGTGGAGGTCCGGGACAGGTGGCCCACGGTGTACTGGGGGAAGGCCCCGTCCCACCGGGTGACCAGCGACTCGCGTGGTCCGGTCCCAACGTCGAGCACGGTGGACAGCTCGGCCACGGTGGCCGCCGTCAGCTCGTCGTCGTCGAGGGAGTCGGGGCGGAGGTCGCCGTGGCGACCGACCGACAGCCGGATGAGTTCGTCCCCGGGGCGGGCCAGGCCCGGCCACTTGCGGGTCAGGTAGGTGCACCCGGTGATGAGCGCCGTCCTGCCGTCGACCGGGGAGGTGCGGGGGACGAGGAACCCGGTGCCCACGAGCTCGCTCCTGATGGACCCGGCCGGCATCGACAGGGTCACCACGGTGACCGATGCGTGCTCGATCGCGCTGAGCAGCGACGTGGCCAGCGGGGCATGGCCGCCGAGCAGCCCGGCGGCCTGACCGGCCGGCACGGCGAGCACCACGGCGTCCACGTCCAGGGTCCGGACGGTGTCCGAGGAGCCGGTGGTGCCGGGCACGCCGCCGGCGTCGCCGGCCAGGGCCAGGCGCCAGGTCGGGCCCGACCCGTCCTCGGCCAGGCGATCCATCGACTCGACGGCCACCCCCGTGTGGACCACGACGCCACGGGCCGCCAGGGCGGCGGCCAGCTCGGCGGGCAGGCGGGCGTTGCCACCGTCGAGCGACCAGAACACCGGCGGCGGCACGGCGCCCGGCCCGGGGGGCGGCGCCGGCGGGGTCTGCCCAGGGGTCGGCGGGCGTCGGAGCGCCCGGATGAGGCTGCCGGACTGGCGCTCCGCGGCCAGCAGCGGCGGGAAGGTGGCCTCGGCGCTCAGGTCGTCGACGCCCCCGGCGTGGATCCCGCCGACCAGGGGGTCGACCAGCCGTTCCACCACCTGGTGGCCGAGCCGCGTCCCCACGATGTCACCCACCGACCGGTCGCCCGTGGCCCGGGGGTCGCCCCGATGGGGGGCCATCAGGTCGACGCCGGCCCGCAGCAGGCCGGCCGGGCCGAGGATGCCCGAGCGGATCATCGGCCACGCCTTGGTCGGCACCCCGAGGTTGACCCCGTCGGGCATCTTGCGCAGACGGCCCCGGATCCACAGCGACGCACCGCTCGTGCCCGGCGCCACCAGGGCGTCGGTCAGGCCCAGCTCATCGCACAGCCCGGTGGCCTCGGGCCTCCGGGCCAGGAAGGCGTCGGCGGCCAGGTCGACGGTGCGCCCGCAGAACTCGGTGGAGCGCACCTTG
>Ga0207932_1000692_pt1 | contig 11536 bp, 4 predicted proteins | sample NGESurdeep092012_FD_184480 | JGI IMG/M metagenome (GOLD analysis project Ga0207932, IMG submission 184480) | Arctic peat soil microbial communities from Barrow, Alaska - NGEE Surface sample 415-2 deep-092012 (SPAdes) | ecosystem: Environmental > Terrestrial > Soil > Wetlands > Peat ...
TGGTAGCTTTTCTATCTTTTTCAACGTTCTGTTTTTTCCTTTTCCTGTACCACTTTTCTAAACTTATTTTATAAAGCGTAGGCATAGAACGCTTCAATGCAAAACCTGAATTTCGCTTTATGATATTGCTGATTGCAGGCGTCGTCACCATAAAATTATATAAGGCCGGAGCCAGAGAACCTAATTTTGCAGACTTATTAAAATTAGCAATCAACTTTGACCGGAAAGGCACACCATTGGCATCATAATATTGTTGAAGAAATTCGGCCTTTAATTTTGCGACATCAACATTTGACGGGCATTCAGATTTGCATCCTTTACAACTTAAACACAAATCCATCACCTCATAAATTTCTTTATGATCGAAGCGATTCATCTTTTGTGAATTGGTAAGAAATTCACGCAAAATATTGGCTCTTGCTCTTGTGGTATCTTTTTCATTTTTTGTGGCCATGAAAGATGGGCACATTGTTCCGCCAGATAAATGGGTTTTGCGGCAATCGCCCGATCCATTGCATTGTTCTGCATGTTGCAATACGTCCTGGTTGTGATACCGAAATACAGTTTTGAATTCCGGTGTCTTTTGCCCGGGAGTATACCGCAACATAGTATTCATCGGAGGTGTATCCACAATCTTATTGGGATTAAAAATATTTTCAGGATCCCAGGTGCGCTTAATGGTTTTTAATAATTCGTAATTTTTTTCACCCACCATTTGCCTTATGAATTCTCCCCGTAACCTTCCATCACCATGTTCACCGCTTAAAGAGCCCTTATACTTTTTAACCAGTGTTGCTATTTCTTCTGCAATAATTCTAAAGAGATGATTGCCCTCAACTGTTTTCAAATTAATGATTGGACGAAGGTGTATTTCTCCTGAACCTGCATGCGCATAATGCACAGAATGGAGATCGTATTTTGTCAATATTTTATTAAACTCCGAAATGTAATCAGGAAGATCATTTACATCTACAGCCGTATCTTCAATCACTGGAACAGCCTTTTCATCACCGGGTAAATTCCCTAACAAACCAAGCCCGGCTTTTCGCAGTGTCCATATCTTTTTTGTATCATTACCAAATAATAAAGGGAAGTGATATCCCAATTCTGCTTCCCGCATTTCAATTTCACATTCAGTGGCTTTTGTTATTATATCCTGCCTGTTGGAAGCAGTAAATTCAATAACTAAAATTGCTCCCGGATCACCTTTTACAAAGAACCTGTTTTTACTTTGTTCAATGTTGTCTTTTGTACATTCCAAAATATAATGATCGATCAATTCACATGCGCTGGGCTTATATTTTAAGGCAATCAGGTTGGCCCTTAATGATTCTTCAATTGAATTAAAATGAACGCATAATAATCCAGTTTCTTTTGGAGGTAATGGAACTACATTTAATTTTATTTCGGTGATAAATGCAAGCGTTCCTTCGGAGCCTGCTATCAATTTGCAAAAATTAAAATCTTTGCCTCCTGCTGTGAATGGTGCAGATTCTAATAAAATGTCAACAGCATAACCGGTATTTCTTCTTTGAACAGTTTTCTTTGGAAATTCTTTTCTTATCTCAACCTGGTTATCATAATTGCTTAATAAGCCTCTTATTGTTTTATAAATATTTGCTTCCAGGTTATTGCCTTCGCATTTATTATGAAACTCATCAATGCTTAATGCTTTAAATGTTGTTTCGCTTCCATCGCTAAGCAATACATCTACTTCCAATAAATGCTCTCTTGTACTTCTGTACACAATTGAATTGGAGCCGCAGGAATTATTTCCCACCATTCCGCCCATCATAGCACGGTTGGCTGTGGAAGTTTCGGGGCCAAAAAATAAACCGTGTGGTTTCAAAAACATATTCAATTCATCCCGTATAACGCCAGGCTGTACACGCACCCAACGTTCTTCTTCATTTAATTCAATTATTTGTGTAAAATTCTTTGATACATCCACGATAATCCCATTTCCAACTACTTGTCCGGCAAGCGAAGTACCTGCAGTTCTTGGAATCAATGATGTATGATTTGCTGCAGCAAAAACGATTAATTTTTTCAGATCTTCAATTGATTTCGGTATTACAACCGCCAATGGCATTTCTCTATATGCGGAAGCATCGGTTGCATAAAGGATCCTTGTGGTATTGTCCAGGTAGAGTTCTCCTTCTAATTGATCTGATAATTCATTCAGCCTTTGATTCATGTAGAGGGTGCTTTATTAAAAATTGCAAAACTAAAACCTTTTCAAATAGTGTAAATTTACTTTTTGTTATAAGTGTTGAAGTTTATAGTAACAAAGTTACGACTGGCTTTTTATAAAGTACATTTCAATCCTGTCTTTGTTTTTGCAGTTCTTTTCCCGAAAAAAGCAATGGGATTTCTCCTTGCCGGTTCATAGGAACATTGAGATACATTTATTTTAATCTATTCATAGGTTTAATCCTTCATTTACTTACAGATTACTTTATCGTCCCGGGTGTCAAATGCAAATTTTTTATCGCCCACAACCCCTTTCTCCCAGCGGTTCTGCATGAAAGCATTTCAAAATCGAAAATGACTGATACCATTTGCGTTTTGAAAATAATATTTATAGATTTACAAGAGGTTGTTCATCGGCTGTAATAAATTATTCATCAATAAAATTTCTATATGGAAACAATTGAAACACGTTTACAAAAACTGGAAAAAACCAACCGTTTGTACCGCTTTTTTTTCCTTGCATTAACCACAATTGGAATTATTTATTTTTTCACTTTCGGTCGCCAACCAGTGCCGGATGTTATTTCCGCAAAATCTTTCCAGGTAGTAGATAATAATGGTAAAGTTTTAGCTGACCTTAGTGGAAATTATAATGCCGGTAATCTCCAATTATATGATGACACCGGTAACAAATTGGTTAATTTATTAAAGAACTCAGAAGGCGCCGGGAGCGTTGTGCTTTATGGTTCCAAAGGAGAAATTAACTGGAAAGCCACGAGTACTGCGGGTGGCGGGGGATGGATGGGAATATACAACAGCGATGGGAATGAAGTTTTTTCATCGGGCTGTACCGACACTAAAACTGGCTATTTATTGGTGAATAATCAAAAAGGGGATTATATGTTCAGAGTTTCCTATACCGAAGGGGTAGGTGGTGGCTGGATGGGATTGTATAACAGTGAAGGAAAAAATGCGCTTTTATCTTTGGCACCAAATACAAATGGTGATGGTGTTATTGAATTTTATAATAGAAGTAATACAAGAATTGTTTCTATTGGTGGAACAACCACAGGTGGTGATGGTGCTGTATCCACATGGAATGGTTCGGGAGTTAAGTCGGGCAATTTGCCGCAATAATGAGGAGCATCTTTTTTTAATTGAAGTTCTTCAATTAAAAAATAAAAGAAACTTATTCAAAAAGTTTAAGTTGGATTCTCGTTGCAAATGTTGAATTGTTCGCAAACAAAGTCATAACTGGCTTTCTACAAAGTACATTTCAATCATGCCTTTATTTTTAGCAGCCTTCTTGCCGCGGAATGTGCAATTATATTTTTCTTTTACCAATTCATAGGTACTTTGTGATATATTTATTTTATTGGGCTCGCAGTTTTGTTCCATACGGGAAGCAGTGTTTACAGTATCGCCCCATATATCAAAGGCGAATTTCTTATCGCCCACAACGCCGGCCACCAGCGGGCCAGTGTGAATTCCAATCCGGATATCAAAATAAGTTTTATCACCTGCATTTTGCCTGAACGATTTAATGAACTCAATGATTTCGATAGCTGCAGCAACAACATTTACTGCACTATGAGATTTTGTATCCGGCAATCCGCTAACACATAAATAAGCATCGCCGATTGTTTTAATTTTTTCAATATTATATTTTGAAATTATTTCATCAAATTTTTTGAAGCAGGTATCAATTATTGTAACCAATTCTTCAGGGGAAAGAAGTTCACTTTTACTTGTAAAATTTTCAAAATCAGTAAACATTACCGTGGCAACTTCATAACTTCTGGGCTTGGTACGACCTGTTTGTTTTAATTCATTGGCAATATCTTCAGGTAAAATATTCAGTAATAAATCATCAGATTTTTTCTTCTCGATCTGCAATTCATTTGTTCTTTCTTTTACTTTGTTTTCCAAATCATTATAGAACAAAGCATTTTCAATTGATACGGCCATTTGGCCAGCCAGTAATTTAAGAAGTCCAATTCTTTTTTCAGTAAAAGCACCAGAGGTTAGGTCATTGGCAAGATAAATGATTGCCTGAATTTTACCCATATTCAACAAGGGGATACAAAGGATAGATTTGCATTGATGATTTTTTATGAAGGCATCGTTGGCAAAAAGTTCTGACGTGCAGGCATCATCCAATATCACTGTTTCATGAGTCATGTAAACATAATTTACCACAGAATCTGCCAATAAATTACTTTGAGCCACCGGAACGGATTGCAATATATTTATTTCTTCTTTGTCTTCTTTTATTTCAGCTTCAATAAACTGTTCTCCGTTTTTTTCCATGATGAGAAAACCATTTTGCGCTCCTGCATTTTCCAGGATTATTTGCATCATTATTTTTAGAAGCCGGGGTAAAACTATTTCACCCGATAGCGCTGAAGATGCTTTTAATACTGTTTCCAGGTCAAGATTGCCGGCGCGATCTTTTGAAGGTTCCTGAAAGAATTCATTCTGCCATTCTGCGCCTCCTCCTCTTAATTGAATATAATGATTCTCCATTTGTTTCAATTTCGCATCGGCTCCCCAGCGCTTGTAATCCCTGTAAGCATTTTGCAAATAAAAATTAGCCAGCAAATCCTGTTTGGTATTTATAAAAAAACGACCTGCTCTTTCCCAGCAATATGCGAGATCATTTGTCATGCCGCTTTCTGTACCTGCTTTGAGTGCTTTATCATACAAAATTTTTGCCTTTTCATTATCGCCCGATAAATAACTGTGCTCTGCTTCCAAAAGAAATATTTTATGGCTATAATTCCGGGGACAAAATTTTTCATATTTTTTTAAAACAGAGATGTCTTTTTTAACTTGCCGGAGAATGGAACTTTTTTCAGGAGTGTTTAAGGAAGTATCTGTAATGAGAAGTGACCTGTAATAATAAAATAATGGATAAAGAGTAGTGCCTTTTACACTATCCTGAAATCGTTCGGCCAGGTCAACATACTTCCTCGCATTGTTATTAATATTAAAGATCAAAGCCAGGTATAATTTCTGAAGATATAAGTTATGAAAATAAATTTCATTGCTTTTAGTTACCTCCATAATATCCATTTCTGATTCATCAAATATTTTTCCTGTAAGTATATCAGGGTTTTCAGTTTCTTCTATCAGGTTTGTAATGGACTGGCGGAATAATTGTAATCTTTTTAGTGTAAGATCCTGTTTGAATTTTTCAATTTTCAAATCCAATATTTCTGCCTTTTTCGAAAGTTCTTTCAATGGATTGCCCATAATGAACAACTGGTAAACTATATTGTGCGCCGCATATGAAGCATATTCATTATCGCCCGATTCAATAGAACTTTGAAAGGCTTTATCAAGATCATGAATAGTTTCGGTTAATGGCTTTCGCCAGTGTACGAGGAAGACATTGTTTGTAAAAAGTATTGAACCAATAAGTTCATCTGCATGTATTTTTTTTGCAAGATGCAAAGCTATTTCACCAAAGGAAATTCCTTTATCAATCTCATTTAAATAGGCACTTAAAATATAACCATACGCCACAAAGCTGAAGGGAGATTTACGCGACAATCCATATTTAACCGTAAGGCTCACCATTTTAAAAACCAACAATGGAACGAGGTCAGGAACCGCAAAGAAAGAGGCCGAAGATATATCAGATAATATGCGCATAGCAGCATTTTTTTCTGCATCTTTCATTTCAGGCAAACTGTTGAAATAATCCATCGACTTATTACGCAACAAAAATTTCGTTTGCACCAGGTCTTTCATAACCTGCAACTTGTGTGGCTTAAGCGGAAGGTTTACTCTCATTTTGTGGAGAATATTCAAGCCGAGTTTAACAGCATCTAATGGTTTGTTTTGAGCAATGAGTTTCTTAATATCTATTTCATAACCTTTTGTTGAATCTATTAAGGACTTACTGTGTTTTATTATATCATTTACCAGTTTATCTACCTTATCATATTGGCCCGATAAATAAGCAGCATCTGCGGCATCTGTTGTTGTTTGCAACATAAAATCATATTGATCTTCCCAATCCTGTTCATTCATCACATACAAACCTTTTTCAAAATATTGCAAAGCCTGCGGATAAGCTGTGGATGCAATCGCTTTATGGCCAGCCATCTGGTTTAAGTTGGCGAGATATAATTTTTCTTTTTTATCAACAATTTTATCTGCTCCAAGGTTCCATTGATTTACCAATTCAAATAATTTTTCGTCAAGCTCGGCGTGGTTAAAATGAGCCGACAATCTCTGCCCGTTTAAAAGATGTAATGCAACCTTTTCCTCATCAGGAATTAAAGAATAAATGGCCTGTTGAATTCTGTCATGAGCAAATTTATATTCTGTATCGGATGGAATTATTAATCCTTCGGTGACAGAAAGATTTAATAAATTTTCTATTTTCTTTTCACCCACCTGTTTAATTACTGAAAGATTTCTTTTGCTGAAGCGGCTCCCGATACTGGAAGCAATTTTCAATAATTCAAGCGTTTCTTCAGGAAGTTTTAATATAAATGAAGTCATCAATTCTACCACATTACCCGATACATTCATTTGCAAAATAAGTTCGGCATTCCATTGCCAGCGCATCAAACCAAAATCAAACCGGAGAAAACCTTCTTCATAAATTGACTTTAAAAACTGCCATACATAAAAAGCATTTCCCTTTGTTTTATTATAAATAATATCTGCAAGAAATGAAGTATTTTCCTGCCTGGTGAGCAGCGCATCCGATACAAGATTATAAACATCATCATACAATAGATCTTTCAATTCAATTTGTTCATATGGAACAAGATCCTCTTTTAATTCATTCAATGTTTTTGCGAGAGCATGGTTTTCATTCACTTCATTTTTACGGTATCCACCTACCAGCAATACATAATTTATATCCCTGTTTTCGGCAATTATTTTAAAAAGATTCAATGAAGAAGCATCGGCCCAATGCAGGTCATCAACAAAAATTACCAGCGGAGAATCATTATTGGCAATGGTTTTAATAAACCTGGTAAATTCATAATTAAACCTGTTTTGTGCTTCAATACCTTTTAGTTCAGGAATGTCGGGTTGCTTCCCGATCAGGTTTTCAATACCCGGCATAAATTGGGTTAATATTTTTCCTGAATTTCCAATTGCTTCGATTATTCTTTTCTTCCACTTAGCCTGGAAAGCAGTATCACCTGCAAGAATCAATTGTGCCAGTTCGTTGAAAGCCTGGACAAAAGTGGAATAAGGTGTATCGGAACTTATCTGGTCAAATTTTCCTTTTATAAAAATTCCTTTAGTTTGTGTTACAGAATTTTTAAGGGCTTCAACAAGTGCTGATTTTCCGCTTCCGGAATAACCGGAAACAAGAAGTGTATTTTTTTGTCCACGGGTGCAACCTTCAAATAAATTTTTTAAAAAATTTATTTCATTTTCCCTGCCATATAATTTATTTGAAAAATAAAGGTTGCCCGAAAAATCAAATTTGGCAATTGGAAAGTTTTCAATTTTTCCTTTGTCAGAAAGTTGTTTCAGGCATTCTTCCAAATCGTGTTTTACACCAAATGCAGATTGATAACGGTCTTCAGCATTTTTTGACAACAGCTTCATAATAATATCCGAAATAACCTGGGGTAAGTCTTTATTAATGCGACATGGTTCAACAGGTGTTTTGGCAATATGGGCATAAATTAATTCTAATCCTTCACTACTTTCAAAAGGAAATTGACCTGTTAGAAGCTGGTAAAGAATTATCCCAAGTGAATATAAATCGGCACGGTTGTCAATAGCACGGTTAATGCGGCCCGTTTGTTCAGGCGCTATGTATTTCAAAACTTCCACTTCCTTTTCCTCAAAAACTGTAAATGTTTCTTCAAATACTTTCCCTTCAGAAGCCAATTCAAAATCTATAATATAAATTTTATGGGTTCCCTGCTCTATTAAAATATTAGAAGGGTGAATACGCCTGTGAAAAATATTTTCTGAATGTAATGCAGTGATGGCAATAGTTATATCGGTAGCCAATTGCATTTGCTGAAGTAAATTCAATTTTTCAGAAGAGAGAAGTTTATTCAGATCCTTTCCTTCAATATATTCCAAAACAATTGCTGCATGGTCTTCCCTTTTTTCTTTTGTGAATGCTTTTCTTATGTTGCTGCATTTTGTTTTTGAACATATTTCAAATTCATTGTCAAGTTGTGCAAGTGTTTCTTTTGAAGGAAATTCATCTTTTAAAATTTTAAGGCAGGAAGGCTTTGTTACACCATTGGTGGGCGCTTTAATTATTAATGATTCAGAACCATAATGAATAACATTGGCATGATCTATATTTTTTATCATTACAAAATGGTTTATAGAATAAGCTGTTTATATTTAAGAATATTTCCTTTCATATATTTTATAAAAAGTCGTTCCTGATGGGAAAATACAGGACTGTTTTGTTTTTTGAAGTTAAACAACTTTATTAATTATTTCCCTTAATAAACTTAATGACCTTTTTAAAATTTGTTTTTATTTGTAACTTGGTTAAATTAGATTCTTAAGAAGCGATTGATTAGCATTTAATAAATTTAAAATGGTCAACCAAAACCCACTGGCTTTACTTACACCGGTACGAAAAGATTCCTTTAAAAAATTGAATGAAATTCTTGAGAAATTTGAAGTAGGTCTTCATTCAGGACTTAATGAAAGATTCAACACGCTTGGTACTCTCCATTATGCACGTTGGTTCATTCTTAAGGAAGATTCTTTCAGAGATAAAACCGCATTTCATGTGCCGGAAAGATTGGTATTTTCTTCAAATTTTGATGGCAATGTTGATGATCATATAACCGGCCTGGTAACTGTTTTTCCTGAATATTTTGATGAGTTATATGAATGTTGTGAAGGGTATCCTGAACCTGCTGCAAGAAATACAGAAAGCAGAAAAAATTACCTGATGCAATGGATGGTAAATACCACTGCTTTTTATGTCGGTGCGCCAGGACGCAGCCTGCAACAAATAAAGCAGGAAGATGAGTTAAAGAAATTTATCTGGAATTTTATCAACACAAATAAATGGGATAGCCAAACTGCAGTGCAAATTCAAAAGACCATTCAACAGGAAGTTGATGCCAGACCTGAATTTGAATGGTCGAAACAAATGGCAAAAATTCCATCAGTAAACTTGTTTGGAATGGCTGTACTCGTGTTGGTAATGTTTATTCTTCTTCCGGTTATAATTATATGGATTTTAATTCTGCATTTTTTTTATGAGCGAAGAGATAAAAACAGTGAGGTAATGCTGAGCCAGTTAAAAGACAGTCATGTAAGAAAGCTTGAGGCATATGAAGATCTTTTCAACCAAAATCAATTTACACAGGTGCTCGTAATGAAGCCCGGCCAGGTAAGACTTATCACCGTTCAGGCACTCATGTTATTCGCCCGAACATTGATCAGTAATTTATTTGTAAAGGGAAAATTAATGGGTATTCCAACAATACATTTTGCCAGGTGGATTTTAATAGATAAAAATAAACACATGCTTTTCTTCAGCAATTTTGATGGAAGCTGGCAACAATATCTCGGCGATTTTATTGATAAATCCGGTTGGGGATTAACGGGTATATTCAGCAATACGGTGAATTTTCCAAAAACAAATTTTCTGTTCACCGGTGGAGCATATGATGAAGAACATTTTCTTGCATGGAGCCGCGGAACCCAGATACTTACACAGGTTTGGTATAGCGCCTACCATCATCTTTCTATAAAAAATATTGTCAATAATACTTTAATCAGGAATGAACTGCGCAAAAATCTTACTGAAGAGCAGGCACAATTATTTTTAAAACGATTTTAAACTAATCAGCAATGAGCCAATTAGAACTTTCGGAAATTCAAGGTTTCCTGGTTAAAGAATACAAAGAGATGAAGTATTCAAAATATTTTCTTTTGCAGGTCACTGAAGTAACAAAAGCAAAAGTTTTTATTTCAGAAATTAAAGCAAACATTACCACAGTTGCTACAGAAATAACAGAGTCATGCATGAATGTTGGTTTTACAAGTGCCGGGCTAAAAGCACTGGGGCTTGTTGAAAATAACATCAGGACTTTTACACGCGAATTTAGGGAAGGGATGGTAACTCCGCACCGCCAGCGGCTTTTAGGCGATTATGATAGCAGTGATCCTGAAAAATGGAATTGGGGTGGACCAAAAAATGAAGCCATACATTTGATATTAATGATTTTTGGAAAAGATGAATCAACCATCGATTCAAATACAAAACTCCTTCGTGAAAAATTTGAAACTTCAGGTTTGAAAGAAGTTCTTTTATTGGATGGACAGACTTTCCCGAATGATAAAGAACATTTTGGATTTAAAGATGGAATTTCTCAACCGGCAATAATTGGGAGTGGGGCAGTGGGAATTAATAATGATAATATAAAGCCCGGAGAATTTTTAATGGGATACAAAAATGAGTATAACGTATATCCTGATACGCCGTTGCTTATAGAAAACCAGGGAAATATAAACATGCTTCCTGATGATCCATCAGGAAGAGGAAATAAAGATCTCGGCCGCAATGGAACTTATTTTGTGCTTCGCCAACTTAAAGAAGATGTGAATGGATTCTGGAATTTTTTAAATGAAAAAACAAAAAACGAAGACGGTTCTTTAAATCCTGATGAAAGCACTTTCCTTGCTGCGAAAATGATGGGTCGTTGGCCCAGCGGTGCACCTTTGATAAAATTTCCTGATAAGGATCCCGGTGGCTCAAGTGATGATAATGATTTCAATTATGTAGATACAGATAAATCTGGATTGAAATGTCCTTTTGGAGCACATGTCCGCAGAACAAATCCGAGAGACCAGTTTGAAGAAACAGGCCCGGCAGAATCATTGAAATTGACAAGAAGGCATCGCATCATGCGAAGGATAAGATCGTATGGAGAAAATTTCACCGGCTCTGCTACCCATCATAATCCGGCTGAAGAAGTAGGCTTATTATTTGGTTGTTTTAATGCAGATATTTCAAGGCAGTTTGAATTCATTCAATATACATGGGCTAATTATCCAAAATTTAAACAACTCTATGCAGACCCGGATCCATTCATTGGTGTAAGGGAAAATCCTGATCCGGAAACTGAACAAAACTTTACAATTCCACAGGCCACAGCTAATAAATATATTACCGGATTGAAAAGTTTTGTTACAGTAAAAGGTGGTGCATATTTCTTTTTTCCATCAGTAACAGTGGTTGAATATTTGAGTACGATTTAAATTTATTTTTTAATCTTTTACTTCATAAATATTCATTGGTACGGCTTTATTTTTCAAACTCACTTCTCCAACTTTAAGACAGTTGAAAGATTCTTTTACTTTTAAATAA
>Ga0207932_1000694_pt1 | contig 11526 bp, 9 predicted proteins | sample NGESurdeep092012_FD_184480 | JGI IMG/M metagenome (GOLD analysis project Ga0207932, IMG submission 184480) | Arctic peat soil microbial communities from Barrow, Alaska - NGEE Surface sample 415-2 deep-092012 (SPAdes) | ecosystem: Environmental > Terrestrial > Soil > Wetlands > Peat ...
ACCGTCGGGTTGGTGAACGCCAGCAACGACGAAGCGTGCTTGAGCATCCCCCCGATGTACCAGCGTGCGATGTCCGAGAGGCCGCCGTAGCCGCGCTCGTCATAGAAGAGCGGCACGCCCTCCTTCCAGAGGCTCTGGTGGGTGTGCATGCCGGAGCCGTTGTCACCGAAGATCGGCTTGGGCATGAAGGTGGCGGTCTTGCCAGCGTGCCAGGCGACGTTCTTGATGACGTACTTGAACTTCATCAGGTCGTCACCGGACTGCAGCAGGGAGCCGAAGCGGTAGTTGATCTCCTGTTGGCCGGCGGTGCCCACCTCGTGGTGGCTGCGCTCGACGCTGAGGCCGACCTCTTCCAGCTTCAGGCACATCTCGTCGCGCATGTCGGCGAAGTGGTCGAGCGGCGGGACCGGGAAATAGCCGCCCTTGTAGCGGGTCTTGTAACCCTGGTTGCCGCCCTCTTCCACCCGGCCGGTGTTCCAGGCCGCCTCGATCGAGTCGATGTAGTAGTAGGAGGCGTTCTGCTTCGTCTCGTAACGCACGTCGTCGAAGATGTAGAACTCGGCCTCGGCGCCGAAGAACGCCTCGTCGGCGATGCCCGTCGACTTCAGGTAGGCCTCGGCCTTGGCCGCGATGTTGCGCGGGTCGCGGCTGTACGGCTCGTCGGTGAACGGGTCCACGATCGAGAAGTTCATGATGAGCGTCTTCTCTTTGCGGAACGGGTCGAGGTAGGCGGTCTTCGCGTCCGGTATGAGCTTCATGTCGGACTCGTGGATCGCCTGGAAACCGCGGATCGAGGAGCCGTCGAACATCTGACCTTCGGTGAAGAAGTCCAGGGTCAGGGAGGCGGCCGGCACGTTGAAGTGCTGCATGACGCCGGGCAGGTCGCAGAAGCGAACATCGACGAATTTGACGTCCTCGTTCTTGATGAACTCAAGGACCTCTTCAGGCTTGCTGAACATGCAACCTCCTGTTGTGTGGCCCGACGCGTCGTGGCCGGGCCTTTCTTTTCACTCGGGACAGACCCTAGCGGGGCCGGATTTCGGCGCCAACACCCCAATGTTTCACCGGTGTTACGTGCAGCGCGGTCCCCAACGTAGCCTTGTCCGGTGGTTGATCGCGCGGATGTCGACTCCTGGCTCGATGGTCCCGGGCCCGGGCGCACTGATCCGGCTGACTATCCAGGACGCAGACTTGGTATGCCGGAGCGCGGCACGGGCTCGCTAGCCCGGTTCGGGCGCCGACTGGTGGCGGTTCTTGTGGACTGGCTCCTCTGCGACCTGATCGCAGCAGGGTTCATGAGCTACCGCCTTGGCCAAGGGGGACTCGGCTCCTTCAAACCGCTCGTCGTCTTCGTCGTGATGAATCTGCTACTGGTGGGGACGCTCGGGTCGACGATCGGACACCGCCTGCTCGGCATTCGCGTCGTCCGCATCGGTGGCACTACCGCGGGGCCGTTTCTCGCACTGATACGCACGGTCCTGCTGGCCGTGGTGATTCCGGCGGTGATCTGGGATCGTGACACCCGCGGCTTCCACGACAAGATCGCCGGAACCGTAACGGTGCGCCTCTGACCTCGCAAACCTAGGGACGGTGCGGGGTCTGACCCAGCAAACCTAGGGACGGGGCTGGGCTTGAGGGCAGCAGAGTCCCTAGAAGGCTAGGCGCGGCGGAGCCGCGATTCTAGGTCTGTCAGTGGATCGGGTGCACAGTCCCTAGGTTTGCCAAGGGGGTCAGCGGCCGCGCATCGCCTTTCGGTCCATGCGGACCCGGTTGGGGTCGATGCCGGCCGGTAGCGGTGGACGCATACCACCCATTGCCTTGAGGCGTTTGTTGACCGCCGCGACCTCTTCTTTTGTGAGCACCGGCTTCATCCGCTGGACCTTGCTGGCCACCTTGCGAACCGACACCTCGTCGTCGCCGCCGCCCTCGCCAATCCGCAGGACCGTCACGGGGACGCTTGCTCCTGCGATCCGGCTGATCTTCTTGCGCTCGGCCTCTGCGAGCTTGATTGCTCGCGCCGGAGGACCTTCGGCGACGAGAACGACCCCCGGGCGTCCGGTTGCCCGGAAGACCATGGCGGCTGACGCCATGTCACCCGCTCGACCAGCCTCAGCCGCGACGGGTTGCTGCTCGAAGTACCAGCCCTTGCGCAGCGATGACAGAGCGGCACCCGCGGCACCCGGCTTGCCCTCGATGGACTTGTATGCGGCGCGTTTGGCCCGGATGCTCAGCACCACCGACGCAGCAAGGGCGGCCACGGGGATGCCGAGGACAAGGAAGTAGATCGGCATGTTGACGAGAAGACCGATTCCGACCATCACGACGAGCGCGCCGAATGCGGCCAGCGCCATCCACCAGCCGATCTTTGGATCGACACCGTGGGCAGCGTTGAAGATGTCACGGATCTGGCGGATCTGGCCGAAGCGCGGCTTCTTGGGCGCGGTCGACTTCTCGGATTTCTTGCGGGCCATGGGGATCAGACTACCTTCACGAGACGTTGGAGAGGCGGCGCTCGAGCAGCGAGGCGGCCTCCTGGCGGGCCGGGCTGTAGGACGTCGCGACGAGGTGGGAAAGCTGCTCTGGCACGGGACGGCCCCAGCGCTTCATGGCCTGGGCCCAGAGGCGACCAGCGCGGTAGGACGAACGCACCAAGGGCCCGCTCATGACGCCCTTGTAACCGATCTCCTCAGCCAGATCGGACCACCGGACAAACTCCTCCGGCTTGACCCAGCGGTCGATCGGATGGTGGCGCGGCGAGGGCCGGAGATACTGCGTGATCGTGATCAGGTCGGTGCCGGCGTCGTGCAGGTCGTGCAGCGCTTCCTCGATCTCGTGCTCTTCCTCGCCCATGCCCAGTATCAGGTTGGACTTGGTCACCAGACCGGCGTCGCGGCCCATCGTGATGACTGCCAGCGAGCGCTCGTACTGGAACGCCGGGCGGATCCGCTTGAACAGGCGGGGGACCGTCTCGACGTTGTGTGCGAACACCTCGGGCTTGGCTTCCAGGACCTGGCCCACGAGCTCGGGGACGCCGTCGAAGTCGGGGACGAGGATCTCGACGCCGGTGCCGGGGTTGAGCTGATGCACCATCCGGATCGTCTCGGCGTAGAGCCAGGCTCCGCCGTCCTCGAGGTCGTCGCGTGCGACACCGGTGATTGTGGCGTAGCGCAGGCCCATCTGCTGGACTGACTCGGCGACCCGGCGGGGTTCGTCACGGTCCAGCTCTTCCGGTTTGCCGGTGTCGATCTGGCAGAAGTCGCAGCGTCGGGTGCACTGTTCACCGCCGATCAGGAAGGTGGCTTCCTTGTCTTCCCAGCACTCGAAGATGTTGGGGCAGGCAGCCTCCTGGCAGACCGTGTGCAGACCCCCGGTCTTCACCATCGTGTTGAGCTTGGTGTATTCCGGTCCCATCTTGGCGGTGGTGCGGATCCACTCCGGTTTGCGCTCGATAGGCGTCTGCGCGTTGCGGGCTTCCACGCGCAGCATGCGGCGACCATCAGGTGCGACGCTCACAAAGGCTCCCTTGCCATGTTCGGGTAAGTGGGACGTTCGTGCCACAAGAGGTTCGAAGAAATCAGGAAGTTGGCCTGGGGTTGCTGCGAACCAGGGACTGTCTCAAGGGTACGCCGGTGTGCGCGTCTCCGGGACGCGGCCACGGCACGCGCGGACGTGAAGAGACGGCATACCAGGGTCTTGCTGTTTGACTGCCCAGGTGGTCAACGCGGCGTCGGACAAGCGCACGGTCAGTTGGGAGGTACCATCCGTGCGACGTGCGGGGCACGTCGAATAAGCCGGGTCAGCCCAGGATGTCGCTGAGGTGCTTCTCGACGTAGGGGAGCACCTCGTGAACCGGGACGTCGCGCCCGAGCTCCTTGCTGAGCGAGGTGACGCCGGCGTCTGCGATGCCGCACGGCACGATCACCTGGGCCCAGGACAGGTCACAGCAGCAGTTGAGCGCGAAACCGTGCATCGTGACGTTCTGGCTCACCCGGATGCCGATGGCGCCGATCTTGCGGTCCGGTCCTGACTCGTCGGCCAGGATCCACACTCCGCTGCGGCCCTGCACACGCGCTGCGCTGACCCCGAGGTCTGCGCAGACCCGGATCATCATGTCCTCGAGCCGGCGCACGTGGGCGACGACGTCAACAGGGGAAGCGAGCCGGATGATGGGGTAGCCCACAAGCTGGCCCGGACCGTGCCAGGTGATCTTGCCACCGCGGTCGACGTCGATGACCGGGGTGGTGTCAAAGGGGCGCTCATGAGGTTCGGTCCGCTTGCCCGCGGTGTAGACGGCGGCGTGCTCCAGCAACAGCACGGTGTCCGGTTCATCGCCGGCGACCACCGCAGCATGAACCTCTCGCTGGCGGTCCCAGGCAGCCTTGTAGTCGACGTAGTCCGGGGCAAAACCCAAGTGCTCGAAACGCATACCGCCAGAGTACGCGGGCCCAAGACGTGCTTGAGTAAGCGTTGACGAAACCGCCGAGTGGCAATCAGGGAGCAGAGCAGTTGAACCGTCACGACATCACGCCTGAGCAAGAGGCAGGTGAACGCTCCAGGGTCAGTGGTCGCAAGAAGCTGCTCCGCCTCCTCGCCCTGGTCATGGTTCTCTTCGTGTGGTTGGGACTGGCCGGGGTGGGTGGCCCGCTGGTCGGCCGCTTGTCCGAGGTGCAGAAGAACGACAACGCCTCATTCCTGCCCAAGACTGCAGAATCAACCGAGGTCAACACGCTCGCGGCGAAGTTCAGCTCGACCAGCGCTCTGCCCTATTTCGTGGTGATCGAGCGCCCGGCCGGTCTCAAGCCCACGGATGCCGCAATAGTGAGCAAGTTCATCGCCGGCATTCCGTCCCTGCCCTTTGAGATCAAGGGCTACACCATGGGGCCGTATCTCGCTGCGCCCCCGGCCGTGGCCATCCCGAGCGCCGACGGCAAGGCACTCCTGGTGCCGGTCCAGCTCGACGCCAAGAAGGCTGCCGAGGTGATCGGCTCTTCAAGTCCGCTGTTCCAGGGGGCCACGGCACTGAAGGCCTCCGCGGCCAAGACGCTGACGCCCAGCGGACTCACCGTGTACGTGGCCGGCCCAGGAGGAGTCCTGGCCGACTTGGTGAGCGCGTTCAGCGGCATCGACGGAATCCTGTTGTTTGTCGCTCTGGGCGTGGTGTTCTTTATCCTGCTGGTGGTCTATCGCAGCCCGATCCTGCCCATCACTGTGCTGTTTACCGCGATCTTCGGGCTGGCAGTTGCGGCGATGGTGATCTACCCCCTGGCCAAGAACGAAGTCATCGGGCTGAACGGCCAGAGCCAGGGAATCCTGTCGATCCTGGTTGTCGGTGCGGCCACGGACTACTCGCTGCTTCTTGTCTCCCGTTATCGGGAGGAGCTGCATGAACACCCCAGCAAGTGGGTTGCGATGGCGACCGCGTGGAAGGCTGCCGTCTCACCCATCGCAGCCAGTGCCGCCACTGTCATTCTTGGCCTGCTGTGTCTGCTGCTGTCCCAGCTCGGCAGTACGCGAGGACTCGGGCCCGTCGGCGCGCTGGGTATTGCCGGAGCCCTCGTCGCGGCGCTGACCTTCCTGCCCGCTGTTCTCCTGCTTTTCGGGCGGCGTATCTTCTGGCCGATCATTCCCAGGGTTGACCACGTCCATTCCGAGGACTCGGTCGGGCGCCGAGGCATCTGGGGTCGCGTTGCCGCCATGGTGGGTCGTCACCCGCGTCGCACCTGGGTGTTGACGCTGGTGGGACTGCTCATCTGCGCCGCCTTCGTCCCGACCCTGCACGCCCGTGGAATCTCACAGTCGCAGATCTTTCTGAACAAGGTTGACTCCGTCACCGGACAGGAGGTCCTCGTACGGCATTTCCCGGCAGGCTCCGGGTCACCGGTGCAGATCATCGCGCCCCAGGCCAAGGCTGCAAAGGTTCTGGCCGAGGTGCGGTCCGTTGATGGTGTCGCCTCAGCGTTCGAGGGGCAGGTGCCGGGAGCGCCGCCGAAGGTCGTCGACGGAAAAGTCCTGGTCCAGGCAACCCTGACCCCTGCCGCCGACACCCCGGCCGCCGAGGCCGTGGTCGAGAAGCTGCGTGCCACGCTCGACACGGTCGGCCCCGAAGTCCTCGTGGGCGGAAGCACTGCCGTCAACTTCGACGTCCGGAGGGCCAGCGAGCGGGACCTGCGGGTCATCATCCCGGCGATCCTGGCCGTGGTGTTCTTGGTGCTGATGCTGCTGTTGCGTTCGCTGGTGGCCCCGGCAATCCTGGTCGCCGCCAACGTCCTGTCGTTCGCGGCAACCCTTGGAGTGTCGGCGCTCGTGTTCAACCACGTCTTCCACTTCCCGGGGTCCGATCCGGCGACTCCCCTCTATGCCTTCGTGTTCCTGGTGGCACTGGGCATCGACTACTCCATCTTCCTGATGACCAGGGTCCGCGAGGAGTCAGCCGACCGGGGCACCAGGCCCGGAATCCTGGTCGCGCTGGCGGTGACGGGTGGGGTCATCACGAGCGCCGGGATCGTTCTGGCAGCGACCTTCTCGGCGCTGGCGCTCATACCGATCGTCTTCCTTGTCCAGATAGCCTTCATCGTCGCCTTCGGCGTGTTGTTGGATACCACGGTGGTCCGCTCTTTGTTGGTGCCGGCAGTTGCCTACGACCTTGGCCGACCCATCTGGTGGCCCGGTAAGCTCGACCGGCAGACGCCTCCGCCAGCAGGCGCGGATGGCCCGTGATGTCAGGTGACTCTCAGATGACGGCCACTTCGATGACCACTGCCCGATGACCTCTGGCTCCGTGAACACGGTCGGCCTGGCGGGCTTCGGTTCGGCAGGCCGGGGCATCCACGCGCCACTTCTGCGGCAGGCCGGTATGACGATCGGCGCGGTCTCGACAGCCGATCCGCAACGCGCTGAGCAGGTCCGGCGAGAGGTGCCCGGCGCTCGGGTGGTGGCCGACCTTGACGCCCTGCTGGCGATGGCGGGTCTGGACCTGATTGTGCTTGCCACTCCCAGTGGCCTTCACGCACCTCAGGCCCGGCAGTGTATTGACGCGGGTATCGCGGTGGTGGTCGACAAGCCGTTGGCCACCGATGCGACCCAGGCGTTCAGGGTTGTCGACGCATCCCGGGCGGCCGGTGTCGCACTGACGGTCTTCCAGAACCGCCGATTCGACGCCGAGCATGTGGCGGCCCGGGAGACGGTTGCCTCTGGTCTGCTGGGTGAGGTGTTCCGTCACGAGTTCCGCTGGGAACGTTGGCGTCCCACACCCAAGGACCGGTGGCGTGAGAATGCCTCGGCGGCTGAAGGTGGCGGCATCCTGCTCGATCTGCACAGCCATATGATCGATGCGGCTGTCGACCTGTTCGGCCCCATTGACACGGTGTATGCCGAGGTCGCCGCGCGCACCACGGCCGCTGAGGACGATGCGTTCCTGGCGTGCCGTCATACATCAGGTGTGGTGTCCCACCTGGGTGCGACCTCCGTCTCTGCCGCGCCTGGGCCTCGGGTGCGGATCCTGGGCATGGGCGGTGCCTTCCTGCTCAACCAGTTCGAGGACGACGGTGCCGGCATCTATCCAGATCTGGCCGACGCCGATGCGGCCCAGTGCGGGTGGGTCTACGCAGGCGCGCAGCGCACGCCGGTGACCCGACCAGCCGCCGGACAGGCCGACTTCTATCGCCAGGTGAAACGAGCACTTGGCACTGCGGATCCTCAGGCCGCCATGCCGGTTGACCCGTATGACGCGGTGCACACCTTGGCCGTCATCGACGCGGCCCGAGCCAGCGCCGCCAGTGGAACAGTGGTTCAGGTCCGAACGCCGGGCCGCCGCTGAGGGCAGTACGACCACGTTGCAGCCTGACCACGTTCCACCCTGACCACGTTCCACCCTGGGGATAACTGCGGAGGCGTAGGAACGATCCACGGCATAGTGGAGCAGGTCAGCGACATGTTCAGACCGAGGTGTTCAGACCATAGGGGGAGCTATCGCGGTTCCGCCGCTCGTGCCAGGTTTCATCACCACGGGCGATATGAGCACCAGCGCGACCGGTGCTGAGTGGGTCGCGCTCCGCAGTCTGGACGGTCACCGCTTCGTTCTCAAGCCCGTTCCGGTAACGGACGTGACACAGGCGCAGGTGCTGACGGTTGAGCAGATGGCCGTGCATGACCGGATCCAGAACGAGCATCTGGTTCGTCAACACGGTGCCATTGCCCTGGCTGACGGCACGCTGGCACTGGTCCTCGACGAGGCCAAGGGTGGCAGTCTGGCCCAGTTGATCTGCGCCCGGGGGCAGCTCACTCCGGGCGAGACGGTCACGACCGTGGCCCCTCTGTTCAGGGTACTGGCCGATCTGCACGCGGCCGGAGTCGTTCACGGGGATCTGGCGCCGGGAAACATCCTGTTCAGTGCAGACGGCAAACCGATGATCGGCGACCTGGGGTTGGCCCGGTTGTTGGGCAGGCAGGCCGGTCCGTTCGGTGGCACTGAGGCCGGGGGGTTCGCGGCGCCGGAGCTGATCGGTGGCGCTGTGCCCTCGCCGGTCTCCGACGTCTACTCGATGGCGGCTCTCGGCTGGTTCTGCCTCACCGGCTGCCCTCCGGCTCCGGCTGCCACGCGTCCTTCCTTGGCGACGTTGCGCCCCGACGTACCTCCCCGGCTGGTCGAGGTGCTCACCGCCTGCCTGGTCACCGACCCCGCGGCTCGGCCCGATGCCGGCGCGGTTGCGGTCCAGGTCTTCGACGCGGCCCCGGCGGAGTCAGTCGCTCTGGCATCGGTGTCTGACCCCGCGGCCGAGATCACCCGTCGCATTCGTGCTGCCGCAGTATCTGTCTCCGATCCGGCACCACGGCGGACAAGGAAGTACCAGACCCTGTTGGTCCTTGGCCTCGCGGCGCTTCTGTTGGCCGTGACGTCCGTGGCCGGTGCGATCTGGCTCTTGCGGCTCCCGCCGGCAGCCGTCCAGCCAGTGACAGTCCGTTCGGCGACCCGATCCCCGGTGCGGGCAGCGGGGATGCGGGCGACAGCGTCAGCGACCGAGTCCCCGCTGCTGCTCGCGACAATGCCGGCGACAATGCGGAGAGCGGTGCCGACGACCACGCCGACGGTGGTCCCAACAAAGACGTCGCAGAGCCTGACCGAGGTGGTGACGGCGCCCAACTCGCCTCGGGTGGCCGCGGCCGGACTCTTGCAGGCATTGGTTGACGCACGGGCCCTGGCGTACGTCGCGCGCGACTCAGCTCTGCTGGATCTCGTCTATGGCCCGGGCGCGACAAAAGCAGGCGTTGACAAGGGCAACATCGCCGCCGCCCTCAAGAACGGTGGCACTTATCTGGGACTGTCCTTTGTCATCAAGGACGTGGCCTTCCTGGATGGAACCTCCGACACAGCCCGGATCCGGGCCACGATCGTTACTCCCGCATATAGGACGGGACAACCGGACGGGCGCAAGATCCCTCATGCGCAGGAGATTCTGGGACCCTGCATCTTCTCCCTGAGCATGACACCGGATGGCTGGCGAATTCTGGCTCTGACTGCGCCCTAGAACTGACGACGCACTAGATCTGGTCGACCAGCCAGCGCATTGCGCTTTCGATGGTGTCGTGTTCGAACACAAAGCCCGAGGCGGTCAGAACACTGGGCAGGATGCGTGCGCTGGCCAGGATGTCGCTTGCGAACTCGCCCAAGGCGACCTTGAGAGCCAGGGTCGGGGCCGGCAGCACCGCCGGACGGCCCAGCTGCGCACCAAGGGCTTTCATCACTTGGGCCTGCCGTAGTGGTTGTGGGCTGACGAGATTGACCGGTCCGGCAAGGTCCTGGTCGATGAGGTGCGCCAGCGCCCGGAGCTCGTCGTGCAACGTGATCCAGCTCCAGTACTGCCGCCCCGTACCCAGCGGTCCGGCCAGGCCGTACTTTGCGAGTGGCAGGATCCGTTGCATGGCGCCACCGTCGGGGGTCAGGACGAGTCCTGTTCTGGCATGGACGACACGCAGCCCCGCCTCCTGTGCCGGAACGGTCGCGGCCTCCCAAACACGGACCACATCGGCCAGGAACCCCTTTCCTGTCTCGCTGTCCTCCGTGAGCACCTCGTCGCCGCGGTCGCCGTAGGCGCCGATCGCCGAAGCACTCACGAGTGCGATGGGCTCCTCGAGATCGGCAAGTGCCGTGGCGATGGTGGCGGTGCCATTGACACGGGAAGCGATGATCTCGTGCTTGTATGCCGGGGTCCACCGGTGTTCGCCGACGCCGGCTCCGGCGAGGTGAACGACAGCCGTGACGCCGGAGAGGTCACCGGGGTCGAGCTTTCGCGCTGCGGGGTCCCAGCCGATCTCGTAACGTGTTCGCGGCTCGCGGCGGACGAGGTGCACGACGTCGTCCCCTCGCGCACTCAGGAATGCCGACAGCGCGCTGCCGATCAGGCCAGAAGCACCGGTGATGGCAACGCGCTGTGGCGGCGAATGGGATGGCGGCTGGGACATCGGGGTCTGCGCTAGAGGCCCAGTGATGCTTCGAAGGCGCCTTCTTCGAGGCGGGCCTTCATCGTGGTCAGGAAGCGCGCGGCGTCTGAGCCGTCAACGACGCGGTGGTCATAGGACAGCGCCAGATAGACCATAGAGCGGATCGCGATCGTCTCGCCGCCGTCGCGGTCCTTTACCACGACGGGACGCTTCACGACCGCGCCTGTGCCGAGGATGGCGACGTTGGGTTGGTTGATGATCGGGGTGTCGAACAAAACCCCGCGACTTCCGGTGTTCGTCAGGGTGAAGGTGCCACCGCCAAGCTCATCGGGGGAGACCCTGTTGGTGCGGGTTCGCTCGGCCAGGTCGGCGATCTTGCGGGACAAACCAGCGATATTGAGGTCGCCGGCGTCCTTGATCACGGGCACGAGCAGCCCGCGTTCGGTGTCGACTGCCACACCGAGATTCTCGGAGCCGTGGTACGTGATCTGATCGCCTTCGACGCTGGAGTTCACGTTGGGGTGGGCCTTGAGGGCCTCGACCGCAGCGAGTGCGAAGAATGGCAGGAAGCTGAGCTTGGTGCCTTCCCGCGTCTCGAAGTCACGCTTGGCCCTGTCTCGCAGCTTTGCGATCTTGGTGACGTCGACCTCGAGCACGCTGGTGAGCTGCGCGGAGACGTGCAGGGACTCGACCATCCGCGCCGCGATGACCTTGCGGAGGCGGCTCATCTTCTCGGTGGTCCCGCGTTTGGGCGAGATTCCGGGACTGGCCGCCGTTGGGGGCGCGGGTGCGTGCGTCGGGGCTGGGGCTGTCGCCACCTTGGCGGCCGCGGCAGAGTCGAGTACGTCCTGTTTGCGGATCCGGCCGCCGATGCCGGTGCCCTTGAGCGAGGCGAGGTCGACATTGTTGTCGCTGGCGAGCTTTCGCACCAGGGGGGTGACATAGGCCGCGGCATCTGACCCGCTGGCCACCGGCGCCGAAGCGGACACCGGCGCAGCAGGTACGGGTGCAGCCGTAGGTGCGGCAAATGTCGGTGTGGCAGGTGTTGGCGCAGCAGGCCGGGGAGGTGTGGGGGCGGCAGGGGGTGTG
>Ga0207932_1000695_pt1 | contig 11526 bp, 7 predicted proteins | sample NGESurdeep092012_FD_184480 | JGI IMG/M metagenome (GOLD analysis project Ga0207932, IMG submission 184480) | Arctic peat soil microbial communities from Barrow, Alaska - NGEE Surface sample 415-2 deep-092012 (SPAdes) | ecosystem: Environmental > Terrestrial > Soil > Wetlands > Peat ...
CCATCATAAGTGTAGTGAAAAGCATTTGCAAAGTTATTTAGACCAGTATTGTTTTAGAACAAACCGGCGTTCAATGGTAAAACCTATTATACTTAATCTGATAAATTTTTAATGATGCCCAAACTCATTCAAAAAAAGTTTTTCAACAAATTATCTAATTAGGAATGCATTTTTTTGTTTACAAAAAATTGGTTTGAATCAGATAATTTTTTTTAATCTTCGATTAGCCTTACCTGTTATATGTTTAATATACAATCAGAAATTAATTGGCAAGAGAGTATGTAAATAATTTATTTCTGTACAACCGTAAAGATAATTTTGGAATGGGGATACATTTTTAAAGAGGCCGGGTTCTGCCCCACTATTCAGTTGGGCAAGGGCTGGTATGCTGCAATGCCAGGAAGGACCGCTTCGGTAAGTGAGACGATTTAAATTTGAAGGTAGGAGATACCATCAGTCGAAAACTAAAATACTATCAGGAAGCTTTTAGGTTCAAAGCTTTTGCTGCTTCTTTCAGCATATCAAGACTAATGTTCTGGCCATATAAAGTTACCAGCAGCCGATCATTTGCTGCAAAAGTTATGGTATATGCGTTATTATATTTTTTAAAATCTTCCACCGCCTTACTTCCCATAAAATCAATTGTTTTTGTGTAACCCTCGTCGTTCTGGGATTCCATAGTCATTTTTGTCCAGTAGTTTAATGCATAAAAACTGGAACCAGCTTCGCCTGCACAATCCATAATTGTTAGTTTTATATTACTGGTATCATCTTTCTTGTACTCACCATCAGCAGATGCAAAGCCCATCATACTATTAGCATTAAAGCTGGAGCGTTTCATGCCAAGAAGTTCTTCCGGAAGCAATGCTTTTATCTGGTCCAGTGTCATTGGTGAAAGCTTTTTCAACTCTTCGGTTTTTTTGTTCATCTCATCTGCAACACTCGCAGTTTTTGATGGATCAATTGTAAGTGTTGTTTGTCCATTATCTGTTGTAATTGTTGTTTTTCTATCCTTACCTCTGCAGGCTGAAAAGAAAAGTCCCATTGTTATCGCGCAAATAAATAATGATTTCATATGATTTAAATTATTAGATACTTTGGTTTAGGTAAATGATCCTTGGCTAAAATAGAAAAGATTCTTTTCAATTCATAGTAACTCATGCACTAATTTTTCGTGTATTTTTTTTATAAACCACAGCATTTTTAATTTAGTTGTTGGTCCACTGAATTTGTGAGATTTTGTACTATAAATTGGGCAAAATAGCTAATCTGACTACCTGCATTTTTCCCTATATCTTTGCTGCTAAAATTTTTAAGAGCTTTTCTGGAAATAAAAATTATATATTTTGCCTAAACAATTTCAATCTACTTATATACCTTATTCTGAAACTGGAAAGTTTTCAAAAATAGCTTTGGATTATATTAATCAGTCAGATGATTTAAATAGCTTTTATGAACACGATGTAAATATTGAAGGAATCAAAAAAGCTATTCAGCAAAGGAAAAAATTCAATACCGACCGCAAATTGCTGGTTGAACAATTGCAAGCGCAATACCAAAATGTAAATGATAATGATGGCGTAAAAGCTAATATCAATGCACTTTTAAATGAAAATACTTTTACAATCTGCACGGCACATCAGCCAAATATTTTTACCGGGCATTTATATTTTGTTTATAAAATTCTTCATACAATAAAAATTGCTGATGATTTAAAAAAGCAATTGCCAGAATATAATTTCGTTCCTGTTTTTTTTATGGGAAGTGAAGACGCAGATCTACAAGAACTAAATCACGTAGTGGTTGATGGCAAAAAATACGAATGGCAAACAAAGCAAACCGGCGCTGTAGGAAGAATGAAAGTGGATGATGATTTATTAAAACTGGTTGAAGAAATTGCAGGAAGATTAACAGTTGAAAAATATGGCGATGAAATAATTACACTTCTAAAAGATAGTTTCCAAAAAAATACAAGTATTGAGCAATCGACTTTTTTATTTGTACATCATCTTTTTAAAAGATTTGGGTTGGTTGTTTTTTTACCTGATAATGCTGCTTTAAAGAATGCTATGATGCATGTTTTTGAAGAAGATATTTTCGAAAATACTTCTTCGGAAATTGTAAGTAATACTTCCGAAAGGTTATCAAAAAAATATACAGTTCAGGCGCATCCCCGGCAGATCAATTTATTTTATTTGAAGGATGACATACGCAATAGGATTGTTCAATCCAAAGATGAATTTATAGTTCATGGCACTGATATTGTTTTTACAGAAGATGAATTAAAAAAAGAGATCAATGATCATCCTGAACGATGTAGCCCCAATGTAATTTTGAGAGGACTTTTCCAGGAAATGATTTTGCCCAATCTTGCATTTATTGGCGGCGGCGGAGAGCTTGCTTACTGGCTTGAGTTAAAAGATTTATTCGTTCATTACAAAACTCCTTTCCCGGTTTTAATTGTAAGAAATTCTTTTTTAATTATTGAGAAGAAGTACCAACAATTATTATCAAAACTAAATTTATCAGCTGCAGATTTATTCAAAGGAAAATTGGTTTTGATGAATGAAATCGTTACCAGGCAAAGTCATTCCCGTTTGACATTGGAAGAAGAAAAACAGCAAATACAAAATGTTTACTCGTCAATAAAGAAGGCAGTAAAAGAAATTGATACCACACTTGAGCAACATACTGAAGCGCTGGAAACAAGAGCTCTGAAAAAAATATCGGAACTGGAAAAGAAAATGCTTCGCGCAGAAAAGCGAAAATTTGAGGATCAGAAAAACCAATTGGAAAAAATATTTTCTGTATTATTTCCACAGGGAAATTTACAGGAACGTACAGAAAATTTTATGCTGTTTTATGCAAAATGGGGAAATGATTTATTTGATATTTTATATCAAAATTCCCTGGCATTTGAGCAGGAGTTTTGTATGATTGAGGAGAAGTAGGTTTAAATAAATTTCATGCAAAGGTGCAAAGAAGTGTATTTAGGCTTTGTTACTTTAAGTGAAAAATTAATCATTTTCTTTTTCCAGCTTGGCAGCTTTCTTCTCTACTTCTTCTTTCATTTCATTTTTAAAAGCAACAAGTTTTTTTGTAAGACCATCATCAGAAGTGGCTAAAATTTCAACTGCTAATAATCCTGCATTCTTTGCAGCACTTAAAGCTACAGTAGCCACAGGCACACCATTGGGCATTTGTAAAATTGAAAGAACAGAATCCCATCCATCAATAGAATTAGAAGATTTTATCGGAACACCAATTACCGGTAATGTTGTGATTGAAGCCACCATTCCGGGCAAATGAGCAGCCCCGCCGGCTCCTGCAATAATTACTCTTAAACCTTTATTATATGCTGTTGTTGCATATTCAACCATCCGCATGGGGGTGCGATGTGCCGAAACAATAGTAAGTTCATATTTTACATCAAACTGTTTCAAAATTTCGGCGGCAGCATTCATTACTTTTAAATCGCTGTCGCTGCCCATGATTATTCCTACTAAAGTGTTTTTATTTTTGGCCATCAGAATGTTTTTGAAAGATTAAAGATAGCGCTCTCTTATAGATTGACAATATCTCCGGTAAGTAAAGAAACCTGTGCCTCCGCCAGTTTGGCCTGGTATAATGCATTATATAGTCTGTTTTTAGCATCATTATAGCTTATTTGAATTTGCCGTAATTCAACAGAGGTTATGGTTAATTTTTTATAACGCTCATTGGCAATATAAATATTTTCCGATGCCAGTACGAGATTGTTCTTTTCCAGTTCAACTATTTTCAAAGAATTATTATAATTTATGTAAGCATTTGTCAATGCAGTTTGTAGATTATTTTTTGTTTCAGCAATGAGAATGTTTTGATTTTTTATCTGTATATCGGTAACGGCTAACTGCTTTTTTACAAGGATGCCGTTAAACAAAGGGATAGCTATTCCAACAGATCCGGAAGGGCCATATGTCTGGTTAAATAATGTAAAACCTGCACCATTACGGTTTCTTGCAAAATTGTAAAATCCATTAAGTGTCCCCACCGGCAGCCTGGCAGAATTAACTTCTTTTCTCGTGTCGAATAAAACGGTGAGATCACTGTTGGCAAGAAGAATATCAGGATTTTGTTTATCAATTTTATTTTGTGCATCATCCATAGCCGGTAATTTATTCACAACAATTGTATCAACAACATGGTAGGTAGTATCAGGAATTTTGCCAATAAGATTATTCAACGAAGTTTTGGCAAGTGCCACGGAGTTCTGTAATAATAACAGAATTGAATATTGCTCATTTAAATCAACCTGCGCCTGAAGCACTTCATATTTTGCGCCGGTACCAATTTCCAGGCGGCGCTCCGCAAGGTTGTTACGGTCGCGATATAATCCTATTTGCTCAAGCGTTGCTTTTAATTGTTCATTAAGTGTAACGATATTGTAATAAGTAGCGATGACATTATAAACGGTTTCATTTAAATTTTTTCTGAAAGCATATTCACCATTTCTCTCCAGTTCTTCCAGTCTTTTTTTTGTTGCAAACATTTTAAGGCCATCAAAAATAGTCCAGTTTATTGCTATACCGGCATTAAAATTCTGAGTGGTATTACCATTTTTATTTGTTACTGTTCCGTTACTGAGTTTTTGCTGAAGATTATTTACACCAATGGCTTTATTGGCTGTAGCGCTGATAAGAGGAATAGCACCTGCACTGGCCCAATTGTTATTTATTTTCCCAATATCAATATTGTTTTTACTGATAGTGATTCCAAAATTATGCTCAACCGCATATTTCACAGCATCTTCAGCCGTTAATAATGAATCCTGCGCATGAAGATTAAGGTTGAAAACAAAGCATTGTAAAAAAAATAAAAATATTATGCTGCTAAAGCGCTTCATTCAATGGCGTTTTTTTAGATGAAAGAAAAGCATACATAGCCGGTACAACAAAGAGTGTGAGTACCAGTGAAAACATGATGCCTCCAACAATAACAATACCTAATGGAACACGGCTTGTAGATGCATCACCAATGGAAAGAGCCAATGGCAAAGCACCAAGAGACATCGCAAGGCTTGTCATTAAAATCGGGCGCAATCTTAAGAAAGCAGATTCAATAACTGCATCAATTTTCCCCATACCGGCTTTTCTTTTCTGATTGGCAAATTCTACAATCAGAATTCCATTTTTAGTAACCAAACCTATGAGCATGATCATTCCTATCTGTGAAAAAATATTAAATGTTTGTCCAAAAATCCAAAGAGAAAGTAATGCGCCGGCCATTGCCAAAGGCACTGTAATCATAATAATAAATGGATCAATAAAACTTTCAAATTGTGCAGCAAGCACCAGGTAGATAAGAATAAGTGCCAGCACAAAAGCAAATAAAGTATTGCCTGAACTTTCTGCATAATCCCTGGAAGTGCCGCTGAGCGCGGTTGTAAAAGAATCGTCCAATAATTTTTTTGATATCCTTTGCATTTCCTTTATCCCATCTCCAACTGTATAGCCGGGCGCAAGCCCTGTAGAAATTGTTGCAGATTTATACCTGTTGAAATGATAAAGAGTTGGCGGTGATGAAGCTTCAGTAGTTGAAACTAAATTATCAAGTCTTATATTTTCACTACGGTTATTCTTAACCATAATTTTACTTAAATCGTTTGGATCATCCCTATCACTGCGATCCACCTGGCCAAGCACCTGGTATTGTTTTCCTGATTTAAGGAAATAACCGAGCCGTCTATCGCTATATGCCAATTCAAGCGCTTCAGAAATATCATTTACACTCACGCCTAATTCACTTGCACGCAACCTGTCAATGCTTACACGCAATTCAGGTTTATTAAATTTTAAATCGGCATCCACACCCTGAAACACGGGGCTTTTATTGGCCTCGTCTAAAAAAAGCGGAAGAACATTTTTTATTTTTTCAAAATCATTATTCTGAATTACAAATTGAACAGGCTGCCCGCCACGCCTGCTAACAGAAATGGTTTGTTCCTGCGTTGCAAAAGCTTTTCCCTGTGGAAATTTTTTAAGATTTCGGTTTACCATATCAACTATCTGCTGCTGCGATCTTTTTCTGTCTTTGGGATCAGTAAGTGTAACATTTATAAAGCCACTATTTGCAGAACCACCTGCAAACCCTGGCGCAGTAAGACTTATAAGCTTGGTTTTTTCTGGAACAGAGTCTGTTATAAATTGATTGAGACTATCAATATATGAATCCATATATTCATAAGAAGTCCCTTCCGGAGCGATAACACTCAATCTAAATTGATTGCGGTCTTCTAACGGTGCCAATTCAGAAGGTATCCTGGTGAAAATAAAATATATAATACCAAAACATATTGCAATCAAAACAAGAGCTACCCATTTTATTTTCATAAAAACTGCCAAACTATTTTTATAGCCCGATTCCATCGCCTTGAAAAAAGGCTCTGTTTTTTTATAGAACCATGAGTGTCCTAACTTTTTTCTTGTAAGTTTTACATTTAGCACAGGCGTTAAAGTGAGCGACACAAATGCAGATATAAGAACAGCTCCGGCAACAACAATTCCAAATTCGCGGAACAATCTTCCTACAAAACCCTGTAAAAATATGATGGGTAAAAAAACAATCGCCAGCGTTATGGATGTAGAAATAACAGCAAAGTAAATTTCTTTGGAACCCTCTCTTGCTGCCTGGTATTTATTCATACCACCTTCAATTTTTTTGAAAATATTTTCTGTAACAACTATGCCATCATCCACCACAAGACCCGTTGCCAGTACAATAGCAAGAAGTGTTAGTACGTTAATCGTAAAGCCAAAGAGGTACATTATAAAGAAAGCGCCTATCAACGAAACAGGGATATCGAGTAATGGCCGGAGTGCAATGATCCAGTCACGAAAAAATAAATAGATGATCAGGATCACCAACGACAAAGCAATGAGGAGTGTTTCTTCAACTTCAGAAATAGAACGTTTAATAAATTTAGTTTGATCCATCCCGATATCGAGTTTCATATCCGGAGGAAGTTCTTTTTTTATTTCTTCTAATCTTTTATAAAATTCATTTGAGATTGAAACATAGTTAGAACCTGGTTGTGGAATTATTGCCAACATGATCATTGGAACGCCACTTTCCTTCAGCCCTGATTCATCATTTTCCGGACCTAATACTGCATCAGCTACATCACTCAATTTTATATTTACCCCGTTAATATTTTTTATAACAAGATTATTGAATTGATCTTCTGTATTTATTTTTCCGAAAGTGCGAACAGAAAGTTCTGTATAATTTCCATAAATTTTTCCTGCAGGAAGTTCAACACTTTGGGTAAGCAGGGCCTGTTGTACATCATTCGTAGTAAGTCCATATGCATTTAATTTATCGGGCTTAAACCATATGCGCATGGCATATCTTTTTTCGCCCCATACAGATACAGAACTTACTCCCGGAATAGTTTGCAAACGCTCAACAATGTTATTGTTGGCATACTCTGTTACCTGTAATAGATTCTTTGTATTACTTTGAACCGTAACCGCTATAATAGGCTGTGCGCTTGCATCTGCTTTAGATACAACTGGTGGAGCATCAACATCCTGGGGAAGTTGCTGTGTAGCCTGTGAAACTTTATCACGTACATCATTAGCCGCAGCTTCAAGATCAATACCCAATTCAAATTCTACATTAATATTGCTTCGTCCCTGGCTGCTTGAAGAAGTAATATTTTTTACTCCGGCGATTCCATTGATAGCTTTTTCAAGTGGTTCTGTTATTTGCGATTCAATAATATCTGAATTGGCGCCGGCATATGAAGTGCTTACAGAAATATTGGGAGGATCAATAGCTGGATAATCTCTTACTCCTAAAAACTTAAAACCGATTATACCAAATAGAACAATCACCAGGTTCATCACAACGGCAAACACAGGACGACGTAAACTTGTATGAGAAATATTCACTGGTGTGTACTACTTTTTTAAAGTTGAAAGATTGATTTTACTTCCCGGTTTTATGGATAATAATCCTGTTGTAATTATTGTATCTCCAATATCAAGCCCGCTTAATATTTCCACCTTTGCAGAATCTCTTACACCTGTTATTACAGAATTAAAATTTGCAATTCCATTGCGGTATACAATTACTTTTTTATCTCTTGCCTGGGGAATAATTGCCTGTGTCGGAATCATCATTGCGTCCTTGTTATCTCCCATATCAAAATTCACATTGGCAAATGATCCGGCAGTTATGTTCCTGTCAGTATTTTCAACAATGGCATGCACTTTCAGGCTTCGGTTTTCCTCTGTTATTCCTGATTCTGTTGCAACAATCTTCGCGCTATATTTTTTCCCGGAAGATTCGGTACTAAATGAAATGAAATTATCTATTGCTATTTTCGAAGTGTACTTTTCGGGGACACTAAATTCAAGTTTTAATTTATTATCCTGGCGAATTGTGGTAATTACAGTTAATGGAGTAATGTAAGCGCCGATACTTATATTTCTAAAACCAATTTTTCCATCAAATGGCGCTCGTATAATTGTTTTATTAATTGATGCCATAAGAATTTGCATGTCTGCCTGTATCGTATTTACATTGAGCATACTTAAATCGTAATCCTGCTGGCTGATACCACCTATTTTTAATAATTCACTTTGACGATCCTGTGTTTTTTTTGCAATCTCCAGTTGTACATTTAATTTTTGAAGTTGAGCCTGTAGATCACCATCGAAAAGCCTTGCGAGTAAAGCACCTTTTCTTACTATGCTACCTTCTTTAATAGAAAGCATAACAACTTTTCCTGCAACTTCAGGATGAATTTCAGTTTCTTCTAATGGTAATAAAGTGCCCGCAACATCTATACTTGAGTTTAAAACAGAACCCCGCACAAGGAATCCTTCTACAGATAATGATGCATTCGCAAATGTTTTTATAGGATCAGCATGCGTAGCAATTGAATCTTTTGATTTGCTACCGCAAGAAGAGATATAAAATAAAATAAGAATCCCTGCAATGACTTCCCGGTACTTCAATTTCATTATAATGATTTCTGATTTTTTTGTTAGCGTTTTAATAAGACGTTAAAATTTATAAAAACCTGTGTGCCTGTAAAAGTTAATTTGATATCACTTTTAATATCTGTTTTATTTTATTGGATGTATGTATTAATTCCTGCCTTTCATTACTCAATATGGTTACATGCCCCATCTTTCTTCCGGGCTTTGTTTCTTTTTTTCCATAAATATGAATAAATACATTGTCCATCTTCAGCACATTTTCAATCCCATCATATTTTACCTGCCCTTTAAAATTTTCTTCACCAATTAAATTTACAATTGCAGCCGGTATAATATGACTGGTGTTGCCCAATGGGTAATTCAACATAATTCTCCATAACATATCAAATTGTGAACAGTAATTTGCTTCAATAGTATGATGACCGCTGTTATGAACTCTGGGCGCAGTTTCGTTCACCCACAAATCATTATCGAAATCAATAAACATTTCAACTGCAAAGATACCGGCACTCTTAAGATTTCTGGCAACCGTTAAAGCAATTGCTTCTGCCTTCCATAATATTTGTGTTTCAAGTGCCGCCGGGCTTATCTGGTATTGAAGTAAGTTTAAATGATTATCAAAAATCATATCTACTGGCGGATACATTGCCGTTTCCCCCGCTTCATTGATAGCAACAATTACAGAAATTTCCTTTTTAATAGGAATCAGTTTTTCTAAAACTGCCGGAGCATCAAAGCCATTTAAAATTTCATTTTCATTTTTAATAATGGTTACGCCACGACCATCATAACCGCCCATTGCAATTTTATGAACAGAAGGGAATAAATGAACGTGGTCCTTTATTTCATTTCTATTTTGAGTAATTATAAAAGGAGAAGAAGGCACTTGTATCGTTTCATAAAATTGTTTTTGCAGAATTTTATTTTTAATGGTTGCCAAAGCGGAAGGGCGTGGAAAAACTTTGATTCCTTCATCCTCAAGTTTTTGAAGTGCTTCAACATTTACCGATTCAATTTCTATAGTAAGTGCATCAAGATTTTTTCCAAAATTATATACGTCATCAAAGCTGGTAATATCGCCTTTAATAAAATGATGACAAAGATGAGCAGCCGGGCACTCCATATCATTTTCCATTACAAATGTTTCCACCGGATAGTTTGCCCCTGCCTGTAACAGCATTCTTCCAAGCTGGCCGCCACCTAAAATGCCAATTTTTTTCATTTAAAATTTTTTGCAAGATAATTGTTCCGAATTTACTAAATATAAAATCTCCCTGATTCCAAAATCAAATTGATAAATCCTTGAAAATGGAATTCTAAAGGTCTTTTCAGTTATGCTTAAAAGGAAAAAAATAAATTTTTTCTGATACATGATTTCATTATGGAATATCTATTTATGGCATTCTCATTCCATTGGGAAAGGTATTGGCCATGGCCTAAATTATTTAACTTTGATTAAAATATAATTTTATGGAAACTATTTCAAAAGCGCCTATAAAAAATGTTAATCAACCTAAAGATTTTTTACCACTTTTTGGAACAGATTATGTAGAATTTTATCTGGGTAATGCAAAGCAGGCAGCGCATTATTATAAAACAGCATTTGGCTTTCAATCACTCGCATATGCAGGCCCTGAGACAGGTGTAAAAGACAGAGTCAGCTATGTTATAAGGCAAAATAAACTCACATTTGTATTAACAACTCCATTAAGAATTAATAATGAAATAGCCGACCATATTTATAAACATGGAGATGGAGTGAAAGTATTGGCACTTAAAGTTGAGGATGCTACAAATGCATGGGAAGAAACCACCAAACGCGGCGGCAAAAGCTATTTGGAGCCTGTGACAATTAAAGATGAAAATGGTGAAGTGGTTATGAGTGGCATTTGCACTTATGGAGATACCGTTCATTTATTTATAGAAAGAAAAAATTATAAGGGTGTATTTATGCCGGGATACCGAAAATGGGAAAGCGCCTATAACCCAAAAGAAACAGGACTTTTATTTGTTGATCATTGCGTTGGAAACGTGGGTTGGAACCAAATGAATAAATGGGTAAGTTTTTATGAAAAAGTTATGGGCTTCAGAAACATACTCAGTTTTGATGATAAAGATATTTCAACAGAATATTCGGCTTTGATGAGCAAGGTAATGAGTAACGGTAATGGGTACGTGAAGTTTCCGATAAATGATCCTGCAGAAGGAAAGAAAAAAAGCCAGGTTGAGGAGTACCTTGAATTTTATAACGGCGAAGGTTGTCAGCATGTGGCACTTGCAACCAATAATATCATTGAATCGGTAACAAAACTGCAGCAGCGCGGAGTTGAATTTTTAAAAATTCCTGCCAGTTATTATTCCACAGTTTTAGATAGAGTTGGCCATATTGATGAAGACTTGAAGCCACTGAGTGAATTGGGCATTCTTATTGATAAAGATGATGAAGGATATCTTTTACAGATATTCAGTAAGCCGGTTGAAGACAGGCCAACTTTATTTTTTGAAATCATCCAACGCAAAGGTGCTCAAAGTTTTG
>Ga0207932_1000698_pt1 | contig 11510 bp, 6 predicted proteins | sample NGESurdeep092012_FD_184480 | JGI IMG/M metagenome (GOLD analysis project Ga0207932, IMG submission 184480) | Arctic peat soil microbial communities from Barrow, Alaska - NGEE Surface sample 415-2 deep-092012 (SPAdes) | ecosystem: Environmental > Terrestrial > Soil > Wetlands > Peat ...
GGAAGAAGTGGAATCCATCAAGGCGCAAATTTCCGCGTCGGAAGAGACGGAAAAACCGAAGGTCAATTTTGAAGTCGGCGAAACGATCAAAATCAACAACGGGCCGTTCCTCAATTTCAGCGGCGTGATTGAGGAAATTGATCCCGAACGCGGCAAATTGAAAGTCACCGTCAACATTTTCGGCCGTAATACGCCGGTCGAACTCGAATACTGGCAGGTGGAGAAAGCATGAAATTTGTAGCGGCGACTCGGCAGAGCGCCGCTGAATAAAAAATCGCGGCGGTCTGCCGACGCGCCGCTACGAAGAAAAATTTTTATGGCAAAGAAAGTCACAGGCATCATCAAGTTGCAGATTCCGGCGGGTCAGGCGAATCCCGCGCCGCCGGTCGGCCCGGCGCTCGGCCAGCACGGCGTCAACATCATGGGCTTCTGCAAGGAATTTAACGCGGCGACCAAGGCCGACGCAGGGCTCATCATCCCCGTTGTCATCACCGTTTTTCAGGACAAGTCTTTCAAGTTCATCACCAAATCACCGCCGGCGTCCATTCTGTTGAAAAAAGCCGCGGGCATCACCTCCGGTTCCAAGGAGCCGAACAAGGAAAAAGTCGGCAAAGTGACGCGCAAACAGGTTTTGGACATCGTGAAAATGAAGTCAAAGGATTTGAATGCGACTTCGGAAGAAGCCGCGTTCCGGGTCATCGCCGGCACGGCGCGCAGCATGGGAATTGAAGTCGTCGGATAAACCAGACAACCGCGGGAGAGTCCTCAAGGATTCGCTTGCACCGCAACAAAACAAATGCCCAGTAAACGATACAAAAAGGCGCTCGAAGTTGTGGACGCCAAAAAGGCGTATGCACTCAAGGATGCCGTTGGCGTCCTCGCGAAATTTCCCAAGGCGAAATTCAACGAGACCATTGACCTCGCGTTCCGGCTGGGCGTGGACCCGAAACATTCCGACCAGATGGTCCGCGGCACGGTTCCGCTTCCGCACGGCAGCGGCAAGACCGTGCGCGTGCTCGTGTTTGCCAAAAGCGGCGCGGCGGCCGACGCGGCCAAGGCCGCCGGTGCGGAATACGTCGGATTTGAAGACATGATTGCAAAGTGCCAGGGCGGCTGGGTTGATTTTGATGTGGCGGTGGCCACGCCCGAAGCGATGGCCGAAGTGCGCAAACTCGGCAAAGTGCTTGGTCCGCGCGGCCTGATGCCAAACCCGAAGACCGGTACCGTGACGGACGACACCGCCAGGGCGGTGAAGGAAGTCAAGGCCGGGCGCGTCGAGTTCAAAGTTGACAAGGCGGGCAACGTACACGTGGGCGTTGGCAAGGTGTCGTTCGTGGCGAATCAAATCGAGGAAAATGCGCGCGCGGTGATTGAAGCCGTGTTCAAGGCGCGTCCGAACAGCCTCAAAGGCACTTACGTACACACCTGCACGCTTTCGGCGACGATGAGTCCGCCGGTGCGCCTGGATGTGCGTGAGTTTATGACCCATTAATCAAAAACCAATTTTGAAACATGCGTGCTGAAAAACAAATTTTGACGAAAGAATATGTCGCGCGGCTGAATGCCTCGCCGTTCTTCATCGTGGTGAATTACAAGGGACTCAAAGTGTCCCACATGACCGAGCTCCGGAAGCGTCTGCAAAAGGCCGGCGCGGAGATTCACATTGTCAAGAACTCCCTTTTCCAAATCGCGGCCAAGGAAGCCGGCGTCGGCGAATTACCCGGCGAGCTTGTGGGACAACTCGCCGTGGTCACCGGGAAAAAGGACATTTCCGCCGCCGCCAAGACGGTCAAAAATTTCGGCGCGGAGTTCGACAAGCTGAAGGTGCAGTTCGGTTATCTGGACAACCAGCGTCTGGAACAGGCGGCGATTGTCGCATTGGCCGATCTGCCGAGTCTGGACGTGTTGCGCGCCAAGTTGCTGGGCTTGTTTAATGCGCCGGCGACGAAACTGGTCGTTTTAATCAACACACCGGCAACGCAACTCGCGCGGGTGATCAAGGCGAAGGCCGAGAAAAGCTGAAACAATTTCCGTCCGCTTTGGCCAGCGGGTCGGACAAACAAACAACAACAATGTAAATCGTCGGTTCACAGGCCGTGAACTAAAAACAGCCGTGGCCGCGGCAGACGACGAGACGACAAGAAAGGTAACATGGCTGATATTGCAAACCTCGTAGAGGAACTGAGCAAGCTGACGGTTCTCGAAGCCGCCGACTTGGTGAAACAATTGGAAACCAAGTGGGGCGTGACTGCCGCCACACCGGTGGCTGCTGCGGCTCCGGCTGCGGGTGCGGCTGCGCCGGTCGCTGAAGCGAAGACCACGTTTGACGTGATTCTTGTGTCCGCCCCGGCGGACAAGAAAATTGCCACCATCAAGGCCGTCCGCGAAGTGAAGGCCGGCCTCGGTCTGGCGGAAGCCAAGGCGCTGGTCGAAGGCGCGCCCAAGACGGTGCTGGAGGGCGCCCCGAAAGCCGACGCTGACGCGGCCAAGAAGAAGCTGGAAGAAGCGGGCGCCAAAGTGGAGGTCAAGTAACGGGCGAACTTTGGGGCGGTGGTCCCGCGAGGCGGGACCGCCACCCTGTTTTCGCAAGGCGGAACAAAACTTTTATTAGTTACAAACAGCAGCAACCAGCGGCCGCCGGTAGCGGTCTGAGTTCAGGCAAGTTCACTGTTGAACGCAGCGTGCTTGCCTTGTGTCGTTGATTGAAAATTGCCGGCTGGCACTGTTGCCAGCCAAACCAGAAAGTCCAAATGCCATCGCAAGTCACTGAACGAATCAATTTCGGCAAAATCAAAGAGATTGTCGTGCCGCCGAACATGATCGAATTGCAGACCAATTCCTACAAGGAATTCCTGCAAGCGGACGCGGCGCCCAAAAAGCGCCGGAAACACATCGGCCTGGAGGCGGTCTTCCTCGAAGTATTTCCCATCGAGAGCTACGACGGCAAGTGCGTGCTCGATTACGACTCCTACGAAATCGGCGAGCCGAAGCTGGACTGGCTCGAATGCCTGCGCGAAGGGCTGACCTACGGCGCGCCGCTTTACGTCACCTTCCTGCTCAAGGAGGAGGGCAAACACGCCAAGGAAGAAAAGGTGTTCATGGGCGAACTGCCCCTGATGACGCCGCAAGGCACGTTCGTCATCAACGGGGCCGAGCGCGTGGTGGTCAGCCAGTTGCACCGGTCGCCGGGCATCGCGTTCGAGGCCACCCAGCATCCCAACGGGAAAATCCTGCACAGCTTCCGCGTCATCCCCGATCGCGGTTCCTGGTACGAGGCGCAATTCGACACCAGCGACCTGCTGTACGTCTATCTCGACCGCAAGAAACGCCGCCGGAAATTCCTGACGACGACGTTCTTCCGCGCGCTGAGTTTTCTCGATGCGGAAGCGGAAGGCAAAGGCGCCGACAAGAAAAGAGACGGCACAAAAACCGGCACCGACGAGGAAATCCTCAAGCTCTTTTACGAAATCGAGGAACTCACGGTCAAGGAAGCCGAGAAACTCGAAGATTTGCCGAATTGCGTTTTGATTCAGGACGCGGTGGATCAGGAAAAGGGCCTCGTGGTTGCCCGCGCTTTTGAGCCGCTTTCCAAGTCCGTGGTCAAACAAATCGCCGAGCTGGGGGTGAACAAAATCAAGGTCGTGAACACCACGCCCGACGAAGGCATCATGATCAAATGCCTGAAAAAGGACCCGGCCAAGAACGAGGAAGAGGCGCTCAAGGACATTTACCGCCGCCTGCGTCCGGGCGACCCGCCGACCGCCGCCAATGCGCGTGCGTTGCTCAGGCGATTGTTCTTTGACCCGAAACGTTACGATTTGGGCCGCGTGGGCCGCTACAAGATCAATCAAAAACTCGGCCTCAAGGACAAGGAAGAATCACGCATTCTCACGAAGCAGGATTTGGTGGCCGCGACGAAATATCTGCTCCGCCTCAAGAAGGGCGAAGGCAGCGTGGATGACATTGACCACCTGGGCAGCCGCCGCATCCGCACGGTCGGCGAGTTGCTCGCCAACCAGTGCCGGGTCGGGCTTTCGCGCACCGAACGCCTCGTCAAGGAACGCATGACGTTGTTCGATCAAAGCGTTGAAGCCATGGCGCCGCAAAAGCTCATCAATCCCAAAGCGCTCTCGGCGGTCATTCGCGATTTCTTTGGCCGCTCGCAACTCAGCCAGTTCATGGATCAAATCAATCCGCTGGCCGAGTTGACGCACAAGCGCCGTCTGTCCGCGCTGGGGCCGGGTGGCTTGAGCCGCGACCGCGCAGGATTTGAAGTGCGCGATGTTCATCCGTCGCACTACGGACGCATTTGCCCGATTGAGACGCCGGAAGGCCCGAACATCGGTCTGATTGCGTCACTGGCGACGTTCGCGCGCATCAACGATTTCGGCTTCCTCGAAACGCCTTATCGCAAGGTCGAAAACGGGCGCGTCACCAATCACATTGATTTCCTGACCGCCGACCGCGAGGAGCAATTCATTATCGCGCAGGCGAATTCGCCGATTGACGACAAGGGCAAATTCACGACCGACCGGGTCGTTTGCCGCGCCCGGACCGACTTCATTGATGTCGAACCCGCGCGGGTGGATTACATGGACGTTTCGCCCAAGCAGTTGGTGTCCATCGCTGCGTCACTGATTCCGTTCCTGGAACACGACGACGCCAACCGCGCGTTGATGGGTTCAAACATGCAACGCCAGGCGGTGCCGTTGCTGGTGACCGAAGCGCCGCTGGTGGCAACCGGCCTGGAAGGCCGCGTCGCCCGCGACTCGCGCGCCGTGGTGGTCGCGGACGAAAGCGGCAAAGTCGCTTCCGTCAGCGGCGATCAAATCATCATAACCGAAAGCGGCAAATTGCCGGAGTCGAAAAAGAAAATTAAGCACGATCCCGAAAAGGGCGTGTGGGTTTATCCCATTCGCAAATTCATGCGGTCGAATGCCGCAACGTGCATCAATCAAAAAACGCTCGTGCACAAGGGCGACCACGTGAAGAAAGGGCAGGTCATTGCCGATGGTCCCTGCACGCAGAACAGCGAATTGGCGCTCGGTCGCAACGTGCTGGTCGCGTTCATGCCGTGGAACGGCTACAACTTCGAGGACGCGATTCTCATCAGCGAAAAAATCGTGAAGGAAGACATTTTCACGAGCATTCACATTGATGAATTTGAAGTGGCCGCGCGCGACACCAAGCTCGGCCCGGAGGAAATCACGCGCGACATCCCGAATCTCGGCGATGAGGCGCTCAAAAACCTCGGGCCGGACGGCGTCATCCGCATCGGAGCGGAAGTGAAGCCCGGCGACATTCTGGTTGGCAAAATCACGCCGAAATCGGAAACCGAGCTCGCGCCGGAAGAGCGTTTGCTCCGCGCCATTTTCGGGGAAAAGGCCGCCGACGTGAAGGACACGTCGCTCAAGATTCCTTCCGGCACTTACGGCATCGTCATGGACGTGAAGGTGTCGTCGAAGAAGGAAACCGATCATGACAGCAAACCATCGGCCGGCGAGGAAAAGCGCCACGCGAAGCAGATTGAGGAAGACCACAAGAAAAAGACCGATGAATTGCGCGATCAATTGACCGAGGCGTTGAGCAATATTTTGCTCGGTGAAAAAATTCCGCTCGACGTGGTCAATTCCGAGACCGGTGAAATCATCATTCCGGCGAATCGCAAAATCACGAAGACGCTCCTGCGCAAACTCGCGACGGTTTATGACCGCATCGAGATTGATCCGTCGCCGATCCGCAACAAGATCAACGAAATCATCGGCAGCTTCAAAAAGAAGTTCGATGATTTGCAGATGCAATATGACGAGGAAATGGAACGCGCCGAGGCGGGCGAAGGCGTGGAGGCCGGCATCGTCAAGTCGGTGAAGGTTTACATTGCCTCCAAACGCAAGCTGTCCGTTGGTGACAAAATGGCCGGGCGCCATGGCAACAAGGGTGTCGTCGCGCGGATTGTGAAGGAAGAAGACATGCCTTTCCTGGAGGACGGAACGCCGATGGACATCGTGTTGAATCCGCTGGGCGTGCCCTCGCGCATGAACGTCGGCCAGGTGCTGGAAACGCATCTCGGCTGGGCGGCCCAGATTCTGGGATTGAAATTCGCCACGCCGGTTTTCGACGGCATCAAGGAAAAGGAAATTCGCGGTTACCTCAAAGAGGCGAAATTGCCGGAGAACGCCAAGACGATTCTTTACGACGGCTGCACGGGCGCGGCGTTCGATCAGGAAATTGTCGTCGGTTACATTTACATGATGAAGCTCGGCCACCTGGTCGCGGACAAGATTCACGCCCGCGCGGTTGGGCCTTACTCGCTGGTCACGCAGCAGCCGCTTGGTGGCAAGGCGCAATACGGCGGCCAGCGCTTCGGCGAAATGGAAGTGTGGGCGATGGAAGCCTACGGCGCGGCCTACACGTTGCAGGAATTGCTCACCGTCAAGTCCGACGACGTGCAAGGGCGCACGCACATTTATGAGGCCATTGTCAAGGGCGACAATGCCTTGGAGGCGGGTATTCCCGAATCCTTCAACGTGCTCGTCAAGGAAATGCAGTCGCTCGGCCTCGATGTGAAGGTCGGTTACGCGAATCCGGCTGAACACCCGGAAGCCTCCGCGGCGCACTGGCGCCGCCTTAACCCGGAAACCATTTAACCAACGCGGAAACAAATTTTTGTATGATCGGCAATAAGGAAAATGCGCGCGAATTGCTCGGACTGGACAAGGTCAATCAGGTGGATTACGTCGCGATCACCGTCGCGTCGCCCGATGCCATCCGGTCGTGGAGCAAAGGCGAAGTCAAAAATCCCGAAACCATCAACTACCGCACGTTCAAACCGGAAAAGGGCGGCCTCTTCTGTGAACGCATTTTCGGCCCCGTCAAGGACTGGGAATGTTCCTGCGGCAAGTACAAGCGCATCAAGCACCGCGGCATCGTTTGCGACCGTTGCGGCGTGGAGGTAACGTTGGCCCGCGTCCGCCGCGAGCGCATGGGCCACATCGAACTGGCCGTGCCGACGTGCCACATCTGGTTTTTCAAGTGCATGCCATCGCGCATCGGCCTCGTCTTGGACGTGACCGCGCGCAACCTTGAGCGCGTGATTTATTACGAGGATTACATGGTCATTGACCCGGGCAACACGCCGCTGAAACAGAATCAATTGCTCAACGAACACGAATACCGCGAAGCCCGCGAGACCTACGGTGCGGACGCGTTTCTGGCCAAGATGGGCGCGGAAGCCGTGCGCGAAGCGCTGGCGCGGGTGGACCTGGCCAAGGGCATCGATCAATTGCAACAGGCGATGACCGAAACCAAGAGCAAGCAAATCCGCAAAAAATTGGCGAAGCGGATCAAATTGCTCCAGGGCTTGCAGATTTCCAAGAGCCGTCCGGAATGGATGATTCTTACGGTGCTGCCGGTGATTCCGCCGGACTTGCGCCCGCTCGTGCCGCTCGAAGGCGGCCGGTTTGCCACTTCGGATTTGAACGATTTGTATCGCCGCGTCATCAACCGGAACAACCGTCTCAAGACCTTGCTCCAGCTCAAGACACCCGAAGTCATCATCCGCAACGAAAAGCGCATGTTACAGGAGGCCGTGGACGCCCTGTTCGACAACGGCCGTCATGGTCGCCCGGTCACCGGCGCGGGCAATCGCCCGTTGAAATCCTTGAGCGACATGCTCAAGGGCAAGGGCGGCCGCTTCCGTCAGAATTTGCTCGGCAAGCGCGTGGATTATTCAGGCCGTTCCGTCATCGTCATCGGCCCGGAGTTGAAATTGCATCAATGCGGTTTGCCGAAGAAAATTGCGCTGGTTTTGTTCGAACCGTTCATCATCCGCCGGCTCAAGGAATTGGGCTACGTCCACACCGTTCGCAGCGCGAAGAAAATGATCGAGCGCCAGACGAAGGAAGTCTGGGACGTTTTGGAGGAAGTGACCAAGGGCCATCCGGTGCTGCTCAATCGCGCGCCGACGCTGCACCGTCTGTCCGTGCAGGCGTTCGAGCCGCAGTTGATCGAGGGCGAAGCGATTCGCATTCATCCGCTGGTTTGCACCGCTTACAACGCGGATTTCGACGGCGACCAGATGGCGGTGCATGTCCCGCTGTCCGTCGAGGCGCAAATGGAAGCGCGCCTGTTGATGATGGCGACGAACAACATTTTCAGCCCGTCATCCGGCCGGCCGATCATCACGCCGACGCAGGACATCACGCTCGGCTGTTATTATCTCACCGCCGAACCGCGCACGCCGATGCCCGCCGACACACGGAAACTGCCGCTGTTCGGCTCGAAGGACGAGGTGATTTTCGCTTACGACGATGGCGCGTTGAAAACCCACGATTGGATTCGTCTGGCGAATCCCGATTTCGGCCGGCAAACCGCTTACGGTGACCCGGCCCGGAAGATCATCGAAACGACCGTGGGCCGCGTCACCTTCAGCGAGATTTGGCCGTTGGAACTCGGCTTTTACAACAAGGCCGCCGGCAAGAGCCAGCTCGGCGATTTGATCTGGAAATGTTACAAGGTCGCCGGCCATGACAAAACCGTCGCGATGCTCGACAAGCTCAAGGAACTTGGCTTCCGCGAGGCCACGAAATCCGGCGCGTCCATCGGCATTGACGACATGATTGTGCCCAAGGAACGCGACCAGGAAATTGATACCGCGCAAAAGCAGATCAAAGAGGTTGAGAAACAGTATCGCAAGGGCGTCATCACCCCGGGCGAACGCTACAACAAAATCGTGGACATCTGGACGCATTGCACCGATATGATTTCCAGCGTCATGTTCCGCACGCTCGAGCAGAACCAGGGCAAGAAGGAATACAACCCGGTTTACCTGATGGTGGATTCCGGCGCGCGCGGCAACAAGCAGCAGGTGCGCCAGCTCGCCGGTTTGCGCGGCCTCATGGCCAAGCCCAGCGGCGACATCATCGAAAAACCGATTCTCGCGAATTTCCGCGAAGGTCTTTCAGTATTGGAATACTTCATCTCGACCCACGGCGCGCGCAAAGGTCTGGCCGACACCGCCCTCAAAACCGCGGACTCCGGTTACATGACCCGCAAACTCGTGGACGTGTCGCAGGATGTCATCATCCAGCAGCCGGATTGCGGCACGACGAACGGCATCTGGGTTTCGGCGGTTTATGAGGGTGAAGACGAAGTCGTCAAATTGGCCGACCGGCTCGTGGGCCGTTTCGCGTGCGACGACATTGTCAACCCGACGAACCCGAAGGAATTTCTCGTTCGCCCGAACGAGGAAATTGACGAGGAAAAGGCCAGGCGCATTGAGGCTTCAGGCATTGACCGCGTTCGCATCCGCTCGGTGCTCACCTGTGAAAGCAAGCACGGCATCTGCCTCAATTGCTACGGTCGCAACCTCGCCACCGGCAGCCTCGTCAAGCTCGGCGAAGCGGTCGGCATCATCGCCGCCCAGTCCATCGGCGAGCCGGGCACGCAGTTGACGATGCGGACGTTCCACATCGGCGGCACGGCGGCGCAGGTGTTCAAGATTCCGCAGATCAAGGCCAAGCACGACGGGGTAATCCATTACAACGACCTCCGCCTGGTCGAACTGGAGGACGGCAACAACATCGTGCTCAACAAAAATGGTTCCGTTTCCATTCTCGGCGACGACGGACATGAACTGGAAAACCACATCGTGGTTATCGGCGCGGTCATTTCGGCCAAGGACGGCGTCAAGGTGAAGAAGGGTGAAACCTTCGTGCAATGGGACCCGTATAACGTGCCGATTCTCTCCGAGAAGGCCGGCAAGGTGAAATTCCACGACATCATCGAAGGGGTGACGATGAAGCAGGAAATGGACGAGACCACCGGGCAGGAAGCCATGGTGCTGGTGGAGCACAAGGAAGACTTGCACCCGCAAATCATCATCAGCAACGACTCCGGCGAAGCGGTGGCGAATTATCCGATCCCCTCCGGCGCGCACGTCGTCGTAACCGAAGGCAGCAAAATCGTCGCCGGCACACTGATGGCCAAGACGCCGCGCAAGACTTCCAAGACCAAGGACATTACCGGCGGTCTGCCCCGCGTGGCGGAGTTGTTCGAAGCCCGCCGTCCGAAGGACGCGTCGGAAATTTCCAAGATTGACGGCCTGGTGGACTTTGGGGCGAGCGTGCGCGGCAAACGTTGCATTGTCATCAAAGACCCGCAGACCCAGGCGGAAGAGGAACATCTCATTCCCATTGGCAAGCACGTCATCGTCTTCAAGGGCGACATGGTGAAGAAAGGCCAGCAGTTGACCGAAGGTCCGATGGACCCGCACGAAATCCTCGAAGTCTGCGGGCCGCAGGAACTGCAGGAGCACCTCGTCAGCGAAGTGCAGGAAGTTTATCGTCTGCAGGGCGTCACCATCAACGACAAGCACATCGAAATCATCGTCCGCCAGATGCTCCGCAAAGTGCGCATCACCGAACCCGGCGACACCGAGTTCCTTTGGGGCGAGCAGATTGACAAGCTGGCCTTCGAGGAGGAAAACGAGCGGGTTGACAAAATGGGCGGCAAGCCCGCCGAGGCTTCACCCGTGTTGCTTGGCATCACCAAGGCGTCGCTCGAAACCGACAGTTTCCTCAGCGCGGCGTCGTTCCAGGACACGACCCGGGTGCTGACCGAGGCTGCCACCCGTTCCAAGGTGGACTACCTGCGCGGTTTCAAGGAAAACGTCATCATGGGCCACATCATCCCGGCCGGCACCGGTTTCGATATGCACCGCAAGGTGCGACTCAAGCATCTGGTCGAAGCTGAGGATGAACCGGAGCCGGCGGAGCCGGCGGAACCGGCAGCCGCGGAGAATCCGTTGCTGGCCTGACCAAAAAACAATTGTTCAACGCAAGGCGTTCGGGAAACCGGACGCCTTGTTTTGTTTCAATCAGTGTAATCCGCGTGTTGAAAATTATCCGAAATCATTCCTGGCAATTTTCGGCCAGGGGCGTAGAACCGCACCGCCACACGGGAAGTTTCAAAAACGAATGTAAAAAAATCATCGTCGTGAGGATGGCGTTGCACCTGAGGCGGGAAAGCATTATGACGTTGAAATGGATCGCGCAGCGGCTGCGCACGGGAAGCTGGACGCATGTGTCGAACTGTCTGGCGACAACAATGAAATGAAGGCCAAAGTGTCAATAGTGAGGAGGACCCGTTTACGCCCCGTTGGCGTTTGGTGTCCCGGCTTCAGCCGGTCCCCAAGGTGGCACAGGCGTCTCGCCTGTCCATTTCGGCGCCCCCGCCGGAAGACCTGTCTTCAAATTGGAAGTTCGATGTTTCCCACCGCGTGAGGCGACCTGTCCACCATAGCCATGCGAAGGTGGAAGCCTTTTACGCAGCCATCTTCCATCTCACACCCCCAAATCATCCAGCGGACTCGGCACGCCCTGACCTCCTTGCTGCAATATGTGCGTATAGATCATCGTCGTCTTCAGATCGTTGTGACCCAGCAACTGCTGGATCGTCCGGATGTCCGTCCCCCGCTGCAGCAGATGCGTCGCAAACGAATGCCGCAGCGT
>Ga0207932_1000699_pt1 | contig 11508 bp, 5 predicted proteins | sample NGESurdeep092012_FD_184480 | JGI IMG/M metagenome (GOLD analysis project Ga0207932, IMG submission 184480) | Arctic peat soil microbial communities from Barrow, Alaska - NGEE Surface sample 415-2 deep-092012 (SPAdes) | ecosystem: Environmental > Terrestrial > Soil > Wetlands > Peat ...
CGGAATTTACGGGATCCAAGAACCTGCCCGATGAATTGCGCAAAGTAAAACTTTACGAATCCCCCGGCCACGTCCGCAATTTTCTCGACTGTGTCAAATCACGCAAACCCACGGTCGCGCCAGTGGAGACCGGGCATCATTCCGCCATACCCGGACACCTTGGTCTGATCTCGATGCTTACCGGCCGGAAAATCCACTGGGACGTTACGAAGGAAGAAATCATCGGCGATGCCGACGCGAGCAAACTGCTCACCCGCGAATATCGCGCGCCGTGGAAACTGAGCTGACTATCCGCCGATACGAGGCAAGGTTAGGTTGATGCAATAATCTAAATAGCTATATGAAACGAATTGTTCAGTGTCTCACTTCAACGTTCACAGCCATTGTGTTGCGCAACTTCGGTTTTGCGCAGAGCACGCCATCGCTTGATGCGGCTGCAAACTCGACGAACGCCGCACCGACAAACAAGGCCTCATGAAAATCAATATGAACCCACTTCTTAAATGGTCGTTACTGGTGACCTTGCTCAGCGGGATGCCATTGCATGGGGCGGAAAATACGACCGGCGCGGATGGCAGCGGTGCCTACGCCACCGGCAAATACCGAAATCTTTTTGCGGAAGCCGGTCATTCGCAAACTGAGATTCGGCAGAAGATTGATTCAGCGTTTCAACAGTTGTTTCACGGAGATCCAAACACGCAGACAGTTTATTACGAGGCCGGGACCAATGCCAACGGTCTGCTCGCCTTTACCACCGACATCAAGCACCGGGACGTGCGCTCGGAAGGCCTGTCCTACGGTATGATCATCGCCGTGCAGTTGAACAAACAGGTTGAGTTCGACGCGATTTGGAACTGGTCCAAAACGTATCTGTATATTTCGGAAACGAACCATCCGTCCTTCGGATTTTTTGCCTGGCAGGCACGGACCAACGGGGTGCGCATGAGCCAGTTCGTTGCGCCGGACGGCGAGGAATATTATGTCACCGCCTTGTATCTCGCCGCGCACCGCTGGGGAAACGGAGTCGGCATTTACAATTACAAAGCGCAGGCCGATGAATTGCTTTCGCGAATGCGGAATCGGCCAAAAATCACCGGCCCCGTGCCCATGCCCTGGCGCAATACGAATGTGTTGGTCACGGCCGGGCCGCTTTTCGACGCCGAAAATAAGATGGTTTTGTTCTCGCCCAGTTCGGAACGTAATCGCTACTCCGATCCCTCCTATCATCTGCCGGCATTTTATGAACTTTGGTCACGCTGGGGGCCAAAGGAAGATGCGGAATTTTGGAAGCAGGCGGCCAACGTGAGCCGAGATTACTTTGTCAAAGCGACCCACCCGGTCACGGCGTTGAATCCGTGTTACGCGAACTTCGATGCCTCAATCGTCCAGCGGTCTGGCAACTACGGCACCAACTTCAGCTACGACGCTTTTCGCACCGCCGGCAACTGGGCGGTGGACTGGTCGTGGTGGGGCAAGGATGCGCAGCAACGTGACCTCAGCGACAAACTCCAGGCATTTTTTGAATCACAAGGAACGAACTACGGCTGCGTATTCACGCTCGATGGAAAGCAACTGGAAGCCCGCCACGCACAGGGATTGGTTGCGATCAATGCAGTCGCAAGCCTCTCCGCCACCAATCCGCGCGCGAAAAAATTTGTCGAAGAACTTTGGAACACGCCGCCGCCCGATGGATTGGAGCGCTACTACGAGGGACTGCTTTACATGATGGCGCTGTTGCATTGCGGCGGCGAGTTTCGGGTCTGGTGAACTGATTTCATTGTCGTGCTGAAAATATTATCTTTGATTGAGCTATGAAAATTTCCCGTCGAGAATTTGTGGAGATGAGTATGGCGAGTGCTGCCGGTCTTTGTGTAGGCGGTTACGCGATCAACAGCAATGCCGCTGAACCGCAAACCCCGTTGCCGGAAGAAGACGGTTACAAACTCTGGCTGCGATACGCACCGCTGGGCGACGCTGCGAAAAAATATCATAAAGTCGTGCAGCAAATTCGCGTGGATGGCACGTCTGCCACGAGCGGAATCATTCGCGACGAGTTGCGTTCGGCCACCAGCGCCATGTTGGGCGGCAATGTTCCACTGAATGAAAAAGTTTTGGTGGACGGCACGGTTGTTGTCGGCACGCCGGGAAATTCAGCGCTGGTTCGCGATTTGAATTGGGCATCTCATTTGGGCGTTGTCGGAATCGAAGGTTTCATCATTCGTTCGACGCGCGTCGGAAATAAACCGGTGATGGTGATTGCCGCCGACACCGAAATCGGCGCGCTGTATGGTGCTTTTCATTTCCTGCGGCTGATGCAAACGGGCCAGCCGATTGAGAAACTCGACATCACAGAACGTCCCGCGCTTGAGCTTCGGCTGATGAATCATTGGGACAATCCCAACGGAACAATCGAACGTGGTTACGCCGGGCGCTCGATGTGGCAATGGAATGATTTGCCGGGAAAACTCAGCCCGCGCTACGCGGATTATGCGCGTGCCTGCGCCTCCCTCGGAATCAACGGCGCGGTCATCAATAACGTCAATGCCGACGCGCACATTCTGGCGACGGACAATTTGCGCAAAGTCGCCGCGCTCGCCAATGTATGGCGGCCTTACGGCGTGCGAATGTATCTCTGCGCCAACTTCGCCGCGCCGGTGCGCGTAGGCGGGTTGGCAACGGCCGATCCGCTGGACAAGGGCGTGGCCGATTGGTGGAAGGCGAAGGCCGATGAAATTTACGGACTCATTCCCGACTTCGGCGGGTTTCTCGTCAAGGCGAACTCCGAAGGTCAACCCGGACCAAAAACCTATGGCCGCACTCACGCCGACGGCGCAAATGTTTTGGCCGACGCGCTCGCGCCGCACAAAGGCAACGTCATGTGGCGAGCGTTTGTTTATGACGACGATATTGACCCGGATCGTGCCAAGCGCGCCTACATTGAGTTCACGAAACTGGACGGGCAATTCCGCCCCAATGTGATCATTCAAGTAAAGAACGGCGCGATTGATTTTCAACCGCGCGAGCCGTTTCATCCGCTGTTTGGTGCGATGAAGCAGACGCCCGTCATTGCCGAAATTCAGGCGACGCAGGAGTATCTCGGCCAGGCGAAGCATCTCGTTTATCTCGGCACATTGTGGAAAGAATTTTTGGACTCGGATACGCACGCAATGGGCAGCGGCTCGATTGTCGCCAAACTGCTGGCGCGAAAAATTCAGCCGAGCCACCTCACCGGAATGGTTTCGGTGACGAATCCCGGATTGGATACTAACTGGTGCGGGCATCATTTCTCGCAGTCGAACTGGTATGCGTTTGGCCGGTTCGCGTGGAATCCAGAATTGTCCGCCGAAAAAATCGCCGACGAATGGACGCGCATGACCTTCACCAATGACGACAAAGCCGTGGTCGTCATCCGCGACCTGATGATGGGTTCGCGCGAAACGTTCGTTAATTACACGATGCCGCTCGGCTTGCATCACCTAATTGGCGGCGACCATTACGCGCCACAGCCGTGGAATGATCGCGCGCCGCGCGCCGACTGGACGGCAACTTATTACCACAAGGCTGCGGAGGACGGCATCGGGTTTGATCGCACGAAACGCGGCGACCACGCAGTTGAACAATATTTCCCGCCCGTTTGTGACACATTCAATGACACCAATACCTGTCCAGAAAAATATCTGCTCTGGTTTCATCGTTGCGCGTGGGATTACCGGATGAAGTCGAGAAAAACGTTGTGGGACGAATTGTGCGCGAAGTATCAGCAGGGCGCGGAACAGGCGGCAGCCTTGCAGAAAACGTGGCAATCCCTGGCTGGCACAATTGACTCGCGCCGGCACAAGGAAGTGGCCGACCGCCTGGCCATCCAAGTCGCCGATGCCGCGAAATGGCGTGACCAGATTTTGGAATATTTCGGCCGCTTCAGCAAACGGCCGGTGCCGCAGTCGAGTTGACCAGAAACAGCCTGGAACATTCGCTCGCGGCAACCTGCATCCGAATTTCGGGGGGCTTGCCGCTTGCGCTTACTGAAGTGGGGCGGAATTATGGCGTTGCCGCCCCGAATTGTTCCCGGCTAAACTCTCACCACATGCGCCGCGAAAATCCATCCCTTGCCCTGCTCAGGCTTTGTCCTGTTGCTGTAGCCGGCTTCCTTTTCGCTGCAATGTTCGTTCTCGACATTCAGGCCCAGCCAGCCATCGAGTCAGAGCGATCTTCCGGGACGTCATCACTGTTGGTTACAAATCTTTCGCAGTTGTCCAAAATACTCGACTCATCCTCTCGAGTGATTGCCGATGTTCGTTTGGATGTGCTTGTTTGCTCGGCAAGCCGACCGGAGATTGGGGTGGTTGTGGTTAAGGATGAAACAGGAAGTGAAATATTGGAATTGGGACCTCGCAGTGTTCCCATCGTGGCCGGTGACATCATTCACATCGAAAGCCGACGCTGCCTTTTGCGAAAACGGGAAATCGGGATCGAAATTACCAGAGCACCGGAACTCGATAACGACGGGTTCCATGGTGTTCGCACGGTCACTGCGGAGGTGCGCCTCAGCGCGGGACTTCACGCTTTTCAATTGGATTACTTTAACTATTTGGGCGCATTTGCCTTGGAATTGACCTGTCGTCTGCCGGATGGCTCGGTTCAGAGCGCAGATCGTTTCTTGGTCAGACCCAGCGGCGGTGGCGTGCCCGAATCCAATATGGTTGCTGGGGTGAATGCCAATTATTACGAGGGGGAATGGTTGAATGTGCCGGATTTTGCACCGCTTCAACCTGTCAAAACGGTGACAACGACCAACCTGAATCCAATCTTAGGCCCGCGGAAAGAGTTGTTCGGGATTCGCTTCAAAGGGTTTTTCTCAGCTCCGATGGATGGAAAGTATACGTTCAACCTGGCTTCTGACGACGGAAGCTTGCTCTTTTTGGACGTGCCCGATGTTCCGTTGACTACGATCAGCCATCAAGATGTTCCGTCCCCGACCGTCACAACATTTCGTGCCTCAATGACTGATTTCGAAGCGCCCCAATGGATTAGTGTCGAAGGCCAGGTGGTTTTCGCTTCCACCTTTGGACGAGGATTGCGTTTCGAGCTTCAATCCCAGCCAGATTCCATTTGGGTGACGGTGGCAGATGCCAATGAACTGGATGCAATGCGTCTCTTGAATTCTCGAATTCGTGTTAGGGGAATCAGTCGAGCCGTAATGACTCCAAACCGGGATCGGATACTCGGAGAATTAGCAGTTGCAACGTCTGATGACATAACGATTCAGGAGGATTCGTCAGGGGCGGTAGCTGCTTCAGGTGCCGCGCCAACGCTCCTGACGGTTGGAAAGATTCAGGGCCTATCTAACGAAGAAGCAACCCGCCATTTGCCGGTTAGGATTCAAGGTGTCGTGACAAGCATCGCGCCTCCTATGTTCCGCTACATGACCGTTCAGGATGAAACTCGCGGTATCTTTGTTCGGCTATCCTCCTCCGTCAAGTCGTCCGTAGTTGTCGGCCAGCTTTGCGAAGTGGTCGGTTACACGGACGCGGGCGATTTCGCTCCGGTTTTGGTTGCCGAAAATGTAAATATCATCGGGAAGGGGCGGATGCCCTCGCCTTCGCGTCCCGCCTGGAAAGAATTAATCAACGGCAGCATGGATATTCAATGGGTTGAACTTCAAGGGCTAGTCATGGCTGTTAATAGTAACAGTGTGACTCTTCTTCTCCCTGAGGGAGGGATCAATGTTGAGGTTGGGGGTTTTTCAGAGTCGCAATTGAGAACTTTCGAGAGTGCAGTCATCCGCCTTCGGGGTGTGCTCTTCGCAGAATGGAACACCAACCGCACGGTTCAGGTTGGTCGTCTATTGATCCGTAATGGGATAATAGATGTTGATGTTCCGGCACCGCGCGATCCGTTTAACGTTCCTTTGAAGAGTTGGAGCGAACTCTATCAGTTCGACTCCGGCGCAACGCCGTTTCAGCGGGTAAAAGTGCATGGAACTGTGATTTACGCTGATTCAAAACGCATTTTCCTGTTGGATAAAGTGCGAGGCATCCAGGTTTCACCAGTCAAGCCAGCCAACGTGCGGTTCGGAGAAGAGGTTGAGGTGGTTGGTTATGCCGACATCAGCGGCTCTGCACCACTCCTGCGGGAAGCCATCCTGCGCAAAACCGGCCAGACCGCTAATCCCACCCCAATAATATTGGACGGAAACGAATTGATGGAAGATAAAGTTGATTCGATGCTGGTGCGGATTTCGGCTACGCTGACGGGAATTCATTCCGAACCGGATTCGCGTGTTCTAGAAATGAATGCTAACGGGCATTTGTTTCTGGCTCGCATGCCCGACACAAAGGAACCAGTTTCGCTGCGAATAGGAAGTCAATTGGCCCTTACCGGTGTTTACGTTGGAAAAACTATGACTTGGTCGGAGGGCGGCAGACCAAGCGGATTCGAGTTGCTTTTGAGTTCTCGCTCACAATTGACCGTGCTGTCGCAACCTTCCTGGTGGACGCCCCGGCGATTGCTCATCTTGGTTGGATTGTTGCTCGTTATTGTTGTGCTGGCAGCGGTTTGGATTTCACAATTACATCGGCTAGTGGAACAGCGCACTCAACTACTCCAAAAGGAAACCCGCGAGCGCGAAGTTGCTGAACGAGAGCGGACTTTGGAAACTGAACGTTCACGCATTGCCCGGGATCTGCACGACGACCTGGGTTCCAGCCTTACCGAAATCAGCGTGCTGGCCGTAAAAGGGCAGCGATTACGCACTCTGGACGAGTTGACGACTTTGTTTCGTGCCATTGCCTCCAAGGCGCGCAGGTTGGTGACCGCGCTGGATATTATTGTGTGGGCGGTCGATCCTAAGGATAATTCTCTTGAGTCCTTGGCAGATTATTTAAGCGACTTTGCCAGTGAATATTTATCTCATTCTGGAATCATATGTCGCTTCGATATACCGGTCACATTGCCAACGATCGTGTTGGATGGCCGGTTACGCCATGGTTTGCTGTTGGCGGTAAAAGAGACATTGAACAATGTCGAACGCCATGCTCAGGCTACGGAGGTGCAGTTTCAAATGACCTTGGCCGAGGACCAGCTTGAAATTGTCATTTCGGACAATGGAAAAGGCTTCGATACAAAAACAAGGCATAGGGGCAACGGCTTGAAAAATCTCCCGCTTCGACTTTCCAAACTCGGTGGGCGATATCGCATCGAGTCTTCGACGGGAAATGGGACAATTGTCACTATTGGATTGCGGCTTTCACCGCGGACGGAGACGATGCCGGCGAGCGAGCGGGCCTGATATGACGTTTAGCATATACAATTTGAGGATAAAACGTCGTAAAATGCACCGCTTAATGATATCATAATGACGATGACTAACCGGAGTATGGCTTCTGAACCTTTCAGTGATGATTATGCGACAACGAAGGTGGCTATCGTTGAAGATAACCCCACGCTGCGTCAGTATCTCGCGGATTTAATAACAAACACCCCCGGTTACCAGTGTGTTTGCACCTGCGAATCTGCCGAGGAGGCATTGGAAAAAATCCCTGCCCAACGGCCGCATGTAGTGCTGATGGATATCCATTTGCCAGGGAAATCGGGTATTGAATGCACGGCCCGTCTTCGGGAGAAGATGCCGAAGATACAAGTGATCATGTTGACGGTTTATAAGGACATCCAAATGATCTTCCAGGCACTCAAGGCCGGCGCTTGTGGTTATGTGCTCAAGCGCTCTGATGAAAAGGAAATTTTGGCCGCGATTGCTGAGGTCCGCGCGGGAGGCGCGCCCATGACCAGCCAGGTGGCCCGCATGGTGGTTCGGTCATTCTTGGAAGATCCGTCTGACCGTTCAGAAACGGCGCAACTTTCTTCCCGCGAAATGGAGATCTTGGTCCTTGTTGCAAAAGGACGCGCAAACAAAGAAATCGGAAGTCAATTACACATCACTTCCGGGACTGTGCGGATACACCTGTCGCATATCTACGAAAAGTTGCACGTTCATTGCCGGACCGAAGCGGCGGCTAAATTCTTTTCATCCCAATCTTCCGTTCGGCGCGATATGGTCCAACCTGCTTCTTGATGGCAAGTTTAGGAGTGGCGGTTTGACGTTTGTGCTCGCAAGTCCAAACATCTGCCAAACGTCATATTGGGCGCACCGCTTAGCATTCTGTAACATTCGATCTATTCACTCGCAAAAAGGCACGACCAACGCACAATTAAATGAGTTCTGGAAAAAAAGCATATCGGATCAAATCCGGTTCGTCACAGTTTCCTGTTTACAAGGACCGGGAAAAACCAGCTCAAGTCCGGGTCAAAGATCTGCTTTCTCGGATGACGCTGGAGGAGAAGGCGGCGCAGATGATGTGCGTGTGGCAGGAGAAGGCGCAGAAGTTGGTGGACGCCGAAGGCAATTTTGACTATTTCAAAGCACACGCCGCCTTCAAAGAAGGAAATGGTGTCGGGCAAGTTGGCCGTCCAAGCGATGCCGGCGGGCTACCGTCCACGCCGGAGTTGGGTCTCGACGCGCGGCGGATGGCTGAGTTCACCAACGCCGTCCAGAAGTTCTTCCTTGAAGAATCGCGGCTCGGCATTCCAGTCATCTTCCATGAGGAATGCTTGCACGGTCTCGCGGCCAAGGACGCAACCAGCTTTCCTCAGCCTATCGGTCTGGGAGCCACCTTCAATCCTGCGCTCGTCGAATCGCTCTATGCGATGGCGGCTTATGAGGCTCGGGTGCGCGGCACACATCAAGCGCTTACGCCCGTGGTTGACGTCGCCCACGATCCTCGCTGGGGCCGCGTCGAGGAAACCTACGGCGAAGATCCGTATTTGAACACACAACTCGGTATCGCCGCCGTGCGCGGCTTTCAGGGCGACGCGACATTCAAAGACAAGAAACGCGTCATCGCCACCCTGAAACACTTCGCCGCACACGGCCAGCCCGAGTCCGGCCAGAACTGTGCGCCAGTGAACATCTCCGAGCGCGTGCTGCGCGAGACGTTTTTGCATCCATTCAAAGATTGCCTCCAAAAAGCAGGAGCCATCAGCGTGATGGCCAGCTACAACGAGATTGATGGCGTGCCTTCGCACGCGAGCAAATGGCTGCTCCGCGACGTGCTGCGCAAGGAATGGGGATTCAAAGGCTTCGTGGTTTCGGATTACTACGCTATCTGGGAACTGGGCTACCGTCCTGACACGCACGGTCATTTTGTTGCCGCTGATAAAAAGGAAGCGTGCAAACTGGCTGTCGAGGCGGGCGTGAATATTGAATTGCCCGAGCCAGATTGTTATCTGCATCTCGTCAAGCTCGTCGGCAAGGGTGTGTTGAAAGAAAAACAACTCGACGAACTCATCGCGCCGATGCTGTTGTGGAAGTTTAAGCTGGGATTGTTTGACGATCCTTACGTGGATCCAGCCGAGTCCGAGCGCGTGACAGGCTGCCGTGAACATTGCAAACTCGCGCATCAAGCTGCCTGTGAAGTCATCACGCTCCTGAAGAACGATGGTGATTTGTTGCCGCTCAACCCAGCGAAGCTAAACACCGTCGCAGTCATTGGGCCGAATGCGAATCGTCCCTTGCTTGGTGGTTACAGCGGCGCACCCAAGCACAACGTCACCGTGCTGGACGGAATCGAGATTCTGCTAGGTAACACGGTGAACGTGCTGCATGCCGAAGGATGCAAGATTACCGTGGGCGGCTCATGGCAGCAGGACGCCGTCATCGTCAGCGATCCGGTCGAGAACCGGAAGCAGATCGCGGAGGCTGTCAAGGTAGCACAGCAGGCGGATGTCATCGTGCTGGCAATTGGCGAGAACGAGCAGACATCGCGTGAGGCGTGGTCGCTCGCGCACATGGGCGACCGCACGAGCCTCGAACTCGTCGGACAGCAGGATGAACTTGTGGATGCCATGGTCGCCACCAGCAAACCTGTCGTGGTGCTGCTGTTCAACGGCCGTCCGCTGGCGATCAACAATGTGGCGCAAAAAGTTCCGGCGATTTTGGAATGCTGGTATCTTGGCCAGGAATGTGGCCACGCGGTCGCGGAGGTGTTGTTCGGGGTCTTCAACCCCGGCGGCAAGCTGCCCATCTCGATTCCGCGTTCGGTCGGACAGTTGCCCATCTTCTACAATTACAAGCCCTCGGCCCGGCGCGGCTTTTTGTGGGACGACGCCACGCCGCTATTCCCCTTTGGGTTCGGTCTGAGCTACACAACTTTTGAGTTGAAGAACGTCCGCCTCGCCAAGAAAAAAATCCGCCGCACCGATTCGACCAGCGTGTTCGTGGACGTGACCAACACCGGCAAGCGCGCTGGAACGGAGGTCGTCCAACTCTACATTCGCGACCTGGTCAGCTCCGTGACTCGCCCGGTGAAGGAGTTGAAAGGATTCAAGAAAGTTGAACTACTACCCGGGCAGACCCAGGCCGTCGCACTCGATATTACGCCGGAATCGCTGGCGTTTTATGACGTGAACATGAAATACGTTGTCGAGCCCGGCGAGTTCGCGATCATGGTTGGCACCTCCTCGCGCAACGAAGATTTGAAAAAGGTGATTCTCACGGTGACGAAATAACCGGATTTTTTATGGCCGAACAACACTTCCAGCAGAAACTTCCGTTCATCGAGAAAGCCGGTTACAGCGCCGCCGACGCGGCGGCAAACTTCGTCTTCATGACGATGATTCTGTTTCAAACCAACTTTTACACGGACGTCTTCGGGTTGAGCGCCAGTGCCGCCGCGGCAATTCTGCTGTGGCCGCGTCTATGGGACGCCGTCGCCGATCCGATCGTGGGCGTGCTGGCCGACCGCACCGAGACGCGCTGGGGCAAGTTCCGTCCGTGGATACTGTTCACCGCCGTGCCGTGGTTTATCATCATGATCCTGGCCTACACCACGCCCAAAGGTTGGAGCATCGGGGCTTTGGCCGCCTACGCCGTCATCACTAACACGATGTTGATGACAATCTACTCCATGAACAACATGCCTTACTCCGCTCTCGGCGGCGTGATGACCGGCGATGTCAACGAGCGGGCGAAATTAAATTCGTTCCGTTTCATCGCCGTCAACGCGGCGCAATTCATCGTGGGCGGATTCACGCTGCCGCTGGTCGCCAAACTCGCCCGGCATCATGCGGCGGGCGGACCCATCGGGATTGCGGATCAGCAATATGGCTGGCAGATGACCATGACCATTTGGGCGGTGTTGTGCCTGATTTTGTTCCTCATCACTTTTTCGACGACGAAGGAACGCATCCAGCCGGTCTCGAAGGAAAAGACCTCACCGAAACAGGATTTTCTCAATCTGCTCAAGAACAATCCATGGAAAATCATGTTTTTCATGACGCTCTGCCATTTCTGCATTCTCTCGTTTCGCGGCGGCGCGCTTTACAATTATTATCATCACTACGCCGACCGGGCGGCGCTGTATGACTGGGTGCAGCAACTCGGCCTCGTGGTGCCGGCGGGCGCGAAGGCTTCGGGGATTTTGGAAACGCTGGGCTACATCGTCCACGGCGACC
>Ga0207932_1000700_pt1 | contig 11495 bp, 10 predicted proteins | sample NGESurdeep092012_FD_184480 | JGI IMG/M metagenome (GOLD analysis project Ga0207932, IMG submission 184480) | Arctic peat soil microbial communities from Barrow, Alaska - NGEE Surface sample 415-2 deep-092012 (SPAdes) | ecosystem: Environmental > Terrestrial > Soil > Wetlands > Peat ...
CCGGCGGGTCCGCTGCTGCCTCGAGCGGGAGAACCCGGCGAACGCCGACTCGAGATCGGTCCGATCCCGGACCACGTCACCGAGCAGTACACCGTCCTCGATGGCCTGGCAGCCGCCTTGGCCGAGATGGGGACGCATGGGATGGGCCGCGTCACCGATCACCACGGCGCGTCCGTCCGCCCACTCCGTCAACGGGGTGCGGTCGTAGATGTCGTGCCGGAGGATCGTTCCCGGGTCGGTCGCCTCCATGAGTGCGGGAATGGGCTCGTGCCAGGTGCCGAACGTCTCCGTGAGCAGGTGATGCTCCGACTGCTCCGCTCGTCCCCCCTCCGGGGTGTTCATGGTGGCGAACCAGTAGGCACGATCCCGTCCCAACGGGAGGAAGCCGAACTCGTGACCCGTGCCCCAGGTCTCGCCGGGGTCCAGGCCGGACACGTCGATGGCGGCCACGCCGCGCCATGCCGTGTAGCCGGAGTACGTCGACGTGAGGCCGGGGTGCATCTGCATGGCCACGACGGAGCCGACCCCGTCGGCGCCGACCAGGGCGCATCCCTCGATGCTCGACCCGTCATCCAGGTGGACGGTGACCCCACCTCCGATGCGCTCGAAGGACCGGACCGCGACCCCGAAGCGAATGTCCGACCGCCCCACGGCGTCGGCCAAGATGGCCAGCAGGTCGCTCCGATGGACGGCGACCAGGGGCTCTCCGAGTGCACCGTCGACGACCGTGCGATCCATCCGACGAATCCATGACCCGTCCGGCCTCCGGATCCCCCCCGATGCGACCGGCCCGCCGGCCCGCCGGACCTGGTCGCCGAGGTCGATGGTATCGAGGGCCGCGAGTGCGTTCGGCCAGAGTGAGATGCCGGCACCCAGTTCCGGGAGGTCCTTCCCCCGCTCGAGAACGACCCCCTCCCGTCCGGAACGCCTCAGGCTGGCGGCGAATGTCAGGCCGGCGATCCCGCTGCCCACGACGATGACCGGTCGTTCGATGGTGGACGGCACGCCGGACAGCAGACTCCGCGGACGGAACGGGTGTCAACATGGGCGTCGCCCGGCCCGGCCGGCCCGATACGCCCGTTGCGACTCCGACCCAAAACTAGGCTCGCCCGGTGCGATCGACCGCAGCGACAACTGTCGGCCTGGTCAGGGTCGGCGTCGGACTCCTCCTGGCCGCGGCTCCCGGAGCCTTCGTGCGCAGGTTCGTGGACGATGAGGCGTCCGGCCCGCTGATCCTGGGCATGCGGACCGTGGGTATCCGGGACCTGGCGCTGGGACTCGGCACTCTGGCTGCAGACCGATCGGGCACCACGGCCGAGTTGGAGCGATGGGTGCGGGTCGGCCTGATCAGCGATGCACTCGACCTCGCCTCCGGCCTGGCCGGCTCGCGACTGATCGGGAGTCGCGGGGCGGCGATCGCCACCATGACCGTCCTGCCGGTCCTCGCGCTCGACGGGCTCGGGCTCCGGCGCCTGGCGGCCACGGTCGATCCACCGGCAGCCGACTGATCCGGACGGGACCCGGGAACCGGCACGGCGGGGCCGGGAAGGCCACGGCTCGGCGTCGTGAACCCGTCGCGGCGGTCATCGGGAGTGCCCTTCCGCCGTGACCCGGTGCACCTCCCTGGCCGCGAGCGCCGCTCCGGTTGCCCTCCTCTGGAATTGAGCATAGAGTTTGAGCAAACGCTCAACTAGAGAGGTGGCCCATGGCGAAGTCCGGTACAGCCAGCAGCGTCCAGGGGAAGGGTGGGTCCCGCTCGACGGAGACACGGCGCCACCTGGTGGACGCCGCCATCGCCACCCTTCAGGATGAGGGATTCGTCGGCGCCAGCGCCCGGGCCATCGCCGGGCGGGCGGGGGTCAACCAAGGCCTGATCTTCTACCACTTCGGATCCGTCGCCAACCTCCTCCTGGCGGCGCTCGATGCCGTGAGCACCGACCGGTTGACGCACTACGGCACGCTGGTCGCCGACACGGGCTCGCCCAGCGAGCTCGTGGGCGTGGCTGCAGAGATCTTCCGGACGGACCTCGATGCCGGATACATCACCGTCCTGGTCGAGATGATCGCCGGGGCGTCGTCGACACCCGGTCTGGGCACCGAGGTGGCCGCCCGCATCGGACCGTGGCGGGAATTCGCCCAGGCGGCGATCGAGCGCGCCCTCGAAGGCTCGCCGTTGGGAACCCTGGTCCCCTCGGCCGACGTGGCCTACGCCGTCGTGGCCCTGTACCTGGGGCTCGAGATGCTCAGTCATCTGGACGGGAACCGCGAGCCCGCGCTGAACCTCTTCGCCCACGCGCGGCAGTTCGCCCAGCTGTTGGAGGCCGTGTCCGGCACCGACACGTCGGAGGTGCCGGCATGACGACGACGCCGGCCAGCGCCTGCCGGGTCGTCGACGAAGCCGACACGGGGCTCGACGTGGTCACCGGTGCCTTCAGTTACTCCGGGGCGGCGATCGCCCGGGCCCTGCACGCCTCCGGCCGCCAGGTCCGGACCGTCACCGGCCACCCGAACCGTGCACCGGACCACTCGTCGATCGAGGCCCGTCCCCTCGACTTCGATGACCAACTCGGCCTCGTCGAGTCGCTCCGGGGGGCGACCACGCTCTACAACACGTACTGGGTGCGCTTCGCCCGGAGTCAGGTCGATCACGACCTGGCCGTCGCCAACTCCCGGACGTTGTTCCAGGCCGCCAGGCGGGCGGGCGTCCAACGGATCGTCCACGTGAGCATCACCAATCCGAGCATCGAGTCACCCCTTCCGTATTTCCGGGGCAAGGCGCTCGTCGAGCGTGCGTTGGCCGAGTCCGACGTGTCGTATGCGATCCTCCGGCCGGCCATCCTCTTCGGTGGAGACGGGGTCCTGCTCAACAACATCGCCTGGTTGTTGCGACATGTCCCGATCTTCGCGGTCGGCGGGCGAGGGGACTATCGGATCCGCGGTATCCACGTGCACGACCTCGCCCGCCTGTGCCTGGCCGAAGGAGCCCGACGACAGGACAGCGTCGCCGATGCGGTCGGACCGGAGCAGCCGACGTTCCTCGAGCTGGTCCGCGCGGTCCGGGACGCCGTCGGCAGCCACGCCCGAATCGTCCGGGTGCCGGGCGGCGTCGTGCGTGGGCTCTCGGGCCTCCTGGGGCTGGCCCTCCACGATGTCCTACTCACCAGGGACGAGTACCGGGCCATGTCGGACGGCCTGGCCGATACGTCGGGCCCGGCCACCGGCACCACACTGCTGTCCGAGTGGTTGGCGGAACACGGAGACACGTTGGGCACGACGTATGCCAACGAGCTGGTGAGGCACTTCTCCGACTAGTCGCTGGGCCGGATGCCCCGGACGGGACGACCTGCCCCTCCGGTCGGCGCCGCCGGTGGGTCAGATACGTGAGGCGAGCAAGGGCACGCCCTCGCCGCCGAGGTCGTCGACCGCGCCCTTTCGGCCCGACATGGCCATGATGAGCGACGTCAGGGGGCCGGTGACCTCGGGTCCGTCCCCGTGGGTCCACGCGGCGTCGGCAGCCACCAGCCGGAGGCCGGCGATCCGCCGCTTCGAGCCGATGAGCAGGTTGGTCTTCACGTAGTTGTCGGCCACCGCCACCTGCGCGGCCTCGTCGACGTCGTGGTCGATGCCGAGGGGCCGACGGATGTCCTCGCCGTGCACCACGATCTCGCCCAGCATGACGACGACGGGGGCGGGTGGGTGGTTCGTGGTGGTGGTCCGGGCGCGCAGCCGCCGGACCATGTCGGCGGGCGGGACCTCGGCGAGGCGCCGGGCGGCCCGGTCGGCGAACACGTCGAACCGGAACCCGGCCAGGACGAACTCCTTGTAGAAGTTGGGGATCGTCTGCTCGGCGGCGGCCAGGACGTGGCCGGCGGCGACGTGCACCGACCAACCGTCGCACCACGACGTGGCCGCCCACTGCTCGGCGGTGAGGCCCTCCCAGGTGTCGGCCATGGCGGCCCGTTCGGCGTGGATGAGAGCCCAGGTGTCGGCGGTCGTCATGGGTGGGGGACTCCTTGTCGGTGGTGGGTCCTGCGGACGGGTCGTCCGCAGGGAGTCGAGTCGGTGGTCAGCTTCCCGGCGTTCGGTCGGGCCCGGGATCGCCCCCGGTGGCCGCCACCTCGAGGCGGCCCAGGTAGTGATCCCAGCCCCCGGTGTGGTCGGACACGGCGTCCTCGGGCAGCCCGCTGTGGGTCAGGCGGACCAAGGTGCCGAGCTCGTCGGGCAGGAGGCGGATCTCGACCCGGGTCGACCCGGAGGGGATGGGATGGCCGGGCTCGGCCCACCCGAAGCTGAACACCACCCGCTCGTTGGGCACGACCTCGAGGAACTCGCCGGCCGACTGGTGCGTCCCGCCCATGAGTACCTGGTAGATGCCACCGGGCCGCGGGTCGAGGACGGCCTCGGTCCCGCCCCACTCGACGTACTTGTCCGGGTCGACGAGGTAGTCGAAGACCACTTCGGGACCGGCCTTGATGTGGATCTCGCGGACCAGCTCAGCCATGGGTTCCTCCTGTATTCCGTTCGTGGGCCTCGACGGCGTCGCGGAGACGCTCGAGGCCGGTGGTCCAGTACTCGTCCAGGAACGAGCGCAGCCGGGCCATCTCCTGGTGGTTGGAGCGATAGAGGCGGCGGGTGCCGTCCCGTCGCTCGACGACCAGGTTCGCCCCCTTCAGGACGGCCAGGTGTTGGGACACGGCGGACCGGGTGACCTCGCCGACCCGGACGGCGATCTCGGTGGCCGGCAGCTCCTCGGACCAGACGATCCGGAGGATCTCCCGCCGCCGGGGTTCCGCCACCGCTTTCAGTGCCGCGTCCATGGGCTGAATGTAAGCCGAGACTTGCGTAAGTGTCAACTGAACCAAGCGGTCGAACCGGAGGACGCAGGGGTCGCCCGGACGGTGGAGGCGGGCCCGGCACTCGTCAACCGGCCTCCGGAAGTGGCAAGATCGGTCCAGGTGGCGGGGAGATGCCATCATCCATGAGGCAATTCGAGGGGGAATCTCATGCGTTCCGTGCTACGTCGTCCGTCCGTCAGACTGGCCGCGGCCTTCCTGACCGTCGCCGGGCTGGGGATCACTCCGGCCCTGGTGGCCTCGGCACCGCAGGTCGGCGCCACCATCACCCACACCCTCCACGCCAACGGCTCCGTCGACGAGGCCTGGCTGACCGGCGCCGGCGCCGGTGACTCGGTCACCCTCCTGCAGAACGGCACCCCGGTGGCCAACCCGGCCAACCCGGGCACCGCCGACTCGCTGGGCTCGCTGATCATCCGGGAGCTGAATCCGGGATCGGGCTACGCGTGGAACGACGCCACCACCAGTCAGACCACCCCCACCTTCTCCGTACTGGCGAAGGACGCCAACCCTGCGACCTCGTCGCCGCTCTACACCGGCCAGCCGCTCCATTCGGGCCTGAACTACATCACCATGCGCGACGGCGTCCAGGTGGCCGCCACCGTTCGCTACCCCTACGGCGGCACCTGCAGCTCGGCCACCCCGTGCCCGACGGTCATCGAATACTCCGGCTATGCCACCGCGGGCCCCACCGACCCCATCCCGTTCCTCCTGGCCCAGGCCACCCACACCACGTGCACCGGATGCGGTGACCCCAACCTCCTCCCCAGCGGTTCCACCGACGTGGGCTCCGTGCTGGCCCGGGTGTCCGGGTTCGCCACCGTCAGCCTCCAGATGCGGGGGACCGGCTGCTCGGGCGGGGCCTACGACCTGTTCGGCTACCCCTCCGACTTCGACGCCTACGACGCGGTGGAGACCATCGCCCACCAGGACTGGGTGGCCAACCACAAGGTCGGCATGGTCGGAATCAGCTACTCGGGCCTGTCCGAGCTGCCCTCGGCCGGCACCAACCCGCCCGACCTGGCCGCCATCGCCCCGATGAGCCCTACCGACGACCTGTTCTCCACCGGCTATCCCGGGGGGATGTTCAACGACGGGTTCGCCGCCGGATGGATCGGGGAGCGGATCAACGACGCCAAGGCCGCCGCCCAGCTGAGCGGGGGCTCCCTGGCCCCGCTGTCGTCCACCCCGGTGGGCGGCGTGGGCCAGAGCTGGGTGTACTACGAGATCGACGCCGAACTGGCGGCCTCCGGCGGGACCTCGTCGACCTGCCTCGCCAACCAGGCCCTCCACCAGCAGTCCGAGAGCCTGGCATCGCTGGTCGGGCCGCAGCTGGTGGCCCCGGGCACCGGCCCGGGACGCGACCCGTCGCTGTTCGACCGCCGCTCGATGTCCACGTGGGCCAGTCGGATCACCGTGCCGGTGTTCGTCTCGGGCGCCGCTCAGGACGAGCAGACCGGCCCCCAGTGGCCCGCCCTGCTGACGGCGCTGCCGAAGACCACGCCGGTGTTCGCCAACATCGTGAACGGCGGGCACATCGACTCGACCGGCCCACAGATCATCAGCCGGTGGCTCGAGTTCCTCGACCTCTACGTGGCCGACAAGGTCCCCACGCCTCCGAGCCTGATCGGCGGCGTGATCCTCGACCAGTTCACCAGCTTCGCCGCCGGGACGACGGCCCAGGCCCCGCTGCCCGCCATCCGGTTCACGGCGGCCAAGACGCTGGCCGAGGGTCGGCATGAGTTCTCCCGCCAGACACCGCGGGTCCAGGTCCTGTTCGACAACGGTGCCGGTGCCGTCGGTGCGGGCGACCCCCAGTCGACGTACTCGGCCGGCTTCGCCCAGTGGCCGGCACCGGGTCGGGCCACGACCTACTGGCTCGGCGGCAGCGGATCGCTGACCACCAGCCCCCAGCCGCCGAAGGTACCGGGCAGTGCCGCCCTCCGCCTCGACCCGAGCGTGCGCCCGTCCGTCAGCCTGCCCCCGGGGGGCAATGCCTGGGCCGCCGCGCCCGGGTGGAACTGGACCCCGGTGCCGGCCCAGTACGGGATCGGGTTCCAGACCGCGCCGTTGGCCACGGAGGCCACCATCGTCGGCCCGGCCACCCTGGACCTGTGGGTGGCCTCGACCTCGCCCGTCGTCGATCTCCAGGCCACCATCACCGAGGTGCGACCCGGCGTCGGTCAGGAGGAGTACGTGACGTCGGGCTTCCTACGCTCGTCCAACCAGGTGGACCTCCTCTTGTCGTCCAAGCTCTTCACCGTGCCGAGCTACCTGGCCGGTGACGCCAAGACGGTGTCGGCCGCCAACTACACCCTCGTGAAGGTCCCGATCGACCCGATCGTCCACACCTTCCGGGCCGGCACCGAGCTCCGGGTCGTCGTGTCCGCACCGGGCGGTGACCGCCCCTCGTGGGAGTTTGCGACTCTCGACAACGGCAGCCAGACGGCGTCGGTGGGTCTCGGCGGGCTGGCCGCTTCGTCGCTGGTGGTCAACGTGGTCAAGGGCGTCACGGCCACGCCGACCCTGCCGACCTGCGGGGTGCTGCGCGGTGAGCCGTGCCGTGCCTACCAGGCCGAGAACAACCAGGCCTGACCCGTCGGAACCCCGCCCGGGCGACCCGGGCGGGGACCGGGGTCCTGGGTCAGCGCAGTGCGCCCAGCCGTGTCAGCGCGGCCTCGGTCTCGGCCATCAGGCGTCCCACCAGCTCGCCGGCCGGCACGAGTCCGTCGATGCCGCCCACACCCTGCCCGCTCGGGTAGCACTCACGCGACGGGTCGACGTCCGGGTCGTCGGGACCGGTCGGCAGGTGGAGCACCCCTTGCGTGATCGAGGTGATCATCTGCTCCGGAAAGGGAGCCAGCTCGTCGGGGTGCTTGTCGAAGTAGGCGGTGCGCTCGTTGGCGATCACCCGCATCGGCTTTCCGCTGTAGGAGCGGCTGACCGTGGTCTGGCTCTCGTCCGAAGCCAGCAGTGCGTCGTGGTAGCCGATCGACACCCGGGCCTCGGGGGTGGCGATGAACCGGGTGCCGAGCCACACGCCGTCGGCGCCGAGGGCCAGTGCTGCCGCGATCCCCCGGCCGTCCACGATCCCTCCGGCCGCCACCACCGGCACCTTGTCCCCGACGGCGTCGACGATCTGGGGCACGAGGGGCATGGTGGCCACCCTTCCGGTGTGGCCGCCGGCCTCGGTCCCCTGGGCGACGACCAGGTCGCACCCGGCCTCTACGGCCAGCACGGCGTGGTGGACGCGTCCGCACATGTTGACGACCAGCACGTCGGCGTCGTGGCACAGGGTGATGACCTCGCGGGGGACGCCGAGGGCGCCCACGAAGATGCGGGCTCCGGCGTCGATGATCCGCTGGACCTGGGCGGCCATGTCGCCGGGCATGGCGGTCAGTAGGTCGACACCCCACGGCTTGTCGGTGGCGGCGTTCATGGCGGCCATCTCGGCGTCCATGGTGGCCGGGTCCATGGTTGCCGCCCCCAGGGTGCCGATCCCGCCGGCCTCGGACACCGCCGCGGCCAGCTGGTGGTAGCTGACCCCGCCCATGCCGGCCAACATCACGGGGTGCTCGATCCCCAGGAGCTCGGTCAGTCGCGTCTGCATCGTCGCCGTCCCTTTCCGTTCGAGGGCGGAGGCGGCGCCGCGGTCGGGAGCCCGGGTCCCCCGCCCGTGCCGCCCATCCTAAGCAGGCCGCAGGCAGCGGAGTGACGCCGTGCTCAGGCTGGACTCAGAGGTCTCCGGGGCCCGTCGGGACGTCGACGGCGTGCTGGCGGAGCGCGTCGAGCGGGACCACCTCGAGCGCCCGTTCGTGGGTGGAGGCCAGCACCACGAAGGCGGCGGCCCCGGCGTGGTGGGCCCGCAGCCAGTTGGCCGCCGTGACGCACCACCGGTCGCCCGGAACCAGCCCCGGGAACCGGTGGGCGGGCATCGGCGTCGACAGGTCGTTGCCGATGGACCGCTGGTGCTCGAGGAACTCTGCTGTCACCACCGCGCAGATGGTGTGGCTGCCGAAGTCCTCGGGACCCGTCGAGCAGCAGCCGTCGCGGTAGAAGCCGGTCACCGGGTCGGTCCCGCACGGATCGAGGTCGCCACCCAGGACGTTGCGTTCGGCCGGTCGCCCGGTCAATCCGACGTCCCCGTCTCGACCTGGTGGTCGGTGTCGACGGCCCCGGAGAGCGTCACCGCATGGCCGTCCAGCGGCCCACCGACGTACGCGACGTGCAGGTCCATCCGGCGACTGTAGCGCCGGCCGCGTCGTACCGGTCAGGTCAGCGCTCGGCGTTCTTGACGAAGTCGTCGGTGCCGTGGCCGACCTCGAGGCGGGTGCCTCCGTGCCAACTGCCGCGCAGGTGACGACGGATGGCCGCGTCGCCCTCGGCTGTGGCACGTGCCGCGCTGTGCCACAGGTCGGCGTGGTGGAACAGGACGTCGCCCCGTTCCTGGTAGACGGCCAGCTCGCCGGGGACCCGTTCGAACCCCGGGGGGATCCCCTCCGTCCCGCCGAGATGGCTACCCGGGAGGACTCGCAGGAAGCCGTTGGCCGGCGACGTCGGGTCGAAGTGGACCGTGAACGCGACACCCGGCCAGACGTCGAGGTGCGGTCCCGACTGGTGGTCGGTGTGCCAGCCGATCCGTGAGTACCCCGACCGGGGACCGGGCCGCGCGTCCTGGTACACGATCCCGAACTGTTCGTAGTCGAGCAGCCAGGCGTCGGGGCCGAGGAGGCGCCGGTTGACCTCGACCAGGGCGGGCAGGTGGACCAGTCGGTCGGCAAGGGTCGACGCGCGGGTGGCGAAGCACACGTAGTGGGCGAACCGCACCCCGTCGATGGTGGCGTCCGGGTCGTCGAGGATGGCGGTGGCGTGTCGGGCATCGAGGCCACCCTCGATCAGGTCCCCCTGGGCCGCCACGAGCTCGGCCTCGGCCGCCGTCAGCTCGTCCTCGTCGATGGCACCGCGCAGAGTGGCATAGCCATGGGCCTCGAAGAACGCCACCAGATCATCGAGCTCGTCGGGTCCGAAGGCGCCGGGTCCGGGGCCGATCCGGGGCTGCATCCCCCGACTGTACGCCGACTCGTCCGTCGGTCCGGGCCACCACGTGGCGCCACCGGCGGCGGCCGGAGGGAACCGGGTGTCGACGGACCGTCACGCCTGATTGCAATGCGCAGCGGGTTCCCCTAGGTTGCCTGTGGATTGCCGTTCTACCCCCCGGGGGAAATCAGGGGACGGGGCAGGCGAGACGCATATCGGTACGGGAGGGGTGACCCGACGGGTCACACCGACATGACACGTCAGGAGAGACGTCGATGAGAGCATCACGATCACTGTCCACCCGCTTGGCCTCTATAGGCGCAGCCGTGGCGCTCGGCGCCTCCGGTCTCGCCGGGGTCGCCGCCGTCGTGGCGCCCATGGGGCCCGCTGGAGCGGACACCCCCATCGGTACCACGACCTGTAACTTGTCGGCCCCGGCCGGCTCGACGCCGATCACCGCGTCCGTGACCGCCTCGATCTCACCGAACCCGGTCCCGGCCGGCAACGACTACACCTTGGCCGGCCTGGCGCTGCACACCACCCTGGTGTCGAACGCCACCACCTCGGTAGCGGCCGGTCAGACGCTGTCGGTCGTCTACACGACCAACCTCCTGGCCACCGGGGCCACCCCGGCCAACCAGAACGCCACGTTCTCCGGCAGCGTCACCCTCCCGAACCCGTTCCCGCTCGGGATGACCCAGCCGTTCTCGCTGGCCGGCACCACTGGCGCCTACACGGCGGCGGCCTCCGGGGCGACCACGACCACCGTGTCGATCAACCCGGCCGGCAACCTGTCGGTCTCGCTCGGCAGCCTCTCCTTCTCGGGGGTGTGCACCGGCCCGCCGCCCGTCCAGATCGCCAGCGCACCCATCACCCCGGCGGCCGGTTTCGTCACCAATGTGATCCCCAGCTCCGGGGTCATGGGGGGCGGCACCTCGGTCAAGATCGTCGGCAAGAACTTCGGCGGGGCCACCGCGGTCACCTTCGGCAGCACCCCGGCCACCAGCTTCCAGATCCTCAGCCCCAACGTGATCCAGGCGGTCAGTCCGGCGACCGATCTCGGGGGTGGCACCACCGGAGTCTCGGACATCACCGTCACCACGGCGGGCGGTCCGTCGAAGCTGCAGCCGCTGGACCAGTTCACCTACGTGGACACCACCCTCGGGACCGTCGTCACCGCGGTCGTCCCGTCGGTGGGCACCTCGGCCGGCGGCACGCCGGTGACGATCAACGGGGCCGGCTTCGCCGGCGGCCCGGGCCAGCCCAACTGCACGGCGGCCTTCTCGGTGAGTTTCGGCTCGGTGGACCAGCCGACCTTCACGGTGCAGTCGGACTCGGCCATCACCACGACGGTGCCTCCCGGTGCCGGCCTGGTCGACGTCACCGTGATCGGCTGCGACCAGTCGACCCCGTCTCCCACCAGCCCCCAGGACCAGTACAACTACAACCCCGGCTACGTACTGGCCGCTGACGACGGCGGCATCTTCTCCTACGGCCAGGTCCCGGGCCACGCCGGCTACTTCGGCTCGGCCGGCAACCTGGTGCTCAACGCGCCGGTGGTGGGGGTCGCTTCCACGCCGAACGGCAACGGCTACTGGATGGCCG
>Ga0207932_1000702_pt1 | contig 11487 bp, 12 predicted proteins | sample NGESurdeep092012_FD_184480 | JGI IMG/M metagenome (GOLD analysis project Ga0207932, IMG submission 184480) | Arctic peat soil microbial communities from Barrow, Alaska - NGEE Surface sample 415-2 deep-092012 (SPAdes) | ecosystem: Environmental > Terrestrial > Soil > Wetlands > Peat ...
TGGGCCTGCTGGGGCCGAACGGCGCCGGCAAGACCACGGTGTTCTACATGATCACCGGCCTGATCAAGGCCGACCGCGGCCGCATCGAGCTCGACGGTTACGATGTCACCGCGCTGCCGATGTATCAGCGCGCACGGCTCGGCATCGGTTACCTGCCGCAGGAGGCCTCGATCTTTCGCGGCCTCAACGTGGAGGAAAATATCCGCTCGGTGCTCGAAGTGGTGGAGCCGGACCGTCGGCGGCGCGAAGCCGATCTCAATGCGCTGCTCGAGGAATTCAACATCGCGCGCCTGCGCAAGACGCCGACCATCGCGCTGTCCGGCGGCGAGCGTCGTCGCGTCGAGATCGCCCGCGCGCTGGCGACGCGGCCGAGCTACATGCTGCTCGACGAGCCGTTCGCCGGCATCGATCCGATCGCGGTCGGCGACATCCAGACGCTGGTGCGCCATCTCACCAACCGCGGCATCGGCGTGCTGATCACCGACCACAATGTGCGCGAGACGCTGGGCTTAACCGACCGCGCCTACATCATCTATTCCGGCGAAGTGCTGATGGAGGGCCGCGCCGACGACATCGTCAATAATCCGGACGTGCGACGGCTCTATTTGGGCGAGGAATTCCGACTCTAACGGCGGCTGCCTGGCAAGCAGGCGCGCCTAATATTTGTGCACTGCAGCATTGCGAAATCGCATACCGCTGGCGCGCGGGAACTGCTATAAGCAAAAACAAGCAAGAATCGGACCAGTTTCCGCCGGGAAACCGCAATGGCGTTGTCGCAACGACTTGAATTTCGCCAGAGCCAAGCGCTGGTGATGACGCCGCAGCTGATGCAGGCCATCAAGCTGCTGCAGCTCTCCAGCCTCGATCTGGCCGCCTATGTCGAGGGCGAGCTGGAAAAAAACCCGCTGCTGGAACGCGCCAGCGACGACGAGAACTCGACGCCGGGCACCGAACCGGAGGCTCCCGCGGCGGAAGGCGACGGCGATCAGAGCGCCTCAACCGAGTGGAGCGATCAGAGCGGCACACCCGACTGGAACAACGAGAATCTCGAGACCAGCCGCGCCTCGATGGAGCAGGGGCTTGGCACCGAGCTGGAGAACGTATTTCCCGACGATGGCGGGGAAAAAACCGCGCCCGTGGAAATGCCGCCGCCGGCCTATTCGGAATGGTCGGGCGTCGGCGCCGGCGGCAATCAGGACGGCGACTACAATCTCGAATCGTTCGTGTCGGAAGCGACCACGCTGGTCGACCATCTCGCCCAGCAGATGGCGCTGGCGATTTCCGATCCGGCCTCCCGCATGATCGGTCAATACCTGATCGATATGGTGGACGAGGCCGGCTACCTTTCCGGCGATCTCGACGCGGTTGCCGACAAGCTCGGCGCGACGCGTCGCGACGTCGATGCCGTGCTGGCCATCCTGCAAACCCTCGATCCGCCCGGCGTCTGCGCGCGCAACCTGACCGAATGTCTCGCCATCCAGCTCAGGGAGCGCGACCGTTACGATCCGGCAATGCGGGCGCTGGTCGAGCATCTCGATCTGCTGGCCAAGCGCGATCTCGGCGCCTTGCGCCGGCTGTGCGGCGTCGACGACGAGGACCTCGCCGACATGATCGCCGAGATCCGCAGTCTCAATCCCAAGCCGGGCCTGGCCTTCGGTTCGACCGTGGTGCAGCCGATCGTGCCCGATGTCTTCGTGCGGGCGGCGCCGGACGGCAGCTGGCAGGTGGAGCTCAATTCCGACACGCTGCCGAAAGTGCTCATCAGCCAAAGATATTACGCGCAAGTGTCAAAGGGCGCGCATAGCGACAAGGACAAGACCTATCTCGCCGACTGCCTGCAGACCGCGACCTGGCTGGTGCGCGCGCTCGACCAGCGCGCCAAGACCATTCTCAAGGTGTCGAGCGAGATCGTGCGCCAGCAGGATGGTTTTTTCAGCAAGGGCGTGCAGTATTTGCGGCCGCTCAATCTCAAGACCGTGGCCGACGCCATCAGCATGCACGAGTCGACGGTCTCGCGCGTCACCTCCAATAAATACATGGCGACCAGCCGCGGCATCTTCGAGCTGAAATATTTCTTCACCTCCTCGATCGCCTCCGCCGACGGCGGCGAGGCGCATTCCGCCGAAGCGGTGCGCGATCGCATTCGTCGACTGATCGACAGCGAGTCCGCCGCCGACGTGCTTTCGGACGACACCATCGTCGACAAATTGCGCGAGAGCGGCATCGACATCGCGCGCCGCACGGTGGCCAAGTATCGCGAGGCGATGCGCATCCCGTCATCGGTGCAACGCCGGCGCGAGAAGCAGGCGGCATCATGAGTTGTTAACCGGGGAGTTGTTAACTCGGGCGCATTGACGTGCGGAACTATTCCAAGTTCAAATGTTTAGCCCGATAGAACAATGGGCCGGCAGGGCGCCGCGCCCGACAGGGAGGCAGATCGCATGCCTTTGCGCGTTTCGGGAAAAAACATCAATATCGGCATGGCTCTCCAGCAGCGCATCACCGACCGCGTCGAGGAGGCGACGGCTAAATATTTTCGCGGCGGTTTTTCCGGCCACGCCACGGTGGGCCGGGAAGGATTCGGCTTTCGCACCGAATGCGTGCTGCATCTGGACTCCGGCGCCTTGCTGGAAGCCGAGGGCATGGCGGCCGACGCCTATGACAGCGCCGAACAGGCCGCGATTCATATCGAAAAACGGCTGCGCCGCTACAAACGTCGCCGCAAAGACAGCCAAGGCCGGCGCGGCGGCTGAATTTGCCATCCATCAACTCGCCTCATTGCGGCCATTGACGGGGCTGTCGGCCATCCCTATGGTCCGCGAATTCCAACACCCCTTGCAAACCGGCGCGACCATTTCCAATCATTGGACATGTCCATGACGCTCACCGATTTCGTCGCGCCGACCGCGATTATTCCGGCGCTCAAGGTCAACGGAAAAAAACAGGCGCTCCAGGAGCTGGCCGCGCGCGCGGCCGAGCTCACGGGTCAGAGCGAACGCGCGATTCTGGAAATCCTGCTGCAACGAGAGAAGCTGGGCTCGACCGCCGTGGGTAACGGCGTGGCGATCCCGCACGGCAAGCTGCCCAAGCTCGGCCGCCTGTTCGGATTGTTCGCGCGGCTGGAGCGGGCGATCGATTTCGAAGCGCTCGACAGCCAGCCGGTCGATCTGATTTTTCTGCTGCTGGCGCCGGAAGCCGCCGGTGCCGATCATCTCAAGGCATTGGCGCGCGTCGCGCGCCTGCTGCGCGATCCGGAGATCGCCCGCAAGCTGCGCGAATCGCGCGACGCCGATGCGCTCTATGCCGTGCTGGCCATGTCGCCGGCCAGCAGCGCGGCGTAGCCGTCACTCATCGCTCAACATTGTCATGGCCGGGCATAGCCGTCCGAAGGACGGCGTCGCTTCGCTCGCCTATGTCCCGGCCATCTCGCTTAGCAAGGCACATTGCCCGCCTAAGCGAGATCACCGGGTCACGGCGCTGCGCGCCGGCCCGGTGATGACAAGCATGATGTTATTGCGCGGTAAAAAAGCTTAATGCACGCTCACGGTCTCGAGCTCATGGCTCCAGGCATTGGCGACCGCGGCTTCGCGCGTGTCGGTGAGCATGATCGGCGTGCCGTCCGCGGCATGCAGAGCAAACAGCTTGATGCCGGGCTCGATCTGCGGCGCTTGCGGAAACATCTGCGCGATATCCTCGGAACGGATCGTCTTGACATAGGCCAAGCGGCCGTCGCCGAGATGCGCTAGCGCATCCTGCGTGATCACGGGATTGGGTGCGCTTAGTTCGGTCATTTTGTCGTTGGTCATCTTGTTGGTCATTTGGCCCTCGATCCTTTCTTTTTCAAGCCTTGACGCGGTCGAGTCCTATTGTGGTTCCGTCATTCTTGTTCGCTGATCGCGATCGACTTCACGATCCGTTCGGCTTGCGGCCGTACCAGATCGATCGACAGCAACCCGTTCTTCATGTCGGCGCCGAGAACCTCCATGCCGTCCGCCAGCACGAAGCAGCGCTGGAATTGGCGCGCGGCAATGCCGCGGTGGAGATATTGCCGGCTCTTGTCGTCCTGCTGCCGGCCGCGGATCACCAGCTGGCTTTCCTCGATACAGACGTCGAGCTGGTCACGGGTGAAGCCGGCAACGGCGAGTGTGATGCGCAGCCGTTCCGGGTTTTGCGCATCGCGCGCCAGCCGTTCGATGTTGTAGGGCGGGTAGCCATCGGCACCCTTGGCGACGCGGTCGAGCAACCGCTCGATCTCGTCGAACCCCAGCAGGAACGGGCTGGATAAAGACGGAACTCGTGACATGGTCTCAAAGCCCTCGCTCGGAAGCGACTTTGACGGGGCCCCTCGCGGGCACCCCAACCGGTCGGCACCTGCCGTCCGGTCGCTGCTAATATGGGCAGGGTGGGTTAAAGGTTCAAGAACACGGCAAAATTGGCCAAGCTCGTTACCCAAAACGAGTATTTCATGCCGGATCGGACGACTTTGCCGCCGCTGACCGTGCGCGCCATCCGGGCGACGCCGGTTGAGATTCCGCTCAATTTCGTGCTCGGCACCAGCATGGGGGCGGTGCGGGCGGCCCCGCTGCTGCTGATCGACCTGGAGACTGAGGAGGGCGTCACCGGCTGGCGGCAGGCCGCGGACTTGGCCGCCGTTAACCACGGCAAAATGTCGTCGCACCTGTTTCCGGAAGTGAGCGCGCATCTGCTGGCGGCCACGCCGACCTGCCATTTCCTCGAATATGTCGACTGGGCCGATGTGCTGGTAGAGGCGCCGCTCGCCATCGTCGACGGTCATGCCATCGTCACATAGCGGCCGGGCCACGGCATGGTGTGGAACCCCGAAGCGGCCGAGCGTTTCCGGTTCCATTGACGGAACCGACAAAAAATAAGCGCAATACCGGGCGTGTATGTGGTTAAGATTAAGTATGCGTGTTTGCCTTGTTTGGTCAAAAATTTCTTAAGAACCGCCACCAAGGCATCGCACGCAAGTAAGATCGCCGTCGCTGCAAACAAGAATATTTCAAACGGCGATTTCGGGGGTGCGTGCGTGCTGAAGCGAAGCATCGATCTCGATTCCTACGAATTGACGATCGAAGAAAAATTTTCTCGCGGCGCCAAGCGCGTCTGCGTGCTGTTCGCGGTGTCCGCGCTGACGCTCAGCGCGCTCGATCTCGCCAATATCCGCTCCGCCGAGAGCGCCGCCGAATTCATCAACGACAGCCGCTTGCGGCTCACCGATCTGAACATCGCCAAACTGCCGGGTCGCATCCGCAGCGAGATCAATCGCATCTCGTCGGAGCCGCCGGCGCCGTCGGTCACGGTCGCGATACCGCGCGACGAGATCATCACCGCGTCGCAGCCGTTCTCCATCGTCGCCAAGAGCAAGGGCTCGCCGGTCGACGCGCTTGCCGCCTTGCGTCACGAAGACGCGATCGAAGTCGCGATGCTTCCGCCGCCATCCATGTCGCAAACCGACGCGCGCATTGCCGTCGACCCGGCGCAGGTCGTCGCACAGCCATCGTCGTCGCAGAAGCTCGCCAGCGTCGATCCGACCGCGTTGCCGGAGAGCGCGGCGACGCCGCCGGCCGGAAATATTTCGCTGCCGGCGACGATCGCGTTGCTGCCGCCGCCGGCGCCCGGCCTGCCGCCGCCGTCGCCGGCGCAGCGGCTGCACCTCGAGGGCAAGGAGCGCGCCAAGGCTGAGCGCTGTCTGGCCAATGCGATTTATTTCGAGGCGCGCGGCGAAGCGGAGCGCGGGCAGATGGCGGTGGCGCAGGTCGTGATCAATCGGGCGTTCTCGGGCTTCTATCCGGGCGACATTTGCGGCGTGGTCTACCAGAACGCCGGCCGGCATCTGGCCTGCCAATTCACCTTCGCTTGCGATGGCAGGAGCAAGGCCATCAACGAACGCAGCGCCTGGGCGCGCGCCAACCGCATCGCCAAGCAGACGCTCGACGGCCAGATCTACGTGCCGGAAGTGGCGAAATCGACGCACTATCACGCCGTCTATGTGCATCCGAACTGGGTGGGCGAGATGAAGAAGCTGGTGCGCTTTGGCATCCACAATTTCTACCGGCCCTATGCCTGGGGCAATGGCGCCGAGTTTCCGGTCTGGGGCAGAAGCTCGACGGCCGAGAAGAAGAAGTAGCCCTCCACCGCTCATTCCCGCGTAAGCGGGAATCCAGGAGCGCACGGTTCGAGTTTCCTGGGTCCCCGCTTTCGCGGGGACGAGCGGAAAAGATACCGAGCATGCGGTTGAATGCGCGCTACTTCAATTTCAGCTTGAACAATTCGATCGCGTTGTCGCGGCCGATTTTCTGCCGGTCGGCCTCGCCGATCGCGGCGCCGTCGAACCAGCGCGCGCCTTCGCCGACATCCTCGAACGGCCAGTCGACCGAGAACATCACGCGCTCGGGCCCCATCTCGGTCATGGCGTTGACCAGCGAGGGGGTGTGGAAGTTGCCCGAGGTGGTCAGGTGGAAATGCTGGCGGAAGTAATGTCCCACGCCCTGCTTCGCCGCGTATTTATGCGGCGCCTTCATCCAGCCGTTGCGGCCGTCGATGCGCCAGATCTGCACCGGGATGCCCTCGCCGAGATGGCCGAGCACGATCTTCAGGCGCGGGCATTCGTCGAACAGACCGCTGCCGATCAGGCGCAGCGCATGCACCGCGGTCTCGGCCGAAAACGCCCAGTTCGGACCGAGCAGCCAATTGTGGCCTTCATACTGCCGCGTCCAGTCCGGCAACGGATTGCGCGGGTGCAGATAGAACGGCACGTCAAGCGCCTCGACCGCGCGCCAGAACGGCCGGTATTGCGGCAGGTCGTAATAGGTGACGTTGTCCGGCGATCCGATATTGGAAAACCCATTGACTAGCGCGCCGACCATGCCGAGTTCTTTCACGCAGCGGGTGAGTTCGGCGGTGGCGGCTTCCGGGTCCTGCATCGGCAAGGCGGCAAAGCTGGCGAAGCGGTCGGGGCGCTTGCGCACCTCGGAGGCGAGTGCGTCGTTGGCCTGGCGCGCCACCGCGATCGCGCTCTTGACGTCGTGGATCGCCTGCACCGCAGGTGCATTGAGAGAGAGGATCATCAGCTCGATGCCGTGTCTGTCCATCTCAGCGACGCGCGTGTCCTGCACGTCGAGCAGGCGATGGCGCAGCTCCGTCCACACATGCGCGCCGAACACTTGCGAGTCGCCGAGCGTCGGTTCGATGGCGACGTGTTCCTCGAGCGCGATCTTGCCTTGCATGTTTATTTGCCCCCGGCGTTATTGAAATTATAGCCGCTTCTTTGCGAAAGCGCGGCCAGACGGAGATTTTAGATATTTTTCGAATTTGAATGCCTGTTCCTCATCGCTGAACGCGACATAGGTCTTCAGGCGCCACGGCTTGTATTTTGACGTGTGCGGCACTTCGCCAGCGTTATGTTTGGCTAGGCGAGCGCGCAGGTCGTCAGTGACCCCAGTATAAAAATGCGCCGAGTCGATGCTTTGGAGAATATAAACATATTTCATGACCGGCCCGCCTCCGCCCTGCGGGCTCCGGCGCGGCAGCCTACGCTCGCTTCGCGGGACCGAACCTGTAGTCCCGTCGTTCGCGAAGGTTGGCTTGCCGAGCCGTAGCTCGCGAAGCGAGGCTGTGCAAAATGTAAACTTATTTCAAGCCCGCCCGCCTTCGCTCCTGCGGAGCTTCGGCGCGGCAGCCTTCGCTCGCTTCGCGCGGTCTGCATGTGTAGCGCCGCTGGTCGCGAAGGTTGGCTCGCCGAGCCGTAGCTCGCGAAGCGAGCGAAGGCTGGTGGAGCCAAGCGGGATCGAACCGCTGACCTCCTGCATGCCATGCAGGCGCTCTCCCAGCTGAGCTATGGCCCCAATCTCTTAAATTCGAATGCCGCTGCTGGATCGCTGAACGGCAAGGCGCGCTCGGATATTACCCGGCTGGCGACCTCAAGTCTCCTCTTCCTTCTCGACGGTCTCGCCGATGATATCGCTCACATCGGCGTCGCCTTCCTCTTGTTCCTCGATGAAGGCGGCATCGTCGAGGCTCTCGTCGATCTCGACCTCGTCCTCTTCGCCCGCGACGGCGCCTTCGGCGGCCGGCTTCTTGCCCTGCTGCTCGGCCTCGGCATCCTCGAGCGAGACGAATTCGGCATCCGAGGTCTCCGGTACGATCGCCTCGACCTCCTCCACGGGAGCGGGACGAGCAACCGGTGCCGGCGTCGCCGGTTCGGGACGCGAGCGCACGGGTGCGACGACTATCGGGACGACTTTGCCCGTATAGGGCGAGATCACCGGCGTCTTGCCGAGGTCGTAAAACTTACGACCGGTTTCGGGGCAGACGCGTTTGGTGCCGAGCTCGGATTTGGCCACGGTCGAGGTTCCTCGGAAAGGTCAATGAATTCGGTGCTTCACTTGGCTAGTTGCAGCGCACCTGTCAATAGCGCCAATCAGGGCTAGGCCGCCGTAAACATCCGAAAAGCGGCAGGATGACGGCGCGCGCGGCTGCGTGGTAGGACGGCGGCGTTATGTATTCGCATGATCTTATCCGAAAACCGGACCCCACTTTTCGGGATCATGTGCTTAAGGATACCGCCTCGTGAACCCTGCCGCATTGACGCCGCTGACCGCCCGCCGTGGCGCCCCTCTGCAGGGCCGCGTCCGCGTGCCGGGCGACAAATCGATCTCCCACCGCGCCCTGATTCTCGGGGCCCTCACGGTCGGCGAAACCACCGTCAGCGGCCTGCTGGAGGGCGAGGACGTCCTGCATACGGCACAGGCCATGCGCGCGCTTGGCGCCCGGCTGGAGCGCACGCCGGAGGGCATCTGGCGCATCCACGGCGTCGGCGTCGGCGGCTTTGCCCAGCCGGCTGGGCCGCTCGATTTCGGCAATTCCGGCACCGGCTGCCGGCTGGTGATCGGGGCGGTGGCAGGCAGCCCGGTGACCGCGACCTTCGACGGCGATGCCTCGCTGCGCAGCCGGCCGATGCGGCGGGTGCTCGACCCGCTGGAGAAGATGGGCGCGCGCGTGATCCAGGCTGCCGAAGGCGACCGGCTGCCGCTGACGCTGCAGGGGGCCGCCGACCCCATTCCGATCACCTACGAATCGCCGGTACCGTCGGCGCAGCTCAAGTCGGCGGTGCTGCTGGCCGGGCTGGCCGCCCCGGGCGAAACCACGGTGATCGAGGCCGAGGCCACGCGCGACCACACCGAACGGCTGCTCAAACATTTCGGCGCCAAGATCACGAGCAAGCCGCATGGCGAGTTTGGCCGCCGTATCACTTTGCAGGGCCAGCCCGAACTGGAGCCGGCCAATGTCGTGGTGCCGGCCGATCCGTCATCGGCCGCGTTTCCGCTGGTGGCGGCGCTGAACACGCCGGGCTCGGACCTGATCCTCGAAGCGGTGATGACCAATCCGCTGCGCACCGGCCTGTTCAAGACGCTCCTGGAAATGGGCGCCAATATCGAAATGCTCGATGCGCGCGATGACGGCGGCGAAGAGGTCGCCGACATGCGCGTGCGCTTCTCCGCGCTCAAGGGGGTCGACGTGCCGCCCGAGCGGGCGCCGTCGATGATCGACGAATATCTGATTTTGGCGGTGGCCGCCGCGTTCGCGCAAGGCGCGACGCGCATGCGCGGCTTGCAGGAATTGCGCGTCAAGGAATCCGACCGGCTGGCCGCCACCGCCGACATGCTGCGCGTCAACGGTGTGGACGTTGTGATCGAAGGTGACGATCTGATCGTGCACGGCAAGGGCCAAGGACCTGGATCTGTCGCCGGCGGCGGCGAAGTCTTAACCCACATGGATCACCGCATCGCCATGTCGGCGCTGATGATGGGGCTCGCCAGCGACAATCCGGTACGCATCGACGACAGCGCGTTCATCGCCACCAGCTTCCCCAGTTTCGTCGAGCTGATGCGCGGACTGGGGGCGGATTTGGCATGATCATCGCCATCGATGGGCCGGCGGCCTCCGGCAAGGGCACGCTCGGCAAGCGGCTGGCCGCCCATTATGGCCTGCGCCATCTCGACACCGGGCTCATTTACCGGGCGGTGGCCAAGTGCGTGCTCGATGCCGGGCGCCGGCCCGATGACGTTGCCGCCGCCGTCGCCGCCGCCAAGGCGCTCGATCCGGCCGGCTTCGACGAGACCGCGCTCAAGACCCCGGCGGTGGGCGAAGCGGCCTCGCTGGTGTCCGCCATCCCCGCGGTGCGGACGGCGCTGCTGGCGTTCCAGCGCGATTTCGCAGCCATTCCGCCCGGCGCGGTGCTCGATGGGCGCGATATCGGCACGATTATCTGCCCCGATGCGGACGTTAAGATCTACGTCACCGCCACGCCGGAGGTGCGGGCCCACCGCCGGGCGGCGGAATACCGAGCCCAAGGCAAGGCGATCGACGAAGCCGGCGTGCTGGCCGATATCCGCAAACGCGACGAACGCGACCAGAACCGCGCCACCGCCCCCCTCCGGCAAGCCCCGGATGCGCACTTGCTCGATACCACGCATTTGGATATAGACGCGGCCATCCGGGCCGCCATCGACATCGTCGAGGCCACCCGAGCGGGCCGAGGGCGCGATTAACGCCCCTCGCTGTTGGAGGACAAAGCCCCGCTCGAGCCTCTGCGTAAGGCGCCTGGATAAAGCTCAATCGTTGCGAACGTACGGTATTAGCGCCGGCCATCCGGATTCCGGGTGGTCGCTGAAGGTTTTGAGCCTTCGGCCCGAACAGTTGCAACGTCATTCAAACCCCGGCGCACGGCTTAGAGCATGATCCCGAAAAGTGGGAACCGGTTTTCGGACAAGATCATGCTCAAGCGAACAAGGAGACTACATGGCCACCGCTGCTGCACCCTCGCGTGAAGACTTCGCCGCGATGCTCGAAGAGTCCTTCCACACCGGCAATCTGCAGGAAGGCGCCGTCATCAAGGGCAAGATCGTCGGTATCGAAAAGGACATGGCCGTCATCGACGTCGGCCTGAAGACCGAAGGCCGCGTGGCGCTGCGCGAATTCGCCGCCCCGGGCCGTCCGAACGAATTGAAGATCGGCGACGATGTCGAAGTCTATCTTGAGCGCGTCGAGAACGCGCTCGGCGAAGCGGTGCTCTCGCGCGACAAGGCGCGCCGCGAGGAAAGCTGGGGCAAGCTGGAGACCGCGTTCAAGAACAACGAAAAAGTTTCCGGCGTCATCTTCAACCAGGTCAAGGGCGGCTTCACCGTCGATCTCGACGGCGCCGTGGCCTTCCTGCCGCGCTCGCAGGTCGACATCCGCCCGATTCGCGACGTCACCCCGCTGATGAACGTCAATCAGCAGTTCCAAATCCTCAAGATGGATCGCCGCCGCGGCAACATCGTGGTCTCCCGCCGTACCGTGCTGGAAGAGACGCGCGCCGAGCAGCGCCAGGAGCTGGTGCAAAATCTCGAAGAGGGCCAGGTCATCGACGGCGTGGTCAAGAACATCACCGACTACGGCGCCTTTGTCGATCTTGGCGGTATTGAC
>Ga0207932_1000703_pt1 | contig 11487 bp, 9 predicted proteins | sample NGESurdeep092012_FD_184480 | JGI IMG/M metagenome (GOLD analysis project Ga0207932, IMG submission 184480) | Arctic peat soil microbial communities from Barrow, Alaska - NGEE Surface sample 415-2 deep-092012 (SPAdes) | ecosystem: Environmental > Terrestrial > Soil > Wetlands > Peat ...
GTCGGAAATGGCGCGGGCGCCGCCGGTGCATTCGGTGACGTTCTGCCCGGTCATCTCCAGATGCACGCCGCCGGCATAGGTGCCTTCGGCCTGATGCACCTCGAAGAAGCTGCGCACTTCCTTCAGGATCAGCTCGAATGGCCGGGTCTTGTAGCCGCTCGCCGAGGTGATGGTGTTGCCGTGCATCGGGTCGCAGGACCAGAGCACCACCCGGCCCTCGCGCTTCACCGCCCGCACCAGCGCCGGCAGTTGCTCGCCGACTTTCTCGGCGCCGAAGCGGCCGATCAGCGTGAGCCGGCCCGCCTCATTCTCCGGATTGAGGATATCGATCAGGCGCAGCAGGTCATCGGGCTTGAGCGAGGGGCCACATTTAAGCCCGAGCGGATTCTTGATGCCGCGGGCATATTCGATATGGGCGTGATCGTGTTGGCGCGTGCGGTCGCCGATCCACAACATGTGGCCGGAGGTGGCGTACCAGTCTCCCGTTGTTGAATCGATGCGGGTGAAGGCTTCTTCGAAGCCGAGCAGCAGCGCTTCGTGACTGGTGTAGAACTCGGTCGTGCGCAGTTCGGGATGCCTCTCGAGATCGAGGCCGCAGGCCTGCATGAAGCCGAGCGCTTCGGAAATGCGATCCGATAATTCGACGTAACGCCGCGACTGCGGACTGTCCTTGACGAATCCGAGCATCCACTGCCGCACGCTGGCGAGATTGGCGTAGCCGCCTTGCGCGAAGGCGCGCAATAGGTTGAGCGTCGCCGCCGACTGGCGATAGGCATCAAGTTGGCGGCGAGGATCGGCCGTGCGCGCTTCCGGCGTGAAAGCATTGTCGTTGATAATGTCGCCGCGGTAGCTCGGCAGTTCGATGCCGTCGCGCTTTTCGGTCGGCGAGGAACGCGGCTTGGCGAACTGGCCAGCGACACGGCCGACTTTCACCACCGGCGAGGCGGCGGCATAAGTGAGCACCACCGCCATCTGCAGGAACATGCGGAAAAAATCGCGGATGTTATTGGCGCCGTGCTCGGCGAAACTCTCCGCGCAATCGCCACCTTGCAGCAGGAAAGCCTGGCCATTGGCGACGCGCGCGAGCTGCTTCTTCAAGCTGCGCGCTTCGCCGGCAAACACCAGCGGCGGGAAGGTCGCCAGCTGCTTCTCGACATCGTCCAGCGCCTGCCGGTCCGGATAGTCCGGGACCTGCTGGATCGGCTTCTTGCGCCAACTATCGGGCGTCCAACGCTCAGGCATCACGAAATACTCCAACGACTTGGCGGGGTTATACACGAGAGCCCCCGGCCGAAGCCAGATAGTCGAAAGACTGCGATATGGCTATTCTGCGGCGCTGCGGCCGTAACTGATGGCCTTTTCGCGCATGGTGACCAGTTCCTCGGCCGCGGTCGGGTGCACCGCCATGGTGGCGTCGAAATCGGCCTTGGTCGCCCCCATCCTGACCGCCACCCCGACCAGCTGGATCAATTCGCCGGCGTCGGGGCCGACAATATGGCAGCCGACCACGCGGTCGGTGATGCCGTCGACCAGCAGCTTCATGAAGCAGCGAGTATCGCGCCCGGCGAGCGTCGCCTTCATCGGCCGGAAACTGGACTTATAGACGTCGACCTTGGCCAGTTGCTCGCGCGCCTGCGCCTCGGTCAGGCCGATGACGCCGAGCTCGGGCTCGGAGAACACGGCCGTCGGCACATGGGTATGGTCGACCGGGGTCGGCTTGCCGCCATAGACCGTGTCGGCGAAGGCATGGCCTTCGCGGATCGCCACCGGCGTCAGATTGACGCGATGGGTGACATCGCCGACCGCATAGATATTCGGGACCGACGTGCGCGAATACTCGTCGACCGCAATGCCGCCATGCTCGGCAAGCTTGACGCCCACCTGCTCGAGACCAAGCCCCGTGACGTTGGGGTGGCGTCCGATCGCGAACATCACCTTGTCGGCGGTAATAGTGCTGTCATCCGACAGCCGCGTCACCAATTCGTCGCCCGCCTTGTCGATGGCCGTGACGGTATGGCCACAGGTGATCGTGATACCGCGCCCCCGCATCTCCGAACGCAGGTGCTCGCGGACGTCGTCGTCGAACCCGCGCAGGATATTCTCGCCGCGATAGACCAGCGTTACTTCGCTGCCGAGCCCTGCGAAGATGCAGGCGAATTCCACCGCGATGTAACCGCCGCCCTGGATGACGATGCGCTTGGGCAGTTCCGGCAAATGGAACGCCTCGTTGGAGGAGATCACGTGTTCGAGGCCCGGAATCTTCGGGCCAGGGTGCGGCCAGCCGCCGGTCGCGACCAGAATTGTCTCAGCGCGTACGCGTACGCCTGTCGACAGGCGAATGGTGTGAGCGTCCTCGATCACGGCGCGATCCTTGAGAAGCTTGACGTTGAAGCGCTCGAGCGTGGCGGTATAAGCGGCTTCCAGACGCGCGATTTCGCGGTCCTTGTTGGCGATCAGTGTCGGCCAGTGGAACGTGGGCTCGGGGACAGTCCAGCCGTAACCGGCGGCATCCTCGAATTCATGGGAAAATCGCGCGGCGTAGACCAGAAGCTTTTTCGGCACGCAACCGCGGATAACGCACGTGCCGCCGACCCGAAATTCCTCCGCGATCATGACGCGCGCGCCATAGTTCGATGCAATGCGCGCGGCGCGCACGCCGCCGGAGCCCGCCCCGATGACAAAAAGGTCGACGTCGTGGTCCGCCATCGGCCGCTACCGCCTTACTTTCCAAGTCCGCAGGACGGCGATCCGATCGTCGCTCGTCAAAGCGCGTGACCTTTCTTCTTCAATTCCTCGCGCATCTTCGCAATCACCGTGTCGGACAAGGCGTTCGCCCAAGTTTGCGCAAATTTCAGGCTCGCATCGACGACCTTCGGCTGCTCGGCAACCAGCTTCGTGCCGGCCGGCGATTTGTAGAACGCAAGGATGTCCTTGAGCTCCGGCTCGGTGAAGCTAGTGGCATAATTCCGGGCCACCTCGTTGACCAATTCGTCGAAGCGCGGCGCCAAATCGGCGCGCAATTTGGCGGCAATTTCGTTGAGATCCCTGTTCAAGCTCGGGTCTTGTTGAAGAAACAGAATCTTGGCCTGTTCGATCACACCGACGATCAATGGGTCGAACAAGGTGGTGGCGCCGGTGACCTTGACGATTTCCTTGGCGGTCGACAGCGCCGCTGCCGATGGCTGCTGGGCGTGCGCAGCCGGACTGGATATTGCCAGCGCGAATGCCACCGCGGCCAATCGGGCCGCGCGGTGGGTGAATTGCATGAAACGCATGATCATTGCTCCGTTTGCCTCCATAAATCAGGGCCGCTCGACGATCTGGACGCCGTCCGGCCCGCCGATAATGGCCATCTGCGCCAGACCGATAAACAGACCATGCTCCATCACCCCCGGAACTTCCGAAAGCGCCTGCGCCATGGCTTTCGCATCGTCAATGCGGCCAAGCGCGGCGTCGATAAGCCAATGGCCACCATCCGTGACGAAAGCATGGCCGTCCTTGCCCTGCCGCCGTGTGAGCGACCCCGGCCGCTGGATCGCGGCAATGGCTCGCTCGATCGCCCGCTGCGTCGCCGAAAACCCGAACGGGGTCACCTCGATCGGTAGCGGATAGCGGCCAAGCGCGCCAACCCATTTGCCCTGATCGGCGATCACAATCATGCGCGCGGAGGCCGCGGCGACGACCTTTTCCCGCAGCAGCGCGCCACCGCCGCCCTTGATCAGGCTCAAGTCGGGCGCGATTTCGTCGGCCCCGTCGACGGTCAGGTCGAGCTCCGGCGTTTCATCCAGTGTGGTCAGCGGAATGCCGCAGCGCTTGGCGTCGGCGTGGGTAGCCTCTGACGTCGGTACCGCGACGATATCGAGGCCGGCGCGAACGCGCTCGCCGATCAGTTCCACGAAATACTTCGCCGTCGATCCAGTGCCGAGCCCCAGGCGCATGCCGGGCCGCACAAATTCGACGGCGCGAGCAGCGGCTGCGCGTTTTTGAAGATCAGCGTTCATCGTTACCGGCTGAGAACTCGATCGGCGGATCGGGGAATTTATTGCCATGCCTATCTAGCGCCGATCGCCCTGCCTGAATAGCCGAAAATCATGCGCCCTGCGGCGGCGGTAAATGGCCTTGCATCGGTCGCGAGCCGGCGTTAGCGATCCGCCCATGCCAGCCCAGACCATCGTTTTCGACCTCGACGGCACCCTGATCGATACCGCGCCGGATCTCGTCGACACCCTCAATGTAGTGTTCGCGCGCGAAGGCCTGCCGCCGGTGCCGTATGACACCGCGCGCAACCTGATCGGCGGCGGTGCCAGAGCAATGATTGCGCGCGGCATCGCGGCGGAAGGCCGCGTCTTCGAGCCGGCGAAGCTCGAGCAAATGTTCGTGGATTTCATCGCGCACTATACGACAAATATTGCCCGCCGCTCGCGGCCCTTTCCGGGGCTCATCGATGCGCTCGACGCACTCGCCGGCAGCGGCTACCGGTTTGCTGTCTGCACCAATAAGCTCGAGCGACTATCGGTGCTGCTGCTCGAAGAACTGAAAATTGCCAGCCGTTTCGAGGCGATTTGCGGACAGGATACCTTCGGTATTCAGAAACCCGATCCGGAAGTTCTGCGCCGCACCATTGCAGCCGCCGGCGGTAGCCCGCAACGCGCGATCATGATCGGCGATTCCGCGACCGATATTCGCACCGCGCGCGCCGCCGGTATCCCAGTGATCGCCGTCGACTTCGGCTATAGCGAACGCCCGGTGGCCGAGTTCGGCCCTGACCGGATCATCAGCCACTTCGCGCAATTGCCGGAGTCGGTCGCTGCCATTTTTTCCGCACAATGCTGATAGCCATATGCCGTATGGTTAACGCGGTAAGGTTAACGGGGCGCGACCCGTTGCCTCCCCGTGACGGCACCTTTATCCTATTGATGGGCGGGCGGTCTCTATCGCTCGAGTGGACGGATTAAAACGATGTACCGAGTCATTATGATCGTGAGCGGTGCGCTCGCTCTCGCCGCGTGTTCATCAACTCCTGACTGGATGAATCTCGACGCGTTGAAGCCCGCACCGATAATGGACACCGTGCGTTTCGAATCCGAACCGCCGGGCGCCGAGGCCAAGACATCCAACGGACAAACCTGTCGCACGCCCTGCGCGCTCGCGTTGCCGGTCAATACGTCGATGACCGTCACCTTCACGCTCAACGGCTACACACCGGAATCTGAAAACATCGAGCCAATCTCAATCACCGGCAGCCCCACGCAACTGCGGCCGAATCCGGTGATGGTGGAACTCACGCCGGCGCCACCAACGCCGAAGTCGGTCAAGAAGCCGGCCCCGCCCAAAAAGAAACCCGCTGCCAAGCCGGCCGCTACGCGCGCCAAGCCTACCGCTGCGCGCGCCAAGCCGGCCGCCGGAGGTGCGTCCGCTCCTGCCCCGATGTCGGGAACATCCGCGCCACAGGAAGCGCCGGCACCCTGGCCGTCGGCAGCGCCGCCGCAGCGCTAGCCCCGCCACGCAAGCTTTCGGCTCGATGACGCCGTGACTGATCGCGCGGCCGCAAAAACACGCGCGCGCCAGCTCGCTGGACGCTATGGCCAATATCAGCCACTATTCCTATATGTGATCGGCGCGGAACGCAAAATCCGCCTCGCGGGGATGGATAATGGCATTGTCAGACGGCACCCCCACACTCGATCGCGCCGGCGCCCGCCCGCGCGCGCTGGTCGATCCGTTTGCGCGGGCCATCACTTATTTGCGCGTTTCGGTCACCGACCGCTGCGATTTCCGCTGCGTTTATTGCATGTCCGAGCACATGACGTTTCTGCCGAAAGTGGACCTTCTCAGCCTGGAGGAACTCGACCGGCTGTGCAGTGCATTCATCGCCAAGGGTGTGACCAAGCTGCGCCTGACCGGCGGCGAGCCGCTGGTTCGGCGTGGCATCATGACGCTGGTGTCCTCGCTGTCGCGCCACCTCGCCAGCGGCGCGCTCAAGGAGCTCACGCTCACCACCAACGGTTCGCAATTGGAGAAATTCTCCGCCGAACTCAAGGCGCATGGCGTCGAGCGCATCAACGTGTCGCTCGATACGTTGAACGCCGACAAGTTCCGCGACATCACGCGCTGGGGCGACCTCAACAAGGTGCTGGCCGGCATCGACGCCGCGCAGGCGGCCGGACTGCAGGTGAAGATCAACGCCGTGGCGCTCAAGGGCGTCAACGAAGATGAACTTGCGAGCCTCGTCGAATGGGCGCACGGCCGCGGCATGGACCTCACGGTCATCGAGGTGATGCCGCTCGGCGACATCGAAGAATCACGGCTCGATCAATATCTGCCATTGTCGCTCGTGCGCGCTCGTCTTGCCGAGCGCTACACGCTGGAAGACATCGATTATCAGACCGGCGGACCGGCGCGTTACGTGCGCGTCAAGGAGACCGGCGGCCGGCTCGGCTTCATCACGCCGATGACGCATAATTTCTGCGAGTCCTGCAACCGCGTGCGTATCACCTGCACCGGCACGCTGTTCATGTGTCTCGGCCAAGAGGATGCCGCCGATCTGCGCACGCCGCTGCGCGCCTCCGAAGGCGATCAGCTGATCCATTCAGCGATCGACGAGGCGATCGCGCGCAAGCCCAAGGGCCATGATTTCATCATCGATCGTAAGCATCAGCGGCCGGCCGTCTCGCGCCACATGAGCGTGACCGGCGGCTAATTTAAAAGTCTAAGCCGCCTGGCCCCGCGCCGTCACCAAATCGCGCAACTCCTCCGCCCGCAGCCGGGACGGCGCGAAACATACACCCAAGTTGTCGCCGCCGTTACGGACGATCGTGCCGGCAATCGCTTTCATGCCCACGAATGTCAGCGCGACGTGATCGCCGATCGAGCGATTGTCCGCGACCACGATGCGAGCCCCGCCCGCGCTGATGTCTTGGACCAAAACGTCGGCGACGACGCCGTCATATTCCAGACGTGCGGTCAAATTCACTTCATAGCGTGGGAATTCCCCCAGGTCGGCCTTGACCGCCTTGCGCACGATGTCGGGAATTTCCCGGCACAGCGTATGCGAGGTCGTCTGCATATCCGACGCGACGGCAGAGACATCCAGTGCGGTCGCGCGCGAGCGTTCCACCATGTCGGCGATGGCGACCATGCGCCCGGCGACATCGGACACCGCGGCAGTGGTTTCGCGCGCGCTGGTGGCAAAATCCTCGGTGGCGGCGCGCTGTTGCTCGATCGCCGAGGAGACCGATTGGGTGACATCGGAGAACTGGTCGATGGCTTCGGCGACGCCCGCCAACGACGCCACCACTTCGCGCGTGGTGGATTGAATCTCGGCAACTTTGGCGCCGATCCGCTCGGTCGATTTCCCGGTTAGCGTCGCCAAGGTCTTGACCTCGGAGGCGACCACGGAAAAACCGCGCCCGGCTTCGCCCGCGCGCGCCGCCTCGATGGTTGCATTGAGCGCCAACAGGTTGGTCTGCGCCGCGATCTCGTCGATCACCGAAACAATGTCGCCGATCTGGTTAGCCGCCTTGGTGAGCGCATCGATGGTCATGCGCGACGCATTGGCGCGCGCCACCGCTTCGCGGCCTAACTCGCCGCCGCGCGGCACCTGCTCGGAGATGTCGGCGATCACCTGCACCACTTGGTCTGACAGTTGGCCGCCCGCTTGGTTCATGGCCCGCGAGCCTTCGGCGGCGCGCGCGGTCTCGTCAAATGCCGCTCGAACGGCCTCCAGCGCTGCCAGCATGTCCTCGGCTTTAAGTTGCAGGGTCGAGGCGCCGGTGATGATCGGCTGAATGCCGCCCTCGGTCGCCGCCTCTACCTGGCGTGCCAGGTTGGCCAAATTGACGCGACGAGAGGCCTGCCAGGTGCGGTCGAGATCGTCATGGACCAGCTCACGGCGCTGGCGTTCCCCCAGAACCTCCGCAAGTCTGTCGGTGGCAGACAGCAGACGGGCCAATTCGCTCCGGCTAGGCGGCAATGGCGGGGCGGACACCAGTTCACCGGCGGCGATGGCGTCGATCGTATCGGCGGCGGCAGCCAGCGGGCGTGCCATCGACCGGACAATCGCCAGAATCGCGGCTCCCGCCAGGCCGATGGCGCCGAGCCCGACGATATGGCCGTAGATGGCATTGGCCTCGCCCAGAAACGGCAGCAGCGCTCCGCTCAAATACGGCACCGCCAGCATGGCAGCGATCGGCAACAGCGCGACCGCTATCAGCCGCTCGGCGATCGAGAACTGCCGCATGTTCCACCTCGCGTGCCGCGCAAGGGTGCCGGCGACTGCCGGGACATGCGCAGCCAGCACCCCCCAGAGGGGCAGGCCTGGGGCTTTTGTAGCGTCGCCGTAGTTAACCGAGGGTTTAGAGTTCGTTAACCATGAGTTTCAGTCCGCTTGATGGGGCCCCGTGCCAGGGCGGCCGTGCGCCGGTGCAGAGCGGGCGCCAGCCCCGATCTGCTACCAACTTCTCCATTGACGCCTTATGCGGTCATCGGATTAAGGTGGGAGGGGGGCTTGGTTTCGCCCAAGCCTTGGGGACATAAAACAAAAATACGAAACGCCGGCCGGCGATACCGCCCGGGCCCGGCAGAGGGGAGAGACAAGTGGGCGCCCTCGACGCAGTGCTAAAGACGTTGCTGCCGGTCACGCGCATGATCGACGCCGTCACGACCTGGATCGGCAAACGCGTGGCGTGGCTGATCCTAGCCGCCGTGGTGGTCTCGGCGCTCAACGCCACCGTGCGCAAGGTTTTCGATACCTCGTCGAACTCCTGGCTTGAGCTGCAATGGGTGCTGTTCAGCATGGTGTTCCTGCTGTGCTCGCCCTGGACGCTGCTCGCCAACGAGCACATTCGCATCGACATCGTGAACAACCAGCTGCCCAAGCGCCTGCGCGACACCATCGAGGCGGTCGGGCATGCCGTTTTCCTGATGCCGCTGGCCGTCATCATGATCGTCACCGGAATTCCCTTCTTCCTTCGCTCGGTCGAGATCAACGAGCAGTCTGGAAATGCCGGCGGCCTGCCGCAATGGCCGGCCAAGTCGCTGGTCATGATCGGCTTCGCGATGTTGTTAGTTCAGGGCGTTTCGGAATTGATCAAGCGCATCGCGGTGATGCGCGACCTCATTCCGGATCCGCACGCGTCACAGGTCCACGCCCTCGAAGCCGAGGTCGAGCACATCGTTGAAGCGATCGAGAAGCGCTGAACGCCCGTAGCGGTCCCCGGAGTTTCGAATGGTAGCCCTCCTCATCCACAATATGGCGCCGATTATGTTCGGGGCGCTGGTGGTATTCCTGCTGCTCGGCTATCCGGCGGCATTCTCGCTCGGCGCCGTCGGGCTGATCTTCGCCCTGCTCGGCATCGAGCTCGGCCTGTTCGTGCCCGACTTCCTGCAAGCCCTGCCCGAGCGCGTCTACGGCGTTATGAGCAATGACACGCTGCTCGCGATCCCATTCTTCACCTTCATGGGATTGGTACTGGAACGATCCGGCATGGCGGAGGACCTGCTCGACACCATCGGGCAATTGTTCGGCACTGTGCGCGGCGGCCTTGCTTACGCGGTCATCTTTGTCGGCGCGCTGCTCGCCGCCACCACCGGAGTGGTCGCGGCGTCGGTGATTTCGATGGGCCTGATCTCGCTGCCGATCATGCTGCGCTATGGCTACGATCGGCGCGTGGCCTCCGGCGTCATCGCCGCCTCCGGCACGCTGGCGCAGATCATCCCGCCGTCGCTGGTGCTCATCGTGATGGCCGACCAGCTCGGCAAATCGGTCGGCGACATGTATGAGGGCGCCTTCATTCCCGGCATCGTGCTCGCCGGCCTCTACGCCGGTTACATATTTCTGATCACGCTGCTGTTCCCCAAGGCCACGCCCGGCCTCCCGAAAGAGGCCGTTGGCTTCCTAGAGGCGGATGGCAGCCGCGGTTTGATCTCGCTCGCCGTTCTGGCGGTCGGAAGTGGCGTGTTCGGCTGGCTGATGATGCGGAGTTCCACCTCTCACGGCGCCGACTTTGTCGTACTCACCATGTTTTTTGGGATCATGTTCGCGTTCGCCATCGCGATCGTGAACTGGCTCGTCGCCCGCTACACCGGCTTGCGCTTCCTGTCGCACATTGCGCAACAGACCACCTTCGTGATGGTGCCGCCGCTGTTCCTGATCTTCCTGGTTCTCGGCACGATCTTCATCGGCGTCGCTACGCCAACCGAAGGCGGCGCCATGGGCGCCAGCGGCGCGCTGATTCTTGGCGGCCTCAAACGGCGGCTGACCTGGGACCTGATTCGCCAGGCCGTCGAATCCACGGCCAAGCTCTCGGCCTTCGTGGTATTCATTTTGCTCGGCGCCCGCGTGTTCTCGCTCACCTTCTACGGCGTGAGCGGGCATATCTGGGTCGAGAACCTGCTGACGTCGCTACCCGGCGGCCAGTTCGGCTTCCTGATCTTCGTCAACGCCTTTGTGTTCGTACTCGCCTTCTTCCTCGACTTCTTCGAACTTGCCTTCATCGTAATCCCCCTGCTCGGCCCGGCCGCCGAGCACCTCGGCATCGACCTGATCTGGTTCGGCGTCATCCTCGGCGTCAATATGCAGACCTCGTTCATGCATCCGCCGTTCGGGTTCGCCCTGTTCTATCTGCGCTCGGTCGCGCCGAAAGAATCGTATCTCGACCGCGTCACCGGCAAGCGCACAGATCCGGTCACCACCGGACAGATCTATTGGGGCGCGATGCCGTTCGTGGTGATCCAGGTCATCATGGTGCTGCTGGTGATCCTGTTCCCGGCGATGGTGATGCACTACAAGGGCGCAGCCTCGACCATCGATCCGAACAAGGTGAAAATCGATATTCCGCAGATTGAATTGCCGGAGCTTAATTTCAACGATCCGCCGAATATGAAATAGCCCGCAATGGGTCGGAAAAAAAGCGCCCCCGGAACCGAGGTTCCGGGGGCGTTTTTATTGGCGCAGATCAGCCGCGCATATGCTGGACCATGAAGGAGTCGTAACCCAGTTCGGCCACCTGGAACCACTGGTAGCCGTTCTTGGTGAACTCGTTCATGGATTCCATGACCTTCTTGAAGCTCGCATTGTCCTTGGCGATCTCGGTATGCAACTCCGTGGCCGCCTTGTAACAGGCCTCCATGATCGCAGGCGAGAAGCCGTGCAGCTTTGCACCATTGGCAAGCAGGCGCCGCAGCGCCGCCGGATTGACCGCGTCGTATTTCGCCAGGCACCAGGTGTTGGCGAAATGCGCGGCTTGCTCGAGAATGGCCTGATAATGCTTCGGCAATGCGTTCCACTTCTCGAGATTGATGAAGCTGAACAGCATTGAGCCGCCTTCCCACCAGCCCGGATAGTAGTAGTGCGGCGCGACCTTGTAGAAGCCGAGCTTCTCGTCGTCATACGGGCCGACCCATTCGGCGGCGTCGATGGTGCCCTTCTCCAGCGCGGGATAGATGTCGCCGGCGGCGATCTGCTGCGGCACGGCGCCGAGTTTCTGC
>Ga0207932_1000705_pt1 | contig 11468 bp, 14 predicted proteins | sample NGESurdeep092012_FD_184480 | JGI IMG/M metagenome (GOLD analysis project Ga0207932, IMG submission 184480) | Arctic peat soil microbial communities from Barrow, Alaska - NGEE Surface sample 415-2 deep-092012 (SPAdes) | ecosystem: Environmental > Terrestrial > Soil > Wetlands > Peat ...
GCGGCGTGCCTAGCAGACGTCGGTTGACCCCAATAACCCGGAGGACAGACGACTCAACTGAAGGAGGTGCTTCCCTCATGGCGGTTCGTTCATCGGAGACTCGGCGCATCCACTCGTTGCTCGGTCAGCGCAGGGTGTCGGACGTTGTAATGGTGATCATCCTTTCGCTCGCGCTCTTAGCCGGCCTGGTCGGCTTCGCCGTCCACGTTCTTTGGATTGTCGCCATCGTCGTGCTTGCCCTCGGACTCGGCTACGTGGTCGCCAACGCTCGTCAGGATCGCAGGGAGGCCATCGATCGTCATCAGGAGGACGAGGAACGGGCCGCGTGACCCGCCCGGTGCACACTCCAAGCGGGTATTGATCTTCAGCCACCTGACCATTGACCCTTGACGAAAAAGGAGCCCCAGATGCTTGCGACACTCGTCAACGCCAGCACCAACGCGGTCCAGGTCTTCGCGCTGATCGCCGTGATTGTGTTCATCATCGCCGGGATCATCGCCTTCAGGGATAAGACTCTATGGGCGACATTGATCTGCGCCGGACTGGCTTTCCTGTCCGCCGCGGTGATCTACCTCGCGTAGCGGCATGCGCCTAGTGCCTGGATGAAACGGAGCGCCCCAACAGAGGAGTTCCGGGTAGAGCACATCTCTATCCACGGCCACCAGATCGGCTACCGCCGTGGCGGTCAGGGCCCAGTGCTGTTGCTGCTCCACGGCATCGCTGGCAGCTCTCTCACGTGGGTCCCCGCCATGAGCCTGTTGCAGAGCGACTATACGGTGCTGGCCCCGGACTTCCCCGGGCACGGGGCGTCGGAGAAACCTCTCGGCGACTATTCGCTCGGCAACCTCGCCAGCGCCATGCGGGACTTCCTCAACCTCCTCGGCATCGACCGGGCAACCGTGGTCGGGCAATCCTTCGGTGGTGGAGTGGCCCTGCAGTTTGCCTATCAGTTCCCCGAGCGTTGCGAGCGCCTGGTACTTGTTGACGCCGGGGGCTTGGGCCGCGAGGTGAACTGGATCCTCCGTCTCGCCACCCTGCCAGGGGCCGAGTACGTAATGCCGGCACTGTTCCCAGCATCCGTGGGGAACTGGGGGGACTCGGTCGTCAAGTTCTTCGGCGGACGAGGTCTCCCTAACGCCCAGGCGGTGGAGATGTGGCGCTCCTACAAGTCGTTGACGGAAGGCGAGAGCCGTCATGCCTTCGTCCGTACCGTGCGGTCGGTGATCGACCCGGGCGGGCAGTCGGTGAGCGCCGCAGACCGCCTTTACCTGACCGCGCACACGCCGACGCTCATCGTTTGGGGCGACCATGACAAAATCATTCCGCTCCACCACGCCTACTTGGCGCACGAGGCCATTTCCAACAGCAGGTTGGAGGTGATGGAGGGTGTGGGTCACTACCCCCAGGTGGAGGAGCCCGTCCGCTTCGTCAAGATCCTGAGGGACTTCCTGCGTACGACGGAGCCCCGCAAATTCGACCCCGAGGAGCAGCTCGACTTGCTGCGACAAGGCCCGCAGGACGAGGCGGGGCCTACGAACGCCAAATCGACTGACCCCCAATGATCGCATTGGGCCGGCTTGTGGGTCCTCTTGGACGAGTGGTGGCGTGAGTGCCTCACCGTGACCGGTGCAATTCCTTCCATGTGGCGCAGTGCCCCCGAACATTCACACTCTCCTTGAGGGTCCACCGCCTGCTGGCTGGTGCTCAATAGCTTCGGGAGTGCTGGCCGGACCGGGCTGACTTCGATCCTGCGGGCTCGTCGTCCGGTTCCGTTCAGTCGAACATTGACAACGGCACGCCCCGTTCCAGAGCTGGGTGATTGGTCCGAATTGTTGGTAGCAATCCCGACCCCCGTCGCCCTGTTCAGGGACGGCCGTGCCATCCCTCACACCTAACGAGAAGGAAGGGATGACCGTGACCATCGTAGAAGCTCCACCGTCCATTACCGGGGGTGTCGACACCCACCTCGACATCCACGTGGCTGCAGCCCTCGATCCGCTGGGCCGATTGATCGGCACCGAGTCGTTCACGACCGATGCCGCCGGCTACCGGGACTTGCTCACCTGGCTGAATGCCTTCGGGGAGGCGACCAAGGTCGGCGTCGAGGGGCCGTCGAGGCCATCCGGGTGCTGGTGGTGGCCAAACGCTCGGCCCGCCAAGCCAGGGTCAAAGTCATCGTTCAAATGCGCCACCTCGGGGTCAGCGCTCCCGACGAGCTCCACCAGCAGGTCAAAGGACTCTCGGTCGCTGCCCTGGTCCACGACAGCGCCCGATTGCGACCGAGTCGGTCCCCGGCCCCGGTAACAGCTGCGACCAAGTCGTCGCTGTCGTCGTTGGCCCACCGGATCCAGTCCTTGGACACTGAGATCGCCACTCTCGACGAGCAGATCACCTCGCTCGTCCACGCCGCGGCTCCTGATCTGATCGGGCTGTTCGGCGTCGGACCCGACACCGCTGCGTCGCTACTGGTGGCTGCCGACGACAACCCGGAACGCCTCCATTCCGAGGCGGCGTGGGCCCGCATGTGCGGTGTCGCACCGATTCCTGCGGACTCCGGGAAGGTCACCGGCCACCATCGTCTTCACCGAGGTGGCGACCGCCAGGCCAACAGCGCGCTCTGGCGCATCGTGATGGTCCGGATCGCCCACGATCCCGACACCCGGGCCTACTTCGAGCGACGGGTGAAGGAAGGTCGCACCAAGCGCGACGTCATCCGGATCCTGAAGCGCTACGTCGCCCGCGAGGTCTATCGCTACCTCCCTCGCGGCTGAATCCCCGGAACGCGGGTCTGGCTCACCCCCAAACTGCCGCCCTCCGGGGTTGGCTTTCCAGCGACTCGCCGACCCGCGTTCCGGGCTCTCGATCTCCACGACGCGTGACTTCATAAGAGCATGCCCTCGACACCCGAGTGGCTCATGAATGTTGTGTCCGCTGTCTTGTCCCCGAAGCCCCTCGGAAGGGCTTGACATTGTCAGGAGCGTCGGTGGCTATGTGCTCAACCTCCGGCGACGAACGCCACCACGACGTAGGCGGCGTGCCGATCGAAGTTCTCTCGCCGGCGGTCGTAGATCGTCGTGGTACGTGGATCGGCGTGCCGTGCTGCGATCTGGACGCCCCGAAGGGGTACACCAGCGTCCAGGGCCGCCATGATGAAGGCAGCGCGCAGCATGTGGGGGTAGACCACGCCCAAGCCGGCCCGCTTTCCAATAGCCCGCACCCAGCGGTGGGCGGTGCGTCGATGGAGGCGCTGACCGTCGTGTCGACGAAGAATCGGACCCTCCGAGCGCTCCCCGACGGCCAGATCGATGGTCCGGGCAGCCCTCGGGACCAGCGGGACCACTGCGGGCTTGTTCCCCTTGCCGAGGATGCGGAGAGTCCGGTGTCAATGGTCGAACGCCAGGTCCTCGATGTCGGTTCCGCAGGCTTCACTCACCCGGAGGCCGTTGAGCCCGAGGAGCACGGCAAGGGCCGCATGATCGTGGTCGAACTGCTCTGCCGTGAACAGGAAGGTTCCGAACTCCCGCCGGTCGAGGCCGCGCCCCTCCGGGGGATGGACCTTCGGCCGGCGCACGTACTGGGCCGGATTGGCCGGGACCCTGCCGTCGATGTGGGCGAAGCGGTAGAAGCCACGGATCGTGGACAGGCGGCGGTCGATAGTCGACGGTGCCAAGCCCCGGTCCTCCATCGACGAGTGGTACAGCTCGATGTGGGGACGCTTGGCCTCGAGGACCGCCACGTCGGCATCGGCCGCCCACTGGAAGTAGGTGCGCAGGTCGTAGCGGTAGGCGTCCAGGGTCCTGCCGCTGTACCGGGCCAGGAACGCAGCTGCTGCGACTTCGGCTTCGTCGAAGAGCGGGTCGTCGGCGATAACGGCGAGAGCAGATGAGGTTGAGTCGAGAACGGACATGGTCTTCCTCCTGTTCGATGGAAGACCAGCCAACACCTGGAGTGTCAAACTGCCCCACTAAGACGCTCGCGACAGCTAGCACCCGCTGTCCGAAGGGCCAGATACCGTGCCGCCGAGCCGGCGATCAGGGATACCCCTCAGGTCCGCCAAGAATTGATCCATTGGTACTGCCTGGCAATGAACACGCCGGTATCCAAGTCGTTGCTGTGGACGTTGTACGGCCAGCCGGTCCGCTGTGGCTTTCTGTGCGATGGAGAAGGGGCGGGCCAGCAATGCGGGCTGAGCCGACCGGCACGTCCCCCCGGTATACCGGCCGACCCGAAGACAATGTCGGAGCTGGGATCCGGATCCAAACTCGACGACTTTGCCTAACCCAACCTTCCGCCCGATTAGTGAATTGGCGCAGAGGCGAACGACCATTACTGGCGAGTAGTGCCCTCGAAGTGCGACACCTTTCCGGCGATCAGGGGCACCCCTTCTCAGCTCGGAGTGAGAGGATCTTCCAATGAACGATTGGGGAGCTTCCGTCTACGGAGACCCTTGTCGGGAGTGCGGCTACCCCTGGACGACCTCGGTGGCAGACGCTGTCCGACTCGTTGCCAACCTTCCTTTTGCCTACGGCGGGCTTCTCGAAGGTAGGTCCGGAAGAGAGCAACATCCAGGTCTCACCTGGACAGTCACCGGGTATGTGAGTCATGTCGCCGACAATCTCAGGATCTGGGCCGAGAGGCTTATGGGAGTAGTCGAAGGCGCGCCACTGCTTGTGGGCAACTACGACGAGAACAAGTTGGCTGATGCCCGCAACTACAAGGACATTCCCATCCAGGCGGCGATGTGGTCACTCTGTCGGTCCGTTGACGACTGGCTGAGGTCGGTCGAGGCCTCTCCGGACTCCGGCGTGGTCCTGGTCCATCCGGTGCGCGGAGAGTTGACTCTGTCAGACGTGGTCCTCTGCAATGCTCACGATGCCCTGCACCATCAGTGGGACATCGGGCAAACCATTCGGCACCTGGCGCAGTAGGTGGAGGCCTTCCTGTCCCACCTACCCGGTGATCAGGGGCACTCCCCAGGGCGAGGGCTCGGTCGAGCGGGTACCGAAATGGGTGTAAACCTGAAGGTGGCAGCACCCAGGAGGGTATACGGACATCCCAGCACCGCCCGGTCCCGAAGGCTGACCAACCCGCAACGACCAAAGGAGACCCCTGTGATTGTCCTCGGCATTGTCCTTATGCTGATCGGCTTCTTCGCCAAAATCCCGATCTTGTGGGGCATTGGCATCGTCGTGCTCGTGATCGGTCTGATTCTTTTGATCCTCGGGGCCATGGGTCGCGCTGTCGGGGGACGCAAGCACTACTACTGAGTCCGAGGATTTGGATGCGCTTTGAAAAATGGATCTTGATCGCCTGCGTAGGAGCGTTGTTGGGCCGCCCGGTCTACGCAATTGGGTGACGGGGCTGGTGACCGAGTAGCCGCCCGCTTTGCAAGAGCACAGCCAACCGCTGTTGGGCGTACGGCTATCTCTGGACGCACGATGTCTTGGTCGCCGTAGCGAACGAAAACTATCTAGGCCGCCGAGGAACGAGGCTCAAATGTGATTGTCGACCACCTGATCTCGGGTGGCTATGTCACGAAGGAGAGGGAGAGCCCTCACAACTGGTACCACATCCATGGCGATAGGAGCCCTCCCTTCACCATCCCCGAAGTGCCGGTCAGTGGCAGCTCGCGGGCAGCAAGCACCCGTCGCTGGAAATTGCGCCCCAAGCCGGCGTTCGGAGGCACTCGTCAGACCGGCATCCAGCAGTACATGACCGTGCGGCGACACGCGAGATCGCAGCGGATCCCGATCTGGCCGCCGCCGGCGGGGTCTCCCACCGCGCTCCCCGATTGGTACCGTGGCCCGATGTCCATCGGAACCAGCGGCGTCGAGGAGCTGGCGTGGGTCGGCCGTGCACTCGGTGGGCGCGTTCTCGCCGCCGAGCGTCAGAGCGACCGACCTCATGGTGGGCGGCCGGCATGGTTCGTCGACGTCGAGCGTGACGACGGTCCGCTGCGCGTCTACGCCCGACTCCAGCGACCGGAATTGCGGGACGGTGGGGCCGCCCTCGAGCGTGAGGGCGCCGTGCTCGACGCGCTCGCCGCGGGCGGGATCCTTGTACCCCGGGTGCTCGGCGTGCACTCGGACCCTCCCGGTCTGCTCCTCGAATGTCTGTCCGGGACCGGTGACTACGCCGAACTCGACGAGGACGCCCGCTGGGACGTCGACCGCAGATTCCTCGAGGAGCTGGTGAAGCTCCACGCCATCGACACGGCGCCATTCCGGGCCGTGGGGCTCGTCGAACCCCGGGACGCTCCGGCGTTCCTGCTCGACGACCTCGATCGGTGGGAGACCGTGTACCGGGCCATGACGACCCGGTCGGTCCCGCTCATCGAATTCCTTTGCCGCTGGCTCCGGCGACACGTGCCACCGGCGCCGGTTCGGGCCTCCATCCTCCAGGGGGACACCGGCCCGGGCCAGTTCATGTTCGACGGATCCACCCTGACGGGCATCGTCGACTGGGAATTCGCCCAACTCGGCGACCCGCACCTGGACCTGGCCCTCATCCGCGGACGCGACTTCTACAATCCCGGTGCCGACCTCCGCCGGTGGTTCCAGACCTACCAGGAACTGTCGGGCACGGCGATCGACTGGGATGCACTCGCCGTCTACTCGGTGAAGGCGTTGGCGCTCACCCCGATGTCCCTGGCCGGCCTGTGCCAGTCCATGCCCTGGACGACCGACTACGCCGAGTGGTGGACAATGAACGCCACCTATTCGCGGGCGACGGCACAGGCGCTGGCGGAGGCGACCGGGGTCGTGACCGCCGCCGACGACGTCGTCCTTCCGGAGCCAGTGGTAGGGACCGTCGGTGGGTTCCTCGACGTGATGGACGCTGTCGTGGATCGCGAATTCCGGCCCGCCGACCCCTTTGGCAGCTCACGAGCGGATCAGGCGATGCGCCTGTCCCGCATGATCCGCAACGCCGCCGGCTCCGAACGGGAGCTCACGACACTCGAGCTCGACGACCTGAGCACAGTGTTGGGGCACCGTCCGCGCGATCCGATATCCGGCGATGCCGAGCTCGTCGGGGTGATCGCTGAGGACGATCCCTCCCGCGACGCCGACCTCGCCGCCTATCTGTGGCGTCGCACCATCCGTCACGAGGCTCTGTTCGTCGGGGCCCTCGGTGCGGGGGAGGGCGCTGTGCTGCAACCGATCGCGGACCTGCGCTGAACAGTCGGCAACAAGGTCGACATGCGCAGGGGACGGATTCGTACCAGGGACGACGACTGAACGCAGTCGATGCCGTCACGGTGCCGCCTGGTCGTATCGCCGACGCACCTGCGTGATCGAGACCACACAGGTGCGCATGGACCCGTGACCGTCCCGGCGGTATGGGGCACCTTCGGCTAGATCTGGACCGCGAGTGCCTTGGCCTGATCCTCGCTGAATCCACCGGAGATCTCCACCTGTCCCCCATAGGACGTGAAGGATGATTGGACGGGTTCCGTAATCGCAGCTGAAACGACAAGCCCATTCACAACTACAGCCAAGAAGGTGTGGAAATGAGTACTTGCTAGAGCGTCCCAACTTGCAGCACCGGAAGGCGTGAGTGTCACGTTGACCATCCACTGCCCGCTCTGATTGAGAACCTCCACCCCTTGCACTGACGTGGCCGTTAGGGCTGCGGGCCCGAGAACGAACCGCACATTTGGTGGATTCGCTGCAGGTGGCCACGCCGGCAGAATCACCGTGTTCAGAGGTTCATCCGCTCCATGGGCCGTTGTCGGGTAGGACGCAAGTGTCGGATCAGGTGCGACGCTCGCATTGCTGTCGTAGCCTTCCGCATTCGAGGGATCAGGTTTGATGCCGAGGTTGGTCGCCGTCAGTTGATACCCCTGAGAGCAGCTGGGCCTGCCTGCCGGACTGCCGTTGATTTCGCCCGGTTGTGAAGCAAATGCAGGGGCCCAACAGAGAACAGGACGGACCTCAAATGACGGCTGAACCGAATGTGCCGGCGTTGTGCTCGACGGGGTCGACGCGGAGCATGAGCAAGCGAGCAGTCCCATGGCGATGACTCCGAAGGGCCACTTCCGCATCGGGAACACTCTATCGAGAGATGCGTCAGGCGGCTCGACCCGAGACCCACACCGCCAAGCGCCTAGACCGCCATGCAGACTCATCGGGCAAGCGCCCCTGTCCCACCGACCCGGCGGTATGAGGCAGTACCTAGTCCGCTCGCGCCGAACATGTACGAGACATCGGATCAGTCATCGCACGAGAGCAGCAACGACGCCAATCAGCTTGCGCTGAAGCCCTCGCAGCACGGTTAGCGACTGCTCGTCTGACAGCCCCGTGACGGTCGACCATTCGACGCCCGATCCGAAGATGTCGCTAGCGAAACCGATCTCTGCGGAAGCGAGGATACGAAGCCAGTCGATGCGAGTCATCGCGGTAGTTGGCTCCAAGCTATTGGCGAGGCGCAGCGCATCGTTCAGAACGTCGGTGGCGGGGTCGAAGCCGATCGCCCTAGCTAGTTCGGGAGTACATCGGCCTGGTCCTCCCCATTGGTGGAGGCCCTGCCTCAGTAGGTCGATCTCAACGTCGCCAAGGTCGACCGTGACGACTTCATTGGGGTCGGGGCGCTCCACAGGCCCATCATGCCGGAACGATCCGTCTGAGTGGGCAGACGGTCGTTGTGCCAGTTATCCACACGCCTCGAAGTGCCGATCCAGGCCGGTTAGCCCCCGGCAAACGGTCTCGGCTCCCAGGCGCCGCCGACCCGGCGTTAGAGGATAGTCGATGGACTCCGGCTTGTCCCTGGGACTAGCTCGAGTCGCCCGAGCTAAAGAACGTGGCGAAGCTGCCTGCGACGACGGTGACGACGAAGATGGCCCACACCTCGAGGCCGACATCGACGATCCTTCCGGCAACCGTGAGCGGGTTCTTGATCTGCGACGAAACGGTCAGCATTTGCACGGCGGCGAAGAAGGCTGCGTCACCGAATCCTTTGATATCCCCGCCCTTCTGGCCGCTCTCGAATACCCATGTAAGCACTGCGCCGACGGCATAGACCAGAATTGACAGGCCGAACGCAAGTAGCAGGCGGGCAAGTAGGCGCCGGTGTCGTTCTCCTGTCTTGAGGAGTCTTGACAGTTCTTCCCGAATCACAACGGAGTCTCCTTCTGCCCTGCGCAGCGGCGTGTCGGCATCCGATGATGCCTCTTCTCTTCGGAGGAGGCAAGGCCTTTGTCCTCTGGTTGCGCACGGTCATCAGGGCCACGGTGGAAATGTAGCCGGGCCACCGGGGGTCCGGCCCGCGTCACGAGTTTGAAGAAGGTGAGACGAGATGGCCGGAAAGACAGATCAGATGAAGGGCAAGGCGAAAGAGGCAGTCGGCGACCTGACTGGGAACAAGGATCTGAAGTCAGAGGGCAAGGCGGACCGCCAGGCGGGTGAGGTCAAAGAGAAGGTCGGCAAGGTCGAGGAGAAGGTCGAAGAGGGCATCGACAAGGTGAAGGACATCCTGCACAAGTAGTAGAGATTCGTCGTTTGTCCAGCGGTTCCCGCGGACTGATCAAGAGGGTTGGTCAACCGGGGACCGGCGGAGACACCGCGTTGGGTTAGTCAGCACGAGCCCAACGTCTGGTGTCGAAATCAGTGGGTATCGCATCGTGCGGCCCAAGGGAGTCGGGAACTATGTACATCGGCCTTGGAACACTCGTCTTGGTCCTGGTAGTCGTTGCGATCGTCTATTTCGTCCGTCGGGCGTAGGGTGGTCTTTAGGACGTCGTCAGCTTGGGTGCCAACCACGCACCCGGCGAAGCCTCTGAATGTCGTGGTCACGAACCAGACAATTAGATGGAGGCACCAGATATGGGTTTGACCGGTATGGGTTTCAGCACCGTGGCAATTGCTGCGGGTGCGATCATGTATTGGGCGGTGACCTACCAGGGGCACGGCTTCCGATTCTCGACGGTGGGGGTCATCCTCATGGTCGTCGGGGCCATCGGCCTTGTGATCTCGACGATCGTCTATGCCACGTCACGTCATCCCGCGGGAGGCCGTCGGCATGCGTACGACAAGCAGACCATCGATGCTGCAGGTCGTTCGACCGAAGTACACGAAACTGTCAAGTAGCCAGAGACGCCGAGCAGTACGGAGCCGAGTGCTTGCTCCGCGCCGAACCGTACTCCGCGGTGGTGTGATGCCCGTCCGAGAAACCACCGGATCCATGATTCCGGCGTCCGGGGACACAACTGTCCTGCGGGAAGTGAGCGTGCACCCGAGTGTCCTGACCACGGCTGACCACGTGGCACGGACCACCGTTCCCCAATCAATGCGCAGACGGCCGGACGCATTTCCCGCACTTGATAGCCGCCTGCGGTCCGCACTCATGGACGGCCCTGACGCACTGGACGCCCTGGTCGGTGCAGAGGCAGTCGATCGACGCGACGGCGTGCTCGCGCTGCTTCGCATCCACGATCTCCATTTGGCTCCGCTCAAGGACCTGGCCGGAAGTGTCCGATGGCAACACCACCCGGCGATCGCCGACCTCAAGTGGCGACTGGAGAGGACTTTCCTCGACTCCGTGCGCGCCTATGACGCAGAACGCACATGGACCTTGCCGACGGATCCAGTCCGAGCCCTGCGCATGATCGCCCAGGCCGACCGCGTACCCGCCGTCTACGACTGGCTGGCCACCAGTTGCTCGCTCAGGCAATTGGTCCGGTTCATCGAACTCGAAGGCGGCCCCGATGGCGGCTTCGACGATCTTGTGGCCATCTGTCAGATCGGCCTCGACGGTGAGACAAAGCTGGAACTGGCACGTAACTATTGGGATGAAATGGGGCGAGGCAATGCCACCGAGGTCCACACTGAGCTGCACCGGCGGCTGAAGGCAGCACTCGGCCTCCGCACGTTGTCTCGCCGCGAGCAACCGCTCGAGGCGCTGGAACGTTCGGCGCTCGGTTCGCTGTTGGCCACCAATCGAGCACTCCAGCTCGAGATGCTCGGAGCCCTGGGACTGATCGAACTCCAAGCCGGACCCCGATGCCGGACAGTGTCAGCAGGACTGCGCCGCGTCTCTGCGCCGCTCGATTCGCTTCCCTTCTACGACGAACACACGACGGCCGATCCGATCCACGCAAAGCACTGGTTGGAACGAGCCATCGCCCCCCTCGGCGTCGAACGTGATGCGCCGGCCAAGATCATCGAAGGCGCCCGCTGGAGATCGACGCTCAACAGCCGCTTTCTGGAGCGTGCCGCCGGCCTTGTCGGTGGCCCCGCAAGAGTGTTTGATGGCGATTCATCAACCCGGACGCTTGCCGGCTGAACTGACTTCACGAAATGTTCTCTTACTACGGCAGTAAGCGGCTACTTGCTCACTACTATGCCGATCCTCAGTACGACCAGATCGTCGAACCGTTTGCCGGTTCAGCCGGCTACTCCCTCTACGGGAACCGATGGCGGAAAGATGTCCTGCTACTCGACCGGGACACGCGACTGGTGGGCGTCTGGGAG
>Ga0207932_1000706_pt1 | contig 11467 bp, 8 predicted proteins | sample NGESurdeep092012_FD_184480 | JGI IMG/M metagenome (GOLD analysis project Ga0207932, IMG submission 184480) | Arctic peat soil microbial communities from Barrow, Alaska - NGEE Surface sample 415-2 deep-092012 (SPAdes) | ecosystem: Environmental > Terrestrial > Soil > Wetlands > Peat ...
CTGCAATCTCGACGAGGTCATCATGACGGCCGGCCTGTCCAAGACGTACCCGGGCGGGGTCCACGCCGTCGTGTCGCTCGACCTCACAGTCGCCGCCGGCGAGATCTTCGGCCTGCTGGGGCCGAACGGGGCCGGCAAGACGACGACCGTCGGCATGCTGTCGACGAGGGTCGTCCCCACTGCAGGCCAGGCCTGTGTGGGCGGCGTCGACGTCGTCGCCCAACCGGCGCTCGCCAAGCAGGCGATCGGCGTGGTCGCGCAGTCGAACACCCTCGACCGCAGCCTCACCGTGCGCGAGAACCTGTACTTCCACTGCCGCTACTTCGGCATGAGCAAAGGCCAGGCCCGTGCTCGCGCGGACGAGCTGCTCGAGCAGTTCCGCCTGGCCGATCGCGCCGGCGCCGACGTCTACGCCCTGTCGGGCGGCATGGCCCAGCGTCTGATGGTCGCCCGTGGTATCGCTCATCGCCCGCACATCCTGTTCCTCGACGAGCCGACCGCCGGCCTCGACCCGCAGAGCCGGCTCGCCCTCTGGGAGATCCTGCACGACCTGCACGGCGAGGGGTTGACTGTGCTCCTTACGACGCACTACATGGCAGAGGCCGACCAGCTCTGCGACCGCGTGGCGATCATGGACCACGGCCGCATCCTCGCCCTCGACACGCCGCGCGGCCTCAAGGCCTCGGTCGGCGCCGACACGATCGTGCGGGTCACGACGACCGGCGAGCTGCAAGCCCTGGCCGATGCCCTCACCGCGGGTCTCGGCAACGGCGCGCGGGCCGAGACCGGCGACGGCGCCGTGACGCTGTTCCTCAAAGGCGGCGACGGCATCGTGCCGCGCGTCGTGGCGTACGCCGAGAACGGCGGCTTTCCGATTACCGACATCTCGGTCAGCGAGCCCACGCTCGAGACCGTGTTCCTCACGCTGACCGGTAAGGAGCTGCGCGAATGAGTACCACCACTGCAGACGTCGGGATGCGGAGCGCGATGGGCTTTCGCCCATCGCGCTCCGCATCGTTCGTCGCCTTCTGGGCGTTGCTGCTGCGCGATCTTCGCGTGCTGCGCAAGACGATCGGCATCTTCGCCGTGCGCACGATCATGCAACCGCTCCTGCTCGTCTTCGTCTTCACCTACGTGTTTCCCAAGATCGGGCAGGGAGTCGGCGGCTCAGGCCGCGCCGAAGCGGCGTTCTCCACGTTGCTCATGGCCGGCGTGGTCGCCACGTCGATGGTCATGCAGGGTGTGCAGGCGGTCGCCCTGCCCCTCGTGCAGGAGTTCGGTTACACACGCGAGATCGAGGATCGTGTCATGGCGCCGCTGCCGGTGTGGGCCGTCGCGGTCGAGAAGATCGTCGCCGGCGCCGTCCAGGCGCTGATCGCCGGGCTCGTCGTCTTTCCGCTCGCCGCGATCATCCCGGCGACGCCGGTGCACCTGCACCTGCACTGGGTGTACCTGCTCACGATCGCTCCCATCGCGGCGGTTCTCGGTGCGTCGCTCGGCTTGACCATGGGCACTCGCGTGAAGCCGCAGCAGGTACCGCTGCTGTTCGCCATCGTCGTCCTGCCGATCACGTTCCTGGGCGCGGTCTACTACCCCTGGTCGTCGCTCGCGCCGATCCGCTGGCTGCAGAGCGTGGTGCTGGTCAATCCGCTGGTCTACATGTGCGAAGGGTTCCGGTTGGCGCTCACGTCAGGGGTCGAGCACATGTCCGTGTGGGCGATCTACGGCGGGATGATCGGCTTCGCGATCCTCCTCGCCTGGGTCGGCATCGACGGCTTTCGCCGGCGGGTGCTGAGCTAGGCGGCACCCCGCGTTGCGGATCGTGGCGACTTGAGCGGAAAGTCGCACTGGCGCGACTGATTGCCGGTTGTAGACTGACGCTGACCAAGGGGTCTACACAGGGGGTATCGCCATGCATCGTGCGGTCAGATTCTTGCTCGTGTTCGCGATCGCCTTCGTTGTGCTTGGCGGGCCGGCGAGCACCGCGTACGCCAATCCCACCCCGCCTACTTTCGCTCCCTACCTGGTGCCGCCGCCGGTCCCGCCGCCGGCAACACCGGCGATCGCCGCTCTGCTCAAAGGCTCGAGCGTGACGGGAGGCAACGGCTGGATCGTCGCGCACCTGGAGGGCGGCCCGTACCAGATCGGCTTTCAGAACGGCTACCTGACGGCGCAGTCCGCCGACTACGGCATCCAGTACGACGTCGACGTGCTCGGCAGCCACTACCGCAAGGTCGCCGAGAAGGTCGCGCAGTACTACGTCTGGCCGCTGGTGCCGGCCGAGTATCGGCAGGAGCTGCGGGGGATCGCCGACGGCATGCACGCCGCCGGCTACACGCAGGACACGCTGTGGGACGTCGTCGCCGTCAACGCCTGGGCCGACGAGGCCTGCTACGCCACGCTGCTTCCCAAGACCAGCTCAACCACGACCACGGCCACGGCGACGACCCTCAAGTCGAATAAGCCGGGTGGCTGCAGCGCCTTCATCGCGACCGGCGACGCGACTGTCGATGGCAAGCCCGTGATGGGTCACGACACATGGGACTGGTACGACGGCTGCTTCTCGTACAACGTCATGTTCTACGTTCACCCGACGAAGGGCTACGCCTTCTCCTACCAGTCTTGCGGTGGCCAGATCTGGAGTGGCGAGGACTGGTACACGAACAGCGCCGGGTTGCTGCTCTGCGAGACCACGCTGGCCGACACGACGTACACGCCGACCGGCATCCCGGTCTTTGTGAGGGCGCGTGAGGCCGCCCAGTACGCTGCCACCGTCGCCCAGGCCGTCAATACTCTTGTCACCGGGAACAACGGGGCGTACTCGAACGAGTGGCTGATCGGCGATGCGACAGGCAAGATCGCCTCGCTGCAGCTCGGCGGCAAGGTCTACGATCTGAACCAGACCAGGAACGGCTTCTTCGGCTCATGCAACTTCGATTGGGGGCCCAAGACCCGAGCGGAAGAGGGCAAGATCGCCGACCCGTTCAATCCTGCCGTGGTCGACTACGCGCGCTACATCCGCTGGGGACAGCTCAAGGACCAGTACTACGGCCAGATCGACGCCAAGGTCGGCATGACCATGGAGTCAGACACCTACGACACCTACCTGGGGATGCAACTGCCCGACGCCCGAAGCCTCTGCGGGGAGCCCGAGCACGGCACACCGGGGCTGCTCCACTGGGACAGCTGGGTGCTCGAGCCAGAGGGCGCGTCCGACGGCAAGGTCACGACCGAGAGCATGGCCGTCAATGGTCTCGCCTCGTGGGCTTGCTGGGGACGCGGCAGCGGCGACCACTTCGACGCCACTGCCTACCTTGCCGCCAACCCGGGCTGGGCATCGAGCCACGGGGCTCTTTCGGTGTTCGAGCTGAAGACCTTCTCGGCTCAGAGCACAGACACCTGGGGGCTGGTCCAGGACAAGTAGAAGCGCTGCGGGCGGCGCGGGCGTCCGGCCCGCGCCGCCCGTTGCCGCTGCAGGCTACTCCTCGACATTGCCATAGTAGCCCCTCGCGGTTCATCATTCTCGTGAAGAGGGGTCGAAGAGGGGGTCACACAATGCGCGTTTCCCGTTGCCTTAAGGCGAGCCGGCGGCTGGCCGCCGCACATCGCAAGTTCCTCGGAGTCACCGTGGTCGTGCTGGCGCTCGCCACCGGCGTTGCGTGGGCCGCGCAGAGCGTGCTCGTACCCGGGCCGCAGCCTGACGGGACGTCGGTCACACCGCAGGGCTGGCGCGTGACACCGGCCGGCGCGCAGACGATGCTCGGCTCGGGCCCGTTGGGCATCGCCATGAGCCCGGACGGCGCGCACGCGCTGATCACCAACGCGGGCTACAGCAACCACTCGCTGATGCTCGTCGACACCGCGACCGGAATCGTGCAGCAGACGATCGGCACGCAGAGCAACGCCGTGCGCGCCGAGAAGAACAACGAGCTCAACCGCATGATGACGCACTTCTACTACTACGGCGGCGCGCACGGCTTCTACAACGGTGTGGCCTTCTCGCCCGACGGCGCGCAGGCGTACGCCTCCGACGGACCGGGCGACGGCATCCACACCTTCACCTTCAAGGCCGGCCTGCTCGTCGAGGGGCAGGAGATCAACCTGCAGGGCGGGGTGTGGCCGGCCGGCGTAGCTGTCTCGCGCGACGGTTCGCGCCTGTACGTCGCCGGCAACCTCTCCGACCAGCTCATCATCGTCAACCCGACGAAGCGCAAGGTGGTCGCGTCGGTCGCCGTCGGCCATCTGCCCTACGATGTCGCGCTCAACCACAAGGGCACGCTCGCCTACGTGTCGAGCTGGGGCGGCACCACGGTGACCGTGGTCAACACGGCGACCGCGACCGTGGTGAAGACGCTGAACGTCGGCACTCATCCGAGCTCGCTGGCGCTCAACCCGCGGAACAGCGAGCTCTACGTCGCCGATACCGACTCCGACACGATCACCGTGATCGACAGCAACGCCGCGACGGTGCTGCGTACGATCGACGACCGGCCGTTCGCCGGCGCCAAGATCGGCGCCAGCCCGAACGGCCTCGCCGTCAGCCCCGATGGCAGGACTCTCTACGTGGCCAACGCCGGCGACAACGACGTCGCCGTCGTCAAGCTGGCGGCAGCGGGGTCGAAGGTCGCGACCGACACGGTCGGCGGCCTCATCCCGACCGCCTGGTACCCTTCGGCGGTCGCCGTCGACCCGGCCGGCGCCACCCTGTTCGTCGTCAACATGAAGGGGCTCGGCGTCGGGCCGGTCCAGCCCGGCCAGTACGTCGGCTCCATGCTGCAGGGCACGCTGTCCAAGATCGCCGTGCCGGGCATGACGCAGCTCGCGGACTACACCGCCGCGGTCGCCGCCAACGACTTGTTCAAGCAGCCGGCGCCGGCGGGCAACGCAGTCATCCCGCCGACGCCCGGCGGCGCCACGCCGATCAAGCACGTCATCTACGTGATGAAGGAGAACCGTACCTACGACCAGGTGCTCGGCGACCTCGGCCGCGGCAACGGCGATCCGAGCTTGGCGATGTTCCCGGAGAGCGTCACGCCCAACCAGCATGCGCTGGCGCGCCAGTTCGTGACGCTCGACAACTTCTACTGCGACGGCGAGGTCTCGGCCGACGGCTGGAGCTGGTCGACCGCCTCGTACGCCAACACCTATAACCAGAAGAACTGGCCGCTCGACTACAGCATCTGGGGCCGTCCGTACGACTTCGGCGGCTTCGCCAACGTGCCATCCGACCCGGACAACACCGAGACGGCCGCGTTCCCGGGTCCCGATGTGACGAAGTGCTTCCTCTGGGACAGCCTCGCGGCGAAGGGCGTGAGCTACCGCAACTACGGTTTCTTCATCGGCGCGCTGCCGGCGCTGGTGCCGGCGACGATGCCGGGGCTCGCGGGGCACACCGATCTCAACTACTCCGGCTGGGATCTTAGGTACACCGACCAGAACCGCGTCAATGAGTGGCTCACAGAGTTCCACGGCTTCGAGACCTCGGGCACGATGCCCACCGTGCAGTTCGTCTATCTGCCGCGCGACCACACGATGAACACGGCCACAGGTCAGCCGACGCCGACGGCGATGGTCGCCGACAACGACCTCGCTCTCGGCCGCCTCGTCGATGCCGTTTCGCACTCGCGGTTCTGGGGTGACACGGCGATCTTCGTCGTTGAGGACGACGCCCAGGACGGCGCCGATCACGTCGACACCCACCGCACGGTCGCCCAGGTGATCAGCCCGTACTCGCAGACGGGCGTGGTCAACTCGACGTTCTACTCGACCGTCTCGATCATGCGGACGATCGAACTGCTCGTGGGCGTGCCGCCGTTGACGCAGTTCGACGCTACCGCGACACCGCTCACCGCGTGCTTCGGCGCCGTGCCGAACATGCGGCCCTACACGACGATCGCGCCGGGCGCCTCGCTGACGGCGACGAACTCGGCGAGCGCCCCAATGGCCAAGCTCGCCTCGACCTGGGACTACTCGGTACCGGACGCGACGCCGGAGAAGCTGGCGAATGAGGCGGTCTGGAAGGACATCATGGGACCAGACCGCCCGATGCCGGCACCGGTGGGTGCTACCGATACGAAGTAGAGCTAGCGGCTGCAGTAGGGAGTGGGCGGCGCGACCGAAAGATCACGCCGCCCACTCCCTGAGCCGGCACGACGAGCGGCGGCTCCCCGTTTCTGGTCGTTTACAATGCTAATTAGCGTGGTAAACTACCATCCATGACCAACATGTCCGACTCCATGCCCGCCCCGGCGCCCGCTGCCAGCGACTCTCGGCTTGACGACCCCGAGCTCGCGGCGCGTTTACGCCTCGTGTTGAATCGACTGGCTCGTCGGCTGCGCAATCAGACACCCGCAGACTTGAGCCCGTCGCTTACCTCAGCTCTCGTGACGATCGAGTTGCATGGGCCGATCACCTTGGGTCAGCTGGCCAGTTGCGAGCGCGTCACGCCGCCGAGCGTCACGCGCATGGTGGCTTCACTTGAGACGCTCGGTCTTGTGCGCCGCGAGGCAGACTCGGCCGACCGTCGCATCGCGCGCGTCAGCTTGACGGCGGAGGGAGGGCGCACGGTACAGCGTACCCGCACCCGCAAGACCGCCTACCTGGCCAAGCGGCTGCGCAAGCTCGACGAGTCAGAGCTCGCCGTCTTGCGCGACGCGCTACCCGTACTCGAGCGCCTGCTGCAAGACGATCGTTGAGTCGCTTCGCTGAGATCAGCGCCGGGCTTCGTCGGCCGGCTTTCCTTGCGCGCATGTTCCGTTCCCTGCGGACGCGCAACTATCGCCTCTGGTTCTTCGGCCAGGCCGTCTCCCAGAGCGGCACCTGGATGCAATCAGTAGCCCAGGGCTGGCTGGTCCTCAAGCTCACCGGCAACGCCTTCGATCTGGGCGTCACAGCGGCGCTTCAGTTCGCTCCAGTGCTCCTCTTTGGAACCTTCGGCGGCCTGGTGGCCGACCGCTTCGACAAACGCAAAGTCTTGCTCGTCACCCAGACGGCCTTTACGGCGCAGGCCACTGTGCTCTGGCTGCTCGTCGCCAGCGGCTCCGTGCGCCTCTGGATGGTCTGGACGATGGCCTTGGTCTACGGCTTCATCAATGTCATCGACAACCCTTCTCGCCAGAGCTTCGCCGTCGAGATGGTCGGCCCCGATGCTCTTGTCAACGCCGTTGGCCTCAACAGCGTCGTCGTCAACTCGTCACGCATCGTCGGCCCGGCCCTCGCCGGCATTCTGATCGCCACCGCGGGCATGTCCTGGGCCTTCCTGGCAAACGCGGTCTCCTTTGCGGCGGTGATCGGTGCGCTCTATGCGATGCGACCCTCCGAACTGCACCGCAGGCCGCCGGTGCGTCGCGCCAAGGGGCAGATCCGGGCCGGGATGCGCTACGCCTGGCAGGCCTGGGAGCTGCGCGTGCCGCTGCTCATGATGGCCGTCATCGGCACGCTCGCCTACAACTTCAGCGTGATCCTCCCGCTCTATGCGCACGACGTGTTTCATCGTGGCGGTGGTACCTACGGCGCCTTGTTGACCGCCATGGGCATCGGCGCCCTCGTCGGTGCGCTGACCATAGCCTCGCGCCGCCGGCCGAGCTATCAGTTGCTGGTGGCCGTCGGCCTCGCCTTCGGTGTGTTCATCCTCGCCGTGGCGGCGGCGCCGACCCTGCCGCTGACCTTGCTGCTGCTGGCGCCGATGGGCGGCGCCAGCGTGATGTTCATCGCCACGGCGAACTCGCTGCTGCAGCTCAACTCGAGCGGCGCCATGCGCGGCCGCGTGATGGCGCTGTGGGCTGTCGTCTTCCTGGGCTCGACGCCGATCGGCGCGCCGTCGATCGGCCTTCTGGCCGCTCACTACGGCGCGCGCTTCGCGCTGGGTATCGGCGGCGTCGCGACCCTGCTGATCGCCATCTGGGCGGGCTTTGCCCTGCGTCGTATCCGCAACAACCGCACGGCCGCGGCCAAGGACGGCGCATCGATGGGCTCCGCCGCGGCGAGCTGCCCGGTGTTTGAATCGCGGCTCGCCGGGCCGGTCACGAGCACGACGAAGTGACGTTGGGCGAGGAGACGGAGAACGTGAAGGCATGACAGAGCGTGGCCCACTGGCGCTGATTCCCGAACGGGGCACGGGCACGCACGGGCGCGTCGCCTACAAGTGGATCGCGCTCTCGTGCACGACGCTCGGCGTGCTGATGGCGATGATCAACGCCTCGAGCCTGCTGATCGCGCTGCCGGATATCTTCCGCGGCATCCATCTGAGCCCGCTCGAGCCGGGCAACTTCACCTATCTGCTCTGGATCCTCATGGGCTACGGCCTCGTCTCGGCCGCGCTCGTCGTGACGGCCGGCCGCGTCGGCGACATGTACGGCCGCGTGCGCATGTTCAAGATCGGTTTCATCATCTTCACGGCCGCCGCCGTCGGGCTCTCGCTGGTATGGAGCACCGGTCCGACCGGGGCGATCGAGATCATCGTCTTCCGCATGATCCAGGCCGTCGGCGGCGCGATGATGATGGCCAACTCGGCGGCGATCCTCACCGACGCCTTCCCTCACGACCAGCGCGGCATGGCGCTCGGCATCAACGGCGTCTCGCTGCTCGCCGGGTCCTTCCTCGGCCTGATCCTCGGCGGCGTGCTCGCCGCCGTCGACTGGCGCCTCGTCTTCCTGATCAACGTCCCGATCGGCATCGTCGGCATCGCGTGGGCGTTCTGGCAGCTCCGTGAGATCGGGGAGCGCCATCCGGCGCGCATCGACTGGCTCGGCAACCTCACGTTCGCCGCCGGCCTCGCCGTGTTGCTCACCGGCATCACCTACGGCATCAAGCCCTACGGCGCGTCCAACATGGGCTGGTCGAGCCCCTTCGTGATCGGCATGATCGCCGGCGGTCTTGCCGTGCTCGTGGCGTTCGTTTTCATCGAGCGGCGCGTCCAGGAGCCGATGTTCGACCTTGCACTCTTCCGCATCCGCGCGTTCGCCGCCGGCAACCTTGCGGCCTTGCTCGCGTCCGTCGCCACCAGCGGCATGCAGTTCATGCTCATCATGTGGCTCCAGGGCATCTGGCTGCCGCTGCACGGCTACAGCTTCGAGCGGACGCCGTTGTGGGCGGGCATCTACATGCTGCCGCTGACGCTGGGCTTTCTCGTGGCGGGACCCGTGTCGGGCGTTCTCTCCGACCGCCACGGAGCACGCCCGTTCGCCACTGCCGGCATGCTGGTCGGGGCGCTCAGCTTCTTTCTGCTGATGGCGCTGCCGGCGGACTTCGTCTACTGGCAGTTCGCGCTCGTGCTCTTCCTCAACGGGATCTCGTTCGGCATGTTCGCGGCGCCCAACACGGCGGCGGTCATGAACAGCGTGCCGGCGCGCAACCGCGGCGTCGCCTCAGGTATGCGCGCCACCGCGCAGACACTCGGCATGCCGCTCTCCATCGGCATCTTCTTCTCGCTCATGGTGGTCGGCCTGACGGCCAACGTGCCGGCGGCCATGTCCGCCGGCCTGACCGCGCAGCACGTGCCGGTGAACGTCGCGACACAGCTCTCGCACATGCCGCCGACCGGCTACCTGTTCGCCGCCTTCCTCGGCTCCAATCCCCTGAAGGCGCTGCTCGGGCCGCACGTGTTGGGAGCGCTGTCGGCGACCAACGTGAACACGCTGGTGAGCAAGGAGTTCTTCCCGTCGCTCATCGCCCGACCGTTCAAGGACGGCATCGTCGACGTGCTCATCTTCGCCGCCGCCATGTGTCTGGTGGCGGCGCTCGCCTCGTGGCTGCGCGGTGGCAAGTTCGTGCACGAGGAGGCGCACGCAGTTCACGGCCACGAGCCCAAGCGGGCGCCCGGCCGACCTGCGGAGCCGGCCAAAGGTGAAACGCCGGACTGACATAGCCAGCATTCTCGAAGGGAAGGATCATCATGCCGTTCACAGCCCTCTTCATCGCCCACGTTCCCGATGCCGACCCCACCAGGGACCGGTCGCTCGTGGAGACCAAGCTTTACAGGCTCTTCAGCGTCCTCGTGCAGAACACAGACCAGGCGGTCGCCGTCTGTCAGGAGTTGGTCGCCGCAGAGGGCGTCCAGTCGGTCCTCCTCTGCCCGGGAAACACGCACCAGGATGTAGCGCAGATCGTCGCGGCGCTCGGCGACGGGGTCTCGGTCTCCGTGGCGAGAGGCGACAGCCGCAGCGGCCGCGTTGCGGCGAAGGCGATGGAGCAAGCGGGCTGGTTCTCAGAGCGGCCACCGGCGTGAGTCGGGAGCCACCAGGTGGAATTGCGTAGCCGCTACCTGGGATGCCTCCTCGGGCTTGCCTGCGGTGACGCCGTCGGAACGACCGTCGAGTTCGAGCCCCGGGGCTCTTTTCCGCCTGTGACAGACATGACCGGGGGGAGGGCCGTTCGGGCTCGCGCCGGGGCAGTGGACCGACGACACGTCGATGGCGCTCTGTCTCGCGGAGAGCCTCTTGTCGTGCCACGGAGTAGGGCGAACACCACCGCGAGCTCCTTGACGCTTGTCACGTGACACGTTACACTTGACACGTGATCAAGACGTTCGCCGACCGGCAGACACAGGAACTGTACGTCACAGGCAGGTCGAAGCGGTTTCCGCCCGAGATCGCGAGGCGCGCGATGCGCAAGCTGGAGTACGTCGATTTGGCGACGGCGACGCCTACGACGTCGAGGTCACCGACTATCACTGAGAGCGAGGTGTGAGATGAGTATCCCGAACACAGGCGAGAGGGCCATCCGGCCCACCCATCCGGGTGAGATGCTGCGGGAGGACTTTCTGCCGGACTACGGCCTCACGGTCTCCGGACTGGCCGAGGCGCTGGGCGTCTCGCGCCAGTCGGTCAACGAACTGGTGCGCGGTCGCAGGGCGGTCAGCCCGGCGATGGCGCTGCGTCTGTCGCGCCTGTTTGGCAACACGGCCGAGTTCTGGCTCAATGCGCAGCGGGCTGTGGATCTCTGGGACGCGGCTCAGGCGATCAAGACCGAGGTCGAGAGCATCAAGCCGCTGAGGGTCGCGTAGCCGCAAGTTTGAAGTGCTACACCGCGGCGCCCGGGTCATCCGCCGGCGGCTCGGGCGACACGCTCTCGGGGGTCTGCTCCAGGGCGCACCTCTCCTGTTCTCTGCGCGCAAAGGGCCGCTCGGCGCGGCCCTTGCCCAGGCTCGACAGCGTCGCTTCAGAACTCCGTTGAGGCCGCCTTCGTCGCCGCTCCGGACACGTTGAAGCGCCGCGAAGCGGACTCGCCCTCGTCGAACCTGCGGCCTCCTCCTGCTTGCCCGGCATCACAACGGATCGTGTGCTGGCCGTCGTCTCTGGCCGACGCCACTTCGACAGCCGTCCAATCGTCAGCCCTAGCCCGGCCTCGTTCGTTCCAATAGGGTAGCGGGGTGACATGCCTCAGGCGATCGGAGTCAGAGTGAGCGCTCACCGCTTCGGACCGACCATCATCGAGGTGGACGGCCTCTCCAAGCACTACGGCGATGTGC
>Ga0207932_1000707_pt1 | contig 11465 bp, 8 predicted proteins | sample NGESurdeep092012_FD_184480 | JGI IMG/M metagenome (GOLD analysis project Ga0207932, IMG submission 184480) | Arctic peat soil microbial communities from Barrow, Alaska - NGEE Surface sample 415-2 deep-092012 (SPAdes) | ecosystem: Environmental > Terrestrial > Soil > Wetlands > Peat ...
CTTAATGAGAAAGCGCTCGACTTCCTCCAGGCTCATCTCGTCCAAGGGGCGCGGTGCTTCCGCGGCCGGCTGCAATCCCAGGTCGCTGGCCTTGATGGAATGGCCCTGGGCCATGAGGACGCCTCGTTCGACGGCGTGGTTGAGCTCGCGGATATTTCCCGGCCAAGGGTGATTGAGCAACACCTGGAGAGCCGTCTCTTCGAATCCGGTCAGGTCCTTGCGGTAGCGCCGGCAATGTTGGTCCAGGAAAGCCCGCGCCAACAAGGGGATGTCCTCGCGCCGCTCGCGCAAGGGCGGCAAATGAATCTCGATCGTGTTCAGGCGGAACAAGAGATCCTGACGGAAACGGCCGGCCTCGACCTCGGCGTTGAGATTGGCATTGCTGGCCGAAATGATCCGCACATCCACCCGGAAGTCCCGCACCCCCCCGAGGCGGCGGAAGCTCTTCTCCTCGATCAGGCGGAGCAGCTTGGCCTGGAGGTCCGTCCGCATGTCACCGATCTCATCCAGGTACACGGTGCCGCCATCCGCCTGCTCGAAGAGCCCCTTCGAGAGGTAGTCGCGCGCCAACCCCAACGGGTCCTCCCGGGCCCGCGCCTCCGCCGCGGCGCGGCGCGCCGAGGGCCGGAGCGAGGTGAAGATCTCGTCGAGGAGCCGCGGATCGAAGGCGAAGGTCTCGCCGCTCGCCTCGAAGGGCCGGTCCCCGCCCAGCTCCGGCACGACCGTGAGTCCCGGGTCCTCGAACTGCAGCTCGATCGCCAGCAGGAACTTCTGGGGCACGTAGTACGGGTCGAGCTCCAGCGCCCGCCGCACCTCGCGCAGCGCCCCCTCGAAGTCCCCGAGGTTGGAGAGCGTGAAGCTCAGGTTGTAGTGCGCGGCGGCGCCATCCGGCTCCGCCTCCACCGCGCGCCCGAAGGCGTTCTTGGCGTCGGTGTAGCGCTTGAACTCCCCCAGCACGAGCCCGATGCCGTTCCAGGCGGCCGCCGACTGCGGGTTCAGCTCCAGCACCTGCCGGTAGGCCTCGAGCGCGAGCTGGTGGCGGCCGAGCTGTGTGAGCAGCAGCGCGAGATTGAGGCGCGCCGTGCCGAACTCCGGCTGGTGCCGCAGCGCGTCGCGGAACGCCTCGACGGCGTCCTCTGTCGCGCCCTGCGCCGCCAGCACCACGCCCAGGTTGTTCTGGGCGAGGGCGTACGCGGGGTCCGCCTCGATGGCCCGGTGGTACGACGCCAGCGCCTCGTGGGTGCGGCCGCTCTGGTGGAGGCACACGCCGCGCTCGTTCCACAGCTTCGCGGCCTCGGGGTGCTCCGCCACCAGCTGCTCGTAGAGCTCCAGCGCGGCGCCGAGGTCGCGGCGCGCCAGCTGCACCTCGGCCATCGCCTGGTGCACGAGGCGCCGATCCTCGCCCCGGTCGAGCGCCAGCCGGTACTCGCGCAGCGCCTCGGCGTAGTAGCCCTTCTGGCGGAAGGCGCGGCCCAGGGTGAGGTGCGCCGTCTGCCCCGCCTCGGGGGCGGCCGCCGCCTCGGCGGCGGGGGCCGCGGCGCGGCTGCTCACCGCGTCCTCGAGGGAGAGGTTGGGGTGCGCGCGCCCCAGCGCCGGATTCAGCCCCACCGCCTTCTTCGACGCCGCCCGTGCCTCGGCGTGCCGCCCCATGTCGCCCAGGACGAAGGCGAGGAGGTAGTGCGCGTCGGCGTTGTCGGGCCCCAGCTCCACCGCGGTCTTGAGCGCGGCGAGCGCGTCGTCGTTCATCCCCTGCTGGTAGAGGACCTCGCCGTGATGGAAGGCGAGGACCGACGACTCGCCTTCGAGCTCCCGGGCGCGCGCCAGCCATTCCGCCGCCGCCGCCGGCCGCCCGCGCCGCTGCTCGGCGAGGCCGAGCTGCAGCATCGCGCCCGCGTCGCGCGGGCGCTCGGCGAGGATGGCGGCGAACTCCGCGACCGCGTCGTCCCACTGCCCCACCGACGCGTACGCCCGCGCCAGCTCGCCCCGCACGTCGAGGTCCCCGGGCCGCTGGCGGAGCCGCTCCCGCAGCTCGGCGATCCGCTGGTCGTAGACCCCCGACCGGGCGTAGACGATCTCGAGGTTGCGCTGCGCGACCGCCATCCGCGTATCGAGCGCCAGCGCGCGGGTGAACGCCTGCGCGGCGTCATGGAACAGGCCCTTCCGGAAGTAGAGGACGCCGAGGTTGTTGTGCGCCCCGGCGTCGGAAGGATCGATCCGACCGGCGAACGACCTCAGGATGGCGAGGTCACGCTCCGAGGCCACGGGCGCCGTCATCGGACCGTGGGCGTTACGTGAGCCGGACCGCCTGCAGGATGGCGCGGAGCGACGCCATGTCGGGCATCAGGAGGAAGTGCCCCTGCAGCAGCTCATTCTCCGCCCGGAACTGGAACTGGGTCTCCACGCAGAACACGAAGTCGCGGTCGTGGCCGAAGTTCAGGTAGGTCGAGGTCAGCACCGCCGCCGAGAGGTCGATCACGAGGCTCGGCACCGACGGCAAGAGCATCATCCCCATGAACGAGGAGAGCGCGTTCATGTACGCCCCGCAGAGGATGTTGCCCGCCTCCTTGAGGCTCGACTGCTCCAGCATCCCGAACTCCTGCGTCTTGCCGATGGGGCGCGAGAGGAGGAGGTCGCAGAGCCGGCGCGCGGCGTTCTCCGGGAAGACGAGGAGGGTGCGCCCGGTGAGGTCGCCGAGCATGTGCAGGAGGATCGCCGCCACGATCTCGTCCGGCTTCCCCAGCAGCCCGGCCACCTCCTCGAGGCGGCTCACGCGGATCTTGGGGACGGTGATCATGATGCGCCGGTTGGTCATCTGCGACAGCGCCGTCGCCGCGTGCCCCGCGCCGATGTTCTCGACCTCGCGCAGCGCGTCGAGCTGCAGCGCCTTCAGGTCCCGGATGTCGTCCATCGCGCCCCCGCCCTAGACCAGACCACCGGCATCGAGGATCAACGCCGGCACGCCGTCACCGAGGATGGTGGCCCCGCTGAAGACCGGGAGGGTCCCGCGCGGCGCCTCGAAGCTCTTGACCACGATCTCCTGCTGCCCCACCAGGGCATCCACCACCACCCCCGTCCGGCGCTCCCCCAGCTCGAGGACGATGACGGGCTGCCCGCGCCCCGGCACCGCCGGCGCCGCCGCGCCCAGGAGGTCCCGCAGGCGGATGAGCGGCAGCAGGTCGCCCCGCAGGAGCACCGCCTCCCGTCCCTGCACCCGCTGGATGTCCCCCGCCCGCGGCGTGAACGTCTCGGCCACGTGGGTGAGGGGCATCGCGTACAGCTCGTCGCCGACCTTCGCGAGGAGCGCCCGCACGATCGCGAGCGTCGCCGGGAGGCGCAGCGTGAAGCAGGTCCCCTCCCCCTCCTCCGAGCGGACCTCCATCGAGCCGCCCAGGGCGCGCATCGCCGTCGCCACGACGTCGATCCCCACCCCGCGCCCGGAGACGTCCGTCACGCGCTCCGCGGTGCTGAAGCCGGCCTTCGAGATGAGGCGGAACAGCTCCTCGTCGCCGAGCGCCGCGACCTCGCTGTCGATCAGCCCCATCTGGCGCGCGCGGCCGATGACCTTCTCGCGGTTGATCCCCCGCCCGTCGTCCGTCACCTTCACCGCGACCGTCGAGCGCTCCCGCACCGCCGCCAGGACCAGCTGCCCCACCGCCGGCTTCCCCTGCGCCGTCCGCTCGTCCGCCGTCTCGATCCCGTGATCCACCGCGTTCCGCAGCAGGTGCACCAGCGGCTCGGCGATCTCGTCGAGGATCGCGCGGTCGAGCTCGATCTCCTTCCCCTCGACGCGGAAGGCGATCTGCTTCCCCGTCTGGCGCGCGAGGTCCCGCACCATCCGCGGGAACCGGTCGAACACCTGCCACACCGGCACCATCCGCGCGGCCACGATCTCGTGCTGGAGCTGCGCCGCGAGCCGCGCGATCTGGCCGTTCACGTCGTGCAGGTCCGGCTCGGCGAACCGCGTCGCGATGGCGTGCAGACGGCCCCGCGCGATCACCAGCTCGCCGATGAGGTTCATCAGCTCGTCGAGCCGCTGGAGGTCCACGCGGATGTGCCGCGAGCGCAGCGCGTCCGGGGCGAGCGCCGGCGCCTCGGCCGTCTCCTCCCCGACCTCCACCTTCTCCACGTCGCCCACGCGGCCGAGCGCCGCGACGATCGCCGCCGCCTCGGTGGGCGCGTCGAGCCGGAAGGAGAAGTGCCCGTCGAAGGCGTCGCTCTCGAACGCCGCCGGCGCCGGCGTGACCGCGCTCAGGGGCCCGAGGGTCTCCGCCTTGCGGAGCACCAGGAGGGCCCGGGCGCCCTTCAGCACCGCGTCGGTGCGCAGGACGACGCGCACCGTCCGGCCCTTCCCGGGGCCGGTGCCCGGGACGATCACCGGGACGGAGGGCCGCGACTCACGAAGCGGCGCGCCGGGGCCCGTCCCCGGGGCCGCCGTCGCCGCGTCGAGCTCGGCCAGCACCGGCGCCACCGCCGTGGCGGCGTCCACGCCGGTCACCGACTCGGTGATGGCGCGCTCCAGCCCGTCGGCCGAGCGGAACAGCAGCTCGAGCATCGCGGGCGTGACCGTCCGCTCCCCGCGCCGTACCCCGTCGAGGAGGCTCTCCACGCGATGCGCGAGGTCGGCGACGGGGGCGTAGCCCATCGTCGCCGCCATCCCCTTCACCGTGTGGACCGCGCGGAAGATCCCGCTCACCGGCTCCGTCGCGGCGGGGTCCTTCTCCCACTCGAGGAGCAGCTGATTGAACGCGGTGAGATGCTCGCGGCTCTCGCTCAGGAAGAGGTCCGCGTACTGGCGGACATCCATGGTCTACCCGAGGACGCGCTGCACCGCTTCGAGCACGCGCGAAGGCTGGAACGGCTTGACCACGAAGTCCTTGGCGCCCGCCTGGATGGCTTCGACCACGAGGGCCTGCTGCCCCATGGCGCTGCACATCAGGATCTTGGCGTCCGGATCGGCCTTGACGATCTCGCGCACCGCCTCGATGCCGCCCATGTCGGGCATCACGATGTCCATCGTGACGAGGTCGGGGCGCAGCTCCTTGTAGCGTGCGATCGCCTGGACCCCGGACTCCGCCTCCCCGACGACCTCGTAGCCGGCGCCGGTCAGGATGTCGCTGATCATCGTCCGCATGAAGATCGCGTCGTCACACACGAGCACTCGATGGCCCACACCTTCCTCCTACGGCAGCAAGGGCTCCAACAGCGCACTGGTCTCGAGTTGCACGAACGGGAGGCCGGCCGCGGTCCCCACGGCCCGCACCAGGTCGGGGCGGACGCCCGGGAGCGCACCCCGTGCGTCCAGCTCCGCATCGTCCACCACCGCGAGGTCGAGGACCTCGTCCACCACCAGCCCCACACGGTGCCCCCGGTGGTCCAGGAGCAGCACCACGCCCCCGCCGGCGGGCGGGGCCCCGTCGTCGAGGCCTATCGCGGCGGCCGCCTCCACGAGCGTGACCAAGAGGCCGCGGACGTTCACCAGACCGCGCACCGCCTTCGCCGCGCCCGGGATGCGGGTCGCCGGCTGCACCGGGAGGATCTCCCGCGCCGACTCGGCGTCCACCGCGAACGTCTGCCCGGCGGACCGGAAAAGCAGCAATCTACGTGCGCTCACGGACGCCACCGGGGGCGAAAAAGCCAAGATACTCCAGCGGCCGGGGATGAGCAAGCAAGTCAGTGTCGTGCAATGCGATGGCCAATCCCGGCCGGAGGTCGTCGGGCCACTCGGACCGGATCTCGAGAGGGGCCCCGGTCCGGGGGTGGGGGAGGGCCAGCCAGGCAGCATGCAAGGCCTGTCGCGGAACGGAGCGCTCGAGCGCCTCGGCCTCGGCGCGTGTGACGTCGCCGCGGCGGTGCGCGCCGGCGCCGTACACCGCGTCGCCGACGACGGGGTGCCCGATGGACTGGAGATGCACGCGGATCTGGTGGGTGCGCCCCGTCTCGAGCGCGGCGCGGCAGAGGTCCGCCACGCCACCGCGGGCCACGGTAAGCACGCGGGTCACCGCGCGGCGCCCGCCCCGCTCCACGATCGCCATCCGTTTGCGGTCCGCGGCGTGCCGGGCCAGCGCCGCGTCGATGCGGCGCTCCTCGGCGCCGACGTGGCCCCAGGCGAGCACGGCGTAGCGGCGCTCGATGCGCCGCGCCGCCATCGCCGCCCCGAGCTTCTCGTGGGCCTTCTCGGTCTTCGCCACCACCAGCAGCCCCGACGTGTCCTTGTCGAGGCGGTGCACGATCCCGGGCCGCGCCTCGGCGCCGCCCGCGAGCTTGAGGCCGCGCGCCGCGAGGGCGTTGACGAGGGTGCCCTCCCAGTGCCCGGGCGCCGGATGCACCACGAGCCCGGCGGGCTTGTCCACGACCGCCAGGTCGTCGTCCTCGTACGCGATGATGAGGGGGATGTCCGACGGCGTCACGGGGCGGAGGGGCCGCTCGGGGAAGGTGACCTCGACGAGGGCGCCGCGCTCGGGCTGGAGGGAGGCGCGCGCCTTCACCCCGTCCACGAGCACGCCCCCCTCGGCGATGAGGCGGGCGGTGGTGGTACGGGAGAGCTGAAGCTGGTCGGCGAGAAAACTGTCGAGGCGTTCGGCCCGCGGCACCGCGACCGAGAAGCGGGTGGCGGGCGCGGCGGTCACGGCGGGGCTAGCCGCGCTCCGGCGGCGCGGCGGCCCCGGGCGGCGCGGCCGCCTCGTGGGGGCGCCCTTCGCGCCACAGCGCCAGCGCCAGCGCGACGGCCCCGCAGCTCACCGCCATGTCCGCCACGTTGAAGTTCGGCCAGCGCAACGGCCCCACGGTGAAGAGCAGGTAGTCCACCACCCCGCGCGCCGAGCGCAGCCGGTCGATCAGATTGCCCGTGGCGCCGGCCATGATGCAGGCGATGGCGTAGAAGCGCAGCCGGTCGCCGGGCTTGGTGTGCCGCGCCATGACGGCGAGCACCCCGAGCGCGACGAGGGAGAGGACGAGGAAGAACCAGCGCGAGTACGGGCCCACGTGGATGCCGAACGCCGCCCCGGGATTGTAGACGAGCTGGAGCTGGAAGAAATCGCCGAGGACCGGAACGCTCCGCCAGCGCGGGAGCCGGGCCTCGGCGATGGACTTCGTGACGAGATCGAGGACGAGCACCGCGGCGACGACGCCGGCGAAGCGGCGCTTCTCAGCGGTGTTTGCCATTCTCCTCTTTTTCCTTGCAGTTGATGCACAGCCGGGCGTGGGGGAGCGCGTCGAGCCGCTCGTAGGAGATCTCCTCGCCGCAGTTCTCGCACTTGCCGTACTTCTCGGGGGTGCCGTACAGCCGGCGCAGCGCCTGGTTGAGGTGCCAGAGGAACCGCCCCTCCTTCGACGCCATCAGGAACGCCTTCTCGCGCTCCATCGCGTCGGTCCCCTGGTCGGCCATGTGGAACGAGTACGACGAGAGGTCCCCGTCCGCGGCCTGCAGCGTCGCGTCGAAGCTCTCGCCGTAGTGACCGAGCTCCTTGAGGGCGCGCGCGCGCTCCTCCAGCAGCCGCTTCTCGAAGTGCCCGAGCTGTTTCTTGTTCATCGCCATCGTCCCCGATCGCTGCTCGTGTCAGCCACCGGCGCGCCGGACCGCCAGGTGCGCCCTGCATCCGTCCAGCTCCACGTCCTGCTCCGCATCGGCCGCGCCCTCGGGCGCGCCGGTCCGGACCCGCCCCGCGAGCGTCTCGCCGGCGATGTAGCCGCCGTGCCGCTCCGCCGCCGCCAGGACCGCCGCGTCCCCGCCGACCCACAGGTCGATCCGGTCGGAGACCGTGTAGCCGGCCTCGCGGCGAAGGCGCTGCACCCGGCTCACGATCTCCCGGGCGAGGCCCTCCTGGCGCAGGTCGTCGGTCAGCGCCGGATCGAGCGCCGCCACCACCACGCCGTCGGCGCGGACCACCACGTCCCCCCGCGCCTGCCGGTGCACCACGAGGTCGTCCGCCTGGAGCCGCGCCGCGCGGCCCTCGACGGTGATCTCGACCGGCTCTCCCGCCTCGAACCGGGCCAGCTGGTCCGAGGTGAGCGCCCGGACCGCCTCGGCGGCCGCGGGCGTCGCCTTCCCGAATCGCTTTCCGAGGGCACGAAAACTAGGGCGCGCCTCCAGAGAGACAAGGTCCGTCCCCGCGTGCACCAGCTCCACCTGCTTGACATTGACCTCGGCCGCGAGTAACGGCACCAGCGCGTCGAACAGCGCGCGGTCCACGTCGGCCGGGATCGCGGCCAGGAGCCGCGCCAGCGGCTGGCGCACGCGGATCCCGACGTCCTCGCGGGCGCTCCGCGCCAGCGACGCGAGCCGCCGCACCGCGTCCATCGCCCGCTCCAGGGCCTCGTCCTCGTGCCCCGCGGCCGGCACCGGGAAGGGCGCCAAGTGGACCGACGTCCCCGTCAGCGCGCGGTGGATCGCGTCGGGGAGGAAGGGCGCCGCGGGCGCGAGGAGCCGCGCCGTGATCGCGAGCACGTCGTGGAGGGTCGCCAGGGCGGCCGGGTCCGCGGAGCCCCCCGGCACCCAGAAGCGCGCCCGGCTCTGCCGCACCCACCAGTTCGAGAGGTCGTCCACCACGAACTCGACGATGGCGCGCGCCCCCGCCGTGACGTCGTACCCCTCCCAAGCGGCGGTCACCGTGCGGATGGTCCGCGAGAGCCGCCCGTGCAGCCAGCGGTCGGCGAGGGGCCGCGCCGCGAGCGGCGGCGCGCCGTCCTCCCGCCGCCATCCCTCGGCGTAAAGCTGGAACAGGTTGTAGGTGTGCCGCAGCTTCTCGAGCACGCTCCCCGCGACGTCCGCGAGCGCCTTCTCGTCGAACCGCTTCGGCAGCCAGACCTGGCTCGAGGTGAGCAGGAAGAGCCGCACCGCGTCGGCGCCGTACTTCTCGAGGACCGCGAACGGCTCGACCACGTTGCCGCGGCTCTTCGACATCTTCTGGCCGGCGCCGTCGAGCACCAGCTCGTTGACGATGACGTGGCGGTACGCCGGCGTGTCGAACACCGTCGCCGCGATGGCGAGGAGCGAGTAGAACCAGCCGCGGGTCTGGTCCACGCCCTCGGCGATGAAGTCCGCCGGGAAGTGCGCGTGGAACTCCGCCTCGTGCTCGAAGGGATAGTGCCACTGCGCCACCGGCATCGCGCCCGAGTCGAACCAGGTGTCGATCACCTCGGGCATCCGCCGCATCGTCCCGCCGCAGGTCCGGCAGGCCCAGGTGTAGCCGTCGATGTGCGGCTTGTGCGGGTCGAAGTCCGCGGGGAGGGGCTTCCCCCACCGCGCCGCGAGCTCGGCGTAGCCGCCGATGACCTCGACGTGCTCCGCGTCGTTCTCGCACACCCACGCCGGGAGGGGCGTGCCCCAGAACCGGTCGCGGGAGAGGGCCCAGTCCACGTTGTTCTCGAGCCACTCGCCGAACCGGCCGCTGCCGATCTCCGGCGGGTGCCAGCCGATGTGGCGATTGAGGTCGAGGAGCCGCTCGCGCACCGCCGTCGTGCGGATGAACCACGAGGCGCGCGGGTAGTAGAGGAGCGGCGTGTCGCAGCGCCAGCAGAAGGGGTAGGTGTGCTCCACCGTCTCGCGGCGGAAGAGGACCCCCTGCTCCTTGAGGCGCTGGATGATCGCGGCGTCCGCCTCCTTGACGAACACCCCTTCGATCGCGTCCCACGTCGTCCCGGTGAACTTGCCGGCGAGGTCCACCGGCACGTCGAACGCCAGGCCGTGGGCCCGCGCCACCGCGTAGTCGTCGGCGCCGAAGGGGGCCATGTGCACCAGGCCGGTACCGTCCTCCGCCGAGACGAACTCCCCCGGCACCACGACCTGCGTCGCCTCCCCCGCCGGCTCCGCCACGACGTCGAGCGGCCGGCGGTAGCGCAGGCCGACCAGGTCGCGGCCGGTGTAGCGCGCCACCACCGGGTAGTGCGACAGCGGCTCCGCCTCGCCGCCCGGCGCGAGGTGCGGCGCGCGCGCCTCGGCGACGATGACCCGCTTCCCCTTGAAGTCCACCTCGACGTAGGCCAGGTCGGGGTGCACCGCCACGGCGAAGTTCGCCACGAGGGTCCACGGCGTGGTGGTCCAGATCAGGAGGTAGCGCTCGGGCCCCTCCACCAGCGGGTAGAGGACGTAGACCGACGGGTCCTTCGCGGTGTCGTAGCCGAGCGCCAGCTCGTGGCTCGAGAGGGCCGTGCCGCAGCGCGGGCAGTAGGGGAGGATCTTGTGGCCGCGCTCCAGCAGCCCCTTCTCGTACAGGCGGCGGAGCAGCCACCACACCGTCTCGATGTAGTCGTTGGAGTAGGTGACGTACGGATGGTCGTAGTCGAGCCAGTAGCCGATGCGCGCGGAGAGGGTCTCCCACTCCGCCTTGTACTTCCAGACGCTCTCGCGGCAGAGGCGGTTGAACTCGGCCGTGGAGACCTTCGCGCCCGGGTGGTCGCCGATCTCCGTCTTGCCGGTGATGCCGAGCTGCTTCTCCACCTCGATCTCGACCGGGAGGCCGTGCGTGTCCCAGCCCGCGATCCGCGTGACCTGGCGCCCCTGCATCACGCGGAAACGGCAGATCAGGTCCTTGATCGTGCGGGCGAAGGCGTGATGGATGCCGGGCCGGCCGTTGGCGGTGGGCGGCCCCTCGTAGAAGACGAAGGGCTCTCCCCCAGCGGTGCGGCGCTGCGTGGCGTGGAAGAGGTCCTCCTCCCGCCACGTGTCGAGCAGCGCTCGCTCCTGCACGTCGGCGCGCACGTCGGTCGGGAGGACGGGATAGCGGGACGGCTTCACGCCGCGAGTCTCCGGAGGACGCCGCGCACGAGGCCCGTGAGCTTCGGCTCGGCGGCGGCGGCGGTGGCGATGATGCGCTCCAGCGACGCCGGCTCCAGCGCGTCGGGGAGGCCGAGGTCGGTGATGACCGCGAGGCCGAGGACCTTCATCCCCTCGTGCACCGCGGCGATGACCTCGGGGACGGTGCTCATCCCGACGACGTCGGCGCCCAGCGCGCGGAGGAACCGGTACTCGGCGCGGGTCTCAAGGCTGGGCCCCGGGACCGCGACGTACACCCCCTCGCGCAACGTCGTCCCCTGCTCCAGCGCGACGGCGCGCGCCACCGCGGCGAGGGCCGGGTCGTATGGGGCGCTCATGTCGGGGAAGCGCGGACCGAGCGCGTCATCGTTGGGACCCACGAGCGGGTTGTCCCCCAGCAGGTTGATGTGGTCGGCGATCAGCATCACGTCCCCGGCCGCCCAGAGCGGGTGCATCCCCCCGACGGCCGTCGAGACGACGAGCGTCCCGGCGCCGAGGGCGTGGAGCACGCGGACGGGCAGGGCGATCCGGTCGAGGGGATAGCCCTCGTAGCGGTGGAACCGGCCCGCCATCGCCGCCACGGGCCGCCCCTCGAGCGTGCCGAGCACGAGCTTGCCGGCGTGCGACTCGACGGTGGAGAGGGGGAAGCCGGGGATGTCGCGGTAGGGCACCTCGACGTCCACGGCGATCTCGCGGCCGAGGCCGCCGAGGCCGG
>Ga0207932_1000708_pt1 | contig 11464 bp, 9 predicted proteins | sample NGESurdeep092012_FD_184480 | JGI IMG/M metagenome (GOLD analysis project Ga0207932, IMG submission 184480) | Arctic peat soil microbial communities from Barrow, Alaska - NGEE Surface sample 415-2 deep-092012 (SPAdes) | ecosystem: Environmental > Terrestrial > Soil > Wetlands > Peat ...
TGAACTGGTCCTTCGCCGCGTAGATCCTCCCGCCGCACCCCGCCAGCAGGCAGTCGAACTCCTCGAACAACGACCGCATCGCCGCCAGCCGCCGCGGGCGCACCGGGAAGTCGAGGGCGAGGGAGTAGCCGTCCACGGCGTACGAGCCCGCGAACGCGTCGGGGCGGTGCCGCTTCAGCACGCAAAGGTGGCTCACCACGCCGAGGCGATGCTGAAGGCGCAGCGCCTCGCCGAGGATGCCCTCGGCGGCGGCGGCGGGGACGAAGAGCTGATACTGCGCCAGGCCGTGGGGCCGGTAGACGCGCTTCCAGTCGGGGACGTAGTCGAGGAGGAAGTGGAAGCCGGCGTGGCCCTGCACGTACGGGCGGCGCCCCTGCACGACGCCGGCCCACTGCTTCGCCGCGTTCATCGCCCGCATCCCGATGGCGTTGTTGAAGGGCTTGAGGGCACGCCAGGTGTGGCGCTTGGGGACGACGCCGAGGATGCGGTCGGGGAGCCGCTGCTCCGCGGGGTCGAGGCCCTTGCCGGCGAGGCGATGGTCGGGCGGGAGGTGGTCGGCCCAGTGGAGGGCGCCGCGGCCGAGGCCGCGTCCCCCGGCGAAGCAGTCGAGCCACCCGACGGCGTAGTCGTGTGCCCGAGCCGCGTCGTCCACGAGGTCGAGCGCTTCGGCGAGGGTGCGCACCGGGGCGGGCGTGACCTGAAGGAATCCGCTCGCGACGTGCTTCAGCTTCAGCGTGACGTCGAGGATGGTGCCGTTCAGACCCTGCGCGCCGAGGACCTCGGTGAGGCGGAGTGGGCCGGTCGAAGGCGCGACCCCGGCTGAGGTGCCTGGAGCACCTTCGGCGCGGACCCAGTCGGCCACCGGGCTCGCCGCGTCCCTCCGGATCTCGCGCGCAGACCCGTCTGGTCCGAGGAGCGTGACGGCCTCGACGTGCTCGCCGAACGGTCCCACGCGGAAGGCGTTCTTGCCGTGGATGTTCATCGCCGCCGCGCCGCCGAGGGTGACGGCCATCGTCCCCGGCACCACGGGCGGCCAGAAGCCGGCGCTGAGGACGTGCTGCCACAGCTGGCCGATAGTGACGCCCGCTTCGGCGCGCACCATGCCGGTCTCGCGGTCGAAGGCGAGGATGCGGTCGAGGGCGGAGCAATCGATCACCGCGCCATCGGCGTTGAGCGCGGCGTCGCCGTAGCTCTGCCCCGCGCCGCGGTGCGCGATGGTGAGGCCGCGCCGCCGCGCGTCGGCCACCGCCGCCGCGGCCTCCGCCGCGTCCCGCGGGCGGTAGACCCACGCCGAGGAGCGGCACGACATCCCCCAGCCCTCGAGGACTTCCTGCCGCGGCTCGATCACGCCGGCCCCACGCGTTTGAAGACGAATCGCGGAGTGTGCCGGAGCGCGAAGGCCACGAGGGCCCACCACGACGGCACGTAGAACACCTCGCGGCCCCGGTCCAGTCCGCGTGCGATGCGTCGCGCCGCGTCGTCGGCGGTGATGGAGCCCGCGGGCCACACTCCTGCCGCGCCGCCTCGCCGCGCCAGCATCCGCGTCCGCACGAAGCCGGGCTTCACCGTCGTCACCCGCACGCCGAAGGGGTGGAGGCGATTCCGGAGGCCCTCGAGGTACGTGTGGAGGGCCGCCTTGGAAGCGTTGTACGCGGGGGTGCCGCTGCGTCCGCGGTCCCCCGCGATGGAGCCGATAGCGGCGAGGTGCCCGCGCCGCTGCGCCTGGAAGTGCCCGGCGGCGAGGCCAAGGAGATGGACGGCGCCCGTGGCGTTGACGTCCATCGTCTCCCGGTCGGCGGCGGCGTCGCTCGACTGGCCGTCGCCGGGATGCAGCACGCCCGCGCAGTGGACGAAGAGGTCCATTCCTCCCAGGGCCCCGAGCACGGCCGCGAACCCCGCGGCGGTCGAGGCGGGATCCCGGAGGTCGCACGGCGCGGTGACGATCGCGGAGCCGGCGACGAGGGCGCGCAGCTCCGCCGCGACCCGCTCCAGCTTCGCTGCGTCGCGGCCGAGGATGCCGACGGTCCAGCCGCGTGCCGCGTAGCGTCGCGCGAGGGCGAGACCGATGCCGTCGGTCGCGCCGCACAGCACCACGCGGCTCATCGGGTCACCGGGGAAGGGGAGCGGCGCGCGCCGTCACACCGCGGCCACGACCGTGAGGAGGAAGAGGCCGAGCACCGCGTAGCTCACCCGGTCCCTGAGGGCGAAGACGACGGGGTCGTCGTGCATGCCGCCGCGGTTCGTGATGAGCCAGACCCTGGCCTGCCAGTAGAGCACGAGGGGGAGGCCGGCCCACAGCAGGTCGCGGTGCGTGTAGAGGCGCGTGGCGTCCTCTCCCGTCACGTAGAGGCAGTAGACGAGCGCGCTGGCCGTGGTGCACGCCGCGCCCAGGGCTACGAGCGCGGGGACGTCGGCGCGGAAGTAGGAGCGGCCCTGGAGGAAGCCGCTCGGACCGTCGGGCATCGTGAGCAGCTCGGCCACGCGCTTGACGAGCGCGAGGGAGAGGAAGAGGAAGAGCGCGAAGGCGATGAACCAGCGCGAGAGGGGCACGTCCACCAAAGCCGCGCCGGCCACGACCCGCGACGCGTAGAGCGTGGCGAGGAGGATGACGTCGAGGATCGGGCGCCGCTTGAGGTCGAAGGTGTACGCGAGGTTGATCGCGAGATACATGCCGAGCGTGACCTGGAACGCCGCGCCCTGGCGGACGGCGAGGGCCGCGGCCGCGAGGAAGAGCACGGCGGCCGTGCCGAGGGCGGCGGGGACGGTGATCTGCCCCGACGCGAGGGGCCGGCGGCTCTTGGACGGATGGAGCTGATCGTGCCGGAGGTCCACCACGTCGTTCACGAGGTAGAGCGCCGAGGCGAGGAAGGAGAAGGCCGCGAATCCCTCCAGGAGGTCCAGGCCGAGCGACGCCGTCCAGGGGAGGTGCGCCGCGAGGGCGGGGACGAGGAGGAGCGCGTTCTTCGCCCACTGGTGCGGCCGGAGGGCGCGGAGGAGGGGTATCGTCACGGGACCGTATCTACGCCCCTCGCGTTCGCGATGCAAGGCACGTGCTGCCCGGGCGCTCGTGGCTCCCGACGCGGCGGCCCCCCAAGGGGTTGCCCATCCTTCGTCCCGGACGGTATGCTCACGCCCGTGAGGCTCCCCTCGAACGTCCGCCGGATGTGGGCGCTGCCGCTCGCCGGGCTTGCGGCCACCGTGGCGCTCGCGGCGGCCGTCTTCGCCGTTCGCGTCGTGTCGCTCCTCTCCACCTACCGCCTGACGATCACGGAAGGTACCGAGGGGCTGCAGGTCTACGCCGTGTGGCGCGCGATCCACGGGTTCGCGCTCTACGAGTGGCCCAACCGCGACCACTTCACCCTCACGCCCTACAACTTCCTCTTCTACCGGACGTACGGCGCGCTGCTGCAGCTGGCGCACGTGGACGGGGAGGGGATCCTGCTATGGGGCCGCGTCATCACGCTGGGCTTCGCCGTCGCGGGCTGTCTCGCGTATGCGGCGCTGCTGCGCGGGATCCTCCCCGCCGAAGCGAAGGACCGGTACGGCCGCGCCTGGATCCTCCTCGTGGCGCCCCTGGTGTGGTTCGGGACGAACTTCGCCGCCTGGTGGCCGCTCAGCATCCGCCCCGACCTGCCGGCGCTCTGTTTCGTCACCGTCGGCCTGTGGGCGACGGTCGCCGCGGCGCGGAAGGGCTCGCTCGCGCTGTTCGCGATGGCGTCGCTGGCCTTCTGGGTCGCGTGGGCTTTCAAGCAGTCGATGGTGCTGACACCTGCGGCGGCGGGCGTGTATCTCCTCATCCGGCGCCGGTCGGTCCGGGAGACGCTCGCCCTGGGGTTGCCGTTCGCCGCCCTCGCGGCGGTCACGCTGGCCGCGGCGACCCCCGAGATGCGCTACAACTTCTACGTCGTGCCCAAGGCGCCAGCCTATCACGCGGCGCTGGCGGTGGGGATCGCGGCGCGGATCCTCGCCCAGAACGCGCTCCTCTGGGTCGCGGCGCTCGCGGCGCTGGCCTCGCGCCGCCGGGAGGACGCTGGCGACGTCGCCCCCCGGCTCCTCGGGGTCGTGTTCGGGGTGGGGGTCCTCGGAGGAGCCGTCACCCTGGGGCTCGAAGGGGCGAACAAGAACCACCTCTTCGAGGCGTACGCGGCCGCGGGGCTCCTCGCCTCATACTACCTACTCGTGGCGCGATCCCGGCCAGCCGCCGGGCGGTGGGCGAAGGTCCTCCCTTTCGCCGCGGCACTCCTCACCCTGCCGATGATCGCCTTTCCCGCCGCACAGCTCGTCTGGACCAACCGGTTCGGCGTCACACGGCTGGCTGACGCGGGGCAGTACCAGCGGCGCGCGGCGGTCGCCGCGCTCGTCGACGCCCTGCCGAAGCCCGTCCTGGTGAGCGACGACATCCTGGCGCAGCCGTGGCACGCGTCCGGCGGGGCCTACCCGTCGTACGTGGTCGATCCGTTGTGGGTGGTCCTGGGCAGGCAGGCGGGGTTCATCACCGGCGAGGGGCCGGGCATCCTCTTCCGCACCGGCGCGGTGCGCTCGGGGGTCGTGCCGGCGGACGGCGAGCTGCGCCGGGCGGCGGAGTCCGGCGGGTTCGCATGCGGGCGGGTCGTGGCCACGGGCATCGGAGGGACGAGCTACGTGGTGTGCGAACGCCCCCCGGCGCGGAGCGCCGAGAGGCGTCTGCAACGCCCCCCGGCGCGGAGCGCCGAGAGGCGTCTGCAACGTCCGCCGGCGGGCGGCGACGGCGGCCCGTAGGAGCGCCGCGCGCGGCACATCGCTCAGAGGCCTCCCCCCGGCCACGTGAGAATGCCGATGCCGGCCCCATCCTGTTCCGGGTCGTCCACGAACTCCTCGGTTCGTCCAGGGAAGCGCTCCTTCAGCTCTCGCCACAGGCGGTAGACCTCGCCGGAATCGTTCCCGGCCTGATTGCCGAATCGCACGCGATGGTCGGGGACGACGTCGTGGAACGCGATGATGCCGCCGGGCCGGACCAGGGGCGCGTAGCAGGCGAGATCGGCCGTGACGCCCTCGTAGCGGTGATCGCCGTCGATGAAGAGCACGTCGAGCGCCGCGCCGGCGAGCGCCGCTCCCACCGCGGCCAGGGTGCGGGCGGCGCGCGATTCGCCGGCGATGCACACCACCCGCTGGCGGCCCCTCGCGAAGCGGCGGAACGCCGCGCGCCGTGAGAAGTCCATCTCGCGGTCCACGAGGATGACGAGCGCGTCCTCCTCCGCGACGCGGGTCCAGAGGAACGCGGTGCCCCCCGCGGCCGTGCCGATCTCGAGCAGGCGGCGCGGCCGCACGGCGGCACATCGCTCCATCAGCCCCACGAACTCAGCGCGGTTCTGGAGGGGCCGGAACGTCTCCTCGGCGAAGACGGCGTCGAAGAGGCCGCCGAACTCCCCTTCCTCGGCGAGCAGTCCGGCGAGCCGGCGCGCGCCGGCCTGGAGCCGCACGTGCCGCAGCACCGGGGCGCCCACGGGGCGGAGGAGGGCGCGGAGGCCCGCCGGGAGCCGCGGCGTCATCGCATGTGCTCCACGTCGCGCGTGACCTGAGCGAGCACGCGGCGCTCCGCGAGCAGGCGCGGAAGCTCGGCGATCGTCCATCCCCACGCGCGAAGGTGCAGCCACAGCCGGGCCCGCGACGTCCCGAGCGCCCGGAGCCCCTCCATCGCCCCATAGCGCGCGACGAACGCGGGCCACGATCGCGCCGGGGCGTGCAGCACGTAGAGCGCGTTCAGGTTCTTCAGCCGGTGGAAGTCGAGGTCAGACGGCGTCCCCGTTCGCGGCGGGGGCAGATGATGGACGCTGGCGCCGGGAACGTAGCAGATGCGGAACCCGAGCGCGCGGATACGCAGGCAGATCTCCACGTCCTCGAGGTACATGAAGAACTCCTCCCGGAACCCGCCGAGCAGCTCGAGCACATCCCGGCGGCCCAGGGCGGAGCACCCGGGCAGCCAATCCACGTCGGCCCGGTCCGGGTACTGCCCCGTGTCGCGCTCATCACGGCCCCTCAACGTCGCCCGGAACACGCTACCGAGTGACACGTCGCCGCCCGCGGACAGGAAGCGACCGTCGGCCCGATCGTACACGGGGCCCGCGCAGAGCGCGCACGCCGGTTCGCGCTCGGCGAACGCCACCAGGCGCTCGACGCACTCGGGCTCGGCGATGAGGTCGTCCTCGAACAGGTAGACGAACCTGCCGCGCGCGGCTCGCAGGCCGGCGTTCATCCCCCCTGCGAAGCCGAGGTTGGCGGGCGGGCGGAGGAGCCGCGCCTCCGGATGGCCGGCTACGACCCGGGCGACTTTCTCGCTCGCCGGACTCGGGTTGTCCACGACCAGGATCTCGCGGTCGCGATACGTCTGGGCCACGATGGACGCCAGCGCCTGGTCCAGCGAATCAGGCCGGTTGTAGCTCAAGACCACGATGGAGACGCGGGGCTCAGCCATCGGCGTTCCGCGAACGGTGCAGGAGCCCGCGGAAGACCCCCATCTCGTACGCGAGGTCGTAGGCGAAGCGCGTCGCGCTCCACGTCCGCAGCCCTTCACGCACGGCATGGAAGAGCCCGAAGAGCGGGAAGTAGGTCACCAGAGCACTGCGGCCGTGGAGGTGCAGGATGGACTGCGCCCCCCACACGCCCGAGGCGTAGACCTCGCGGAGGCGCTCCGGGTTGTAGTGACGGCAGCTAGCCGCCGGGACGAACGTGGCCCGCTGGCCGAACTTAGGGCAGAGGGTCTGATCGTCGAGGAAGCCGATGTCATCGAAGCCACCCACGCGGAGGAAGTCACCTCGCCGCACGGCGCGGTACACGGTGCTCCCCTCGGCGATCTGCTCAGGGGTGAGCACGAGGCGCCGGTCAGGGGGGAGGCCGGCGCGTGCCTGCCAACAAGCCGCCCACCGGTTCTCGGGGTTGGCGACCATCTCCGTCCCGTGGCACGTGCCGATCTCCTCGCCCGACAGGATCGGCGCGGTCAGGAGGGCCACGTAGTCCGGCGCGAAGACGAGGTCGCCATCGAGGAAGAGGAGGACCTCGCCCTTCGCCGCCTCCGCCGCGGCGTTGACCGAGCGGGCCTTCCCGCTGTGGGGGCGGCGCAGGACGCGTACGCCGGGGACGCCCCCGGCGACGGCGGCGGTCCCGTCGGTCGAGCCGTCGTCCACCACGAGGATCTCGAGGGGCGCGTACGTCTGCGCTCGGAGCGACGCCAGGCCCTCGCCGAGATGCCGCTCCTCGTTGTACGCCGCCACGATCGCGGTCACGAGCGGACCGGCCGCCGCACCCGTCATCGGCTCCCCGTGGCGCTGCGCCGGGCCGAGAGGAGGAACGACCACCCCGGGATCACCACGCCGGTCCGGATGTCGTCGAACCCGCCGACCGCGCGGACGAGCCGCTCGAGGCTCTCGGGGGTGAAGCAGTGCTTGTGCGTGGGGTCGAGGAAGACGGTGTCCCCCGCGCGCTCGTCGGGCACCACCACCGCGAGAGCGCCTCCGGCCCGCAGGACGCGGCGCCACTCCTGCAGCGTCCGCACCACGTCCACGTAGTGCTCGAGGTTGTGCCGCGCGACCACGAAGTCCAGCTCGCCGTCCGCGAACATTGGGAGATCGTCCCCGGACGCCTGGATGTCGGCGACCGAGGCGCGCCCCGCCACGACGCCGTACTTCCCGATCTCCCCGCGCCCCAGGAGGTCCACGCCGATGCATCCGGGGGTGACCTTCTCCTGGCCGCACCCGACGTCGATGCCGCGCCCCACGCAGAAGGGTGCGAGGGCGCGGGCCTCCGGGTGCTCGCCCGGCGCGAAGGGCCCGACGTCGGGGAAGCGCACCGGCCGGATGGGCACGACGGGCGCCGGCGCGCCTCGCCCGAGGAGTGTCGCCAGCGTGCGCGTGAGGCGGCTCGCCAGGGACACGGGCGTCAGCCTCCCCGCACGCGCGCGAGGAGGGCGCGGCCGATCCTGCGCGTGTACTCGCCCAGGGGATCCCGCAGGGCGTAGGGGCCCATGAGCAGCGCGTACGCCGCCACGCCGGCGGTCGCCGTGGCCGCGGCGACGAGGAAGTGCCCGTGGGTCCACGTGACGCCCGCCAGCGCCGCGGCAGGCGCGACGATCGCCATCCGCCAGGCCCACGGCGCCAGCGGCCGGAGCAGCGCGCCGAAGCGGGTGCCGGTCGCCCGGGCGAGCGCGCCGAGGTTGAACGGCAGGCTGATCAGCGAGACGCCGGCGATGGCGCCGAGGGGCGCGCCCACCGGCCCGAGGGCCCGCACCAGCCAGAGGGAAAGGGCGACCGTCGCGACGCCGTCCGCCAGGGCGGTGAGGGTGAGCCGTCGCTCGTGGCCCATCGAGAAGAGGGCGTAGCCAAGGCACATGTTGGCGTGGTGGAGGAGCATGCTGGCGAGGATGGCGGCGGTGAGGAGCGCGCCGCCGAAGCGGCCGGCACCGACCCACCAGCCGATGAAGCTCGCGTTGGACGCCAGCACCACCACGGTGGTGGCGCCGCTCACCAGGAAGACCGCCTGCAGCAGCGCGGCGTTCACGCGCAGCAGCGCGGGGCGGTCGTCCTGCGCCTTCAGCTCGCTCAGCGCCGGCAGCGCGACGGCGGGCAGCGTCTGCGACGCGCTCTGGAAGACGCCGGCGAGCTTCCCCGTCACCGAGTACGTCACGACGGCGGCGGGCCCGACCTGGCGGCCGACGATGAGGAGGTCGGTGCCCGTGAGGAGCACCTGCGCGACCTGGTTGAGGTTCATCCACGCGCCGCGGGTCAGGAACGAGCGCGCGAACCCCGGTGGCAGGGGCGGGAGGGAACGGGGCACCGCCGCCGGAAAGTGCCGGAGCAGCCGGACCAGGCACCCCACGGACATCACGACCTGCGTCGCGATCCAGCCGATCGCGAGGGAGAGGAGTCCGTGACCCTGCAGGGTGAGGAGCACCATCACCGCCGTCCCGGTCCCCCAGGCGGCAAGCTGCAGCGCGCCGACGAAGGCCAGGTCCTGAAGCCCCTGTACCGCCGCGGGGAGGATGCGGGCGGGAAAGAGGAGCACGAAGCCGACGAGGAGGACGCCGATCGGAGCCCGGAGGGGCCGCCACGCCGCCGGGAGCACGAACCACACGACGACGGCGAGCGCGGCGACGAGGAGCGTCTGCCAGAGCACCATCCGCAGGATCCGGCCGAGCAGTTCGGCCGTCGCGCGGGAGGGATCGGCGTGCGCGCCGGCGTAGGCGGTCTCGCGGGGGAGGAGCGCGAGGACCCCCAGGTCGGCGAGAGCCAGGTATCCGAGCACCTGCGTGGCGACGAGCCAGAGGCCGTAGGAGGACTGGCCGAGGCGTTCCAGGAAGAAGCGCGTGGTCCAGAGGCCGACGACCAGCATCACCGCCTGGCTCATCCAGCCGACGCCCACGCCGCCGAGGAACCGCCGCGTGCGTGTCACGGCGAGGCTGCGGACGGCAGGACGCGCGTGGGCGCGGGCATGGACCTGTATCTATTCGGTCATCGGGGGAGATGCTAGGCCGCAATCGGCCTGGCTAGTGGGGCGCGCCGAACATCAGCGTGCCCGCCTCGATCGCCGCGCTCCGCACGGCCAGGGGCCCCCAATGCGAATCGTCGGTGCGATACGCGTCGGCCCCCCGGGCCCGTGCCTCGGCGGCCACGGTGCGCAGCGCCGCGCGGAGGCTGATGGCCGCGACGCCGCGCGCGTGCAGTGTCGCGGCGAGGCGGTCGAGGTACGGATGCGCCGGCTCCGCTGGCGCTTCCGTGAGGAGCGGCGCGTAGACGTCGTACTTGTCGGGGACCAGGAGGACCAGCAGGTGGTTCCCCGTGGACGCGACGGCACGGTCGAGGGCCTCGTACCCCGCGGCATCGACCGGACGTGCCCGCCCGTAGCCGGCCACCTCGCTCGCCAGGAAGAGGATCCCTTCCCCGTCGGCGAGCGTACGCTGCGCGACCTCGGCCGCCGGCACGTTCGGCAGCCAGCGGTCGTCCTGGATCACGCGATAGGCGCGGCCGAGGAGGATGCGCAGCGGCGAGTAGGCGAGACGGGCCCGGGTCTCGTCCACGGCCCGTCGGGCCAGGCGGGGAACGGCCATCCATCCGGAGGGCGGAGGAACGATCGTGGTGGCGGTGGCAGCTGCCGGAGGAGGATCGGCGCGCTCGAGCTCCTCCCACACGACCCAACCCCCGCGCAGCCCGAGCCGGCGCACCACCTGGAGGACGGATTGCTCTCGCCGTCCGGCGGCATCGTAGGTGGCGACGCCGAACAGGGTACCCAGCTGCGCGGTGAAGGTCTCTTCGTCGGAGAGCGCGGCGCCGGCGCCGTAGGAGTCGCCGAAGAGCACCACACGGACCGGGCCAGGCACGACGGCGCCCGGCACCCGGAACCCGTGGGCGTCGGTGGTGAACGTCTCGGCCCGATAACGGCGGTACGCGGGCAGGTTGCCGATGTTCGCGAGATCCCCGAACGCGCGGTCCGTGTGGAAGGCCCGTCCCGGCGCGAACGGCCCTTCGGCCGTCGGACGCAAGGTGAGCGCTTCCCACGCGCGGAACGCGAAGCGCTCCGGGGGCACCAGCCGGAGCCCCACGTCCGCGGCGAACCCTATGGCCAGGATGCAGGGCAGCAGCCGGCGGAGGTCGCTCCAGCGCCGTGGGCTCATGGATCCGCTCGGAGATCGGGGTGGATGGTCATGGCGCCCCTAGAACTGGAAGTACAGGAACGGCGCGTTCTGTCCCGCGTAGATGAACGCGAGGCACAGGGCGAAGAGCGCTGCCAGGGCCACGGTGCCGGCACGCCCCCAGCGGTGCGACATCTCGAAGCTGTTGCGCGACCAGTGGGATACGGCGGCGGCGACCAGCAAGACGCCGAGGAGGAGCGGCCATCCTTCCGGCGCCGCTCCCGCCCGCCACCCGAACATCCGTCGCAGCAGTCCCGCAGCCATGCCGAAGTCCCTCGAGCGGAACAGGACCCAGCCGACCACCACCAGGAGGAACGTCACCGCACGTCGCAGCCCCACGGGGACGCGCTCGAGCCGGCGTCCGGCGAGGCGCGTCAGGCCGAGCAGAACCCCGTGGTAGCCGCCCCAGCACACGAAGGTCCAGTTGGCGCCGTGCCATAGCCCGCCGAGCAGCATCGTCGTCATGATGTTCGCGTACGTGCGCACCCGCCCGCGGCGGTTCCCTCCGAGCGGGATGTACAGATAGTCGCGGAGCACGGTGGAGAGGGAGATGTGCCAGCGCCGCCAGAAGTCTGCGATGTCCACCGCCTGGTACGGCGAGTTGAAGTTCTGCGGCAGCCGCAGCCCGAACAGGAGGCCGAGGCCGACCGCCATGTCGCTGTAGCCCGAGAAGTCGAAGTAGAGCTGGTAGGTGTAGCCCAGCGCCGCGAGCCAGGCGCCGGCGGTGGACAGCGCCGTCCAGTGGGCGAGCGCCGGATTGACGCACGCCGCCAGCGTGTCCGCGATCAGCACCTTCTTGATCATCCC
>Ga0207932_1000710_pt1 | contig 11449 bp, 13 predicted proteins | sample NGESurdeep092012_FD_184480 | JGI IMG/M metagenome (GOLD analysis project Ga0207932, IMG submission 184480) | Arctic peat soil microbial communities from Barrow, Alaska - NGEE Surface sample 415-2 deep-092012 (SPAdes) | ecosystem: Environmental > Terrestrial > Soil > Wetlands > Peat ...
CGGGAAGCGCCAGCCGTTGCCGGCGAATTCCTGCAGTGACAATACCGCATCGTCGCAGGGGTGGTAGGCATAGTGGCAGGTCGGCCGGTACACAACCTTGCCGTTTTCGCGCACGGTGAGGTAGTCGGGGATGGAGATCGCCTCGCCGTGGGAGATCAGCCAGCCATGGAACGGGCCTTCGTCGGGCGCCCAGGAGCGAACCTTGGTCGCCACGCCCGGCCGGTCGAGGTAGATCGCGGCGCCGCCGCCGAAACCGTATTCACGCGCGTCGTGCGGCCAGTTGCGCTCGTGCGTGCCCCAGCCGAGCTCGGCCGGTTGCAACGCTTCGCCGCAGAAAGCTTCGCTTGACCACGTATTGACGAACTCGCCGTTGCGCTTGCGCACCTGACTGGTTTGGTGGTCGCGTTCGGAAACGTGGATCACCTTTACCTTCAGTTGCGCCGCGAGCCGCCCCCAGTCTTCGCGCTTGCGCGGCGGCGCAATTTCCACGCCGAGATCACGCGCGAGATTGAGCAGCGCTTGTTTGAGCAGGTGGGAAACCAGGCCCGGATTGGCGCCGTGCATCAGCACGCAGGTCGGTCCGGAGACAAACTTGCTGCGCAGCGCCAACGCTGCTTCGCGATAGGCGTAATTCGAGCGGCGGCTGGCACTCACTGAGCTGTCCGTATGCGCGCCCGGCCACGGCTCGATGCAAGCATCGATGTAGAGCACGCGGTGCTGCTGGCACCACGCGATGAGGGCAACACTCGCCACGTCGAAAGAGGCGTTGACCAGGAAATCCCCGGGCCCGAGTTCGCGCGTAAGGATCGAGACATAGTTATCCGGCGTCAGGGGTTCGATCCGGAACCGGATGCCGTATGCGGTGGCGACGTCCTTGCCAAACTCATTCGCGGTGATGATGGTGAGCTGTTCCGGCCGCATGTCGATATGGCGCAGGATCAGCGGCAATGACCCCTGTCCCACGGCGCCAAAACCCACCATCAGCATCTTGCCTGAGAAGGCGGCGTATTTTTTTTGTGTGCTCAACTTCGCCTTTCGGATGTCGCGGGAGAAAGAATTGTTGCAGCGTTTATATCCGAAAGCGGCCGCCATCGCAATACGCCGCGCCGCGAAACCCGGCCTGCCGCGGCAAATGAATCGCCTCAGTGCCGCATTTCGCCGGCTTGCAGCGCGAAATCGGGCGGGATCTTGCCGCCGCGGAAAAGCTGTTGCAACAGCAGCATGCCGATTGCCAGCGCAGCAAACGACACGATCGCGAAAAACCAGCCAATAAACGCCGGTGGCAGCGTCGGCATGGCCATGCCGAGAAAGCGATCGTGCGCGGCTTCAGGCTGCCCTGTTCCGCCCGGAGCTGACGGCGGTGAGTATGCCCTGCATCAGCGCGATCGGCGTGGGCGGACAGCCGGGCACGGCCACATCCACCGGGATGACATTGGACACACGGCCGCAACTGGCATAGCTCTCGCCGAAAATTCCCCCGCTGCAGCCGCAGTCGCCGACCGCGACCACCAGTTTCGGATCGGGCGTCGCGTCATAGGTGCGCTTGAGCGCAAGCTCCATGTTGCGCGATACCGGCCCGGTCACAAGCAGCATGTCGGCGTGGCGCGGACTCGCGACCAGTTTGATCCCAAGGCGCTCCAGGTTGTAGTAGGGGCCGTTCATGGTGTGGATCTCCAGTTCGCAGCCGTTGCACGAGCCTGCATCGACGTGGCGGATGGTGAGCGCGCGCCCGAAGTGCTTGAGAATCACCGCGCCCAGACGCTGCTCGATCTGGCGCAGCGCCTCGTCCGCATCCGGCGGCGGTTCGCTGACGATGCCGGTTTTCGCGATCTGCCTGAGCATCTGATACATGTCAGAGGTCCTGTCCGCTATAGGAAAGGTTGAAGGACTTGTTGATCAGCGGAAAGTCGGGAACGATATTGCCGCTGACTGCGCGCTCGATCACCGGCCAGTTCTGCCACGACGGATCGTGCGCATGGGCGCGATGGATGCGGTTGGCATCCGCGGTTTCAAGCGCGATCAGCACTTCGCCGCGCCAGCCTTCGACCCAGCCGACGCCGCATTTTCCGGCGTTGCAGTCGGCGAGCGGAACCCGGATCTCGCCCGGCGCAAGCTCACCGGCCAGCGAGCGCACCAGCCGTATGGACTCGAATAGTTCTTCGAATCGCATTAACACGCGCGCGGAGACATCGCCGCGAGTATGCAAAGCGATGCGCACCCCGGCCTGCTGATAGGGCGGTATCGGATAATCGACGCGCAAGTCGTGATTAACGCCGCTCGCACGTCCGGCGAATCCGGCGAGCCCCATTTCTTCGGCGAGTTCAGGCAGCACCTGCCCGGCCATGATGAAGCGGTCCTGTGCGCCGGCGTGATCATCGTAAATCGCTTTCAGCGCAATGGCCTCGGATTGTATCCGCGCGAGTTGTGCCAGCAGGTGCGCCGCGCGCTCGCGCGGCAGATCGCGCGCGACGCCTCCGGGAACCACCTGGTCCATCAGGTAGCGATGTCCGAACAGTTCGCCCTGCAAGCGCAGCAGATCTTCCTTCAACCGCCAGAACTGGAAAAAGCCGAACGCCAGCCCGACGTCGCTGCCGAGGTAGCCGAGATCGCCCAGGTGGTTGGCGATGCGCTCGAGTTCGAGCATGATCCCGCGCAGACCGAGCGCGCGGGCCGGCGGCTCGGTGCCGCTGGCGCCCTCGACTGCCATGGCGTAGGCCCAGGCGTAGGCGACGGTGGAATCACCGGACACGCGCCCGGCGAGTTTGGCGCCCTCGGCCAGGGTCATGGTCTCGAACAGCTTCTCTATCCCTTTGTGCGTGTAGCACAGGCGCTCTTCCAGGCGCAGGATTTTTTCGCCGACGATGGAGAAACGGAAATGCCCCGGTTCGATGGTGCCGGCGTGCACCGGGCCTACCGGTATTTCGTGCACGCCTTCGCCTTCGACCTTGACGAACGGATAGCGGTCGTCCGACGCGGGGAGGCTCGTGCCGATGTCGAATTCCTTACGCAGCGGAAATACGCCGCCGGGCCAGGCGCGGTGGCGCACCCACTTGCGGTGATCCGGGCTGTCTTGGGCGTGGATGCCGAGAAGGTCGTACGCGGCGCGCTGCATTCGGTTCGCGCACGGATAGATATCGGCGATGCTGGGATAGCGCGGGTGCTCGCGCGTGAGCGGCAGCGTCAGCCACAACAGGCCGGAGCGAAGCGCAAGCGCGAGGTGCAGCGCATAAGCGCCGCCGCGCGTGGTTTCGTCGCTGCCCCAAAGGGCGACCAGGCGCGCTTTTTGCGCTTTCGCCTTCTCCACCACTGCGCGCAGGGTTCCGGCCTGGATCATTGAGCGGAACGCGGGCATGGCGCCCGGAATGGGTTCGGTTTGGATCGGAAGATCGGTCATCGCTTTTTGCCCATTGTGCCCATTGCGTGCTCAGCCGATGAAAGCGGCCGCCTGCCGGTACCATTCGACCAGATAGGGCGGGATGTACAAGCCCAGCATCAGCACGATTGCCAGGTGCACGAATACCGGCACTAGTGCCGGTGCATGCGGCAGCCGGCGCAGGTTGGTCTCGCCGAACACCATCGGCTGGACTTTGCCGAAGATGGCGGCGAAGGCGACTCCCAGCGCTACCAACAGGAACGGCGTCGCCCAGGGGTGCTCGTGCATGGCGGTGGTGAGCACCAGGAACTCGCTCGTGAACACCCCGAACGGCGGCATGCCGAGGATGGCGAGGGTCCCCAGCGCGAGTCCCCAGCCGATGGCCGGGCTTTGCTCGATCAAACCGCGGATGTCCGCCATGTTCTGCGTGCCCGTCTTCTGCGTGGCATGGCCGACAGTGAAGAAAATGGCGCTCTTGGTGAGCGAGTGCACGGTCATGTGCAGCAGGCCGGCGAAAGCGGCGACCGGGCCGCCCATGCCGAACGCAAAGGTCACGATCCCCATGTGTTCGATCGAAGAGTAAGCGAACATGCGCTTGATGTCCTTCTGCCGCGACAGAAAGAACGCCGCCACCACCACCGACAGGAGACCGAAACCCATCATCAGGCCGCCGGAGAAATTGCGCCCGAGGGCGCCATCGACCAGCACCTTGCTGCGCACCACAGCGTATAGCGCAACGTTAAGGAGCAGCCCCGAGAGCACCGCCGATACCGGGGTCGGGCCTTCGGCGTGCGCGTCGGGCAGCCAGTTGTGCAGCGGCACCAGGCCCACTTTGGTGCCGAAGCCGACCAGCAGGAACACGAACGCGAGCGACAGCACCGTCGGTTCGAGCTGGTCGCGCACCGCGTACAGGTGCGTCCACAGGAGCGAAGTCCCGCCCGGGCCGATAACTTTCTCCGCGGCGAAATACAACAGGATGATTCCGAACAGCGCCTGCGCGATGCCGACCGAGCACAGGATGAAATACTTCCACGCCGCCTCCAGGCTCGCCGGCGTGCGGTACAGGCTCACCAGCAGCACGGTCGCGAGCGTCGCGCCCTCCACGGCCACCCACAGAATGCCGATGTTGTTCGACAACAGGCACAGCACCATGGTAAAGGAAAACAGTTGGTACATGCTGTGGTAGAGGCGCAGGCGTGCCGCGTTCAGGCGCCCGTGGTGCTCCTCGATGCGCATGTAGGGACGCGAGAATAGCGCCGTGGTAAAGCCGACAAACGCCGTGAGTGCGACCAGGAACACATTGAACGGATCGACGAAGAACTGCTCCTCGAGCGCCGTCATCGGGCCGTCGGTGATGACGCGACGGGTCAGCGCCGCCGCGGCGACGAGGGTGATGAGGCTCATCAGAGCATTCAGCTCCGGCGCCCAGCGCTTGTGGCCGACCAGCGCCAGCAGCAGGCCGCCGAGCAGAGGAAAACCGAGGACGAGAGCGATTTCCATGCGTTCCTAGTCCTCTTTCAGCTTTTCCATGTTCCGGATGTCGAGGCTTTCGAACTCGTCGCGGATATGGAAGAAGAAAATGCCGAAGATGAACGTGCCGACGAGCACGTCGAGCGCCACGCCCAGTTCGACCACCAGCGGCATGCCGTAGGTCGCGCTGGTGGCGGCGAAGAACAGGCTGTTCTCCATCGCCAGGAAACCGATCACCTGCGGCACCGCCTTGCGCCGCACGATCATCATCAGGAACGACAGCAGCACGCTCGCCATCGCGATCCCCAGGGTCGCGCGCGTCAGGCTGCTCGCCATCTCCGAGATCGGGGTGGCAAGCGCGAAAGCGAAGATCACAAGGCCGATGCCGACCAGCATCGTGGCCGGAATGTTGATCAGGGTCTCGATGTCCCAGCGTATCTGCAGCCGGTCGATCAGACGATGCAGTATCCACGGGATCAGGATCACCTTGAGCAGCAGCGTAAGCGTGGCCGAGTAATACAGATGACGCTGGCCGGTGGCGTACGCCATGATCAGCGTCGAGGCGGTAAGCGCGGCGCCCTGCCATGCGAACAGCTTGATCAGCGTCAGCACGCGCCGCTGCGCCAGCATGGCGAAGGCGAGGAGCAGCAGGAACGCCGCAAGCAGGTTGACGAATTGGCTGGAAAGCGATTGACCCATGGCGTTCTCAGCCGCGCGTGAGGAAGTGGGTCAGCATGCCGAGCACGCCGAGCAAAAATGCCGTGGACAGGAACTCCGGGGCGAGGAACAGGCGCAGCTTGGCGAGCAGCGTCTCCAGCAACGCGAGGCCGGCGCCGCCGAGGGCAAGTTTCGCCGCCAGCGCCGCGAACGCGAGCGGGAGCGCGCCCCAGTTGCCCGCTTCGGCAATGCCCCAGGGAACGAACAGCGCGATGCCGATGGTCATGTAGGCGAACAGCTTGATCGCCACGGCCCATTCGATCAGCGCCAGGTGGCGCGCCGAGTATTCGAGGATCATCGCCTCGTGGATCATGGTGAGTTCGAGGTGCGTGGTCGGGTTGTCGATCGGGATGCGGGCGTTCTCGGCGAGCAGCACCATGAGGAAGGCGATCGCGGCGAATGCCAGGCTCGGGTAAATCGCGAACTCGCGGTGTGAGAGCGTCTCGACGATGGTGTTCAACTGGGTCGAGCCGCTGATGAACGCGGCGGTGAACAGGATCATCAGCATCGCCGGTTCGGCGAGGAAACCGATCAGCATCTCGCGCCGCGCGCCCAGCCCGCCAAAGGCGGTGCCGATGTCCATCGCCGCGAGCGCCGAGAACACCCGCGCCAGCGCGAACACGCCCACCAGCGCGATGATGTCGGCTGCCGGCGCGAACGGCAGGTCGGTGGCGAGCACCGGCACGATTCCGGCGGCGAGCCACATGCAGCCGAATACCACATAGGGCGTGACGCGGAACACGGCGGAAGCGTTGCGCGCGATCACCGCGTCCTTGTGAAACAGTTTGGCCAGCGTGTAGTACGGCAGCAGGATGCTCGGCGCCGAACGGTTCTGCAGCCAGGCGCGGCACTGGTTCGCCCAGCCCAGGAGCAGCGGTGCGGCCAGCACCACGAACACCGATTGCAGGATCTGAAATGCGATAGCGGCAGTGTTGACCATGGCGGGAATCAGCGTGCGCGGCTTAGCGGAGGAAGACGAGCAGCGCGATCAGGGTGAGAAAGCTGTAGAGCAGGTAGATGCTGATCCGCCCCTGCTGCAGCAAAGCGATCTTGGCCGACGCGTATTCGGTCAAACGCGCCACCGGCAGGTACAGCCAGTACCAGTGGCGATCGTAGATTTTCAGCGAAAAGCGGGGCGCCGGATCGTCCGCCGCGGGCATGTGCCGCTTCATCAGGTAGAGCGGGCCGAATATGTGCCGGATCGGCTGGCCGAAGGCATCGGCGGTGTCCTGTGTGCGCGCGGTCAGTTCGGAATAGCCGCAGCCCCAGGCCTCGGAGTAACGCAGGCGGCCGTGGTAGAAGCGGCGTACCAGGATGAAAGTAAGCAGGGTCACGCAGACGATCACGATCAGAAACACGATCGGGCTGTAGCTCGCGCGCTCGGACTCGACCGGCACCAGCCACAGCCAATTCGATTGCACCGCGCCTTCGCGCAAGCCCTGCCCGGTAAGCGAGACGGCGACGCGATTCAGCATCAGCAAAAACGAAGTCGGAAACAGGCCGAGCACGAAACAGCCGGCCGCAAGCCAGGCCATGCCGAAGCGCTCCATCATGCCGGCGTCGTGGCCATGGTCGCCGGCCGCGTCCGGTGCCGCATGCCGCGCCTCGCGCGGCCGCCCGCCCTTCACGTGCTCCTCGAACGCGGTCACGTCGAGCCACACCACGCCGGGACGGAGGGCCAGCTGGTCGGTACCCGCCGGGGCGATCGCCTCAGACCCCAGCGACTTGTTCATCAGGGAGACGGACTGCGAGAGGGAATGGCGCGCGCTCGCCTCGTCGTCGTCCGACCAGAGGAGGTCGAGGAGCTGCGCCTTCGGGACGCTGACTCCCGGACGGCGGGCCAGGAAGAGGAGGAGGGCGGTCTGCTTCCGGGTGCGGAAAGGGAGCTTCGCGCCGTCGGGCGACCGGAGGCCGACGGGGCCGAGGCAGGAGAGACGGAATGTCGGATCGCGCACACCGGCCGATTCGCCCATCGGTGGTCCCCGGGGAAGGCGTGGGGAGAACTAACGCCGGCGCGTCACCGAACCGTCAACACGAGGGGGCCCGGGCTACGCCCCGGCTAGCGGCGCGCCGGCGCCTTGCGGGCCTCCGCCATCACCTCCGCCACGATCTGCTCGGCGCGCTTCCCCGCGGCTTCGGCGTTGAAGTTCACCACCAGACGGTGCCGCAGGACCGCCAGCGCCGCCGCGTCCACGTCCTCAAGGTCCGCCATCCCCCGCCCATCCATCGCCGCCCGGGCCTTGGCCCCGAGGACGAGGTACTGCGACGCCCGCGGCCCCGCCCCCCACTGCACGAACTCCCGCACCACCGCCGGGGCCGAGGGGTCGGCCGGCCGCGTCATCCGCGCGAGGCGCACCGCGTGCTCCACCACCACCCGGGGCGCCGGGATCCGCCGCACCAGGCGCTGGAGGCGGATCAGCTCCTCCCCCGTCAGCACCGGCTCCAGCTTGGGTAGGAGGTCCCCCGTCGTCCGCTCGACGATCGCCTCCTCGTCCTCGCGGCTCGGGTAGTCCACGTGCAGCTCGAACATGAAGCGGTCGAGCTGCGCCTCGGGGAGGGGGTACGTCCCCTCCTGCTCGATGGGATTCTGCGTCGCCAGCACGAAGAAGGGCGCCACAAGAGGGTAGGTGTGTCCCCCCACCGTCACCTCGTGCTCCTGCATCGCCTGGAGGAGCGCCGCCTGCGTCTTGGGGGGGGTGCGGTTCACCTCGTCGGCCAGCACGATGTTGGCGAAGATCGGCCCGTGCACGAACCGGAACGCCCGCGCCCCCGAGGAGGGGTCCTCCTCGATGATCTCGGTGCCGGTGATGTCGCTCGGCATCAGGTCGGGCGTGAACTGGATGCGGCTGAACTTGAGGGCCAGCGCCTCGGCCACCGAGGAGACCATCAGCGTCTTGGCGAGGCCGGGCACGCCCACGAGGAGAGCGTGGCCCCCCGAGAGGAGCGCCGTGAGGATGCCGTCCAGCACCTCGTGCTGGGCGACGATGCGCTGCGCGACCTGGCCCAGGAGGCGGCGCCGGGCGTCGGCGAGGCGCTCGAGCAGCGCGAGGTCGGGATCGGCGGGACGGGGAGCGCTCATCGCCCGAAAGCTTACCCGCGGAATGCGAGCAGGGTCAATCGGGAACGGGTTTGCACCGGATTTCACAAGGGCTATATTTCCGCGCCCTCATGGCCCATGGACCGCAGCAGGACCCCATCGGCCGGGGGTTCGGGGCCGGCTACGCCATCGTCGGGGCGGGGTTCCAGTTCGCCTTCGCGATCGTGCTCTTCCTGGGCGCTGGCGTGCTGCTCGACCGCTGGCTCGGGACCCGCCCGGTCTTCACCCTCCTCGGCGTCGCGGTCGGGCTCGGAGCCGGCTTCTACGTCTTCCTCGTGCGGGTGATGGCGGCGTCGAAACGGGGAGACGACCCGGGGAAGCCGTCGCCGTGAGCTGGCCGGCGCGGCTGGTGGGGGTGGCCTTGGCCCTCGCGGTGGTGCTCGCCGGGGTCGCCGGGATGGCCCGGGGCGCCGATGCCGCGGTCGCGGCGGCGTGCGGCTCGTGGCTGGCGCTGCTGGCGCAGGTGGCGGCCGTCGCGCTCCTCCGCCCGGCGATGGGGGCCCGCGCCTCCGAGTTCATGCGCGGCTGGCTGGCGGGGATGGCGGTGCGGGGGGCGAGCCTCCTGCTGCTCGCGGGGCTGATGGTGCTGCTGCGCGCCGCGTTCCCGGTGCTCTGGATGGCGGTCGGTTACCTCGGCGTGCTGTTGCCGTTGCTCTTTCTGGAGACGCGCTTCCTCAGATGATGCAGGCGCCCGACATCGGCGGGATGATCTTCGAGCACACCTCGGACGCGCACGCCCTCGAGCTGCCATTCGTGGGGCACGTGGCGTTGCCGCAGTGGGCCCCGCTCCACGTCGGCCAGATGGCGATCGACCTCTCGCCGACCAAGCACGTGGTCTTCCTGCTCCTCGCGGCGTTCCTGGTGTGGCTGACGATGTGGCTCGCGGGGCGCGCGCTCGAGCGGCAGCGCACGCGGGGACCCGGCGCGCCGAAGGGGATGGCGAGCCTGATCGAGGCGATGGTGCTCTTCGTCCGCAACGACGTGGCGATCGCCAACATCGGGCACGGCGGGGCGAAGTTCGCCCCCTACATCCTGACGCTCTTCTGGTTCGTGCTCTACTGCAACCTGCTCGGCCTGCTGCCCTTCGGGGCGACGGCGACGGGCAACCTCGCGGTCACCGGCGCGCTGGCGCTCACGGCGACGCTGACCATCGAGATCTCGGGGATGGTGGCGCTGGGGCCGAAGGGCTACGCGAAGACGATCGTGTTCGTGCCCGCCGGGACGACCGGCGTCACCGCGGTCCTGCTCACGCTCATCATGATCCCGGTGGAGCTGATCGGGAAGCTGGTGAAGCCCTTCGCGCTGATGCTGCGGCTCTTCGCCAACATGACGGCGGGGCACTTCGTCATCCTGGCGCTGATGGGGCTGATCTTCATCTTCGGCCACCTCTCCATCGCCCGGTGGGCGATCGCCGGGGGGTCGGTGGCGTTCATGGTGTTCATGTACGCGCTGGAGCTGCTGGTGGCGGTCCTCCAGGCGTACATCTTCGCGCTCCTCACGAGCGTCTTCATCGGTTTGATGCAGCACGAGCACTAGCGCTCGGACTTTCCACCGTACCGGAAGGGAGCTGTTCATGTTCCAGGAGACTGCGGCGACGGCCGTGGACGTGGCCAAGAACACCAACGCGCTGCTCGGCGCCGGGATCGGGCTGGGGCTCGCGATCATCGGGGCGGGGCTCGGCATCGGGCGCATCGGCGGGCAGGCGGTCGAGGCGATCGCGCGCCAGCCGGAGGCGTCGGCCGACATCCGCGGGGCGATGATCCTGACGGCGGCGCTCATCGAGGGCGCGACGCTGGCGGCCCTCGTCTTCGCGCTCCTGTTCAAGATCCTCTGATGATGGTGCCCTCGAGCTTCCTGCTCCTGGCCGCGGCGGCCGCGGAGCGGCGGAGCACGCCGTTCGACATCAACCCCGGTGTCACGATCTGGACGCTGGTGGTCTTCCTGCTCCTGCTCGGCATCCTCGCCAAGACGGCGTGGCCGGCGATCCTCAGGACCGTCGAGGAGCGGGAGCGGAAGATCCAGGCGCAGCTCGACGACGCCGCGAAGGCCAACGCCGAGGCGCAGCGGGTGCTCGCGGTCTACCAGCAGCAGCTGGCCGCGGCGCGCGAGGAGGCGGGGGCCATCGTGGCGGCCGGCCGCCAGGCGGGGGGACGACTGCGCGACGATCTGGTCGCGAAGGGCCGCTCCGAGCAGGAGGAGCTGCTGGTGCGGGCGCGGCGGGAGATCGGCCTCGAGAAGGACAAGGCGCTGGGCGAGCTGCGCCGCGAGGCGGTCGAGCTCTCCATCGCCGCGGCGAGCAAGGTGATCGAGCGGAACATGGACAACGAGACCGACCGGCGCCTGGTGCAGGACTATCTCGACCACCTCGAGTCGTCCCACTCGTGAGAGCTGACACCGTCGCGCGCAACTACGCCCAGGCGCTGCGCGACCTCGCGAAGAAGCAGGACGCGGTGGTCGCCTTCGGCGTGCTGCTCGACGCCGTGGCGGGCGCGGTGGCGACGGAGCCGCGGCTCGCGGCGGTCATGGCGTCGCCCCGCGTCCCGAAGCAGCGCAAGAAGCAGCTCCTCCGGGAGGCGCTGGAGGGGCGCGCGCCGAAGGTGTTCATCGGCTTCCTGGAGGCGGTGGTGCAGCGGGGCCGCCAGGGACTGCTCGGGACGATCTCCTCGGAGTACGAGCAGATGGTGGACCAGCACCTCAAGCGCATCCACGCCGGCGTCACGACGGCGCACGACGTGGATCCCGAAGCGGCGAAGGCGATCACGGCCTCGCTCGCGAGGATGGTCGGGCAGGAG
>Ga0207932_1000713_pt1 | contig 11411 bp, 11 predicted proteins | sample NGESurdeep092012_FD_184480 | JGI IMG/M metagenome (GOLD analysis project Ga0207932, IMG submission 184480) | Arctic peat soil microbial communities from Barrow, Alaska - NGEE Surface sample 415-2 deep-092012 (SPAdes) | ecosystem: Environmental > Terrestrial > Soil > Wetlands > Peat ...
TTCCTAAAGGACAGCGAAGATAAGGAGTGGAAGTACAAAATCCAAATGAAAAAAGTAAAATTATCTTTTGCCCAATCCTGCCAGTCTGCTCATAGGCATTTTGTTCATCATTTTCATCATATCCTTCATCTGTTCAAATTGTTTTATAAATGCGTTTAACTCGGCAATATCTTTACCACTGCCTTTAGCAATTCGCTGCTTACGGCCCGGATTTATAATGTCAGGATTTCTGCGTTCTTCTAACGTCATGGAGTTTATCATTGCCTCAATGCCTTTAAAAGCATCGTCGTTAATATCAATATCTTTTATTTGCTTACCTACCCCGGGTATCATACCCATCAGGTCTTTCAGATTACCCATTTTTTTAATTTGCAGCAGCTGGATCTTAAAATCTTCAAAATCAAACTGGTTTTTACGAATCCTTTTCTCCAGTTTCTTTGCCTGTTCTTCATCAAACTGCTCCTGTGCTTTTTCTACCAGGCTCACAATATCACCCATGCCGAGTATCCTCTGCGCCATACGTTCAGGATAAAAAATATCCAGCGTATCCATTTTCTCGCCACTGCTTACAAACTTTATGGGTTTGGTAACTGTATATTTAATAGATATGGCAGCACCGCCTCTTGTATCACCATCCAGTTTGGTTAACACAACACCTGTGAAATCTAACCTGCGATTAAATTCAGCTGCTGTATTCACTGCATCCTGACCCGTCATACTATCTACCACAAATAAAATTTCCTGCGGATTAACGGCTGCCTTAATGTTAGCAACTTCGGTCATCATTACTTCATCAACTGCTAAACGACCAGCAGTATCTATGATTAGCACATTTTTATTTTTAGACTTAGCTTCTTTAATCGCATTTTGCACGATAGCGACAACATCTTTATTTTCAGGCTCGCTGTACACATCTACATTAACCTGTTCTCCTAAAATTTTTAATTGATCAATTGCAGCAGGACGATAAATATCTGCAGCAACCAGCAATGGAGATTTTCCTTTTTTTGTTTTGAGATAATTAGCCAGCTTACCGCTGAAAGTTGTTTTACCACTACCTTGCAAGCCTGCTATTAAAATGATTGTGGGATTGCCTTTCAGGTCAAGATCACTTTCGGTTCCGCCCATTAGTTCAGCCAGCTCGTCCTTTACAATTTTCACCATCAATTGCCCTGGGCTTATGGCATTCATAACTTTTTCGCCAGTGGCTTTTTCTTTAACCGAATCAGTGAACTCTTTGGCGATCTTATAGTTCACATCTGCATCAACTAATGCACGGCGAATTTCTTTTAATGTGGAAGCAATATTTAACTCTGTAATTCTACCCTGACCTTTCAGGTTTTTAAAGGCGGAATCTAATTTATCACTTAATGATTCAAACATGATCTATGTAAAATTTGAAATTTGAATTAAACAATCTTACTTACCCCCCTCCAGGGGATGGGGGGTAAATAAAAAAGTGAATATAACTAATGTCATATTCACTTTAAATATGTGAAGCAAAATTAAGAAATCTTATGTTTTAAAGTTTTAAATTTTTTGAAACTACTTTAGAATCTCTAATCGATTAATGATTAATTCCCCTTCGGGGTTAGGGGCTTTATCCCATATATTCTCTTAGCATATTACACCTTGTGGCTGATCTGAGTTTTATTAATGCCTTGTCTTTTATTTGTCTTACTCTTTCTCTTGTTAAATGAAAATGATCGCCAATATCTTCAAGGCTCATAGGATGATCAATTCCAATTCCAAAGAAATAACGGATCACATCTTTTTGCCTTTCGGTTAAAGCGCTTAATGAGCGGTCAATTTCTTTTTTCAGGGATTCTTTAAATTCTATTTTCAGATCGCTGCTGTCAGCATTGGGATTGCGCAAAATATCAATCAGTGTATTTTCTTCACCCTCACTTAAAGGAGAATCCATACTAAGATGGCGGCTTGCTACACTTAATGTTGCAGCCACTTCTTCTGTATCTATATCTAAGTAAAAAGCTAATTCCTCATGAGTCGGTTCTCTTTCAAATTCCTGTTCCAATTGTGAATATGCCCTGCTTATGCGGTTTGTTAATCCAACTTTATTTAAGGGAAGGCGAACAATTCTTGCCTGCTCAGCCAATGCCTGTAAAATGCTTTGACGTATCCACCAAACACCGTAAGAAATAAATTTAAATCCACGGGTTTCATCAAAGCGTTGTGCTGCTTTTATCAAACCAAGATTTCCTTCATTGATAAGATCAGGTAAAGTAAGCCCCTGGCTTTGATATTGCTTTGCAACAGAAACTACGAAACGTAAATTGGCTTTGGTTAATCTGTCTAAAGCCTTTTGGTCTCCCTGTTTAATGAGAACTGCAAGCTTTACTTCTTCTTCCGGTGTTATTAGATCTACTTTTCCGATTTCCTGGAGATACTTTTCCAAACTCTGGCTTTCACGATTAGTGATAGATTTTGAGATCTTGAGCTGGCGCATACTCATAAGCTGGTATTTATTGGTTTAAAGAAAAATAATTGGACAACTATGTGGTTAACACTTTGTTAATAATCGCACATGTAACGTAAATTATAGCTTTTATAGTATGTAACAAAATTTTTATTTATTAATAAAACTGAAGTTCAGCATTTTGAACAAGGGGATTTTAATAAATATTTTTTACATCAGCTAAATAAAATTTTGTTTAGTTGATTTATTTTCTATTATTGCACATATACAACACAGATTATAAAGATGAGTAAGAAAGTTAAATTCACATTAGAATACCCTGTTAGATGCTCACCTGGGATATTATATGAATTTTTATCAAGCCCGACAGGCTTGCAGGAATGGTTTGCTGATAAGGTAGACGAAAAAGATGGACTGTATAGTTTTTCATGGAATGGTTCAGCAGAAGAGGCAGAGGTAATGGAAAGTGAAGAAAATAAATTTATTCGTTACCACTGGATAAATTCTCCCAAGGATGAATATTTTGAATTTAAAATAGATAAATCTGAAGTAACTAATCTCACTATTCTTACCATAACTGATTTTGCAGAAAAAAAGGAGATCAAAGACCAGAGCCAGCTTTGGGAAACTCAGATTAAAGATCTTTTTTACCGCCTGGGTAATTAATAGAAAGCAACTGCATTATTTTCCTGAAAGAATTTATTATAAACTCCTTTGCATTTTCCCATTCTGAAAGTGATATCTTTTTTGAGACCTTGAAAAAATCTTTTTTAATTATTGTTTCAAATTCATTCAACACAATTGTTGAGGCAGGTATGTAATTATCTTCTTCAAAATGATGCTGCCATTCATCTTCGCCTACACAAATAAAAAAATTATTTTTTTGTAAGAATGAAAGAAGCTCATGAGAGTTATGAATAAATTTTTGCTTATAAATTCCTGATAAATGCAGAGTGACACTAAAAAAATTTCCCCACCAAAATATTGTTCTTACTGCGAAAATATTTTCTTTATCAAAAAATGCGGGGTAATCCAATATAACATAAGGAAGATGTCTATAGTTTTCTCCTTTTGAAATTTTACCGTTTTGATTCTTATTTTTCTCAGGAAATAAATAATTGAACGACTCAGGTTCTGCGTTAATTAATTCATTGAGATCGCCAAACATACTATACACTTTTTTAATAATGTTGTGTTTGGCTAATATCCATTCTGAATTTTGCACTAACTCCATTTCCTGTGGTGAAAGCTGTATTTTTGCTATCGTTTCCATTTGTAAAAAGATACGTTTCGTATAAAGTTAAACATAGTTCTTCTGTGATTAAAAAGTTAGATAAACTGATTCTTAAAGCTTTTATTGGCCCGTTTATAGTTACATTTTTTATCACACTATTTGTTTTTGTGATGCAGATCCTCTGGAAGTATATTGATGATCTGGTTGGCAAGGGGCTCGATGTTATTACACTTACTAAGTTTATAATTTATGCCAGTGCAACATTGGTTACGCTTGCATTGCCCATTGCAATTTTGCTTTCTTCTATAATGACCTTTGGTAAGCTTGGAGAAAATTTTGAATTGGTTGCCATTAAATCTTCCGGAATTTCTTTACTAAGATTTATGCGACCGCTTTTTTTTGTAGCACTCATTTTATGTTTTATCGCTTTTCTCTTTGCTAATTATGTAATTCCTGTTGCTAATTTAAAATTTGCTGTGATCTATAATGACATTTACCGCAAGAGCCCGGCTTTCGACCTGAAAGAAGGTGTGTTTTACAATGGCTTCAAAGGCTATTCAATTAAAGTGGCTAAAAAAGAAAAAGATAAAACTACTTTGGGGGGTATTTTGATCTACGAACAGTCCAATGGTCCTCAGGAGAATACAGTGATCTCTGAAAAAGGAGCAATGAAAATGAGTCCTGATAAAAAATTTCTTGAATTCAAATTACAAAATGGTTATCGCTATGAAGAAAAAGGTGATATAAGCGGAGTAAATAACGAATTTGTAAGATTGAGTTTTAAAGAATATAATAAGTTGTTTGATCTTAGTCAGCTTGACATGCAATTTACACCCGACAGTCTTTATAAAAATAATTTCCAGATGCAAACATTGCGGCAGCTTGATAAAATTCTTGATTCAGTAAACAGGTACAAAGATTCTTTTTCCAGAAGAACACAATCAGAGTTAGCAGTTTATATCAATTATAATAAATTTAAAAACAGTTCACAACAAAATGTAAAAACAGAACAGCTTAATGTAAAAACATTCGATGAGCTGATACCTGATTCTTTAAAAGCTATCGTAAATCAAACTGCACTTAATGCAGTAAGCAGTTCACGAAACGTAATGCAAATTACAAGTGCAGACTTTGACAATAGCACCGGAAACATTCGCTCAATATTAACAGAATGGCACAGAAAATTTTCTTTATCAGTCGCCTGCCTGGTTTTACTTTTTATCGGCGCCCCATTAGGCTCTATTATTAGAAGGGGCGGGCTAGGCTTGCCAATTCTTGTAGCGCTCATCTTCTTCACTATTTTTCATTTGCTAAGTACGTTTGGTGAAAAATTAGTTCGGCAACAAACCTTAACACCCATGACCGGAATGTGGCTGCCTGTTATTGTACTATTTCCTATCGGTGTTTTTCTTACCTACAAAGCCACACAGGATTCGCAATTATTTAATAAAGAATCTTACTATATATTTCTTAAAAGAGCATCAGGCATTTTTAAAAAAGAAAAACAATTATCTTCTAACTAAAAAAAATTATATGTCACAACTTAATAAAACAGATCGCAGAGATTTTTTAAAAAACTCCGTGAAAGGTACGTTTGCTGTAAGCATAGGTGCCGGCGCATTAGGTTCATTCCTTGAATCCTGTTCATCAACCAAAAATGTTATAACATCTCCTTTTAAAACAGGATTTGATCAAAAGCCATTGCCATACAAATATGATGCATTGGAAAATGTGATTGATGCAACAACTATGGAAATTCATTACACAAAGCACGCAGCAGCATATTCAAAAAATTTAAAAGATGCGGTGCAGGCTGAAGGAATTGATGCTGCAAGATCGTTGGAGGATATTCTTGCAAATGTTTCAAAATATTCTGCAAAGGTTCGTAACAATGGCGGCGGGCATTATAATCATGAAATGTTTTGGCAAAGCATGCGTCCAAAACAAACTGATAATAAACCCGGAAAAAAATTATTGGAAGCGATTGAAAATAACTTCACTTCATTCGCAAACTTTAAAACACAATTTAGTGATGCAGGCAAGAATCGCTTTGGAAGCGGTTGGGCGTGGTTGTATGCAGATAAAAATAACAAGCTGCAAATTGGATCAACTCCAAACCAGGATAATCCTTTAATGAACCTAAGTGATATAAAAGGCTTTCCATTATTGGGTTTGGATGTTTGGGAACACGCCTATTACTTAAAGTATCAAAATAAAAGAGCAGATTATATTGAGAACTGGTGGAATGTGGTGAACTGGGATTATGTATGGCAGCGATATGCTGTATTTTTTAATGTACCTGTCTGAACCGGGATTTATGGGATGATAAGATTAATAGGAAAAAAAGATAATTAATAAGAATAATTCTTTATCCCAAAATTCCTATAAATCCCAATAATCACAGTTCAGATATAATAGACTCAGCCTTTGATTAGAGGCATCTTTAAAAATGATACAACTAAAACAAAGGCTGATGAATTGAAAAGCAATCTGAGGCAAATTTATAATAACAAAAGAGTTATCTCCAAAAAATATTTTAACTGGAACTGTTAATGTTAGATACAGTGCTTTTATTTTTCATTGTTTCTGCTTGCTTCTCAAAAAAACTTACTTTCGTAAGCAATAATTTTTCATCGAATTAAATTATCAGATTATGCAAACATGGAAAGATTACCAGGAAAAAAATAAGGATAGATTTTTAGAAGAGTTGCTGGAGTTGCTGAGAATTCCATCTATCAGTGCAAAAAAAGAACATAAACAAGACCTGATAAAATGTGCCGAAGCAGTTAAGCAACGTTTGCTGCAGGCAGGCGCTGATAAAGTTGATATTTATCCTACCGAAGGTCACCCAGTCGTTGTTGGCGAAAAAATAATTGATCCATCCAAACCAACTGTATTAGTGTATGGACATTATGATGTGCAGCCACCCGATCCGCTAGAACTCTGGCACAGCGGACCTTTTGAGCCAGTGATAAAAGACGGAAAAATTTTTGCAAGAGGCTCCTGCGATGATAAAGGACAGTTTTATATGCATATAAAAGCATTTGAAACTATGATGCAGACCAACACAATGGAAACCAACATAAAATTTATTATTGAAGGAGAAGAAGAAGTTGGCTCTCCAAATCTCGGAAAATTTGTTGCACAAAATAAAGAGTTGCTTAAGGCTGATGTGATATTGATAAGTGACACTGCAATGATAAGTCTGGAAAACCCAAGCATTGATATTGGTGTACGCGGCTTAAGTTATATTGAAGTGGAAGTTACCGGACCAAACCGCGACCTGCATAGTGGTGTGTATGGCGGAGCAGTTGCAAACCCTATCACAATTTTGGCTAAGATGATAGCAACATGCCATGATGAAAACAATCATGTAACAATACCGGGATTTTATGATGATGTTGTAGAAGTAACTGCTGAAGAAAGAAAACTAATGGCAGCAGCGCCTTACAATGAAGAGGAATATAAAAAAGATCTTGGGGTAAAGGAATTGTGGGGAGAGAAAGGGTTTACCACCAATGAAAGAACAGGTATTCGTCCTACAATTGAGTTGAATGGAATTTGGGGAGGCTACCAGGATGAAGGCGCAAAAACTGTATTGCCATCAAAAGCAACTGCAAAAATTTCTGCAAGACTGGTTCCCAATCAATCCTCAGAAAAAATAACAAAAATGCTGCTGGATTATTTTAAAAAGATTGCACCGGCAAATGTTATCGTAAAGGCATTTGAGCATCATGGCGGCGAACCTTATATGACGCCGATTGACAGCAAAGCATACCAGGCTGCGGCAAAAGCAATGGAAACAACCTTTGGTAAAAAGCCAATTCCTGTTCGTGGCGGTGGAAGTATTCCTATCTGTTTTTTGTTCGAAAAAGAATTGGGTATTAAAGTGGTGTTTCTCGGCTTTGGTTTAGACAGTGATAACCTGCACAGCCCTAACGAAAAATTCGATCTTGCTAATTTTTATAAAGGCATAGAAACAATACCATACTTCCATAAATATTTTGCAGAGATGAAGTAAGAAATATTTTTTGTTACACAATTACCAGATCTTGGTACAATAATAGCTCGCTATTAAAAAAAATTATTCAGTATGGATATTATTATACAATCACTCGGTTTTAAAGCCAGTGATCATCTGGAAGGGTTTATTCGTGAAAAACTTAATAGAGTATTGCTCCAAAGTGATACAGTGATAAGAGCCAATGTTACTTTATATGCCGGCTCAGAATCTAACCCGGAAAATAATGTATGTGAGATACGGCTTGAAGTTCCGGGTAATGATCACTTTGTAAAAAAGAGCAGTGATGTGTTTGAAAAAGCCATCGCAGAATGTATTGATGCATTACAAAAAATCATTCGCAGAACCAGGGATAAACAAATAAGCAGCAGGCATGCTGAATCTGAGCTTCCGGAATAAAGTTGCTGATCAGGAAAAAAATTAAAACTTAGGACAGGGAACATTTTTGCCATTAGCAGGCTTTTTGATGTAGATCAATGAAAGCTCCATACCACCGCGGCTTTGAGAGCCTGCTTTTAAATTGGAAGTATTAATATCATAGCTGGCGCCGATACGCATGCCGCCAAATTCCAAACCTAAGTAAGGAATAACAGCATCATTCCATCTCATCCACAGCCCTCCATAAACGTTGGTAGGATTTCTCTCATCATTATTTAAAGCAGATGCAATAGCGCCACCGAATGTTGTTTCGGTTGATTTACCCTGTACCTGGTAAATGCCGCTGGTATGCAATGTGAGATTATCAGAAACAGGAAAATATCCTCCTGCACTTATTGTAGTACGGGCAGCAATATTCCAGTTGCCGCCTTTAAAACTTTCTTTCGGACGGTTGATATGATACATGGATGCGCCAAAGTAAAAATTATTTTTATCCGTCGTTGATACAGTATAAATCAGACCTGCATTCACATCAAAATAATTAATATTTAAGTCGTTGCTATTATATACTTCCTGGGTTACACCCGTAAATCCAAAGGGTGTTAACATATCTTCATAATAAAGTTTACTATTGTCCAGCCTTTTTTGACCGTACATGCCCTGAAACCCAAGCCCTATCTGGCTATACCCATCTTCATTTAAAGCTTTATGATATGCTGTTGAAATGCCGATGTAATTATTAGTTAACACCCCACCACCTGCCTTGTCAGTTAATGCAATAATCCCAACACCCCATGTATCATTTTCAGGAATTATTTTATTAAGTATTGAAAAATCCACACTTAAAGTAGAAGTAGTATACACATTATTAAAGGCAGGCCATTGATTGCGGTAATTTCCTGCTGCTCTAAGTGTGCCATCAAACTTACCTGTTAATGCAGGATTTAATGTTAGCGGTGATGCAAAGAATTGGGAGAAATGTGGATCCTGTGCATCGGCATTAAATATAAAACCTAAAACAACAATAATGACAGAGGCAATTTTTTTCATTCTAAAAAAATTTCAGAATCTTAAAGATAAGTTTTTTATTGTTTTATTTGGAGGGAATGAGCAGCTAAATAAATGACAATTTTTTTGAATGAAGGGCTGCTTTAGATAGGTCATTGATCATTAGTCAATAGTCAATGGTCAATAAGTCAATAATAAATTTACAATTATCCAATGCTTAATGACAAATGACCCAATGACTTAATGACTTAATGACTCATTGACTATTTAGAGGTTTCACATTTGAACTTTTACGCCATAAGCCAGATCGCCGGCATCGCCTAAGCCCGGTACAATATAACCTTTGGCGGTTAATTCATCATCAATATCTCCACACCAGATAGTTGCTTTAGGTTCTGCTCTTAAAACATATTCAATGCCAACCGTGCATGCAATTGCACAGACAAAATGTATTTCCGAAGGGCTGCCCTCTTCACGAATGAACTGAATTGTTTTTACCAATGATGCGCCTGTTGCCAGCATCGGATCTGAAATAATAACAACACGGTTTTCCATCTCCGGGCAACTGATATAATCCAAACTTATTTCAAAACTGCCATCGGGATTGTGTTTGCGGTAAGCGCTGATAAATGCATTATCGGCTTTATCAAAATAATTAAGTAAGCCCTGGTGCATAGGCAATCCTGCTCTTAATATAGTTGCCAATACAGGTTGTTTCTCTAAAACCTTACACGAAGAAGTACCTAATGGTGTTGTTATATCTTTCTCTACCCATAATAATTTTTTACTTATTTCATAAGCAGCAACTTCACCAATCCTTTCAAGATTGCAACGGAAGCGTAAGCGGTCATCCTGTACGTCAACATCTCTTAATTCACTTATCCAGTTACTTACCAAAGAATGTTCTTCGCTGAGATTGATAACCATTATAAATTATTAAAGTGATTTTTCCGCACAACCTGTGAAGATTTAAAGTTATAAATTTGAACCACCTAACATCTTCGCTTTACACAAAAATATATTTTTTATAAGTAAGGCAGATAAATCAGAATTATGGTATATAAAGTAATAGGATTAATGAGCGGAAGCTCGCTTGATGGACTGGATATTGCTTTTGTACATCTGCAGGAAAATGGCGGAAAGTGGGGCTACGAAATATTACATGCAGATTGTTATGAATACGACAGCACATGGATAGCAAGATTAAAAAATGCTATTGACCTGAATGCATTGGATTATCAATTGCTGCATACTGAATACGGGCATTATCTCGGCAAACAGGTAAATGTTTTTATAGAGAAAAATAATCTGCATCACCAGGTTAGTTTAATTTCTTCTCACGGACATACCACTTTTCATGTACCGGAAAAATTAATAACAGCACAGCTTGGCGATGGCGCTGCAATAGCTGCTGAAACACAGTTGCCTGTGGTTACTGACCTGAGAGCAATGGATGTGGCTTTTGGCGGACAGGGAGCGCCGATTGTTCCCATCGGCGAAAAATTATTGCTGGGTGATTATACTTATTTTTTAAACCTCGGTGGTATTGCAAACATATCAGCAAATATTAATGACAGGTTTCTCGCCTTTGACGTTTGTGCTGCCAATCGTGTATTAAATATGCTTGCAGAAGAAAAAGGGTTTGTATTTGATGATGATGGCAAAATTGCTGCTGCAGGAAATATTAATAATGAACTTTTGCAAAAATTAAATGAGTTGGAATATTATAAGCGTCCGCACCCTAAATCATTAGCAAACGATTTTGGTATTGAAACTGTATTTCCCATCATTAAGCAATCATCATTAAGCATTGAAGATGCAATGAGAACCTATGTTGAGCATATTGTTGTTCAAATAAAAAATTCAATACAAAGCATAACTAGAAACCACCAACTACCAACTACAAACTATAAACTCCTGGCTACCGGTGGCGGTGCATTTAATACTTTTTTAATAAACAGATTGAAAGAGGTTTTGCAAGAGATCAATATAAAAATATTTATTCCTGATGAAAACTTAATAAAATATAAAGAAGCGCTTATAATGGCGCTTATGGGCGCTTTGCGGTGGAGAGAGGAATATAATGTTCTTGCATCTGTTACCGGAGCAAAACGCAACAGCATAGGTGGCGCTTTGTGGTTAGGAGCAGAAGCATAAGTTGTCTGAACCATGACCTGCCTGCCGGCAGGAAGGTTTATGGCCTGCCCGACTATGTCATTCAGGCGGGGATTTAGAAGATTAATGAGATAATAGCTTTCTTTATTTTAACTTTCTTTATTAATATTAACAGCATGGGTTGTTTAATTTTAATTTGATTATTTTCTTTTTATAAA
>Ga0207932_1000714_pt1 | contig 11383 bp, 12 predicted proteins | sample NGESurdeep092012_FD_184480 | JGI IMG/M metagenome (GOLD analysis project Ga0207932, IMG submission 184480) | Arctic peat soil microbial communities from Barrow, Alaska - NGEE Surface sample 415-2 deep-092012 (SPAdes) | ecosystem: Environmental > Terrestrial > Soil > Wetlands > Peat ...
CAGCAGGCGCGGCATGGCATTTTGTACAGCATTGGAACTGATGAAAATCGCCCAGTCGTAGTGTTTTAGCTCTGCCAAAGCTTGCTCAAACGTGCTGTAGTCTGCCAGCGGAGCGATGGCAATCAACGGGAACAGGATAGGTTGGCCGCCTTCAGCCAGTATCAGCTCGCTCAGGTGGGTGGCCTGACCGGCAGGGCGGGTGATGGCAATGCCGCAACCCCTGAGCGGCTTTTCAGGCATGGTCAAGCGGGCTTTGATGGTCGGCAAGTGCCGCCAGGATACGGTCAGCGCCGCGATGGATAAGCTTTTGCGCCAATGCCTGCCCCAACGCTTCGGGATTGCTGACAGCACCATGCACCTCGTCGCGCAGGATATCGCGGCCGTCGATGCTGGCGACAAAGCCGGTCATGTGGATTTCGTCGCCGTGGCGTTCCGCATAAGCGCCCAGCGGTATCTGGCAACTGCCCGCCAGCGCCCGGCTCATGCCGCGTTCGGCCTCGACGCAGCAGGCACTGTCGGGGTGATTGAGGGGCGCCAAGACTACCAATAGATCCTGGCGTGCCGCGTTGATTTCAATACCCAGCGCACCCTGGCCTACAGCGGGGATGCTGTGCGCGGTAGGGATCAGCTGGCGGATACGTGCTTGCAGTCCCAGTCTTTTTAATCCGGCAGCGGCAAGGATGATGGCCGCATATTGGCCTTCATCCAGCTTGCGCAACCGCGTTTGCAGGTTGCCGCGCAGCGATTCGATTTTCAGATGCGGCAAACGTGACTGCATCTGGCTTTGGCGCCGCAGGCTGGAGGTGCCGACGATGCTGCCGTGCGGCAAATCTTCCAGGCTGGCGTAGTTGTTCGAGACAAAGGCATCGTGCGGGTCTTCGCGTTCGCCGATGGCGGCCAGTGCAAAGCCATCCGGCAAATGCATGGGCACATCCTTCATGGAGTGCACGGCAAGGTCGGCGCGGCCGTCAGCCAGCGCCTGTTCCAGCTCCTTGACGAACAGTCCCTTGCCGCCAATCAGCGCCAGCGGTGAATCCAGAATCTGGTCACCGCTGGTGGTCATGCCCAGGATTTCCACCACGGTGTCCGGGTAAAGTGCCTGCAAGCGGCTTTGGATATGGCGTGCCTGCCACAGGGCGAGGGCACTTTCGCGCGAGGCAATGACCAGTTTTTCGGGGTGGGGAATGTTCATGGGGTGAGTGAGTTGTCAGATGAAACCAGCGCTGATTTTAACACAAGCCGTCATCGGCCTCAGTCATGGGCCTCAGTTGCCCAGATCGCGCAGCACATGTTGCTGGCGGCGGCTGACGGCGATGGTTTCCGGTACTTCCTTGAGCAGAACCAACCAGTGGCATTCACCATCCGGCGCATAATGTTTTTCATAGCCGCGAATATACGCCTGTGCCACCAGGCAATTGCGGTGCAGGCGTAAAAAACGCTCGCCAAATTCCTGTTCTATGGCGATGAGCGAATCTTCAATCAGGTATTCACGCTCTTTGCTGCGCAGGGTGACGTATTTAAGCTCGGCGCGCAGATAAATGACGTCTGCCACCGGCACCAGAAACACCCGGCCGCGTTCGCTGACGCTGAAATGGCTGCGTTGCGGATGTAACGCCTTAAGCGCCTCCAGTTGTGCGGGTAGCAAGGCGCGTGCCTTGAGGATGGCGGTTTGCAAGCGTTCAAGCCGGACCGGTTTCAACAGATAATCCACCGCATTCATGTCGAATGCCTGCATGGCATAAGCGTCAAAAGCGGTGGCGAAGACGATGGCGGGCGACGGTTGCAGCTTCTGCGCGTGTTCGGCGGTTTCCAAGCCATCCATTTCCGGCATGCGGATGTCGAGCAGCAGCAGGTTGGGCGAGGTTTCTGCTGCAAGGACGAGGGCTTCCTTGCCGTTTTTGGCTTCAGCTACGACGACCACATCGGCAATCTCGGACAGCAGCTCGCGCAGCCGTTTGCGCGCGGGAGCCTCGTCATCGGCGATCAGGACTTTCAGTTGGTTGGCGCTCATGCTGTTTTGTTCCGGTGATAAGGGATGACGATGTGCACCTGGTAGCTGTCCTCCGAGACTTTGCTGCTGAGCTGCGCTTCGGCGTCGAAATGCAGCGCCAGCCGCTCGCGGATATTGGTCAGCGCCATTTTATTGCCATTGTGATGCCCGCTTTGTTTGTGATAAGGGTTGGTCAGCAGCAGGTGCACCTGGTCATGGCTGGCGTATATGTTGATGGTGATTTCACCGCCCTCGGGCATAGGTTCGATACCGTGATACACCGCGTTTTCCAGCAAAGGCTGCAGCACCAGTGGCGGAATCATTGCATCAGGCGGCATGTTGTCAATTTTCCAGAGGATAGCCAAACGTTCCTCCAGCCTTATTTTTTCCAGCGCCAGATATTGCCGGCACAGTGCCAGTTCCTGCGCCAGCGGCACCAGATCGCGATTATCCGCCATCAGCACACGAAACAGATCAGCCATATCCATCAGCGCGGTTTCGGCGCGCTTGGGATCGCTACGCAGCATGGAAATGACGGCATTGATGCAATTGAATAAAAAGTGTGGCCGGATACGCGCTTGCAGTGCCTGCAAGCGTGCCTCGGTGACGGCGGGCGATAGCGCACGCTGGCGCAGGTTGAAATAGCCGAGCAGGATGCCGGTGATGATCAGGGTCAGAATCAAGCCGTGAGGAAGCGGCGGCATGGAATCAGGCCCGAATATACTGATAGCAAAATAATAAGACAGGCTGGTGATGAATAGCTCCAGCGCCAGGATTACCAGTACGCTCCAGCGGTAGGGAAGTCTTTTCAGAACAGGCTGACAGGCGTAAAGCAGCAGCAAGCTCAGCAGCAGAATTGGCTGCAACGCTGCGGAAAGCTCAGCCAGCGCTGGCAGAATCTCGTTCAGATTGCCGGAACGCAGAATGGCTGCGATCAGCGCCATTAAATTGGTCAGCAGCAGTATGCGCAAACTCACCCCGAGATTGCGCAAATCCGGTAGACGTGCGGCTGGCTGCATCGTAAAGGTTGTGTTTTGCTTTATACTTGACATATAAGCATATTATTCTTAACCAAATTTTTGCATGCAAGATAAATTCAAAGAAAACGCCAAAATCGAAAATATCTCTAAAAATTGGTCGGGTCGTTTCAATGAGCCGGTCGCTGAATTGGTCAAGCACTATACCGCTTCGGTCGGGTTTGACCAGCGGCTGGCTGAGTTTGATATCCAGGGCTCGCTGGCACACGCCCGTATGCTTGGCGCGCAGGGCATTATCAGCGTGGCTGACGTGCAGGCTATAGAGCACGGCCTGGCTGAGATTCTGCAGGAAATTAAATCCGGCAGCTTTGCATGGCTGCTGGAACTGGAAGATGTGCATCTCAACATCGAAAAGCGCCTGACGGACAAGATCGGTGATGCCGGCAAGCGCCTGCATACCGGCCGTTCACGCAATGACCAGGTGGCCACCGATGTGCGCCTATGGTTGCGGGCTGTCACGGACGAGGTGATTACACACATTCGCAAGCTGCAACTGGCGATTGTCGATCTGGCCGAACAGCATGTTGATACCGTGATGCCCGGCTTTACCCACCTGCAAGTAGCGCAGCCGGTCACTTTTGGCCATCATTTGCTGGCCTATTTTGAGATGCTGCAACGCGACGCCGCGCGTTTTTCCGATGCGCGTAGGCGTATCAACCGCCTGCCGCTGGGCGCCGCGGCGCTGGCAGGCACCAGCTACCCGATCAACCGTGAAATGGTGGCGCATGAACTGGGCTTCGACGGCATTTGCGAAAATTCGCTGGATGCGGTGTCGGACCGCGACTTCGCCATCGAATTCACGGCCTGTGCCGCGCTGGTGATGACCCACCTGTCGCGCTTCTCCGAAGAGCTGATTCTGTGGTCCAGCCCGCGCTTTGGCTTTATTGATATTGCCGACCGCTTCTGCACCGGCTCCTCCATCATGCCGCAGAAAAAGAATCCGGACGTGCCGGAACTGGTGCGCGGCAAGACCGGCCGTGTCAACGGCCACCTGGTGGCTTTGCTGACGCTGATGAAAGCCCAGCCGCTGGCCTATAACAAGGACAATCAGGAAGACAAGGAGCCGCTGTTCGATAGCGCCGACACCTTGCTGATGAGCTTGCAAATCTATGCCGACATGCTAGGCGGCATCAAGGTGGACAAGGCTGCCATGCGCCTTGCCGCAGCTGAGGGCTATGCCACCGCCACCGATCTGGCGGATTATCTGGTGAAGAAAGGCACGCCGTTCCGCGATGCGCATGAAGCGGTGGCACTGGCAGTACGCCACGCCGTGGGCAAAGGTTGCGATTTAGCCGACCTGCCATTGCAGGAGCTGCAACAATTCAGCCAACTTATTGCAGACGATGTATACGCCGTACTGACGCTGGAAGGCTCGCTGGCCAGTCGCAACCACATCGGCGGCACGGCGCCGCAACAGGTAAAACAGGCGATTGCACGTGCAAGGGTGCGGCTGTCAGCTGGCTGAGATGACCATGTTATGGATACCTTGATGGCAATTGCTTTTGAAATAAGCGCTTACTAGAATTATCCCATGTTCAAATCACCGGCATTGCTTCCAATTCTCGCAGTTCTTTTATTGTGCAACCCGCTCCCTGCCAATATTCAGGTGCAGGGTGCGCAAGCAGCGGCTCGTGTCATTGCGTCAAGCGAAACTCCAGCAACAGCGGTCATTGCCGGATTTTTGCCTAACCTCATCGCGTCTGCCGCCGCCGCAGAAACGGAAACTTCGCAGCAACAGCCGCAGGATCAACCGCCCCAGAAAAGTGCTGGGCTGAGGTCTCTGGCATCGGCGGCAGCACTTGTCTTTATAGGGTTTATGCTGGGGTTGCTGGCATCTTACGCCTACCGCAAGTACCTCCTGTCGCGGGAACAAGAACAGATTTTCCTGGAAACTTTAAATTCTTTAAATCCTGAGCAAGCTGAACCGGCCAAGACCGTGCGGCTGGCATCCGTTCCTGCTCAAGCCAAGCCGGGGAATCCTCTAGCCGATGATACGGAAATGCTGTCGGGGCATGGGCAGCCAATCGCGGATATCCACGGAGGTTTTCTGGTGGATGAACTCGATTCGGTGGTCGAAGAAGCCAAGTTTTTCGTGGCGCTTGGGCATGCGCAACGGGCGATAGATTTGCTGGTGGATCATATCGATACAAATCGCGAAATTTCTACCGAGTCCTGGATTTACCTGATGGATTTGTATCGCAATCTGGATAACAAAGCGGAGTTCGACGCACTGGCCGTAAGGTTCAAGCATGGTTTCAACGTGGTGGAACCGCAGTGGGATAGCGAACTTGTCGACTTGACGGTACCCGTTAGCCTTGATGAATTCCCACATATTGAAAATAAGCTGGTTGCCCTGTGGGGAACCAGTAAGTGCGTCAATTTCCTGACCGAGCTTATCAGCGATAATCGTGAGGGAACGCGAGCCGGGTTCAGCATGGAAGTGTTCAGCGAAATACTGCTGCTAATCGCTATCGTCGAGATGCGCGACGACATGCCGGGCGTGAAGTCAGCGAAATCCAACTGAGCAAGCGCAAGCCAATGATGCTGCCGACCATTTGGCGCGGAACTAACAAGCCAGCAACGGTTTTGGACCGTTATTTTATAAAGGGCTTAAAAATGAATGGCTCAGGGCACGCTACATTACCAGCTTTTACGAGTCCACCACCCACTTCTGCTCAAAGTTTTCTGATTGCAGCTCAAGAGTTTTATTCGGCTGTCGAAGTGTTAGTGGCTGAAAATTCTGGCAAAACCGCAAGGGCGTGGGCACTTCTCTCAGCGCAGACACTTGAGGGCTTACTTAAGGCTTATTTGTCTTACACTGGTATGACAGAGAAACAACTCAGGGACAAGGAAAACTTTGGACATAACCTTGAAAAACTTTGGGACGAATCAGTAACTAAGGGACTGAATATTCCAGCGGCACCGCCTCAGTGGTGCAAGACACTTAATTCTGAATATCACAAGCCTTACTATCGTTACCCTATGGGACTCAATGGAATGAGTTTGCCTGCGCCGATACCCATGATGTTGGAGTTAAAAGAAATTTTAGACAAGGTTAAGGTAGCAATCAGACCTTAAGGCAAAAATATCTGCAATAAATCATTCAAAAAGCGTTGTCCTTGCAAAGTCGGTTTAATAATCTCAGTATTTCGTTCAATTAGGCCTAGTCCATAAGCCTTATCCAGAGCGGCTTCCAAGGCATCCATACTCAGCCCGGTACGCTGCTGGAATAACTCGATTTCAAAGCCTTCGGTCAGGCGCAGGGTGTTCATCATGAATTCAAAGCCGAGTTCATCTGCCGGAATTACCCATTCACGCTCAACGGCTTCGCCAGCCGGCGCTTTTCCCAGATAACGGTTGGGGTGTTTGTATCGGCTTTCGCGCGTGATACGGTCGTGATAGCTGAGTTTGCTGTGCGCACCGGCGCCTATGCCCAAGTAATCGCCAAACTGCCAGTAATTGAGGTTGTGGCGACAGCGCTGGCCTTGCTGTCCTATTTTTAAGGCAAAGGCCGAGGTCTCATAGTGTTCGTAGCCGTGTTTGCCGAGCAAATCTTCTATCGCTTCCTGCATCGTTGCGCTGGAGTCGTCGTCCGGCAAGCTCGGCGGGCTATGGTGAAATGGCGTGTTGGGTTCCAGCGTCAGATGGTAAAACGACAGGTGCACCGGGCCCAAATCGCAGGCGCGTTGGGCGTCGGCCAACGCATCTTCCAGACTTTGATTAGGCAAGGCATACATCACATCCAGATTGACGGTATCGAAAGTTTTCAGCGCCAGTTCTGCCGCGCTGATCGCCTGTTTATCGTCGTGGATGCGGCCAAGCGCGGCAAGATAGCGGCTATCAAAACTCTGGATGCCTAGCGATAAGCGATTGATGCCTGCTTCGCGATAGCCTTTGAAATGCGCTTCATCCACCGTGCCCGGATTGGCTTCCAGCGTGATTTCTGCGCCGTACTCGAGCGGTGTCAGCGCACGCACATTGCTCAGAATGGTATCGATGGATTCAGGCGAAAATAAACTGGGAGTACCGCCACCAAAGAAGATGCTGCGCACTTTTCTGCCCCAGATACGCGGTATGGATTGCTCCAGGTCGGCAATCAGGGCAGCGACGTATGCTTTTTCCGGTATTGGACTGCGCGATTCATGCGAATTGAAATCGCAATAAGGGCACTTCTTAACACACCAGGGGATGTGGATGTACAGGCTCAGTGGCGGCGAAACCTGCAAGCCTTGAGTAAGGGGCTGCGACGGCACATGACTTTGTTGCCAGCTGCTCGCTCCTTCGCCGTACTCATTGTACTGTCTCGGGCTCTGCGCAACGCTTTGATTAAATAAGCGCGCCTCGTCTTGCACTCGTCTCGACGCCTTACTCAAGGCTTGCTTGGGAGTGTTGTCAGTCGGCTTTATCGGAATTATTTTGCTGATAAGGGTTCACCAATTTGTCCACCAGGCGATGCAGAGCCTCGCGCATCTGCGCTTCGGAGACTTCCATCAACAGGCCATCTTCCAGCGCGTCCTGGGTGATCTGTTTGAGCTCGTCGAAGTTTTCGGTCATGACTTTGATCTTCTCGGTGCAAGACACCACACTTTTGTCGTCGCGCAGCCATTTCGGCCATGCGTTTTTCGGCGATTGGCTCATAGCGCCAGCCTTTCCAGCTTGTGCACCAGCTTGGCTAAAGCCTGGCCGCGATGGCTGATGCGATTCTTGATTTCCAGCGGTAATTCGGCGCCGGTTTTATCGGTTTTGGCATCGAGGAATAAAGGGTCATAACCAAAGCCGCCGTCGCCACGCGGCTGCTGAAGAATCTCGCCCTGCCAGATGCCTTCTGCAATCAACGGCTGCGGGTCGTCAGCATATCTGACCAGCACCATGACGCAGTAGTAGTGCGCGTAACGATTTTTCTCACCACTCAGGCTTTGCAGCAATTTGGCGTTATTTCGCTCATCTGATTTTGGTTCTGTTCCATCAAGGCAAGCATAGCGCGCAGAATGTACGCCCGGGGCGCCTTGCAGGGCATCGACACAGATGCCGGAATCATCCGCCAGCGCTGGCAGGCCGGTGTGCTGGCTGGCATGGCGCGCCTTGGCCAGTGCGTTTTCGATGAATGTGCAATGCGGTTCTTCAGCTTCGGGCACGGCAAAATCCGATTGCGGCAGCGCCTCGATGTTCAAGGCTTGCAGCAAATGCTGAATTTCGCGCAGTTTTCCGGCGTTGCCAGTGGCGATGACGAGCTTTTTCATACGCAGTTAGAGGCCCAGCGCAGTCTTTTGTTTCGCGATGAGTTCACATATGCCATTTTGCGCCAGATCCAGCATGGCATCCATGTCGGCGCGCTGGAACGGCTCACCTTCAGCGGTACCCTGGATTTCAACAAAACCGCCGCTGCCGGTCATTACGACATTCATATCGGTGTCGCAATCGGAGTCTTCGATATAGTCCAGATCGAGCACCGGAGCACCTTGATAGACGCCGACCGAAATGGCCGCAACCGCATCGCGCAAAGGCGATTCGGTGATGAGGCCTTTGGCCAGTAAATGGCTGATGGCGTCGTGCAGCGCGACATAAGCACCGGTGATGCTGGCGGTGCGCGTGCCGCCGTCGGCCTGGATCACGTCACAGTCAATCTGTATACTGCGTTCGCCGAGTTTCCCTAAATCAATAATGGCGCGCAGGCTGCGGCCGATCAGGCGCTGTATCTCCTGCGTACGGCCGGATTGTTTGCCCTGGGAAGCTTCGCGTGACATGCGGCTGCCGGTGGAGCGTGGTAGCATGCCATATTCCGCCGTGACCCAGCCCTGATTTTTACCGCGCAGGAACGGCGGCACTTTTTCATCGATGCTGGCAGTGCACAGCACATGCGTATCGCCAAACTTGACCAGGACTGAGCCTTCGGCGTGCTTGGTGTAGCGGCGGATGATTTCCACCGGACGCAATTGGCTGTTGGCGCGATTACTGGGTCGCATGGCGATTCCTGAATTCTCGAAACGGCTATTATAAGCCAAGCTGGGGGACTTAATCAGAGGTTCCTTAGCGCTGGGTTTTGCGGAGGGCCGCCTGAATATCGGCGATCGCGCGCTCTATATCTTCGTCGTTCAAATCAGGCGCCGTGCTGTTCTCGACCTCGGTCAGGGCGCGTAGCTGGCTGATCGGGTTGATGATGGTGGTAGTCGCGCCCAGCGGCATGGTGACGGTAGAAACCGTCAGTTGGTTATCCTGGCGTTCTCCCCAATGCATGGCAATCGCGCTCATGTTGTCACCGTGCTCACCGGCGCGCGATTCAGCGAGGTCGAGTAGCTCGGGCAGCGCCTCATTGACCGGCGAGGCATGTAGAATTATGCCTATCTCGGCATCCTCCACCAGCGTCCATAAGCCATCCGTACACAGCAACAGTGTATCGCCTTCCGTCAGCTCGCGTGGTTGCCCCAGATCAATCTGCGGCTCCACATCGCCGCCCAGGCAGTTGTAGATTTTGTGGCGCTCGGGATGCGTGGCCATATGCCTTTTTTGCAGCAGGCCCTTGCGATAAAGCCTCTGCACCAGCGAATGGTCTTCACTGCGGTAAACCAGTTGACCCTGGGAAAAGTGGTAGAGGCGCGAATCACCCATATGCGCGCTGTATAGCTGATTATCCTGAATGATCGCGACGACGATGGTGGTGCGTGGTGAATCAAACCAATCATGGGCCACGGTGTAGCTATCAATGGCAGCGTGTACCTGGCGGATATGCTCAGCGAGAAACCTGGCTGGATCATCCAAAGACGGTTGAGCCATACGTTCGAAAGCTACGGCGAGGGTCTTGACTGCCAGCTGTGCCGCTATTTCGCCATTGCGATGGCCGCCCATGCCATCCGCTACCACTATCATCAGTGCGTCTTTGCTGTAGGAGTAGGCCAAACGGTCCTGATTGTAAGGGCGTGGCCCTTGGCGGCTGGTTTGATGGATGGTGAATTTCATGACAAACCGTGCTTATTTCTTTAAATAATTTTTGAGCGAGGCCAGCAAAGAAGGATCTTTTTCCGCTTGAGGAATGTTTTCAATCAAACTTTTTTGCAGGGAAAACACGCTCTGTGGACGTTCCATGTGGTTGAGCGCCATGCAATTATCGATTATTTCCAGTAACGATTCAGAGTAGATACCCTTACCGATTTTTTTGGCCGGTAGCAGCCGGTCTTTTTTCACGCGATGCTCGGCGCTCATGGGCGCTGCACGCACCAGACAAGCATACATACTGGTACCCACGCTATAAACATCGCTCCAGGGCCCCAGCAGGGTGTGGTCGGTATGCTGCTCCGGCGCGGCGAATCCCGGTGTATAACATGGCGGAAGTTCAGGCTGCACCTTACTCAGTGTCTGCCGTGCCGAGCCGAAATCCAGCAATACCGGCGTGCGGTCTTGCCTTATGTAAATGTTGGCGGGTTTGATATCCAGATGTAATAGCTTTTGCGAGTGCACTTCACGCAGGCCGTTGAGCAATTCGCTGAACACAAGCCGCACGAAATGTTCGCTCAGTGGCTCGGCTCGCCCCAGGATCAAATCTTGCAGAGATTGGCCGCGCTCATACTGCATCACCATATACACCGTGTTATTGGCGCGGAAAAAGTTGAGCACGCGCACAATATTTTTGTGATCGATAGTCGCCAGCGCGCGGCCTTCCTCAAAAAAGCACTTCAAACCGTAGCGAAAGCTTCCCAAAGACTCGGTCGTGGCTTCTACGCGCTCACCCTCGGTACGCAGTGCCAGCGCAGTAGGCAGGTACTCCTTGACAGCGACGATTTCACCTTCTGCATCGCGCGCGAGATAGACGAAGCTGAAACCACCGGCGCTGAGGACTTTCTGGATAGTGTAGTCCTGAAGCTTGTAACCGACGGGCAGCGCCCGATTGGATGTAGCCTGCATACGTGATAATGGTCAATTGGCTGTGAATGGCGGACTTATTTTGTCATGAATCGCTACGAATTTGATACCATTAAATAAACAAGCCTGACAGGAACCCTGATGATTTATAGCATGACCGGCTTTGCCGCCCACGAACGCCAGCTTGCGACCGGTGTTCTGCTACTCGAATTGCGCTCGGTGAATCACCGTTATCTGGAATTACAGCTGCGGCTGGACGATAGCCTGCGCAGTTTTGAACCGCTGGTGCGGGAACTGGTTGCGGGCAAGCTGGGGCGCGGCAAGGTGGAATGCCGCTTGAGCCTGATGCCGCGTACGGATGTTGCCAATGAAGCGCAGATTGATCAAGCCGTGTTGCAACAATTGGCAAAAATGTCTGCGATGGTGCAACAGCATTTCCCGCAAAGCCGACCCCTTGGCGTGGCCGACGTTCTGCGCTGGCCGGGCGCTATCGCCAGTGATC
>Ga0207932_1000716_pt1 | contig 11379 bp, 9 predicted proteins | sample NGESurdeep092012_FD_184480 | JGI IMG/M metagenome (GOLD analysis project Ga0207932, IMG submission 184480) | Arctic peat soil microbial communities from Barrow, Alaska - NGEE Surface sample 415-2 deep-092012 (SPAdes) | ecosystem: Environmental > Terrestrial > Soil > Wetlands > Peat ...
CCCGCCGACTCTCGCCGTGGGCACCGACGTGACCTACAGCGCGATCACCAAGGTGTTCGGCGGCTGGCGCCACCTCAGCCGGCGCAACGTCGACCTCCGGGTCGTCATGTACCTAGCGATCGGCAGCGTGCCCAGCACGATCCTCGGCGTCGGCGTCATCAACTACATCAAGCACCACTACGGCGACATCGTGAACACGATCATGTACCGCTCCATCGGCGGGGCCCTCCTCGTGGCCAGCGTCGCGCTCGTGATCAAGGTCCTCGTCAAGATCGACCGGGAGCACAGCGCGGAGAACATCCCGCTGTCGCCGCTGCGCAAGGCGATGACGGTGCTGCTCGGCGCCAGCACCGGCTTCGTCGTCGGTCTCACCTCGGTGGGCAGCGGCACGTTCCTCGGGCTCTTCCTCATACTCTGCTACCCGATGCTCGCGCGGCGCATCGTCGGCACCGACGTGTTCCACGCCGCCATCCTGCTCGGCGCCACGAGCATCGCGCAGCTCAGCATCGGCAACGTCAAGGGCTGGGCGGTGGCGTCACTCCTGCTCGGCTCGATCCCCGGCGTCGTGATCGGCTCGCACACGACTGCGAGAACGCCCGATAGGCTGCTCAAGATCTGCCTCGCGACTGTGCTCTTCTTCAGCGGTCTGGCGCTGCTCAACAAGAGTGGCATCAACCTGCTGCACGTGCTGCATCTCTAGCCGTCTCGCCGGCTCGCGCCGCTCAACGGCCGCCGGTCTCCGGCTCGGCGAAGAGCACGGTAGAGAGGTAGCGTTCACCCGTGTCGCAGAGAACGGTGACGATCAGTTTGCCGCTGTTCTCGGGGCGCGCCGCGACCTGTGCCGCCGCCCACACGTTGGCGCCGGAAGATATGCCGACGAGGATGCCCTCGTCGGCAGCCGACCGGCGCGCTGCCTCGAGAGCGTCGTCGTTGCTCACCTTGATGATCTCGTCGTAGATCTTGGTGTTGAGCACTTTGGGCACGAAACCGGCGCCGATACCCTGGATCTTGTGCGGTCCCGGACTGCCGCCGGAGAGCACCGGCGAGTCGACCGGCTCGACGGTGACGACCTTCACGTCGGGCTTGCGCTCCTTCAGGAGCTCGCCGACCCCGGTGACCGTGCCGCCGGTGCCGACGGCGGCGACGAAGATGTCGACCGTGCCGTCGGTGTCGGCCCAGATCTCCTCAGCGGTGGTGGCGCGGTGCACGGCGGGGTTGGCCGGGTTCTCGAACTGCTGCGGCATGAACGCTCCCGGCGTGCTCGCGACAAGGTCGCCGGCCTTGAGGATCGCTCCCTTCATGCCGTCGGCGCCGGGGGTGAGCACGAGCTTGGCGCCGTACGCGCGGAGCAGATTACGGCGCTCGACGCTCATCGTCTCAGGCATCGTCAGGACGATGTCGTAGCCTCGCGCCGCCGCGACCATCGCGAGAGCGATGCCGGTGTTGCCGCTCGTCGGCTCGATGATCGTCGTCTTGCCGGGCGCGATGACGCCGGCCTTCTCGGCAGCATCGATCATCGACACTCCGATGCGGTCCTTGACGCTGCCTCCCGGATTGAACGATTCGAGCTTGCCGACGATCGTCGCGCCGGTCTCCTCCGACAGGTGGCGCAGCCGCACCAGCGGCGTGCCGCCGATCAACTCGGTGATGTTGTCTGCGATCTTCACTGGCGCTCCCCTTCACTATGGCTATTGTTGACTACAGATATCCATTTTGTCGGGAATGGAAACGGGACGCCAGCGCGGGCGAAGCCACTCGGCGGAGGGGTGACAATGCTAGCGGATGCCCGTGTCGTAGGCGATCGTCACGGCGGTGAAGCCGTGCGGCGCCACATGAACGTCGATCGGCGCCGCATACGGCCGCTCGTTGGGCGGCCCGCCGACACGCTGCACGGGCTGCAGCGGGCCGAGTGTGACCATGCCCCTGATGCCGCTATCCTGCGGCGGCCCGCTGCAAGCGACGGCCGCCGCGACCAGCGCGATCATGAGGCCGCCAAGCACGATCCGACTGCGCATGTCCACACCCTCTCTTTGCCACACGGGGAGACGCGCGAGCCCCCCCGGGGGTTCGCGCCCGTTCTGGTAGGATATGGCCTTGACGACCGAGGCCGTTCGACTCGCCGTTAGGAGGCGCGACTGATGGACTTCCTCACACTCCCCGAGCGGAGCAGCAAACCGCGCGAGAGCGGCATCACGCACGTGCTCGACAAGGGCATGGGCCTCTCCCAGATCCGCGACCTCTTCGCGATCTGCGGCGGCTACGTCGACATCGTCAAGCTCGGCTGGGGAACGGCGTACGTCACGCCGAACCTCAAGCAGAAAGTCGCGCTCTACCAGGAGCTCGGCATCCCGGTGTGCTTCGGCGGCACGCTGCTCGAGGCGGCTGTGCTGCAGAACAAGCTCGATGAGTACGTCGGCGTCGTCAGAGAGTTCGGTATGGAGTGCATCGAGATCTCCGACGGCACGATCAAGATGGAGGAGGCCGACAAGCTCGCTCTCATCCGCCGCCTGGCCAAGGAGTTCCGTGTGCTCAGCGAGGTCGGCAGCAAGGACGAGACGGTCGTCATCGCCCCCTTCAAATGGGTCGACTCGATCAAACGCGAGCTCGACGCCGGCGCCTGGAAGGTGATCACCGAGGGGCGCGAGTCGGGCACTGTGGGCGTGTACCAACCCGGCGGCGAGGTCAAGGAGGGCCTGATCGATGAGATCAAGTCGGCCGTCGACACCGACCGACTGCTGTTCGAGGCGCCGATCAAGGAGCAGCAGGCGTGGTTCATCAAGCAGTTCGGCGCCAACGTGAACCTCGGCAACATCCCGCCGGAGGAAGTCATCTCGGTGGAGACACTGCGCGTCGGCGTGCGCGGCGACACGCTGTTGCACTTCCATTGACGGTCGCCGCGCAGCCCGCATGACCCTCCTGCTCATCCGTCACGGCGAGACCGACTGGAACCGCGAGCCGGCGCGCTGTCAGGGCTGGGCGGACGTGCCGCTCAACGACACCGGCCGACGGCAAGCGCGTGAGCAGGGCGCAGCGCTGCGCGAGCGCGCGCTCCTGGGCGGGACCGCGAACTCCGGCCAAGATCCAGACCGCGGTAGCGGTGCGGGCTGTGGTCACGGCGCCATCGATCTGATCGTCTCGAGTCACCTGTTGCGCGCCCGCGAGACCGCCGAGATTATCCGCCAGGAGCTCGGCGGGGGCGTGCCGCTGACGTTCGACCCCCGCCTCGCCGAGACGAACCGCGGCCGCTGGGAGACGCGCGCCTTCGCCGAGATCACGGCGAGCGAGCCGCAGGTGTGGCGCGCCTACCGCGAGCATCCGGAGAGCTTCCGGTTCCCGGGCGGCGAGAGCCTCGCCGAGCAGCAGCTGCGCGTGCTCGCGGCGTTGCGCGACGCCGCCCGCCGCGCCGCGACCGCGCTGCTCGTCACGCACGGCGGCAGCATCCGGCTCGCGCGCTGCTTTCTCGAGGGCACCGGCATCGAGGCCTTCCACGAAGTGGCGACGACGAACGGCAGTGTGTTCTCGATCACGGACGTTGAGGTGGGCCGGATCGCAGCCTATCTGCACGGGCGGGAGAGCGTTTGAACGCGGGGCGCGGCGGTCCTGCGGACCGCCGCGCGAACAGCGGTGCTACGTGCGACCGCTGTGCATGCGCTGCGGCCGCAGCCACGGGGCGGCATGCCGGCCCGCCGCGCGCACGATGAACGTGAAGGTCGGCGTGTCGCCGATCATCTGCGGCCCGCCCGGGCTGAGAGCTTCGACGAAGCCGTACCAGCGACCGGGCGCCGGCAGGCGCACGGTCGCCGAGAAGCTCTTCGTCGCACCGGGCGCCAGCTCAAACGACTCGTTGGCGGCGAGGTTCACGGGGTCGCAGCCCAGGCTATAGAGCTGCAGCATGACTCCGCTCCAGCTGCCCGTCTGTTCGCCGCTGTTGGTAACGGCGAACGTGATCGAGATCGGCCGGCCGGGGCGCCGGGCGGCCGGGGCGATCGAGACCGGGAGGACCGGGTCGAGCTGGGCCGGCGCCACGTACGTGACCCTGTTAAGACGCGTGTCGTTGGGATCGGCGCCGAGCGCCAGCATGAAAGTGGTCACGTTGTCGATCCAATCCTGCGTGCCGTCCGGGCAGTAGACAGGCGCGATCATCGCCACGGAATAGAGGCCGGCCCCGTAGTAGAGAGGGCCGGCGATGCCCGCGGCGACCTGGTTGAGCCCATCCTCCCAGGAGGAGAAGTCGCTTGCCGGCCAAGGGTCGGCGTAGAACCAGTTCCACGCGTTGTCGACGGCGAAGTCGCCGGCGACCGAGTAGATGTTCTCGCCGAAGGTCGACTCGGCGCCGGCGATCGCGACGAGGAAGGCCGGATCGACGCCGTTGGCGACGCCGACGTCGACGAACGTCTGGCCCATGCCCGCCAGCGGTGAGCCGTACTGCTGGAGCAGGGTGTCGATCTGGGCGGCGCTTGTCTGCGCGCCTGCCGGCGCGCACAGCGCCGCGCCGCCCACCACGAGCACCGCCAGCGCCATCGCGAGCACGCCGAATCGACGCCTGCGCGCTGTCGCCTCACTATGATCCTGTCGTCCCCTGCGCTCCATCAGCCAGAGTAGAGTATCGGCTTCTGCGCGTCGTAACACAACCGGCGCGCCACGCGCCAGGTGCTAGAATACTCTGCCGACGAGCGGCCGGGCGCGCTCCCGGCACCGCGGCGGGCGCCACACGACCGCGGCGGCACGGACGACGATCGGAGGCGACGACATCCCCGAGAAGCACGGCTATTCCCTGCTCCTGAAAGACTCGGTCATCTACGGCGCCGGGTCGACGGTGCAGAAGTTCCTCATGGTCTTCCTGATGCCACTGTACACGGCGTACCTGGCGCCGGCCCAGTACGGCATCGTCGGCATGGTCACCGTCTTCTCGGCGTTCATCTACGTGTTCATCAACTTCGGTTTCGACCTGGCGATGTCACGGTTTTACTTCGACAACCCGTCGGAGGAGCGGCGGCGCCAGGTGATCAGCAACACGTTCCTCGCCTGGACGATCTACCCGCCGATCCTCCTCGTGCCGCTCGCCGCCTTCATGCCGCACATCACGCCGCTGCTCATGGGCGCCGGCGACTACTGGCGGTACTTCGATATCGGCCTGCTCAACATCTTCTTCACCAACTGGATCGCCGTGCCGTTCATGATCATGCGGCTCGACCACAAGCCGTGGCTCTTCAGCTGGTTCATGCTCGCCCGCGTCTTCGTGCAGGTCGCCCTGACCGTGCTGATGGTCGTCGTCTTCCGGTGGGGGGTGTACGGCGTGCTGATCGGCACGCTCGGCGCGTCGTTCGTGATGAACACGGCGTCGCTGCCGACCTACTGGCGACGCCTCACCGTGCATCTCGATCGCGACCTCATGCGCCAGATGAGCGTCTTCGCCCTGCCGGCGCTGCTCAACGGCGCGATCTTCTTCGTGCTCAAGCTCTCCGACCGCTGGTTCCTGATGCGCTACCAGGGTCAGACCGAGGTCGGCCTCTACACGACGGCGTTCATGCTCTCGCAGCCGGTCTACGTGGCGATGTCGGCCTTCCGCATGGCGTGGCCGCAGTGGCACTATGCGCGCCTGAACGACCCGGCGGAGCACAAGAAAATGGTGGCGCGCAGCTCCACGTACTTCCTCACGGTGTGCGTGTTCATGATGGCGGTCATGGGCGTGATCATGCCGATCCTCGTGCGCGTTCTGGCGCGGCGGTCGGCATACTGGTCGATCGGGCCGACCGCCCTCGTGCTCACGCTGGGAACGGTGCTCTACAGCATGTACTTCGTGCTTTGGGTCGGCTGCAACGTCGCCAAGAAGAACCGCATGATACCGCTGATCACGATCGTCGCCTCGGCCGCCAACCTCGGTCTCAACTTCCTGCTGATCCCCAAATACGGCATGATCGCCGCCGCGTGGACCACCGTGCTCGGCTTTGCGATTCTCTGCGTGCTCGTGTTCTTCATCTCGCAGCACCACTACCCGATCCGCTACGAGTGGGGTCGGTTCGTCAAGCTCTCGCTGGCGACTACGGCCACACTCGGCGCCGCGTGGGGGCTCGCGCACGTGCTCGGCGAACGCACATCGATGCCGTTCGCCGCGCTCGTCGTGCGCGAGCTCGTCAAGACGCCGACGATCGCGCTCTTCCCGCTCGTGCTCTGGATGACCGGTTTCTTCACGCCCGGCGAACGGCAGAGCCTGCGCGCTTTCGCCAGCCGCCTGACGAAACCCGGCGGACCCGCGGCCGGCGTCGGCAGAGCATCGGCGATCCACCCGGCCGACGTGCTCAGCGACGATGACATCGCCGCCGAGCACGAGGCGACCGAGCTCGAGGCGGCGGCGATCCTACCGCTGGCCGAAGGCGACCAGACGAGCATCTGATGAAACGCCTGCTCATGGTCGCCAACCCGTTCCCGCCAATGGTCAGTGCCGGCAACGCCCGCCTGCTTCGCTTCCTGCGGCATCTTCCCGAGAACGGCTGGGAGACGACGGTGCTCACGGCGCGCGCCACGGGGCCGGTACCGGTGCCCGACGGCGTACGCATCGAACGCACCGTCGCGCCCGGCCCCGAGAGTCTCTACGCCCTCGCGCGCCGCATCAGGCCGAGCAGCGGGGCAAGTGGCAGAGCACAGGCCACGGCGACGGGCGGTGGCGTGCACGTCACCGGCGGGTGGGCGCGAGCGGGCGGCGGGGCGCACGCAGCGGCCGCCCGCTCGAGCCGCAGCGGGCCCATCAACGACTGGTTGATGATCCCCGACCCGTATGCCGGCTGGATCGCCCCGGCGGTTCGGCGCGGCCGCTCTCTGCTCGCCGCTGAGAAGTTCGACGCGATCTTCTCGAGCTCGCCCCGGCCGAGCGTGCACGTCATCGCCGCCTCGCTCGCCCACCAGAGCGGCCTGCCCTGGGTCGCCGACTACCGCGACCCGTGGACGACCAACCAGTTCCGGCGCTACCCGACCGCCTGTCACCGGCGCGCGCACGAGTCGCTGGAGACGTGGGCGCTGCGTCGCGCGCGCTTCGTGACGGCGGTCAACGCTCCGATCGTCGACGAGCTCGTCGCGCGCCATCCGCACCTCGCCGGGCGCACCGCCGTGCTGCCCAACGGGTTCGACCCGGGCGAGCCGGCCGACGACGTCGCGCTCGGCGAGGGATTCTGGTTCGTGCACACCGGCCGGCTCTACGGACGCGAGCCGCAGACCCTCGCGTTCCTCTCGGCGCTCGCCGGATCGCCCGACAACGTCAACGTGCTCTTCCTCGGCCTGGAGAGCCCGTTCGTCTCCGAGATCGCCGCGGCGTTGGGCATCGGTCACCGCGTGCGCGTCGAGCCCTACGTGCCCCACGCCCGCGCACTCGGCGCCCAGCGCGCCGCGGACGCCCTGCTCCTCGTCAACGGGCGGCGGCCGGAGTCGATGTCGAGCAAGGTGTTCGAGTACCTTGCCAGCGGGCGGCCGATTTTCGCCATCTCACCGCAGGGGTCGGCCGCCCGCGAGCTCTTCGCCGCCGTCGGCGGCGCGCGCTGCGTGCTGCCTGACGACGCCATGGCGACGCCGCTCGCCGACTTTGTCGATGCCGTTCGCTCCGGTACACTGCAGGCGGCCGACCAGAGCCTCGTGAGTCGATACGACGCGGGCGCCCTCACGGCCCAACTCGCCGGCCTGCTCGAGGAGATCACATCGTGAGCGACGAGCGCGCGACCGCCGCCGACCGGCTCACACGCCGGTGGTTGTTGGACGCCACTCTCGTCCTCGGCGGCGCCGCGATCACCGTGCTCTTCGCCCGCGGTTTCGTCCACCGGCCCAAGCTGGCGCTCATCGCTCTCGCGGCGCTTCTCGTCGTCGCCGTCGTCACGCTCAACCTGCGTCACCTGCGCCGAGTCCGCCTCGGCCACGTCGTCGTCGCGTTCCTGCTCCTTCTGCCGCTGATGGCGTTGCTCGGCCCGTCGGTGGCGCTGCCGGCCCTGCCGCAGCTCTTCGCCTTCCGCGTGATCGGTATCGTGGCGCTGTACCTCGGTCTCACGTGGCTGGTCGTCGCCCGCGTGCGCTTCGATTCAGCGGCGGCGCGCCCGGCGTTGCTGGTGCTGCTCTGGGTCGGCTGGCTCACCGTGGCCCTGCTCTGGGCGCCCGACAAGGCGACGGGTTTGCGCTACCTCGGCGTGATGTTTACGATGGTCACGCTGATGGCGGCGACGGCGCTCGGCGGCACCTCCCGGCAACGCATGAAGTGGCTGCTCGCCCTGCTCGCCGTCGCCTACCTGCTGATCGTCGTGATGTCGATGGTCGAGTCGTTCACCGGCTACCGGCTGCCGACCTCGCGCCTGCTCACGACCACCTCGTCCGCCACCAACTACGCGGTCACGAGCGTCTTCCACAACCAGAACGACCTTGGCACCTACCTCTCGCTGTGCTGGCCGTTCTTCATCTGCGTCTTCTTCTTCACGCGGCGTTTCATCTTGCGGGCGCTGGCGCTCGTCGCAATCGCTGTCGGTGTCGCCGCGTTCGTGCACACCGGCTCGCGCAGCAGCCTCGTCGCCGTGGGCATCGAGTCGCTCGCCTGCCTCGCGTTCTTCCGCCGCGGGTTCTCGCGCCGCACGCGGGCGATCGGCGCGATCGTCGCCGTCGCGCTGATCCTCGGCGCCGCCTGGCTGGCGTTCAACAACTCGTCCTCCGACATGCTCAGCCAGTTCCGCCTGCAGGGGCTCGTGAACAACGTGCAGGCCAACACGGGGTCGGGAGAGATCCGCGTCAAGCTGACGCAGACGGGGCTCGACTCGCTGGGTCGCTTCTATCTGCTGGGCGCCGGGCCGGGGCAGGCCGAAGTGCTCGTCGCCGAGAGTGTCGCGCAGGCGAGCATCGTGAACCTTCACGACTGGTGGCTCGAGGTGATCGTCGACGGTGGTCTGCCGGCCTTCGTGCTGCACGCACTGCTCTACTTTGGGCTGCTCGCATCGATGTGGCGCATCGCCCGCCGAGGCGCCGATCCCCTGCTGCGCTACCTCGCCGCGGCGATCATGCTCGCACTCACCGGCTACGTGATTGGCGCGCTCGGCCCGAGCACCGCGCTCAGCTTCGCCCCGATGTGGATCCTCTGGGGGCTCGCGATCGCCGTGATGATCCGGCAGCGCGCCGTTGCTCGCGTGACGGCGAAAGGCGAGGTGGAGGGCGGCGATGAGGTGACGGGCCTCAGGGGGGCAGCGAGACCCCTTCGACCCATCACCTCATCGCCGCCCGATCCAGCGGACGACACGGGATGAACGTTCTCTTCGTCTCTCATCTCTACCCCGCGCCGCACAACGAACGCAATCTGTTCGTCCACGACCAGGCGCGCGCGTTGGTCGATCTCGGCATCGACGTGCGCGTGATCTCACCGACACCGTTCGCGCCGCGCATTCTCTGGTCGAGCCCGCGGCAGCGGCGCCGCGGCCAGACGCCGCGGCGCGCGGTTCGCGACGGCATCGCTGCCGAATACCCGCGCGTGCTGCAACTGCCGCGGCGCATCCTCTTCGACCGTTCCGGCGACTTCGTCTACGCCGGCCTGCGTCACGCCGCTACGCTGCGCGAGGCCGGCACCGATCTCATCCACGCCCATCAGGCGCTGCCCGACGGCGCCGCCGCGCAACGCCTCGCCGCCGAACTCACCGTGCCGTACCTCGTCACCGTCCACGGCGCCGACGCTTATCGCACGCTTCGGGAGGGCGGCCGCACCGCCGCCCGCGTGCGCAGCGTGCTCGGCGGCGCGGCCGCCGTGATGACCGTCAGCTCGAGCGTCGCGCGTCTGCTGGACGGCGTCGTCGCACCGGAGCGCCTGCATGTCGTGCTCAACGGCACATCGGGCAGCGAAGCCGTCGTCGAACCGGCCGATTTTCTCCCCGGCGTGCCGCTCGTGCTCACCGTCGGCCACCTCATCGAAACCAAGGGGCACGCCTATCTGCTTGACGCGCTCGCCCAGCTGCGCGCGGCGGGTACCGATGTCGCGCTGGCGATCGCCGGCGAGGGGGTTCTGCGCGGCCAGCTGGAACAGCAGGCCGCGCACCTCGGTCTCGCCGATCGCGTGCACTTTCTGAACCATCTCGCGCACATCGAGGTGCTGCGCCTGATGGCGCGCGCCGACTTATTCGCGCTGCCGAGCTGTCCTGAGGCGTTCGGCCTCGTCTACACCGAGGCGATGGCGCAAGGCACGCCGGTCCTCGCCTGCCGCGGCCAGGGCTCGGAGGACTTCATCCGCGATGGCGAGAACGGCTATTTCGTGCCGCCGCGCGACGCCGGCGCCATCGCCAAAGCGATAGCCGGCGTGCTCGCCGATCCGCAGGGCGCCCGTGCCGTCGGCGAAGCCGGGCGCCGCACCGCCGGCGGGCTCACCTGGCAGCGCAACGCCGAGCGTCAGCTCGCAATCTACGAGCAGGTGCTGGCGGCGGCCGGCCGAAAGGATGGCCGATGAAGTTCGACGACTTTCTCAAGGCCGCCGCCAAGACTCCGCCGGTGATCGTGCTCCACGTCGCCTACGCCTGCGGCCTCGGCATCATCCGCGATCTCGGCCGCCACGGCGTGCCCATGTTCGGACTGGACGTGGACCCGCGCGCCATCGGTTTCTGCTCGCGGTACGCCGCTGGCACGGTCTGTCCCGATCCGCTGCAGGACGAAGCCGGCTTTCTCGCGTTCCTCGAGGAGCTAGGGCAGCAGCTACCGCGCAAAGCTGTCCTCTTCCCCACGCACGACGAGTTCATCTGGCCGATCTCGCGTCATGCCGAGCGTCTCGAGCAATGGTTCATCATCCCGTTCTCGCGCTGGGAGACGATGCAGCGCCTGCACGACAAGAAGGCGCAACTCGAGACCGCCCAGCGCGTCGGCGTCGGCATCCCGAAGACGGTGTTCATCGACGCGCCCGCCGACCTCGAGCGCGGCATCGCCGAGATCGCCTTCCCGGCGATCTTCAAGCCGGTGGAATCGCTCGCGTTCAAGGTCCGCTTTCACAAACACGTGCTCGAGATCCAGTCGGCGGAGGGGCTCACCGACGCCTATGCGAAGGTCGATGACTGCGGCACGCTGATGCTGCAGGAGATCGTCCCCGGCGGCGACGAGGAGCTCTGGACTCTCGGGTCCTACCTCGACGCCGCCTCGCGGCCGCTGGCCATGTTCACCGGACACAAGCTGCGCCAGCACCCGCGCCGGTTCGGCTACTGCCGGCTCGCCGTGAGCAGCTGGGACGCCGACCTCGCCGACGCCGGGCTGCGCCTGCTGCAGGAGTTGCGCTACCACGGCGTCAGCCAGGTCGAGTTCAAGCGCGACCCGCGCGACGGCCGCTATCGCCTGATGGAGATCAACGCCCGCCACTGGATGTGGCACTCGCTGGCCGCCGCCTGCGGGGTCAAC
>Ga0207932_1000717_pt1 | contig 11378 bp, 10 predicted proteins | sample NGESurdeep092012_FD_184480 | JGI IMG/M metagenome (GOLD analysis project Ga0207932, IMG submission 184480) | Arctic peat soil microbial communities from Barrow, Alaska - NGEE Surface sample 415-2 deep-092012 (SPAdes) | ecosystem: Environmental > Terrestrial > Soil > Wetlands > Peat ...
CCGCCGGCAAATCCGACTTCACCGTCGCCCAGCGCTCGGTGTCCGACGTCATCAACAGCGTGGTCACCGACACCCAGGTGCGGGCGATCGCCGGCACGCCCGGCGTGAAGAGCGCAGTCGGGGTGCTCATCGCCACGATCCGGATCGACGCCGACCACCCGCTCTTCCTCCAGATCGGCGCCACGCCCGAGACCCTGACCCCGTTCGGGGTGACGATCCTCACCGGGCGTGCCTTCACGGCGAGCGCCCCCCAGGAGGTCATCCTCGGATGGCAGGCCGCCCAGGATCTCCACAAGCGGGTCGGCGACGAGCTCGTCCTCGACGGGACGCCGTTCACCATCGTCGGCACCTACTCGACCAACCAGGTCTTCGCCGACACGGGCCTCATGATGCCCCTGGTCACGCTCCAGGCACGGGAACGGAAGCCCGGGACCGTGACCCTGGCCGTCGTCCAGGTGTCGCACGGGAGCAACATCGAGGGCGTCCGTCGGACGATCGAGCGGGCCAGTCCCAACCTCGCCACCGTGCGCCAGGCCAACGAGTTCGGCCGCGTCGACCGGAACCTCCAGTTCCTCGAAGCGGCCCGCACCGGAGCACTGATCATCGCGCTGGTGATCGGCGTGATCATCGTGATGAACACGATGCTGCTCTCCTTCGTCGAGCGCATCCGTGAGTTCGGGCTCCTGCGGGCGGTGGGGTGGTCGCGCGCCCGCCTGCTCGGACTGGTCTTCGGCGAGGCGATCGGGATCAGCTTCCTCGGCGCCGGTGTCGGGGTCGGGCTCTCGTTCGTCGTCATGATCGGACTCGAGCGCTTTTCGCCGCTGCGGGGCATCTTCCACGCTCAGCTCAGCGCGTCACTCTTCTGGACCGCGCTCTACTCGGCGATCACCATCGGCGTCCTCGCCGCCCTCTATCCGTCGGCCCGGGCCGCCCTGCTGCGGCCCGGCGTCGCTCTCCGGAGGGAGTAGGACATGGACACCGACACGCCGTCACGCCGGCCGGACCCGACGCCAGCAGCCGGCACGTTGCCTTCCGACCGGTCCGTCCCGGTGCTCGAGGCCTGCGCCGTCGACGTCGACTTCGGGTCGGTGCGGGCGCTGTCCGGGGCATCGATCAGCATCGCCGAGGGCGAATGGGTGGCGATCACCGGTCCTTCCGGCTCCGGGAAGTCGACCCTGCTCCAACTCTTCGCCGCGCTCGACCGGCCGACCCGGGGGACGGTCCGGTTCCGAGGTGCCGACCTGGCCGGTCACGTAAGGCTCGACCGCTACCGGCGCACCCAGATCGGCCTGGTCTTCCAGCTGCACAACCTCCTCCCCCACCTCGACGCCGTCCGCAATGTCGAGGTCGCGATGTTCGGGACCCGGGTCGGGGCCCGGGAGCGCCGACTCCGGGCGCTGGAGCTCCTCGACCTGGTGGAACTGGCGGACCAGGCGGGGCGTCGGCCGCCCGAACTCTCGGGAGGCGAGCGCCAACGGGTGGCCATCGCCCGGGCCCTGGCCAACGATCCCGGTGTGGTCCTGGCCGACGAACCGACCGGTAGCCTGGACCCGGCGAGCGTGGACAATGTCATGGACGTGCTGGCCCGGTTGCACCGGGACGAGGCGACGACCATCGTCATGGTGACCCACGACCTCGAGGTGGCCGGTGCGGCGGACCGGGTGGTCCACTGCGAGTCGGGTCGTCTCATCGAGAACGAGCGGCAAGGAGCGCCATGACCACCGCACCCCAGTCGGGGGGCCTCGCCACCATCGCCGTCGAAGGACTAACCAAGCGCTACCGGGGCGGTGGCGGGGTCACCGACGTCTCCCTCGAGGTCCGGCCCGGTGAGGTCTTCGGCTTCCTCGGACCGAACGGCGCCGGCAAGTCGACCACCATCCGGCTCCTCCTCGACCTGATCCGACCCGACGCCGGCACCATCCGGGTGTTCGGGCTGGACATCCGGACCCAGGGGGTGGCGGCCCGGCGCCGCATCGGCTACTTACCCGGCGACCTGTCCCTCTATCCCCGCCTGACGCCGCGCGAGCTGCTCACCCACTTCTCCCACCTGCGCGGCGGCCTCGCCTGGAACGGGATCGCCGCGCTGGCCGACCGCTTCGACCTCGAGCTCGACCGACCCATCCGGGCGCTGTCCAAGGGCAACCGACAGAAGGTCGGTCTCGTCCAGGCCCTGATGGGCGATCCCGACCTGCTCCTCCTCGACGAGCCGACCTCGGGGCTGGACCCCATCGTCCAGCACCAGGTCCACGACGTCATCCGCGAGGCGGCAACCGAGGGTCGGACGGTGTTCCTGTCGTCCCACGTGCTGTCCGAGGTCGCGCAGGTGGCCACCCGGGTCGGCCTCATCCGCGACGGCCGGGTCGTCTCCATCGAGCAGGTCGAGCACCTCCGCGGGCGCTCGGTCCACCTGGTCGAGGTGATACTCGCCGGAGGCTCCGAACGCCCCCCGTGGTCGAACATCGAGGGCGTCACCGTGGTGGATGAACAGGGAGCCACCGTCCACCTCGAGGTGAGCGGCTCGATCGACCCCCTGGTCGCCGCCCTGGCCCGATGTCGTCTCGCCGACCTGACGGTGCGGGAGCCCGACCTCGAAGAGCTGTTCCTCTCGTTCTACGAGCAGCGCACGTGACCGGGCGCGGGAGCCGGTCGGTATCGCTGCGCTCGGTCTTCGGGCGTACGTTCCGCGAGGAGGGGCACGCCCTCGTGGGGTGGGTCGTCGGCCTCGTGCTGTACGGCGCCACCATGCTGGCCATGTACCCGACGGTGCGGGGCAACAAGGACTTCGCCAAACTGCTCGACTCCTATCCGAAGGCCCTGAAGACGCTGTTCGCCATCACCGACTACACGTCGGGCCCCGGCTACCTGCGGGCGGAGGTCTTCTCGCTCCTCGGGCCCCTGCTCCTGATCATCTTCGCCGTGCTGTGGGGCGGAGATCTGACGGCGGGCGAAGAGGAGCGCGGCACCATCGACCTCCTGCTGGCCAACCCGATCTCACGGCGGCGGGTGGTGATCGAGAAGTGGCTGGCCATGGTGGCCGGCGTGGCCGTGGCCACCACCAGCCTCGGTCTCACGCTCGGCCTCGGAGCTCCGCTCGTCCACCTGTCGGTAACCTGGGCCGAACTGGGCGCTGCGGTGGTGGCCACGGTCCTCCTGGCCATCCTGTTCGGCACGGTGGCCCTGGCGGTCGGTGCCGGTACCGGTCGGCGGGGCGTGGCCCGCGGCAGTGCCGCCGCCCTGGCGGTGACCGCCTATCTGCTGAGCTCGCTGTCGGAGCTCGTCACGTGGTTGCGCCATGCCCGGCCGGCATCACCGTGGTACCACGCCATCGGGGTCGATCCGCTGCGCAACGGGTTCCTCGTCGCGCACCTGGCGGTGTTGGTGGCCGTCGCCCTCGTGTTCCTCGTGGCCGCCGTCGTCCTCTTCGAGCGGCGCGACCTGGCGACCTGACCGGGCGGGGACGATCGGGCGCTGGCGATCAGGAGCCCGTCCCGGATGACGCCGCCAACCGGAGAGGCACAGACGGCACGCTCCGTCGTCGTCCTCCCCGGCCCCTCGGGCCGATGCCGGGTATCATCGGATCCCTGCAGACATCGGGGGGAACCACCATGCGTCGAGGCATCTCCATCGTGGCGTCGATCGTGTTCGTCGCCGGGACGGCCATGGCAGTCGCCGTGCCGTCGGGCGTGGCGTCGGCCGCGGCACCATCACTCAACGGCGAGGTGCTCACCGGTACGGACATCGCCGGCACGTGCCCGCCGCCAGGAGACGCCGGCAGCATCCCGTACACGGCGAGCGGCACCGCCACCGGCCCGTATCCCGGCACCTTCACCGAGACCGGCTACTGGGAACTCGACCTCGAGGTGCTCTCGGCCTTCCACGCCAGCTACACCATCACCTCGGGGTCGACCACGATCTCCGGGACGGCCGACTATGCGACGACCACGTTCGCCGCCTGCGACGGTCGGATGTACAACGAGCCCGCCACCTACGCCGCTTCCGTCACCTCGCCAGGGGGCACGACCACCGACCACGGGACCACATCGGTCAACATCGTCTACGGCTCGTTCGACCAGTCCTTCACCTCGACGGGAGGCGGCGGAGGCGGAAGCACCACCTGCACCGCCGGAACGGGGACCGCCAAGTTCGCACCAGGACTGACCACGACCGCCCAGACCCAGAACGTCACCGTGGCCGGATCGGTCATCGGGTGCACCGGATCGGTCACCTCGGCCGCCGTCGTGCTCCATGTCCCGGCTGCCGCCGCCATGACGTGCAGCACCGTGAGCGCCGGGTCGGGCTCGTCCTTCCCCGGGTCGGCGATCCTCACATGGACCGGCTCGGGCTCCTCGCACGTGCCGGTGTCGGTCACCTACGGCGGCGGGGGTAGCGCCACCGTGGTCGGGATCATCGCCAAGGGACCGTTCGCCGGGTCGACCCTGACCATGGAGTTGATGCTGTCCCCGAAGTTCAAGACGTTCCCACCGAAGGTCTCGCCGCCGCCCGCCCCCTGCTCGGCCAAGAACCCGGCAAGGCAGGCGACGGTGCTGGTGACCAGCGCCGGCATCGCCTGACCCCACCTCATGGTGGATGTGCAACCTCAACCCATGGACAGGAAGGCCTAGGGGAAGCCGACGGGGACCACCGTCGCCTGGGCGACGTGGCCCGTCTCGGCGGACACGATGTCGAAGACGACCGCCCCGCGGGAGGCCGTCGGCCTGGCGAAGGCGAGTGTGGTGCCGAACGGCGCCATCATGCCGTTGGCGCCGCCCATCACGATGCCCGAGGCCAGAGGCGTCACGTCACCGTCCTGGCGGACCGAGACCCGCACGGTCGCCTCGAAGGCAGTGCTCGTGCCGGCCAGCGTCACCGGTGACGTGATGCCGGCGTACGCCACAGGCGAGGACACCTGGATGTCCGGAGTCGACGCACTGAGCACCCACCACGTCCCGTCCGTGCCCAGCATCCGGACGAGCACCGTGGTCACCGGGCCGGACGCCTTGGGCCGCACGTCGACCTCCCCCGAACGGGCGTCACCCTGGCGGAACGTGCCGACGACCGGACCCACGAACTGGAGGTAGTCGGTGGCGAACGAGCGGGTCAGCGACACCGGGTCGTGGTAGCGCTGGCTGGACGAGGCGGACGGCCACACGGCGGTACCGACCGTCGATCCGGCCGTCGTGGTGGTGACCGCGGACGACGACGTGGTGGTCGAGGAACTCGTCGTGGACGACGTGCCGCAGCCGGCCACGACGAGTACCGCCGCCGCGGCCAGTCCCGCACCCGCCAGACGGATCGGCCGGCGACGGTCCACTCTGCGTTCCATCACGCCACCCCGTGGGCGAAGGCCCGGACGAGCGGGGCGGCGGAGCTGCGTGACGATCGGTGACCCATGCCTCCATAGTGGCGAGCGGCGGCCGTTCCGACCAGGGACCTTGGTCACCTCCTGGAGACCCGGTCGCTGCACGATGCGCAGCTTCGGGGACGTCACTCGCCCACCACCTGCGGCGGAGCGTCCAGCCCGCAGTGGATGTACTCACGCGCGAATGCCGCCTCCGGCGTCGGCTCGGCGCCCCCGGTCGTCGGGTTGCGGATCCCGACCGCGGCCAACACCCCACCGGCCACGCACCATGCCCCGGCGATGAGGGTGGCCGTCCGGAACCCGTCGGCCAGCTGGCTCGGGTGCAGGTAGGCCGATCCGCTGATCCCGCTGAGCGCGGGCAGGACGGCCACAGCGATCAGGCCGCCTATCCGGGCCACGTCGTTGTTGACCGCCGACGCCAGCCCGGCGTGTTCGACCGGCGCGGCAGCCAGTGCGGTCGCCGTCAGGGGCGCCACGGTGGCGGCCAGGCCCAGCCCGAAGACCAACACCGCCGGCAGGACCCCGGTCAGATAGGAGCTGTCGGTCGTCAACCGGGACAGCAGGGCCAGTCCGCATCCGACGACGACAGGCCCGACGCTCATCTGCAGGCGCGGTCCGATCCGCGAGGCCAGGCGGCCCGACGTCGACGACAGGAGCAGCATCACCACGGTCAGAGGGAGCAGGGCCACTCCCGAGGCCAGCGGTGAGTAGCCCCCGACCACCTGCAGCACCACCGGGAGCAGGAAGAGCACCCCGCCGAGGGCCCCGTAGACCACGAAGGTCACGGCGTTCGTCACGGTGAACTGGCGGCGGCGGAACAGGCCGAGCGGGAGTAGCGGCGCCGGACTCCTCGACTCGACGAGGACGAACAGGCCTGCGGCCACCGCGCCCACCAGCAGGGCCGCCACCGGCCCGGGACCGTGCCACCCGTGGGCCGGTCCCTCGATGAGGCCGTACGTCACCCCGGCCAGCGTCGTCATCACCAGGAGCGCCCCGGGCAGGTCGACCCGGTCCTGGGCCGATGCGTCGCGCGACTCGGGGACGTGGCGGACGGCCAGGAGGAGCACGACGAGGCCGATGGGCAGGTTGATGAAGAAGATCCAGCGCCACGAGGCGACGGCGATCAGCCAGCCGCCGATGAACGGGCCGGTCGCCGCGGCCACGCCACCGAGCCCGGTCCACGCACCGATGGCCTGGCCGCGGTCCTCCTCCCGGAAGGACGCCTGGAGTATGGCCAGGCTCCCGGGGGTGAACAGGGCGCCGCCGACCCCCTGCAGTACCCGCAGGGCGATGAGCACGGTGGCACCCGGCGCGAGGGCACAGGCCGCCGACGCGACCGTGAACCAGACGACACCGATGGTGAAGACCCTCCGTCGGCCGAACCGGTCACCGAGCGAGCCGCCGACCAGCAGAAGCGCGGCCAGGGCCAGGGTGTAGCCGTTGACCACCCACTGGAGCTGAGCGACCGAAGCATGGAACTCGCGTCCGACGGTCGGCAGTGCGATCCCGACCACGGTGGCGTCGACCGACGCCATCCCCGAGCCGAGCACGGTGGCGGCCAGCACCCACCGTCCCGCCCCGGACCGGTACCGCAGTCCGCCTTGGTCGGGCATCGGTCCTCGCTTCGCGCGGAGGCCAGGTCGGGTTGCAGCCCCGCGCGGCCCCGGTCGGATCTCCCCATTCTCGCCGGTCGCCGCCGGCCGACGTTCGGCGTTCTGAGCCATCCCCCTGACCTGGGGCGACGCGCCACCGGTCCGAGTGCGCTCCCGCGGGCCGGTGGTAGGTTCGTGCCGACTTCAGGGGAGGCGGCGGACCTGTCCGCCGCCCGGAGCGGGAGCCAGGCGTGATGGAGCAAGTGTCGAATCCGGTCGACCTCGGCGACCTCGCCTCCGCGCGCACCGGCTACGGGCTGGGCACCGCCCCCTGGGCCGCCTTCCGCCACCAGGTCGAGGACGACTGGTGGCTCGCCATGAGCGGCACCCACCACGTCGACTACAACCTGGCACTCCTCCACGGGCCCACCAGCGCCCAGGTGGCACCCCGGATCCTCGACGAGGTCGCCGCGGCCGGCGTCCCTGCCCTCGTCATGCTGACCGGTGCCGGGCTCGGCGCCGTCGAGGTCCTATCGGAGGCCGGGTGGGTCTCCACCGGGGCGCTGCCCTTCATGGGCAAGATGCAGGGCGCCGCCGAGGACGACCCGGACGTGCGCCTGCTCGAGTCGGACGAACTGGACGACGCGCGCCGCCTGGCGGCCGCGGCCTTCGGTGTACCCGAGGAGGTGGGCGCCATCGTCTTCACCGACGCCATCCTGGAGCGGGACGACTGCCGCACCTGGGGCCTGTTCGAGGACGGCCGGTTGATGTGCTGCGCGCTCAACGTCCACGTCCGCGACCGCTTCTGTGTCGGGTGGGCGCTGTCGACGGCTCCCGAGTACCAGCGGGCCGGATACGGGCGGCGCCTGCTGCGGGCCGTCTCCTACCGGCGTCAGCAGACCGGGCCGCCGATCTCGCTGCTGATGGCCAGCCGGGCAGGCACCAGGCTCTATCGGGAGCCGGGGCGCGCCGTCTTCGAGCACTGGCAGATCTGGTCGCGCCCGCGGTGGGTCCTCCGCTAGGGCCCGTTGCCGGCCGTCGACCCGACCGCTAGAACGGGTGCATGCGCGCCGGTTTCCACAGTGCCTTCCGGTCCGGGTTCCGACGGGCCATGGGCACATCGTCGCTGGCCCGGGCCACCGGCGCACCGCTCGACGAGGCCGCTGCGGCGGTCAGGCAGGCCCGGATCGACCGTCGCTCCTTCCTGGCTGGCGCCACGGCCGCCGGCATCCTCGCCGCCGCACCGTCGACCCGTCCGGAGTCGGCTGGAGCGGCCGCACGTTCCGGATCGCACCCACGGGTGGTGATCGTGGGCGCCGGACTGGCCGCGTCGTGGGAAGCCGGACCGAGGATCGCCTGGTACGCCGACGGCACGGTCGACGAGCACCTCGGGGGCTCCTACTCCTACTACCGGGTGGGCCAGGCCACCGGCTTCGGCGGCATCGAGGGCACCCCGGAAGGCAATCTCCACTTCGCCGGGGAGCACACCTCGCAGGCGTACAAGGGGTTCATGGAGGGCGCCGTCACCTCCGGTGAGCGCGCCGCCCGAGAGATCCCCTCCTGACCACGCCCCCGCGTCCCGCCGGGTCGGCCGACGGTCGGGGACACCGGTGACCCATGTGCTCACCACCGCCCTCTCGGGAGTGTGGCCCTTCGTGGTCACCAACGTCGACGACTTCGTGCTGCTGACCGCGCTGTTCGTGACCGTGGGTCGGGGCGGACCCACGAACCGGCAGATCGTGACCGGCCAGTACGTCGGGATCGGGGTCCTGGTGGCGGCCAGCACGGTGATCGCCGCGGGCCTGTCGTCGGTACCCGAGCGATGGATCGGTCTGTTCGGCCTGGTGCCCGTGGCGCTCGGCATCCGGGGCCTCGTCCTGTTGCGCCGCACCGCTCCCGAGGAGGAGCGGGCCGCGGCGGTGACCGGCATGGCCGGCGTGGTGGCGCTGACGGTGGCCGACGGCGCCGACAACGTGAGCGTCTACGTCCCCCTCTTCCGCCAGGCCGGCGCCAGTACCACCGTCACGTACATGGTGGTGTTCGCCGTCCTCGTCGGGGTGTGGTGCGCGGCGGCCCGGGCGTTGGCCGACCGCCGGACCCTGATCGCGGGGATCGAGCGGGTCGGGCACTGGCTGGTGCCCGTGCTCTACATCGCCATCGGCGTCCGGATCGTCGTGGTGTCCGGGCTGTTCGGCTGAACCTGTGATCTGGTGGCAGATCGTCAGCCCGAGCCGCGGGAGTCCACGTGCCCGAGGACGGCGACCACCGGGTCGCCGAGTGGCGAGGGCGGGAGTGCGACCTGCAGCCCCCCCACCTCGGACGACCACTCGAGCGGTCGCCCGTCGACGCCCACCACCGTGGTCGATGCCGTGGCGACGACCTCGGCGAAGGTGGCCGCCGGCCCGCCCGAGCGGACGAAGGCGAAGACCTCCTCGTCACGGGCCGTGTACCGTACCGGGTCGCCTTCGACGGTCGTGGTGCCCGGTGTCGACCACGGCCTCGTGCCGAAGACGGCGTGCCCGTTGGGAGGTAGGTAGCCGGCCAGCCACCCGAGACGCTCGAGCTGCTCGTCGGGGATCTGGGCGTCGACGGCCCGGGGACCCACGTTCAGGAGCAGGTTCCCGCCCTTCGACACGATGTCGGTCGTCGACCACAGCAGCTCGTCACGGGTGAGGAAATCATCCTCGGTCGATTGGGCGTTGTAACCGAAGCTCTGGTCCATCCCCCGCACGCACTCCCACGGAGTGCGCTGGATCTCGTCGAAGGTCATGTACTCCGGGGTCCGGTAGCCGAACAGGGGTGGCTTGGGCGGGACGAGCCCCCCGTCCGCACGTGACTGGCGGGCCGACAGGGCGTCGATCAACTTCCGGCCCTGGGCGTTGCGGGCCATGGCCAGCAGGGGCGACCAGGGCATCCACCGGTCGTTGATGATCCCGTCCGGCACCATCCGGTAGTAGTGGTCGATCAGCGGCCACAGGTCCTTGCCGGGGGCGGGCCAGGCGATGTCGTTCCACAGCACGCTCGGGCGGTAGCGCTCGATCAGCTCGCGCACCTGGGCCTCGGCGTAGGCGGGGTAGTCACCGCGGGGGATGGCCGCCAGCACGCCGCCCATCGAGCCCATCGGGAACTCGTGGAAGGTGGAGTCGAGGCCGCCGCTGTAGTACAGCCCGAACTTCATGCCCTGCCCACGCACCGCCTCGGCCAACTCCCCGACCAGGTCGCGTGTGGAGTGCCACCCGGGCAGGTGGGGGTTCGGGACCGCAGAGGGCCACAGGCACCATCCGTCGGCGTGCTTGGAGACCAGCACCACGTACCGGGCCCCCGTGGCGGCGAAGCTCGCCGCCCACTCCTCGGGGTCCCACCGGTCGAGGCCGGCCTCGAAGTCGGCGGCGAACGACCGGTACGGGCGGTCCCCCCACACGTCGCGGTGGTGCCGCGCCGCCGGGCTGTCCGGGAACCGCAGCGAATTCTCGTACCACTCGACATGGGGCGAGTAGGCGAAGGCGTCGGGCCGCCCCGAGCCGAGAAGTTCGCCGTAGTCGCTGCCGGTGGGCGCATACGCCGGGATCGAAGCCGGCGTCCAGTGGATGAAGATCCCGAGCTTCGCGTCGCGCCACCAGGTGGGCACCTGCCGGGACCGGAGGCGGGCGAGCGTCGATCGGGTCGATGCCATGGGGGGACTGTAGGCCGCGACGACCCCGAAGTCAGTGGAGACCGGCGGCGGGCTCACCCCACCTGTTCGTCGGCCTCCAGCATCCACGCCTCGAACCGCTCGGAGCGGTCCTTGCCCTGGTACTTGGCCGCGTACATCGCCCGGTCGGCGTTGGACATGAGTTCGTCGACGCTGATGCCCGGTCGCGAAAAGGCGAAGCCGATGCTGACGGTGCCCGACAGGGTATGCGTCCCGATGGTGAACGGCGCCCGACAGGCCGCCAGGATCCGGTCGGCCAGGGCCTCCACCTCGCGCGGATAGGTGAAGTCCTCGACGATCACGCCGAACTCGTCACCGCCCAGGCGGGCGGCGGTGTCCGACCGGCGGATGCACCCCACCAGCACCTCGGACATCGACTGCAGCAGCCGGTCGCCGGCGGCGTGACCCAGCCGGTCGTTGGCCGACTTGAGGCCGTCCATGTCGAGGAAGAGGGCGGCGATGCGGTCGTTGTCACGCTGCGCCTTCTCGAGCGAATGGCCCAACCGATTGAGGAACAGGGCCCGGTTGCCGAGGCCGGTGAGCGAGTCGTGGAAGGCCTGGTACGAGAGCTCCTCCTCGAGGCGCTTCCGGTCGGTCACGTCGTGGCCCGTGATCACGTAGCCACCGACGGTCGGGTCGTCGACCAGGTTGACGATGCTCAGCTCGAAGGGGATCGGGGACGGCTCCCCTTGCTTGGTGAGTCCGACCGTCACCGTCACCGGGCTGGTCGGCCCGC
>Ga0207932_1000718_pt1 | contig 11368 bp, 10 predicted proteins | sample NGESurdeep092012_FD_184480 | JGI IMG/M metagenome (GOLD analysis project Ga0207932, IMG submission 184480) | Arctic peat soil microbial communities from Barrow, Alaska - NGEE Surface sample 415-2 deep-092012 (SPAdes) | ecosystem: Environmental > Terrestrial > Soil > Wetlands > Peat ...
CAACCGGAGAAGCGCAACCTGAGTTCTCTCAGGAGTACTCAAGGGGGGAACTTGAGGAAATGGGCTCACGCGAGCTACTTGACCGATACGCCGAGTAAGTCACATGGATACCGATCGAGCACTGCCCGATCTTCACCGAAGATCGTTGCCGCAGGTGCCGTCCAGTGCCATGCTGACGCCCGGCCGCTTCCTACGGTCGTCGCTGTGTTTGACTCCCGGGGAGGGTCCGATGTTGCAGCGTTGCGGTCAGGCCCCTGCCTGCGAACGCAGCCACCGACCGGAGGAACCCATGGCCAGCCAAGGTCCCACGCTCTCGTTGAGAACTACCTCCACGAGGTCAAGCGAGCCATCGCACCATTGCCGGCAAAGCAACGCCGAACGCTGATCGCCAAGACCTGATCCTTGTGGGGCGTGCTCGCCCTGTTGCTGCCGGTCGCAATTGCTTGACATACCAAGCACTTGGTATGTATGTTGAGCGTGTGCCGGAGATGCCGCGCACCTTCCATCACAGTCCAGGAGCTCATCATGGCAACAGCGACCACCGACAGCAGCACCAAGACCACTCCGTCAACCGAGATCCCCGAGGCTGCCCAGAAGATCCGCGAGCAGGTGCTCTCCTCCGTCAAGCAGGGCCAGCAGTTCTCCATCGACGCTGCCCAGGGTTGGGTCAAGGCCGTTTCGGTACTTCCGATCCCGGACCTGCCCAAGATTCCTGGCGTCCCCGCGATCCCGACCATCGGGGCCGTGAGCAAGTTCACCTTCGATGTCGCCGCTGACTTGCTCAACGCGCAGCGCGACTACGCCCTGCAACTCGTGAACGTATTGGCCCCCGTCAAGTCTGTCTGATCCGACCCCCCGCTCCAGATCTGCGGGACACAGAAGTGCCAATGGCTTCTGCAGAGGGTGGCCCCGGCGCCTGGTGGGCGGCTTCATCCGGACGCAGCGACAAGGCCAACATGTCGCTGCGTCCGTTGTCTCTGCTGGCCAAGGTCTCCAACCTCAGGGCGAACGAATGAGGAGGGCGGCGGATCGTGGATGAAGTATGGGGTCTGGCGGAGGTGGCCGAGGTAGCAGCGTGCACTGCCCGCGCCGATGCGAGCTGAACGAGTCGTCCGGGGCTGAGAATCACCGTCCATCCTTAGATCCACCAGATGTTCTCCCCTTGCGACGGCGAGGCCCTCGATTGACTTTCGTGGGGATCCTTGCTCATACTTGTATGGTGCAAGCAACTGTCTGTACCGGAGACGACGCCGAGCTCGCGGGCGCGCTCTACGCGGTGGTGCTCCGGCTGTCCCGTTTGCCGGTGGACGAGCCGGTCGACAAGGCGGGCCTGGCGGTGCTGCATGAGACCCAACGCCTGGGCACGGTCCGCCCGTCCTATCTCGCTTCGCAGATGCGCCTGGACCTGTCGACGATCAGCCGCCACCTGCACTCGCTGGAGCAGCAGGGCATGGTCCAGCGAACCGCTGACCCCGATGACGCTCGCGCCCTGCGGATCAGTATCACCGCGCGCGGCGGCGACGTTCTCACCCGACTGATGAACCACCGGGCCGTGACGATCCGCGACGCCATCGCTCACTGGGCGGAGCCCGACCGGAACGCCCTGCGCCAGCTCCTGCGCCGGCTGGCTGAGGATCTGTCCCAGGCCGCCGAACCGCACGCGCGTCCTCTCACCCACGAACCGGCACGAACCGAAGAGATAACGGAGAAGTCGTGACCGAACCCACCATCGACGCGCCGACGCAGCTCGGCGGAGTGGTGCCCACCCGATTCACACACCGTCAGATCATGGTCATCCTGTCGGGCCTGATGACCGGCATGCTGCTGGCCGCTTTGGATCAGACCATCGTGTCCACTGCGCTGCCGACCATCGTCGGTGACCTCGGCGGGCTCCAGCACCTGTCCTGGGTGGTGACGGCCTACCTTCTGGCGTCGACGGCCTCCACCCCGCTGTACGGCAAGATCTCCGACCTCTACGGCCGCAAGCCGGTATTCCGTTTTGCCATCATCGTGTTCCTCATCGGCTCGGCGCTGGCTGGCCTGTCGACGCAGATGTGGCAGCTCATCGCTGCCCGCGGCATCCAGGGGCTCGGCGCCGGTGGCCTGATGGCGCTGGCGTTCGCGATCATCGGCGACGTCATCCCGCCTCGGGAGCGGGGCCGTTACCAGGGCTACTTCGGGGCGGTGTTCGCCATCTCCTCGGTCGCCGGCCCGCTGCTCGGCGGCTTCTTCGTGGAGCACCTTTCGTGGCACTGGATCTTCTTCATCAACATCCCGCTGGGCTTGGTGGCGCTGGTCGTCACCGACCGGGCGCTGCACGGGCTGCGACACGTCCGCCGCGAGCACAGCATCGACTACCTCGGCGCTGGGCTCCTGGTCACCGGTGTGAGCAGCCTGCTGCTCGGCCTGGTCCGGGGTCGCGAGGCTGGCTGGGGCTCCCCGGAGATCATTGGCTGGCTTGGCGTCGGCCTCGTCCTGTCAGTGACGTTCGTCTGGTGGGAGTCGCGGGCTGCCGAGCCGATCCTGCCGCTGCGGCTCTTCCGCAACCGGATCTTCTCGGTCTCAAGCGCCATCGGCTTCTCCATCGGCTTCGCGATGTTCGGGGCGATCGTGTTCCTGCCGGTGTATCTGCAGATCGTCCGGGGCGTCTCGCCAACCCAGTCCGGTCTGGAGTTGCTGCCGCTGATGGTGGGCCTTCTCATTTCCTCTATCGTGTCCGGGCGGCGGATCACCACGACCGGCCGCTACAAGCGCTTCCCCATCGCCGGGACAGCCATTACGGCCGTGGGCCTCGGCCTGCTGTCGACCCTTGGCGCGGACACTCCGTACTGGCGCACCGCGCTGTTTATGCTGACCCTGGGCGCCGGGATCGGCCTGGTCATGCAGGTCATGGTGCTGGCCATGCAGAACTCGGTCGACCCACGCGACATGGGGGTGGCCACGTCATCGGCCACATTCTTCCGGTCGCTCGGCGGCACCTTCGGCACCGCGCTCTTCGGCACCATTCTGGCCAACCGGCTTGCCTCCGAGCTGGGTCAGCGGCTGCCTCCGGCCGCGTTACACGGGATCGACCCGTCGAAGCTGACCGGGTCTCCGCAGGTGATCGCCGCTCTGCCGCATGCAGTGAGGGAGCCGGTGGTCTCCTCGTTCGTATCGGCGCTGAGCACGGTGTTCGTGTCCGCCGTCCCGATTGTCCTGGTCGCGTTCGCGCTGACCTGGTTCCTCCAGGAGATCAAGCTGCGCGGGCGCGATGACAAGGCCGCAGAGATGGTGGAACCTGCGGCATCGATCTGAGCCCCGGCGGCCGGGTGCCACTACGGCTTGCGGGCCCGGATGAACGCACTCATCACGACGCCGTCCAGCTCATCGACGGTGGCTGCCACGTCAAGGTCCGGCGGGATGAGGGCGGGGTCGAGCTCGCTGGCCATGGACTCAAGATCTGAACGGTTCATGACTTTGGTGGGCTCGATGGCGACGTCCTGGAAGCCGGCGGTCGCCAGTTCGTCACGGCATACCGCTTCGGGCAGTGCACCGGCGATGCAGCCGGTCCACAACCCCATGATCTGAGCTACTTGCGGTGGTATGGGCCGGCTCAGCACGATGTCGGAGATGGCCAGTCGGCCGCCTGGGCGGAGCACCCGGAACGCCTCAGCGAAGACAGCGCTTTTGTCTGCGGCCAGGTTCACCACGCAGTTGGAGATGATCACGTCAACCGACTCGTCGTGAAGCGGGATGTCCTCGATGGTGCCCAGCAGGAACTCGGCGTTGGTGACACCGGCCTCGACCTGGTTGGCCTGGGCCAGCTGGTGCATCTCGGGGGTCATGTCCAGGCCATAGGCCTTGCCCGTGGGGGCGACCCGGCGGGCGGAGAGCAGCACATCGATCCCACCGCCGGACCCGAGGTCGAGCACGACCTCGCCTGGGCGCAGCTTGGCACGCACGGTGGGGTTCCCGCAGCCCAGCGAGGCGACCAGGGCTGCCTCGGGCAGCAGCTTCCGGTCCCCTGCGTCGTATGCCGAGCGACCGAGCGAGTCAGGCACCGTGCCGGCGTCGCTGCAGCAGCTGGCGTTCCCAGCCTCCCGAGCCGCCTGTCCGTAGTGCTCCCGCACTGCTGTGCGGAGCTCGTCTGCATCGTTGAGGGTCATTTCATGCTCCAGTCGTCAAGGAGTCGGTCGGATCTTTGGTGAGGGCAGCCAGCATCTCGAGGGGGTCTGCGACAGCGGCGCAGCACAGCGAATAGACGTTGCTGCGGCCTTGGGCGGTCACCGAGACGAGCCCGTTGTCGCGAAGGCTCTTCAAGTGATGGCTGACCAGGGTCTGGGTCAGGCCCGTGGCAGCCGTGAGCTCTGTGACAGAGCGAGCCCGCTCGGCAACCGCGAGCAGGATCGCCAGCCTGTTCTCGTCGGAGAGGGCCTTCATCACAGGGGCAAGGCGTCTGGCCAGCTCAGTCGGGTCGCTCACCTGACCATCGTAAATACCAATACTCGCTGTTGTCAACAGTCGTGACTGTTGATTAAGTCAACGTCTCGAATACGGTCGCGCTGCCGAATCGATTGCCGCCGGCTGGAGGCGACTTGGACGGCCAACGAGGTGAGAGGCTGGCAGGGAGCCGACTCAACTTGGGAAGGATCTGACAATGCGCAAACTAGTTGTGACCACCAGCGTGACGCTCGACGGGGTGATGCAGGCGCCGGGCACGCCCGACGAGGATGTCCGTGACGGATTTGACCGCGGCGGCTGGGCCGTGCCTTTCAACGACGCAGCGATGGCACAGAAGATGGGCGAGGGCATGGCGAAGACCGGCGCGATGCTGTTTGGCCGCCGGACCTACCAGAGCCTCTACGAGTCGTGGGCGCACCGCCCAGACGGCAATCCGTTCACCGAAATGATGAACAACGTCCAGAAGTATGTCGCATCGAACACGCTCACTGAGCCGCTCCCGTGGGTGAATTCGACCTTGCTGGTCGGCGACGCGGCCGACGCGGTCGCCGAGCTGAAGGAGCAGCCGGGCCTGGACATCGCCATCATTGGCAGTGGCGACCTGGTGCATTCGCTGGCACGTCGTGGACTCGTGGACTCGTACACGCTGCTGATCCATCCGCTGGTCCTCGGCTCAGGTAGACGGCTGTTCCCTCACGGCGCTCCGCCCGCGAATCTACGTCTCGTCGACTGCGTGTCCACCGGTACTGGCGTCATCATTGCGACGTATGCACCGGCGATCGAAGACTAGGGGAGTCATGTCGAGTACGGAGATCGTCCGCGCGTCGTTTGACGCGTACCTCGCTCAGGACCGAGAAGCGGCCGAACGGCTCCTGGCAGAGAACTTGGTCTTTACGAGCCCGCAGGACGATCACATCGACAAGACGGCATACCTCGAAAACTGTTTCCCCACCGCGGACCGGCTCAACTCCCAGGAGATCTTGGAACTCGTGAGCGCAGACGAAGAAGGTGTCTTCATCCTGTACGAGTACGAGCTGAAGACTGGAGCACGTCATCGCAACACCGAATTCATCACGGTCCGCGATGGACAGATTGTCGAGATCCAAGTGTTCTTCGGAGGTCAGATCCAGTAAGGCCAACCGCCTCCAACACCCCCCTACTACCCGCAACGAGGGGGCAAGAGGGGAACGAACAAACCCCCGGCCTGCGTTTCCGCAGGCCAGGGGCTCGTTCACTTGGGGTGAGTGACGGGACTTGAACCCGCGACATCCGCCACCACAAGGCGGCGCTCTACCAGCTGAGCTACACCCACCACGCCAAACGACCACCATGACGATGGCCAGCACTCAGCGGCGCTTATGCTACCTGCTTTTCACACTCTGTCCGGACCAATGGGAGCTGGTGAGCCGGGAGCGTACGGGCGGCAGACGGCATACCGCGACACGACCTCTTCAGGAGATGGTCGGCTCGACCTTGTAACGGGCCGCGATCGCCTTTGCGGTCTCGGAGTCCGGACCTGGCGGTGCCACGAAGATCGCCTCCCGGTAGTAGCGAAGCTCCGCGATGCTCTCGCGGATGTCGGCAAGTGCCCGGTGGCCACCCTCCTTCTTGGGGGAGGCGAAGAAAGCCCGCGGGAACCACCGCAGGGCCAGCTCTTTGATCGAGGAGACGTCGATGATCCGGTAGTGCAGGTGGGCCTCGAGGTCGGGCATGTCGCGGGCCAGGAACCCTCGGTCCGTCCCCACCGTGTTGCCGCCCAGAGGTGCCTTCACGGCCTCCGGTGCAAACTCGCGGACATAAGCCAGCACCTGATTCTCGGCGTCCGCCATCGTGATGCCCGCGTCAAGCTCATCGAGCAGACCGCTGGTGGTGTGCATGTCGCGGACGAAGTCGTCCATCTGCTCGAGCGCTTCGGCGGGCGGCTTGATGACCAGGTCGATGCCCTCGCCGAGCTGGTTCAGCTCGTAGTCGGTCACCAGTGCTGCCACCTCGATCAGGGCGTCGGTGGTCAGGCTGAGACCGGTCATCTCGCAGTCGATCCAGACGATCCGGTCATTGGTCGCGCGTCGGTTGATGTTCTGTGCCACGCACTCCACCTTAGACGGCGGCAGCACTGGCCTGCGGCGAACTGCGCCCCCGGCAGGACTCGAACCTGCGACCTAGAGTTTAGAAGGCTCTTGCTCTATCCAGCTGAGCTACGGAGGCATACACCCGCGGTTGATGCGGGCAACGCGTGAATTGTAGGGGAGCACGCGGCGTGCGCGCATGGGATGGGTATTGTTATCACATCGGCCACGCCGGACAAGTCCACGTTTGTCAGCCCGCCTTGGAGGTTGAGCTGCGGACATTATGGAAGGGCAGGCTGCGGCTTGTGAGGGTCGGTGTTGATGGCAAGGGGCTGTTGAGCGCTGTCGAGGAGCTCCGGAGCGAGGTTGACGACGCCACTTTTCCCCTCGACATACCTGGCGTCGCCGGGGTTCGTTCGACCCAATCCGCCCTGATCAAACAGCTCGACGACTACGTCATCCCGCGTCTGAGCTCACTGGATGCCCCACTGCTCACGGTGGTCGGTGGCTCGACCGGCGCCGGCAAGTCCACCCTGGTCAACTCTATGGTTGGATGCGTCGTCAGCCAGCACGGCGTGATCCGTCCGACCACACGTTTGCCGGTTCTGGTGCACCATCCGCGGGATACGTCCTGGTTCGACGGGAGTCGGATCCTGCCTGACCTCGTTCGGATCACGGGGGGCGAAGGCGTCCCCGGCGGGGCTGGCGACGACCACAACGCGGTGCGCCTCATTTCGTCCGAGACCCTGCCTGCCGGTCTGGCCCTGCTCGATGCTCCTGACATCGACTCGGTGGTTCACGCCAACCGCGATCTGGGCAGCCAGCTGTTCATGGCCGCTGACCTGTGGCTCTTCGTCACCACTGCGGCGCGGTATTCCGATGCCGTGCCCTGGGACTTCCTCCGTCGAGCCGCTGACCACGGGACGTCGGTGGCGATCGTTCTGGACCGCGTGCCCCCTGAGGCGATGGAGGAGATCCGCACTCACCTGGCGTCGATGCTTCGCGAGCGAGGCCTGACCAGTGCGCCCATCTTCACCATCCCAGAAACAAGGGTGACGGTCGATGGCCTGCTCTCTGAACGTGACGTCGCACGGCTTCGTTCGTGGCTGGCGGCTCTGGCGCGTGACGCCAAGGCACGTTCGATCGTGGTTCGCCGGACGCTCACCGGTGCGCTGAAATCAGTACCTGACGTCGCGCGCGTCCTGTCGGGTGCCTCAGCCGAGCAGGAAGATGCCACGGCTGCGCTTCACCAGGAGGTCAGGGCCGCGTATGACGATGCGATGCAATCGGTGGAGCGCGCGATGGCGGACGGGACTCTGCTGCGTGGGGAGGTCCTCGCCCGCTGGCAGGAGTTCGTCGGCACCGGGCAGTTCCTGCGTCAGGTGGAGGCTGGGATCTCGCGTCTGCGCGATCGGATTGCCGCTGCTATCAAAGGCAACTCGCCGCCCACCTCAGAGCTGGGGGGAGCACTGCAATCCGGAGTTGCCGAGCTCTTGGCCGCTCAGTCGCGCGGGGCTTCGGCGACCGTTCTCAGGCGGTGGCGTCAGCTGCCGGGGGGACCGGCACTGGCGGCGGCGCACCCCGAGCTGGCCGACCCTGAGCCAGAGAGCGCAGGCAACGTCGAGCGGCTGATCCAAGGCTGGCAGCGCGAGGTTCGCGACATGGTTCGCGCCGAGTCGGGCAACCGGCGCACTACAGCGCGGGTGCTCTCCTTTGGTGTCAACGGTGTTGCCGTCATCCTCATGCTCCTGGCGTTCAGTCAGACCGGCGGGCGCTCTGGCGGCGATGTGGGCATGACGGGCGGTTCTGCCGCCCTGGCCCAGCGCATCCTGGAGGCCATCTTCGGTGACGCGGCAGTTCGTCGCCTTGTCGCCCAGGCTCGGGGCAAGCTGATGGCCCGGGTGCAGGAGCTGTATTCCGGTGAGCAGACACGTCTGCACGCGGCCGTTTCTGCGCTGCCGGTCAGTGCAGGGCAGGCTGCACGGATCAAGGCTGCGGCGGCAGATGTCGGGGCCGCACTATGAGTCCGCGAGAGATTCGATGAACCCAGAAGTCGTGCGGTCCTGGACAGCTTCGGCAACGGAGCCGTCAGCGAGTGCTTTGGCTGAGGTTTCGGCCGAGTCGGTCGAGGCCCGGGCCGCTGCCTTGACGTCCGCGCTGGAGTCCGGCGCAGGTTGCCTGCCTGTCGAGGGCGTTGACCGGGCACATGCAGCCATTGCCAAGACAGCCGTGCGCACCTCGATCTCCGAGGGACGCGCCGTGGTCGCCTTTGCCGGAGCCACCGGCAGCGGCAAGTCAAGTCTCTTCAACGTCTTGTCGGGGGCCGATGTCGCCCAGGTCGGGGCCCGCCGGCCGACCACATCGAAGCCCAGCGCGGCGGTCTGGGGAAACGACTCGCCATCGGCACTTCTTGACTGGCTCATGGTCGGGGCACCTCACATGGTGGACGACGAAGTCGAGCTTGACGGGCTGGTGCTGCTGGATCTGCCCGACTTCGACTCCCAGACCACTGCGCATCGCATCGAGGCTGATCGGGTTCTTGACCTGGTCGACGTCTTCATCTGGGTCACCGACCCCCAAAAGTACGCCGATGCCCGCCTGCACGATGACTACATCGCCAAGCTCTCGGCCCACGACGCCGTCACCATCACTGTCCTGAACCAGTCCGACCGGCTGACTCCTGAGGCGCTCGCCGCCTGCCGCAGCGATCTCCTTCGGCTGCTCGGCTCAGATGGTGTCGCCGGCGCCGAGGTGATTGCCACGTCGGCCATGGACTACAGCGGGGTCGACGATCTGCGTGATCGGATCAGTGCGCTCGTGGCAGGTCGCAACGCGGCAGCACAGCGTCTCGACTCCGACCTCCGCTCTGCGGCAACGGCCTTGCGCTCCAGCGTGGCCGACTCTGAGCCCAGCCTCGAGGGTTTTGCCGACACGGGACTGGTCGATGCGCTCTACCGCGCTGCCGGCATACCGGTCATTCTCGACGCGGTCGAGCGGGACTACCGGCGCGAGACTGTCATCTCGACAGGCTGGCCAGTCACCCGCTGGGCCAGAGCCCTGCGCCCTGCGCCGCTCAAGCTCCTCGGCGTGAACAAGGACGAGTCAGACCGACCCCGTGTCATCTCGCAGTCCGATGTCCGCTCGGTGCTCGGTCGGTCGTCGCTGCCGCCCGCGACCCCGGCTGCCCGTGCGGCTGTGGCGCTGGCCACTCGAGAGCTGGGGGACCGGGCCGGCCGTGAACTGCCACAGGCATGGACCGATGCGGTGACTGATGCTGCGATGCCGCCAGGCGCGGACCTTACCGACGCCCTGGACCACGCAGTGGTGGGCACCTCCCTGCGCGACCGCGATCCCTTCTGGTGGACTGCTTTCGGGTTTGTGCAGTGGATCCTCGCGATGGTCGCCGCGGTAGGCCTGAGCTGGTTCATTGTCCTTGCGGTGCTCAGTTGGCTCAAGGTGCCGGCAATTGAGACTCCTGGTCTCGGGTCGCTGCCGTATCCGACCCTGTTGCTGGTCGGCGGCTTGTTCATCGGCTTCCTGATATCTCTGATGACAGACGCCATCGGCCGGGTCGGCGCAAGGCGCCGCAAGGTGCTGGTGGCTGCCCGTCTGCACGACTCGGTCACGCAGGTGGCGCGAGATCACCTCGTCGCGCCGGTCCAGGCGGTCCTTGACCGACACCGTGCGACGCGGGAGCACCTAGACGAGGCGTGCCAGCCGGCCTGAGCTCAAACCGGTCAACGATGGAAGCGATGTCCGGTTCGTGCGGTCCGTAGATCGCCCCCGAGTTGCATTCGGCTGCAGGTAAGCCAGCCGCGACCCAGCCCGATCAACAGACGGATCCTCTTGCGCAGGATGGTCAACGACGTTCCGCTCATGCGCCTCTCACCCATCATGGGTTAAGGGAGACTGTCCTGGAAACGTCCGTCCAACTGACGTTGTCAGGCGCGCTTCCTGGCATGGAGATCCGGGGCCCTGACCCTGCGCGCTGAGGCGGAGCTGCTCGGCCGGGTGGACTTCGATTCGTGGTTCGTTGTGGTGTTCGTGGTTGCCGGTGGGTACGTTCTGGTTGCGGGCGGGCGGACACCGGCCGGCGAGTCGAGCAGCACTGCTTAAGACACCCATTTGGGGTTTCCGACAAGCAAAGCGACAGCACTAGTCTGCCGTGCATGCAGACCGCAGACGTCAACTGGATGCTTGGTGCGGTCGTTCAGTCGGGGGCCGCGCTAGTTGCCATCGTGGGCGGGCTTCTCGGTTCACGTTACGTAAGTCTCGACGCCGAGCAGCAGGCCGCTCAGCGACGGGTCGACGCCGCCGGCCTACGCCTGATTTCCGCCCGTGAGCAAGCGCGGCAGGCGGAACAGGAAGTAACCGACTTCTATGTCCGAGACATTATGGATGATTGGGTTGTCTATGATGCGATCGCGAAATCTAGTTCCGACGCCAAACTGGACGAGGTTCTTGAAGCAACGAAAATCGACGACAGCGGTGTGCCCCGCGGAGCACTAGAGAAATATTTGGAGTCCCTATCGACGGAAATATCCAAAGCGGTCACGAGTCTGGCAGACCTCGTTCCCCACGACGAATGGCACGTAGATTGGGACAGGTTCAGGAGGGAGAATCGACTCCATCCGCAAAACGACCAGGTCTGGGAGTGGGTTTACACGGGCTTGGTGGACGAGCTCGAGGAGGCGGCGCGAAACGCGCGTAAGAAGTCTGTATCCAAAAAGTATGGGGGTTTAATAAACGTGCCAGAGCCCCACTCCCTTAGCGCTCGAACTCTTGCGAGCATGTCGAAGGGAAGAAGCTCTGGTTTGCGCACGGCCACTATCAGTCGACTCATGTCGTCGCGCGACGACTCA
>Ga0207932_1000720_pt1 | contig 11360 bp, 8 predicted proteins | sample NGESurdeep092012_FD_184480 | JGI IMG/M metagenome (GOLD analysis project Ga0207932, IMG submission 184480) | Arctic peat soil microbial communities from Barrow, Alaska - NGEE Surface sample 415-2 deep-092012 (SPAdes) | ecosystem: Environmental > Terrestrial > Soil > Wetlands > Peat ...
AGCGGCGAGCCGGCGGACGGCGGCATGCCGGCGAGAAACCGCGCCGTGTCGTCGGCGCTCGCCAGTTCGGCGCTGTTGGCTGGTCCAATTGCGAAGCTGAGGGTACTTGCGACAACGGCCGTAACCAGACTCAACTTATTCATTTTCTGATCGTCGCCTTTTGGGTCGCAGGGACGGCCGGGTAGACTTGGGCGATAGCGTAGATGATGAGACCGGCAAGCATCACCAACACGCCCGCCAGCGATTGCACCGGGCGGTTGATCAGCAGGTAGTACATCATGAAGAACGTCACCGATAAGAAGATCAGCGGCGTCACCGGATAGCCCCAGGTGCGGTAGGGCCGCGGATGCATCGGTTTGGTGTAGCGCAGCACGATCACGCCCAGCACCGTGAAGAACGAGCAGAAGGTCAGACTGAACTGGATGAAATCCAGCACGGCCTCGAAGCTCTGCGTCAGCAACAGCACGGTCGCCGTCAAAAGCTGAAAGCCAATGGCGAACGACGGCACGCCGTATTTCGATTTTTGCGCAAAGATCTGCAGCAGCGAGAAATCCTCGCCCATCACCATGGTGACGCGCGGGCCGATCCACATCATGGCGCTGATCGACGAAATCAGCCCAAGACAGATCAACGCGCCGACGATGGCGCCGCCGCGTGCGCCGAAAATATGCTCGCCGACGATGGTGGCGACCTGAATCTGGCCCGCATATTTTTCGATCGGCGTGGTGTAGAGAAATACGGCGTTCAAGGCCACATACAACACCAGCACGATAAAGACGCCCGCGAACAGCGCGCGCGGCAGCGTTTTGTTCGGCTCGCGAATTTCCCCGATGATGTAGGTCGACGCGTTCCAGCCGGAATAGGCGTACATCACGAAGGCCAGATTGATGGCAAACGCGGCGCTGATGATCTGGCTGAAATCGCTCGTCGCCGGCGCAAACGAGATGGGCTGCGGATTGCCGACTGCGAACCCGGCAATGATAAAGATGACAATGAGCACGAGCTTGAGCACGGTCGACACGTTCTGGAACGCCGAGCCGTAGCGAATTCCACACAGGTGGAAAAGCGTCACCAGCCAGGTCACGCCAAGACCGAGCGCCAGCGGCGATACGCCGGGCAGCAGCGGTTTGGCGTATTCGCCGAAGGCCATCGCCGCGAGCGCCACCGGCGCCGCGAACCCGACCGTTGCCGAGAGCCAGCCGGCGAGAAAGCCAAAAACCGAATGGTAGGTGCGCAACAGAAAATTATATTCGCCGCTCGAGCGCGGAAACATGGCGGCAAGTTCGGCGTAACAAGTCGCCCCGCAGAACGCCACGATGCCGCCGACCACCCAGAGCAACATCAGGGAGAAGCCGGAGCTGATGGTCTGGACCTGAAAGCCGAGGCTGGTGAACACGCCAACGCCGACCATGTCTGCGACCACGATGGCGGTGGCCGCGAATGTCGTAACGCTTGCGCCCGTAACCTTGCTCGAACTCGGACCGTTCACACGCACGCCCCCGCAACCCCACAAATATAGTTTATGCAAAATTAACCCGGCCGGTGGAATTTATTTAGCGCTCGAGATTCGGTTGTATTTTACGAAAAATGTAAGCATTTCGACAAAGTACCATTTGGCAAGAATCGCCCGATAAAGTCGAAGCTGCTGCCCAGCTTTTGCGGCAATTAGCGAGCAAGATGGCGCTCTGGGTCCCAGCATGGCATTGGAAACATTGGAAAAAGCAGGCATTTTTCGAGCATATCAGCCGCACCCGCGCGCCATTGGCGTGCGTTTCGCAGGCGTCGGCCTGCTGCTGATGGTGTCGCTCGCTTTGCTGGTCGGCCTGCTGCCGCGCAGCGGCGCTAATTCGCAGCCGATTGCGCCCATTGCCCGCGATGTGTTCGCGCAGCGCTGGCCGTCCGAGGACGCCTTGTTTCGCAGCATGCCCGGCGCAGGCGCTGAGCGGGAGCTAGGCTTTGAACTCATCGCGCAACGTCAGCCGCCGGTCGAGACGGCGGCGCGCTTGCAAACCATGTCTTCCCATCCGACCGAGTCACGCTTGCAGCCGCAACCGCAGCCGCAACCGCAGCCGCCGCAAGCCGCCCCGCTCGCGCAAACCAAGACCGAGCTTGTCAAATTCGCCACCGCGCCATTCCCTTACGACGGCATGATGCCGGGCAGCGAGCAGCCGTTCCTGAACGTGGTCAAAGGCAAGCACAGAGGCCATCGCACGGCGCGCGGCTCAATTCTCTGGCAAGACGAAACCTTCAACGACGACCGAGTTCTGCTGCACCTGCCGAGCGGCTTCGATATCAATCGCCCCGCCGTGATGGTGATCTACTTCCATGGCCACGGCGCCGACCTCACCCGCGATGTGCTTGAGCGGCAGAATGTGCCGGAGCAGATCACGCAATCCGGCGTGAATGCCGTGTTGGTGGCGCCGCAATTTGCCGTCGATGCGGCCGACTCAAGCGCCGGCCGCTTCTGGCAGCCCGGCGGGTTTGGACGCTTCGTCAACGAGGCCAGCAAGAAGTTGGCTAAACTTTATGGCACCCCAGCCAACGCCAAGAAATTCGCCAATATGCCGGTGATCATCGTGGCCTACAGCGGTGGTTATTTGCCGGCGGCCTGGAGCATCCGCAACGGCGGCCTCGGCTCTCGTCTGCGCGGCTTGGTCCTGCTCGATGCGCTGTACGGCGAGCTCGACAATTTCGCCAGCTGGATCAAAAATTCGAAGTCGGTTTTCTTCGTGAGCGCTTATACCAGTTCGACGCGCCGACAAAACCTCGAACTCGCCAGAATTTTGGACGAGAAAAATGTGCGTTACAGCGCCGATATCGGCGGGCAGCTTTGGCGTGGCCACAACGTCTCTTTGCTGTCGACCGGCGCGGACGTCAGCCACCAGGATTTCGTGACGAACGCGTGGACCAACAATCCGATCGCGGACATTTTGGCCAAACTCAACTGATCAAGAATCGCCGGCGAAGTTTTATTCAGACCGGCGCACCATCATCCTATAATAACACGAACTTTCCCATTCGCGGTCTGTTTGCCGGCACCACTCGAAGCGCTGGCTTATCGGGCGACCGATCGTTACCTTGTCGGCATTGGGGGCGGGGTGGACATGATCAATTCTCTGGGTGCCCTGCTGCGGATGCGGCAATGGGCGAAGAACGGCTTCGTGCTCGCCCCGCTGTTCTTCAGCTCCGAGATGACCGACACCGTGGCGCTTGCCCGCACGGCCAGCGCGTTCGTCGTGTTCTGCTTGGTCTCAAGCGCGGTTTATATTTTCAACGACTGGCGCGACATCGAGGCTGACCGGCGGCACGCCAAGAAGGCCATGCGGCCGCTGGCCTCGGGCCGGGTGCCCATTGCGGTGGCGCTCGCACTGATGACCGCCTTGCTGGTGGCGGCTGCGGCGATCATTGGGCTCATTCCCTTGCCCGGAAGCTTCGCCATTGCGGTCGCGGTCTATCTCGCGATCAACATCGGATATTCGCTCGGCATCAAGCACGTTTCGGTGATCGAGCTGTTTTTTGTGGCTTCGGGCCTCCTGGTCCGTCTGATCGCCGGTGCCTTCGTTGCCGAGGCCAAGCTGTCGCCCTGGATCATCATCGCCACTGGCATACTTGCGCTGTTGATGTCGATCGGCAAGCGCCGCGGCGACATCGCACAAAACAATGATCCGGCGCGCAAACGGAAATCGCTCGCTGGATATAATCTCGGCTTCCTCGATGCCGCCTTGGCCGCGCTCACCGGCGGCACGATCGTGGTCTATCTGTTGTTCTGCGTATCGGATTACGCCGTTCAGCGCTTCGGCGCCGCCGTCCTGTTCACGGCGGTGCCAGTGACGGTGGGGCTGCTACGCTATCTGCAACTCATCATGGTTCATGGTCACGGAGAGTCGCCGACCGACCTGGTGCTGAGCGACGGCGGTTTGCTTGCCACCCTCGTCGTCTTCGGCATGGCCTTTGTGTATTTGATTTACTTCTGAGGGCGTTTCGTCCGGGGCGTTGTCGTGCTCCGGCGACCGTCATTGGCTGATGAAAAATATGCCGTTGCTGAGAAACAACAGCATGGCGAAGGCGACCAGCACGGTTTGCTTGGCGGGGAAGCGCGAGGCCGTGAATGGGATGATGACGATCAGCAAATGGGCCAGTGAAGTAGCCGAGCTGTTGACCAGGGGTTCGTTCGGCAGATAGATCATGAAGAACACTTCACGGACGAGCGCATAGGCCATGAGCGCCGAGGGGATGCCAGCCGAATTTCCGAGGGTAACCGGACGATAGCGACGCAGCACGATGGCGACGATCATCACGCCAGCCAAGACCACAACGCCGGCTGACAGCGGCGACGTCAGATAGTTTGCCAATGCCGGCTCGAAGTCACCCCCGTATTTGATCGCAGGATTTGCCCAATAAGAGGCATCCGTACTTGGCGCGGCAATATTGAAGAACAGCCATTTCACCAGGAAAGAATAAATACTGGCCACGCTGTAATCATTCTGCGACAGCCAGTAGAGCAGGTGGCTGAATTGCGATGCAGCCTCCGGATGTGTGTCTGTAGCCACCAAGCGGCCATTGACGACAAATTCGAGAATGAAGAGGGCGAGCGGACCGACGAGCCCGTGTACGGCGATCCACCAGCCATGGCGCCAATCCCAGCCTCGGCGAGTGAGCGTGTCGACGAAGGGAATCACGATGAGAAAGCCGGCGACGATCTCATTCAGGCAGGCCAGCAGCAGGATGGCCGTCAGGAACGCCGCTCCGCGCCTCGTCCAATGATCTCGCAAGTGCAAATAGGTCGCGATGTAAAGCACGGACAGCGAGGCCGTGACGATTTTTGATTCTTCGATGCTGGAGAAGTACCAAACGCCGAGCGAGCTGGCGTAGATCAACCCGCAGACCAGGACGTGACGGCGCGGAACAACCGCCGCAAAAGCCCACATTGCTGCCGCCACGCCGAGCGCGCCGATGGTGGCGGACATCGCCTTCAACACATGTTGCGGGGTGATCCAAAGGGTCAGCGGACTGAGGATTTTCATCCAGGCCAGCGCCAAAACGACTGTCACCGGGTGAAATCGCAACGACCGGTTAATGACTTCTCCTTCAGCAAGCCCGATATAAAAAAACGAATCGGCGCCGAACTTGGTCGTCGCGTCGCTGGCTGCAAGAATGAAAGACGAAAGCCAGTAGACGGCGAACGCCGCGCCTGCCGCCAAAACGAACAGAACGGCGCGGGTTGTCGGGCGCTCGAGCAACCGGGTTTGGCTGGTAGCCGTCATTGACTGATGAAAAACATACCGTTGGAGAGGAACAACAACACGGCGAAGGCGACAAGGACGGTTTGCTTAGCAGGGAATCGCGAGGCCGTGAAAGGGATGATGACGATCAGCAAATGAGCCAGTGAAGTAGCCGCGCTGTTGACCAGGGGCTCGCCCGGCAGGTAAATCATGAAGAACGCTCCGCGGACCAACGCATAGGCCATGAGCGCCGAGGGGATGCCAGCCGAATTTCCGAGGGAAACCGGACGATAGCGGCGCAGCACGATGGCGACGATCATCAGGCCTGTTAAGGCGACAAGGCCGGCTGACAGCGGCGACGTCAGATAGTTTGCCAACGCCGGGTTGAATTCACCGCTGAAGTAATAGTTCTGAACGTCCCAAGCATCACGGCTTTGGTAAAATCCTGCCCAATAATCGGCAGTTGGCGATGGCGCGGCAATATTGAAGAACAGCCAATTCACCACGAAGGAATATAAACGAGAGGCGCTGTAGTCATTCTGCGACAGGTAGTAGAGGAGATGGCTGACGAGGGATGCTTGCTCCGGATCTGCTGATCCGTTCACGAAGGCGCCTTTGACAACAAATTCGAGAATAGCGAGGGCGATCGGGCCGACGAGCCCGTGCACGGCGATCCACCAGCCATGGCGCCAATCCCAGCCTCGACGGATGAGCGTGTCGACGATGGGAATGATAATGAGAAAGCCCGCGACAATCTCATTCAGGCAGGCCAGCAGCAGGATCGCCGTCAACAGCGCGGCTTCGCCTCTGGTCCATTGATCCCGCAGGTGCAAGTAGACCGCGATGTAAAACACGGAAAGCGAGGCCGTGACGATTTTCGATTCTTCGATGCTGGAGAAATACCAAACACCGAGCGAGCTGGCGTAGATCAACCCGCAGACCAGGACGTGACGGCGCGGAACGACTGCCGTAAAAGCCCACATCGCCGCCGCCACGCCGAGCGCGCCGATGGCGGCAAACATCGCCTTCAGCAAATGAACCGGGGCGATCCAAAGGGTCAGCGGATCGAAGAACTTCATCCAGGCCAACGCCAAGGCGACCGTTACCGGATGAAATCGCGCCGACCGGTGATAGATTTGTCCTTCGGCCAGCACGGAATAATAACCGGTATCCGCGCTGAATTTCGTCATCGCCGGCCAGCCGCTGGCTTCGAGAATGAAAGACGAAAGCCAGTAGACGCCGAACGCAGCGCCTACCGTCAAAACGAGCAGAACGGTGCGGGTTGTCGGGCGGTCGAGCGATCCGATCTGGCCGGTGGGCGCCGCCAGAGAACCCATGACTGTCGATTCGGGCGAAGGGTCCTGAATAATGCACCGCCTCTCAAGCGGAACGCTGTTGGCGCACAGACTTGGCAATTCACGTCGTTGCCGGTCGCGTGGCGTGGTCGCCCTCAATATAGTCTCACCACTAACTCTCGCATTTTCGCTGCGCGTCGTCGAGGCTCAGGTCGTGAGACTGGTCGGACAGTGAACGTTCCCATATTGTGCGCAACGTATTGGCAACCTCGGGATACGGATAAGTCGCAGACATGAAACGCGCATTCGAGGCTGTCGTATCGGCGCTCTGCTATTCTTTTATCCGAGCGCATTTTGGTCCGTCTACGGGAGAGCCAACACCGGCCTGGAATCGCACCGTCCTGTTCGTGTTGGAGCAAGCCGCGCGCATGCCGGATTATCTGCGCTTGCCTTTGGCGATATTGACTTTGCTGTTCGATTTTTCGGGAATCTTGGTTAAGCGCCGGCGCTTTCGCAACCTGGACCCTGGCCTGCGTTGGAGCAGGATTGAGCAGGCGCGGAATTCTCGCTTTGGACCGTTCCGCGATCTGATCCGCTACTATGAAGGATTGACCGTATTTGGATTTCACGACGAGCTGACGCGATCTGCCGCCGCCGTCAAGGCAGCGGTGCAAGCGGCGTCACCCGCGCTCGGTTCCCCTGCTATTGTTGCCGGGCGCGATCGACCCGCGCCGGATGAACTGGCGGACGAGACGCGCAGCGAGATCGTCGTGATTGGATCGGGACCGGGGGGCGCCATCACCGCCTGTCTACTCGCCGAAGCCGGCCGTGACGTCACCTTGCTCGAATCCGGCCCGCTGCTCTCGCTCGCAGAATGCCCGCCATTCACCAGGGCCGAGATGGAAAGGAAATATCGCAATGGCGGCGTTACGGCCGCGCTCGGACGCACCAAGGTGGCCTATGTCGAAGCGCGTTGTGTCGGCGGCGGCAGCGAAATCAACGCTGGCCTCTATCACCGCACCCCCGAGGAGATGCTGGAGCGGTGGCGTCGCGACTACCGGCTTGAGGCAGCGGGAGCGGCCGACATGCTGCCGCATTTCGAAGCCTGCGAACGCGACGTCAGCATCTCGTACATGCCCGGCGCTTTGCCGGCGGCGTCGCTGAAATTGCATGAGGGTGCGCAGATCAAAGGCTGGAAATCCTTGGAGGTGCCGCGCTGGTTCAAGTACGAATCGAATGCGGCCGCCGCGGGCGGGATCAAGCAGTCGATGGGCGTTACCTTCCTGCCGCGCGCCATCAAGGCGGGCTGCAAGCTTGTTTCGGATGTGACGGCGCGACGCCTGAGCCGACGAGGATCGTCCTGGGTGGTCGAGGCCGACAGAACGACGGCTGGCACAAAGGCAACCCGCCACCGGTTTGTCTGCGAGTCCTTGTTCATTTGCGGTGGGGCCATTCAAACGCCGGCCTTGTTGCTGGCAAGCGGAATCGCTGCAAACGCCGGGCGCTCGCTGCGCATGCATCCCACGGTCAAGGTATTGGCGCGCTTTCCCGAGACCGTCAACAGCGAGCGCATGGGCGTTCCGGTCCATCAAGTGAAGGAATTCTCGCCGCGCCTGAGCTTCGGCTGCTCTATCAGCAGCGCCCCTTATCTGTCCTTGGGCATGCTGGACCACGCCGCCCACATCACCGAAGTCGCCGCCGACTGGCGCAGAATGGCCAGCTACTATGCTATGACCATGGGGGGGAGCGGCAGTGTTCGGAAATTGCCTTACTACGACGACCCGCTCGTCAGCTACAGCTTGGCGGACACCGACATGCGCGACTTGGCCGATGGATTGCGCAAGCTCTGCGAAGTTCTCTTCGCCGCCGGCGCCGAGACATTGTATCCGTCAGTGCAAGGTCTGGCGCCCTTATCGGGTCCCGCTGACCTGCGAAGGATACCCGCCGCACTTCCGCGCGGCCGCACCAGCCTGATGACGGTCCACCTTTTCTCCAGTTGCCCGATGGGCGAAGACAAATCGCGTTGTGTGGCCGATTCGTTCGGCCGCATCCATGGCTATGACAATCTCTACGTCGCCGACGCCAGTCTGCTTTGCACGGCGCCGGGCGTCAATCCGCAAGGCTCGGTCATGGCGTTTGCGCGTCGAAACGCCTTGCATTTTCTTCAGCGTCTGCATTCGTGAAGGTTGTCGTGACCGTTTGATGGTGTTGCTACGTCGGCGGTCGTTTGGGAGAACTGCGCATGCGATGCCTGGTGACCGGCGGATCTGGTTTTTTTGGGCACGTGTTGATTGAAAAGCTGATGGCGCGCGGCGATCAAGTGCGCAATTTCGACTTGAACGCCGCCGCCGACGAATTCGCCGGCGTCGAATTTCAGCAGGGCGATATTCGCGACAGTGAGGCGGTACAGCGGGCCTGCGGCGGCATCGACATCATTTATCACAACGTTGCGCAGCAACCGCTCTCGCAAGATCCGCAGCTGATGAAAAGCGTCAATCTGGACGGGACCGGGAATCTCCTGGCATCGGCATTAGCCTGTGGGGTTGCCAAGACAATCTTCACGTCATCCACCGCGGTGTTCGGCATACCGGCCGAGCTGCCCATTCGTCGCAGCACGCTGCCCACGCCTTGCGAGCCCTACGGTCGAACCAAGGTGATGGCCGAGCAACTATGCCGGGATTATATCCAGCAAGGCCTGGACGTCACCATTATTCGACCGCGCGCCATTCTCGGTCACGGACGGCTTGGAATATTCCAGATGCTGTTCGAATGGATACGGGAAGGGCGCAATGTGCCCGTGATGGATAATGGCGACAATTTATTCCAATTCATTCATGCGCAGGACCTGGCCGACGCCACCATCCGCGCGTCGCATCGGGCGGGCCCGCAAATCTACAATATCGGGACCGATCGATTTGGTACGATGCGGCAGGTTCTGCAATCGCTGTGCGACCATGCCAACACCGGGAGCAAGGTCAAAAGCGTGCCCTCGGCGCCGGCCCGATGGCTGGCGGCACTGGCGGAGAAGCTGGGCCTCTCTCCACTCGGGGCCTACCACTATATTGCGTACGGGAAACCGAACTACTTCGATATCTCCGACGCGGTCAAAGAATTGGGTTGGACTCCCAAATACTCCAACGAAGAAATGATGATCGCCAGCTACGATTGGTACCTGAACAACCGTGACGATGTGCTGCGCTCGCGCTGGATGAGCCCGCACAAATCGGCGGTCAAGCAGGGTATATTGCGGCTGGCCATCAGGTTTCTCTGACCGGCTTGGCCAGCATCGCCTTGGCATGCGCCAAAAATTCCATGTCGCCGAGCCGTAACGTCCATCCAACCCGAGGTTATTGATGAATTTGGATAGCAAGTTGGTGCTGGTGACAGGTTCCGCCGGGTGGCTCGGCGGTCGATTGGTAGAGGCCCTCTTGCATGGCTTGCCGGATTGCGAGCGGCTCGCTCGTCCGGACCCGAACGTGCGACTGCGCTGCCTGGTGCTTCCGCACGACGACGCAACCAGAATTGAGAGACTTGGCGATGCCGTCGAAATCGTCCGGGGCGATATCAGGCGGCCCGAGGATTGCGCAAGATTTTGCGCCGGCGCGCAAGGCGCGGTTGTTTTTCATGCCGCCGGGATCATTCACCCCCGTCGGCGCTCCGATTTTTACGAAGTCAACCTACAGGGCACGCGCAACATGCTTGATGCGTGCGTCGCGGCGGGCGTGCGCCGCGCCGTGGTCGTGTCATCGAACTCGCCGTGCGGCACCAACCCGCATCGGGATCATGTTTTCGACGAATCCTCGCCGTACCGCCCGTACATGCACTATGGCCGATCGAAAATGCTGATGGAGCAGGCGGTCGATCGATATCGCAGCGACGGGAAAATCGAGACGGTTATTGTGCGGGCGCCATGGTTCTACGGTCCACACCAGCCGGCGCGCCAATCGCTGTTTTTCCGCCTCATCCGCGATGGCAAGGCTCCGATTGTCGGCGACGGAGGCAATCGGCGTTCCATGACCTATATCGACAATCTCTGTCAGGGCCTGATTCTGGCGGCGCTGACCAAAGCCGCCGACGGACGCGTCTATTGGATTGCCGACGAGCGGCCGTATGCGATGAATGAAATCATCGATACCATCGAGCGATTGCTGGAGACGGAGTTCGGCCAGAAATGCGCGCACCGCAGGCTGAGCCTGCCGAATCTTGCCAGTACGACAGCGTGGTTGTTCGACAAGGCGCTGCAGGGCGTCGGTGGCTACCACCAGAGCATCCATGTGCTGTCGGAAATGAACAAGACCATCGCCTGTTCAATCCAGCGAGCCAAGGATGAGCTTGGCTATCAGCCGACGGTCGCGCTCGAAGAAGGGATGCGCCGGAGCTTGCAATGGATGTGGCAAAATCAGAACGGGTTGGGTTAAACGCTCCCCAGCAAGTTAAAGCCTCGCCGTCCATGGCCACGGGCCGCCTGTCGAACACCGTCGCACCCGCCTCAAACGCGCAGCCTTCGTCGGCGTCGTTGATCTGCATTAGAGCGCGATCTGTTTAGATTGAATCACATTGCTTCCCTAACATTTTGTTTGCGCATGATCTTTTCCGAAAACCAGTTCCCACTTTTCGGGATCATGCGCTAGAACCCTGACCAAATGGCATACGTGCCGATGGCCACATTCCCGCTGTGCGAAAGCGCACGACAGGGGGCAAACTCGGTCAGCTTCACCTGCAGGATATGCACGCCATAGCCATTCAGCGCCTGAGTAGCCCGCGCAGTCAGCTTATTATTGAATTCCAAACGGTTGGCCTGGATGTCCTCGAGCGAGTTCTCACTCACCGCGGCCAAGACCTC
>Ga0207932_1000724_pt1 | contig 11310 bp, 15 predicted proteins | sample NGESurdeep092012_FD_184480 | JGI IMG/M metagenome (GOLD analysis project Ga0207932, IMG submission 184480) | Arctic peat soil microbial communities from Barrow, Alaska - NGEE Surface sample 415-2 deep-092012 (SPAdes) | ecosystem: Environmental > Terrestrial > Soil > Wetlands > Peat ...
TTTTCCGTTTCGAGGGCCAGGCCAGCGTGTTTGCGCCGCATCTCGGCGGGCCGTGCTATCGCTGTCTTTATCCCGAACCGCCGCCGCCCGGCATGGTGCCGAGTTGCGCGGAAGGCGGTGTGCTCGGCGTGTTGCCCGGCATTGTCGGCTGCATCCAGGCGACGGAAATTTTGAAGCTCGCCATCGGCAAGGGCAGTTCGCTCGTCGGGCGATTGCTACTGTTCAACGCGCTCGACATGAAGTTCCGCGAATTAAAACTCCGCCGCGACCTGCAATGCCCCGTTTGCGGCGAACATCCGACCATCAAGGAATTGGGCGATTACGAAATGTTCTGTGGCATCCCGCCCGAACCGGCCGTGCCGCAGTCCAATCCGGATGAAGTCACCGTCCAGGACATGAAGAAAGCGCTTGATGATCCGAAGCTTGGCATCAAGGTCGTTGATGTGCGCGAGCCGGACGAATACGAAATCGCCCACGTCAAAGGCGTGCCGCTGCTGCCGTTGAGCCAGATTCAGCAGCGTTTCACCGAACTCGACCCGAACCAGCATTATTACATCCACTGCAAGGCCGGCGTGCGTTCGCTCAAGGCGCTGGGCTTCCTGCGCGAGCAGGGATTCAAATACCTCAAGAGCGTCAAAGGCGGCATCACCGCCTGGTCGGACGAAATTGATTCCAACGTGCCGAGGTATTGAACTCCGGTTGACTTTTAGGGTGACGGGGACAAACTAAGTTGCGAAAGGAAACTAACCGTGAAAACTGTGAAAATACCCATCTTGGAAGAGTTCAGAGAGTTCGCGCTGCGCGGCAATGTCGCCGACCTCGCCGTCGGCGTCATCATCGGCGCGGCATTTGGAAAAATTGTCACCGCACTCGTTTCCGACGTCATCATGCCGCCCATCGGCAGACTCGTCGGCAATCTGGATTTTACCAACCTTTACCTTCCGTTGTCGGACAAAGTCACGCAGGCGCAGGCAGCTTACGCGGCGTCTCCGACAACCCTCGGCGGGCATTTGCCGCTGGATCTGGCGCAAAAAGCCGGGCCGGTGCTCGCGTGGGGCGATTTCACCACCATCACACTGAATTTTCTCATTGTGGCCTTTTGTATTTTTCTGCTGGTGAAAGGCATGAACGCGCTCAAACGCCATGAAGAAGCGAAACCGACGCCGACGCCGGAACCAACCGTCCAGGAAAAACTCCTCACCGAAATCCGCGACCTGCTCAAGAGCCGGCCTTGATTTCCAATTCCGCGCGCAGTTTTTTCAAAGCCGCCAGGGCCGCGTCGCTCTCGGCGGCCTTTTTGCTTTTGCCGCTGCCGCGCGCGAGTTCGACACCTCCGTGCTGCACCGTGCATTCAAACACACGGTCGTGATCCGGCCCGGTGGTGGAAACAACGTGATATTCCGGCGCCTCGGGCGAGCGCGCCTGCAACAACTCCTGCAACTCGCCCTTCGGATTCTCGATGATCGGCAGCGTGTCCAACCTGCCGAAGGCCGCGCCAAACTCGCGCAAAATAAATTCGCGCGCGGCCTCAAATCCGCCGTCCAAAAAAATCGCGCCGAGCAACGCCTCAAACGTGTCCGCCAGCGCGGACGCGCGTTCGCGTCCGCCGTGCATTTCCTCACCACGGCTCAAAATCAAGTGCGCGCCGAGGCCGAGCGCACGGGCTTGTTCGCCCAGCGTGCGGCGGTTGACGAGTTTCGCGCGCGCCTTGGTCAATGGACCTTCGTCGAACGCGGGGAATTTTTCATACAACTCGTGCGTGAGAACGAGTTGCAACACGGCGTCACCGAGAAATTCCAGCCGCTGATTGTGCGCGGGCCTTCGCTGCGCTTCGTCCCCGCCAGGCGCAGTTTCGCCTTGCTCATGGGCGACGGACGGATGCGTGAGCGCCAGCCGCAGCAGGCCCTCGTCGCGGAACACATGGCCGAGGCGGGTCTGGAATTCGGAAAGTTCGGACATGGATCACTTTGGGAACATCCAACGCCCAACATCCAACACCGAACATCCAATGAATTCGGGCCGCACGGCATCCCGCCTTGCGGGATTGGATGTTCGATGTTGGATGTTCGATGTTTTCAACTTCATGCAGTCGGCTGATTTTCCGGTGTGGCCGCGGTTTCGGCCGGTGCCGCTGGCGCGGCCGGATTCAAGCCGTGTTCGAGCAACGCGGCCACGTCGCGCTGGACGGCTTCGAGTTGATCCAACCGCAGGTTCGGATCGGCAATCGTGAACACGTCGCCGGTCCCGGGCTGTTCGTAAATGAACACGCGCTTGCCGTCGGTGACGACCTGTTCCTTCACCTTGAGCACGCGTTTGCGTTCGAGCATGACGGCGAGAATGTAACCGGCAGGCGCGTAACGCGGATCGTTTTGCTCAATCAATTTCCGCAGCAGCGTTTCGGCGGTGTCCTTGTGAATCGGATCGGCGGGCGGCGTCGGCGCTTCGTAAATCCCCTGCCAATGAGAGATAAACCCGGCGCGGTTGCGCGTGTCGCCGGCGCTTTGCTTTTGCGAGCACGGCTCGCAGAGGTCCGAACGCCGCAACTCCGGCGGCTGTTCGAAGAGCAGCGTGTGATACGGTTGTTGGTCGGCAAACGGCTGGCCGCACGCCTCGCAGGCGTGGGCACGGGATTGAATGTTCCAATCGTTCATGAATTACGGGAGGATTATCGCGCCCACCGCGAAACACGCAACCCGAAAGGAACAACGAAACGGCGTTTGGTGTCCCGCCTTCAGGCGGTTCATAGGCTTAACGGCGACTTGCCGCCTGAAGGCGGGACACCAAACACGCCCAACGCGAGGGCGCCGGTTGATGTCAGTCCGCCCAAAAATTCTCGCGGAACATTTCAAATTCCGGCAATGTCTGCGGATGGTGCGACTGGTTTTGTTTGATGTTGACGGCACGCTCGTTCACACGGGGCGGGCCGGTTCGCAGGCCTTCGCCAAAACCTTCGCCACGGAGTTTAACGCGCGCGACGGCATTGATAAAATCAGGTTCGCCGGGCGCACCGATGTGAATCTCGTCCGCGAATTTTTCGGCTTTCACAACATCCCGGCGACGCCGGAAAATTTTCAGCGGTTTTTCGAGCGTTACGTCTTCTGGCTCGACCAGATCCTCGCGCACAGCACCGGCAAAATCTGCCGGGGCGTGTCGGGATTCTTAAACGATTTGCACACGCTGCCAAATCCGCCGACGCTCGGCCTCCTCACCGGCAACATCCGCCTCGGCGCGGAAATCAAGCTGCGTCACTACGGACTTTGGGATTTTTTTGAAACCGGCGGGTTCGCCGATGACCACGAAGACCGCAATCACATCGCCGCCGCCGCCCTCGAACGCGGACGACGCGTGCTGGGGGAAAATTTGCGGCCCGAAGAAATCGTTGTGGTCGGCGACACACCATTTGACATCCACTGTGGAAAATTCATCGGCGCGAAAGTGCTGGCCGTGGCCACCGGCGGCGCGAAGCTGGACGAATTAAAACGCCACCAGCCCGATTGGGCGGTCGAAGATCTGACGCGTGTAAGCGCGAGGGAAGTTTGTGACCAACGGTAGGGCGGCGTTGCTGCGCCGCCGAAGTTTGGGCTGCGCGGCAACGCAGCCCTACCGGAACTCAATGCCCGCCGTGGCAATGGCCGCCACAACATCCACCGCCGCCGCTGTCACACAACGACACGTCATTGCCGCTGGCGGCATTGGCCGAAGCGAACACGGAAAATTTCTTGGACAGCTTTTTTGAACCGCAGTGCGGGCACTCCGTTCCCTTCCAATCGCTGGAGCGGACGAGAATTTCGCTGTCGCGTTCGCACTTTTCGCAATGAAACTCGTAAATCGGCATGAAGGGATAATAACCGGTGGGGCAAAAATCTCAAGTGCGGAACAATAATTGGTAGGGCGGTGCTGCCGCGCCGCCCCGATTGTTTTGGGCTGCGCGGCAGCGCAGCCCTACCGAATCACGGCGACAATTTTTCGCGGTGCGGCAGATGGTCGCGGTTCCAGCGGACCAAAGCGGCGTCGCTGGTGTCTTCAAAAAGAAATTTCAGCGTCGGCGATTCGACGTGGCCATCGCAAAACACCACGTTGGCTTTGCCTTGATGTCTGGTAAAAGGCTCTTTGGTGTCCCATAAATAAGGCGGCTTTTCGTAAACCCTTAACAGCACAGAGGAACCGCCTTCAACAAAACTATTATTGCCAAAAAATCCGTCGCCCAATGCCATCATCTCGCTTGGACTGACCACTTCCGATTCCGAGACTGGCGGAGATGAAAGGAGTGAGTTGCCGAACTGCCTGCCGATTCCTAGTGAGTCCCAGTGAACCAGTGTGTTCGTGCCTGCGCCTACTTTCCCAAGAATTCCATAAGTGTTGTAGCCATAGGAAGTGTAATCAGAAGTTGGTGGCCAAGCGGCTGGACGTTTTGCAGACGAGCACTTCCAAATTCCTTTTGAATCAAACGATGTCTTGTGCGAACTGCTTTCTTTTCCCAGTTCGTGATCCAAAGCAAGTGTCCAGTCCTCGTAATGATTTGGATAGCTGCCCTTGTTGAAATCTGGATTTGTGTCGAGCGGATAAACGTGATTGTCACTGACAAATTGTTGTACTGTTTGACCGAGTTGCCGAACGTTGTTGACGCAACTGATGCGCCGCGCGGTTCCCACACCAAGCGACAAAACCGTCAGCAAAAGCGCCGCCAGAATCCCGATGATGGCGATGACGACCAGCAATTCAATCAAAGTGAAGCCGTCCCGATTGGCCCTTCGCATATTGATTGGACAGTTGCGCTGCTGGAACGTCACGAGTGGCTCATCGGCGAAGTCGCCATAGACAATGTGGCTCGTGATGAAGCGAGCAAAGGTGTCTGCTCTCCGGGAACGCGGAATCGCTATTCTGTCGGCGGCTGGTCGCGTCCAGGCGATACTTCATTTCGCCTTTTCTTTCAACGGCCAACAATTAGGCTGTGGGCATGGCACATTTACAAAAGGCGATTGAAGTCGCCGTCGCTACGCTTCGCGGGTTGACAGGTCTGGAAGAGCCGCTGAATCGCGCGGCGAAAATGATTCTGGCCTGCCTGACCTCCGGCCACAAGCTGCTCGTGTGCGGCAACGGTGGCAGCGCGTCCGACGCCACGCACCTGGCCACAGAATTTCTCTGCCGCTACGTCGCCGACCGCCGGCCGTATCCGGCCATTTCGCTTACGGCCAACGGCGAACTCATGACTGCCATCTGCAACGATTACCAAGCCGACGAAATTTTTGCGCGGCAGGTCTGGGGTTTGGGCGAAAAGGGCGACGTGCTCATCGCATTCACAACCAGCGGCAAATCAAAAAACGTTTTGCGCGCGCTGGAAGAAGCCAAACGCAAGAGAATCGAAAGCATCTGTTTCCTCGGACGCGAGGGCGGGTTCACAAAGGGCGTGGCGACGATAGATTTGGTCGTGACCGGCAACAACACGGCGCGAATCCAGGAAGCGCAGAAATTGCTTTACCACGTGCTCTGCGAAATGGTGGATGAAAAGCTGCCGAAGACTTGAAAAATTTAATCACCACCGCCGCCATAGCCATGATTTCCCGAACCGTTGGAATTGGAAACCGCGCTGTAAATAATCAGCATCAGGATGAAGCCCCAAAAAATAGTTCCAGCGGCAGCACAGACCACGCCCCAAATCCGATAGGGCCGCGCGGCATTCCACAATTGTTTTTCTTTGGCACGCACACAACCTGAAATCCACAGCGTAGCGAGCGCGAACGGCAGCCCAACCAGCGGGATCAATCCCAACAGTCCGAACACAAAGCATCGCATCGAGCTGTTGAGCATCTTGATTTTGGCGCTGGCGTCGGTGTTCATTTTGATCCCGGTTGCACCGGTGAAATGGCGGTCGTGGTGGCGTTGGTCTGGGAGGCGTTCAGCCGTTCGACCTGCCGCTGGTCCAACAATTTCAATTCCCGATGCAAATGGAGCAGGGTGCTGCTGTTGGCCGTAATCAGCATCAACATGATCGCCAGCAAGGTGATAAAAATCAGCACGGCTGAACCGCTTTGACGGTGACGCCGGGAAAAGTTGAATCGGGAAATTTTCATGGCGTCGGTTTGGCTGCCGCTTCGAACGTGAAAAATAAAGGCAGGCGGGTTTCCTGGCGACGCGGTGTCAGTTCCACCTCCCAGCGCCAGGCGGCCACCGGCCCGCGAGTTTCCGTCACCATTTGCGACACCTTGACCTTGGGCAGCAGCAATTCCGAAAAACCCGATGAAGCGATTTGGCGACGGACTTCGCCGGCATTGAAATTATAAATGATTTCGTTGGCCCCGTGGGGAATTCGTAGCCGTTCGCCTTCCGGCGTGGCCTCGACGGTGATTTTTCCCGTCGCGTTGCGAATGTCCGCCCGCCAGCGTTCGCCGGCGTGCAAGGCGGCGTTGATGTCATCCGTCGCGTAATGCAGCGCCTTCGAGTAATCCCAGCAGACGTAAAACGCGCCCAAACCGAGGCCAAGTATCACCACGATCACCGACAGGTAAACCAAACACTCGATCAGGAGATATCCAGTCTGGGCCCGATCCCGGGAAATGGATGAATGCGGTTTCATTTGATGGTGACCTCGCGAATGACCGTGCCGATGCCCTGCCGTTGATCCGACGTCCATTCCAGGCGCAGATGCTGGCCGGTTTTGGTCAATTGAAAACGACCGGGTGGCAGGTTGGCGGCGGCGCGGGCATGAACGGTGTAAGGCTGCGCGCCCTCCGGGAAATTCCGCCATTCGCCGGCGGCCAGGACCTCCATCTCGCCATCCACAATTTCCATGGCCGTGCCGCGAAAGTATTCGGCGCGCAGCAACCGCGTTTCCTTAACATAGGAAAACGCCAGCGGCAGAATGGCCACCGCCAGAATCGCCATGCCGACAAACAAATCCGCCATCATAAAACCGCGGTTTCGTCCGGGCAGCCGTGAAATATATTTTGCCGTTTTTAATTTCATAACTCCGCCGCCCGTATTACGGCAATCAGTATGCCAAACATGGCCGTCGCAATCAGCCCGACCACCATTCCGTTCATTATCACGAGCCCGCTGGCCACGGCATGGGCGGTGGCCTCCTCCTGCTGGAACGCCCTGGCGTCGAGCGACTCGTGCCAGCCGCGCAGCGCGCTCAAGAATCCGCCGTGCGCGTGCGTGGCGTTCGTGAGCCGCCAGTGAAATTCTCCGCTGTCGTCAAACACGCGAACGGCGTCATCCAGTTTGACGCCGTTTTCGAGCGCGGCAATGACACGCCCGGCGCGGCGGCGGCAGATTTCGTTCGCGGTGGAATCGCCGGCGAGCCGGACGGCCTCGGCTTCCGGGACGCCGCCATCCAGCAGCACGGCGAGCATGGCGGAGAAGGTTCGTTGCAGCTTCTTTTGTTTCCAGGGCACGCGCCAGGTGATCCAGTCCACGATGGGAACGCTGCGGAATTGAAACCAGCGGACCAGGCCCGGCCCGCCGATGTAAATCGCCGCCACCGATGACAATGCCAGGAAAACGACGACTTCAAATGCCACCAGCCAAAACGTGTTATCAAAGACAAACTGCGTCAGTGGCCACAACGGAACGCTGATTCCGGCAGCCACTTCCTTGAATTTGGGAATGACCATCACCGACAGCAGACAGATCAGCCAGCAGGCGACCGGCGCAAACAGCAACAGGATGGCCATCATGTAATGCATGGTGCTGCGGACGGTGTCGGGGGCGACACGCAATACTTCACGGCAGGCGGGCAGGACTTTTTTCAGGTCGCCGAGTTTTTCGCCGGCGCGAAGAATGGCGGTGATTTGCGGCGGCAGGAAACGCGGCACTTTTTCGAGCGCCTCGCCCAGCCGGGCCCCGCCTTCAATATGCGCGGCCACCAGGTAAAACCGGACGCCGATGGCGCGGTCGCGATTTTCGGCGGCGGCGAGAATGGCCTGTTCCAATGGCTGACCGCGTTGCAGGACCGTTTCCATGAGGTCGAGAAAAAACAGCGCACGGTCGCGCCGGCGCATGGGCAGCGAGAGCAGATAATGAATCAGCACCGAAAAGACGCCGCCCGGCAGCAGGATGAAAACTGCATACCAAAGCAAGGCGATGAAAAACTGGGCAAAATCATTCATGTGGTTTTCAAACCCGTCAGTTGCCACTCAAATTGTTCAGCATGGCGATGAGCGGCAAAAACATGCTGATGACCAGAAACGCCTGCGACAAAACAATCGCCCCAAGAAACAGCGAGGCAACCGGCAGCACCGAATAAAGCGCAACCTCGGTGCGGTAAATGGCGCGCGAGTGATAGATTTCCGCCGCGCGATTGAACCCGGCAGCCAGGTCTTCGCCCGCGCTGGCCACCACCCAGACGAACAGCGGCGGAATCATCCGGTTGACGGCGGCAACCTCGGAAAACTTCGCGGCTCCGGCGGCGAGATTTTTCCGCCACTGTTGCAAGTCGGCGGCAGCGGCAGTGCTGGTTTCAAGTTGTTCCACCAGGCCGATGGCGTCCGGAAGGTTGACGCCGTTTTTCAGCAGCAGGGTCAGCGCCGCCCCGATCCGCGAGACGCCGGCCTCCCTGAACGCGGGCAGCCACCAGAGAAATCTTCCGCGCAGCCCGGACGTAAAAATGACTGACACCGCGAGCAAAAACAGCAAACCAAGCATCACCGGAAACACCCAGATGGCTTGCAGGGTTGAGAGCGCAAAAATGGTGGCCGCCGGAAGCCTCATCCCCATGCCGCCAAACATGTCTTCCATGGACGGCCCGATGACGCAGGTCCAGAGGAACGCCAGCCCCGCCGAAATCAAAAAAGCGACGAACATCACGATGAGCGGATAAACCATCATGCTTTTCAGCCGCGTCCAGATGCTGCTCTGGCGCTGAAAATAATCCGCGAGCATCGTCAGCGCCCCGGGCAGGTCGCTGCTCTTGACGCCGACCAAAATCATCCGTTTGTAAAGTTCGGGTAACTGGCGCGGTTTCAGTGCGTCGGCCATCGGCACGCCCCGGGCCAGGTCGGCTTCGAGCGATTGCAATTCGTCGCGCAATTTTCCGCGGCGCATTTCCTGGCAGAGCCGCCGCAGCGCGCCCTCGAGCGGGATGCCGTCGCGCAGCATCGCGGCCAATTGTTGGTTGAAGAAGGCAAATTCGTCCAGTTTCATAGGCCGAATACTCTTTGGTATTCTGCTTGATTGGACAAACCTCGCTGCAAAAGCTCACGCGCCGATTCTTCCAGAGGCCGGGCCGGGACCACTGCCGTCAATTCCCGCTGCCGGATTTTCGCGCGCATCACCTCGTCCACCCGCAACCATTCCACCAGCGGCACGCGGCCCTGATAACCGGTGCGCAAACAGGCATCGCACCCGGCGCCGCCGCACGCGGAACACACCTTGCGGATAAGTCGCTGGTTTAAAACCAGTTCGACCGCGCTTGCCACGGCGGAATGGTCGGCGCACATCACGAGCAGCCGCTCGAATACGCCCCGGCACGACCCGGCGTGCAACGTGGAAATCACCAGGTGCCCCGTCAGACCGGCGCGCACGGCCAGTTGCGCGGTGGCTTCATCGCGAATCTCGCCGATGATGAGCACCTGCGGGTCCTGCCGCAACAGGTGCCGCGCGGCGCGGGCGAAATCGAGGCCGATGGCTTCGTTCACCTCGGTTTGCATCGTGCCGGGAACAATCTGTTCCACCGGGTCTTCGACGGTGATGATCTGGCGTCCGCCGGGTTCGACAAGATGGCGGAGGCAGGCGTAAATCGTGGTGGTCTTGCCGCTGCCAGCCGGACCGGTGAGGAGCAGCAGGCCGGTGGATTGGCGGAGAAATTGTTCCAACTCGGCGACCGCGGCGGCGGGCAGGGACAATTCGCGGAGCGATATGGCCGGGGATGAATTGAAAAGCCGCAGGACGATTTTTTCGCCGGTCACGGTCGGATAAGTGGCCACGCGGATGTCGTTTTTGCTGCCGAGGTCGGCGCGCGCAATGCGGCCGTCCTGCGGCAGCGACTCCTGATACGTCTTCAGCCGCGCCAGAAATTTGATCCGGCCAAAGACGCGGTTGGCCACGTCGGCGGGAAGTTCCGTGCCGGGAGCAATGATGCCGTCGAGGCGGAAGTTGACCTCGGCCGCCTTGCCGCGCATTTGGAGGTGGATGTCGCTGGCCCCGGCGCGTTCGGCCTGATGGACCAGTTGCTCCAGAATTTTCGGCGCGGCGCCGTTTTGGTTTTCCTCAACCTTCATGGCCTTTCAAAAGGGTGTTCCCTGGTTTGGACAGGGCCGCCCCAGGTTTGTTACACGATAAATGAGCCGTTTAACAGCCGGTTGAAGAAGTAGCAGCCGACGTCAGGAGGCTCTGACTTTTCAGAACTCTCAACTCTCAACCATGAACCCTCAACCCGATCAGAGCCTCGTGACCTCGGCTGCTACAAAGAATTTAGGAATGTCTTGGTTCGTTTCCGGCCTTCCATTTGATGTTGCAGCCGATGCTGGGCGCTTGAAATTCTGAAGTGGTTTTCCCGGCGAGCACGGCGTCGAGCGCCGCGCGCAAATCCTTTCCGGTGACGGGAATACCGTTTCCGGGCCGGCTGGCATCGAACTGGCCGCGATAAACCAATCGTCGTCCCCGGTCGAAAAGGAAGATGTCCGGCGTGCAGGCGGCGTGATAGGCTTTGGCGGCGGCCTGCGATTCATCGTAAAGATACGGGAACAAATAACCGGCGGCTTTGACTTCGGCGGCCATTTTTGCCGGGCTGTCGTCGGGATAATTCGCCACGTCGTTGGAGTTGATGCCGACGATGGCCGCGCCGCGCGGCAGGTAATCGTGCGCCAGTTGCGCGAGTCCGGCGCGGATATGCTTCACGTAAGGACAATGGTTGCACATGAAAATGACGAGCAACGCGGGCTTGTCCTTGAAATCCGCGAGCGAGACGGTTTTCCCGTTGGTGTCCGGCAACCGAAAATCGGGCGCTGTCGTGCCGAGCGGCAGCATGGTGGAAGGGGTCAGTGACATGCGGGGAATGTGGAACGGCACGGCGAATTGTTCAACCCCAAACCGGAGTAGCAGCCGGCGTGAGCCGGCTCAAACTTCTTCAAATTGGAGCGGACTCACGTCCACTGCTACGGTCCGCCTGAAGTTTAAGTTTGTTTCCGGGGGCAAGTGCGGTTTTGATAGCTGGCAAACGCAGTGAAGAACATTGTTTATTTCGATCTCGAAACGCAAAAGTCCGCCGATGAAGTGGGCGGCTGGGGCAACATCAATCGCATGGGCATGAGCATCGGCGTGACGTTCAGCACCGGGCGCGGCGATTACAAAATTTACGGCGAGAAACAGGTG
>Ga0207932_1000725_pt1 | contig 11293 bp, 6 predicted proteins | sample NGESurdeep092012_FD_184480 | JGI IMG/M metagenome (GOLD analysis project Ga0207932, IMG submission 184480) | Arctic peat soil microbial communities from Barrow, Alaska - NGEE Surface sample 415-2 deep-092012 (SPAdes) | ecosystem: Environmental > Terrestrial > Soil > Wetlands > Peat ...
TGAAAAAAGGCCTAGTACATGACCAGGTCGCGAGAGTGCTGACCCGCCGGCCGCTGTGGGCCAAAGCCTCCCAGAGGAAACCCCGGCTGGTCCCATTAGTCATCAGCGCCCCTGCGGGGCGGCCCTTCCGGGCTGAAAATGGTGGTCCGGTCGCCTGCTGACGTCGTGCTTCCTTGGTCCTTCGAGGCCGTCCATTAGTCGGGCGCTGGGAGCTGCGTGTACGGGCCCTTCAATGTTGCTTCGAGCACGAGGATTAGATTCGCCGTTTCCCTGCAGCTCCCGCGGGCGACCGCCCCGCCGTTGGTTCGTCGAGTGGAGGTGGTCAGGGTGCAAGTGGCGCAGGACGACCAGGAGATCATCGCGCGGGTCGCGGCGCTGGATATCGGGAAGGCCGAGGTGGTGTGCTGCGTCCGGGTACCCGGTGAGGGACCACGGGCGCGGCGGATGCAGGAGGTCCGCACGTACACGACGATGACCCGCTCGCTGCTGGCGATGGCGGACTGGCTGACCGAGCTCGGGGTCACCCGGGTGGTCATGGAGGCCACTTCGGACTACTGGAAACCGCCGTTCTACCTGCTGGAGAACACTTTTCAGACGTGGCTGGTGAACGCCAAGGACGTCAAACACTTGCCGGGAAGACCCAAAACCGATCGGTTAGACGCTGTTTGGCTATGTAAAGTCGCCGAGCGGCAGATGCTCCGCCCGTCGTTCGTCCCGCCACCGGCGTTCCGGGAGCTGCGGGATCTGACCCGGTACCGGGTGGACCTGATCACCACCCGGACGTCGGAGAAGCAGCGGGTGGAAAAGCTGCTGGAAGACGCCCAGATCAAGCTGTCGGTGGTGGCCAGCGACATCTTCGGGGTGTCCGGGCGGGCGATGATGGCCGCGTTGGTCGCCGGGGAACGCGACCCGAAGGTCCTGGCCGACATGGCCCGCGGGTCGATGCGCGGCAAGACCGCCCGACTCGAGGAGGCGTTCACCGGGCGGTTCACCGACCATCACGCGTTCCTGCTGCGGACCATGCTGGCCAGGGTCGACGCCATCGACACCGACATCGACGTCGTGCAGGCCCGGATCGATGAGCAGATCGCCCCTTTCGCCAAGGCGGTGACCCGCCTGGATGAGATCCCCGGCATCGGGGTCACCACGGCGCAGGTGATCATCGCCGAGGTCGGCCTGGACATGACCCGGTTCCCCACCCCGGACCACTTGGCGTCCTGGGCGCGGTTCGCCCCCGGGATCAGTGAATCAGCGGGCCGGAAGAAGGGCGGCAGCAGCACCGGCAAGGGCAACCGCTACCTCGCCCGGGTACTCGGTGAGGCCGCGGTCGGTGCTGGTCGCACCAAGACGTTCCTGGGCGAGCGCTACCGGCGGATCGCCAAACGCCGCGGCAAGAAACGAGCCATCGTCGCGGTCGGCAGATCCATTCTCATGATCGTGTGGGAACTGCTCAGCGACGAGGAGAAACGATTCATCGACCTCGGCCCCGGCTACTACGACTCCCGCGTCAACCGCAACCGCAGCACCCGCAACCACGTCCGCGAACTCCAAGCCCTCGGATACAAAGTCACCCTCGAACCCGCCGCCTGAACCAACGATGCACGTCGTCAACGGCCCAGCCCACAGCTCGGCCGGCGGACCAAGGCGCCGTGGTCACCTTCATTTTCGGATTAGGTCGTCCTCGACGCGAAAGGGCCGGAAACGGTGATCAGCCGAGGCCACCCCACCCGTCGCCACCGTCAGCGGCACGAGCGGGCAAGGCGCGGCGTGACGGGCAAACCGGTATGCGCCGTCAGAGCGACGCCTCCTGATCACAGCGGCGCCGCAGGTCGGCACGGAAAGTCGGATCGGACAAGCTACCCAGCCCATCAAGCATGACCCAACTGAACGACCAACAGGCAGTCCAACAACTGCCGGCAAACCACGCCAAACCGGTCGGCAGCGTCCTAGCGCTCCCGCACCACCCGCCCCGCCGCCCAGTCCGGCTGGTCGGACCGCCGCACCCCGCCGTCAGCGCCGAAGATCAGGAACGAGTCGAAGGTGCGGGCGAATGCCCGGTCGTGCGTGACGGCGACAACTGTGCCGTCGAACGCGTCAAGCGCCAGTTCCAACGCCTCGGCCGAATGTAGGTCGAGATTATCGGTGGGCTCGTCCAGCAAGAGCAGCGTCGCGCCGGACAACTCCAACAGCAGGATCTGCAACCGGGCCTGCTGACCGCCGGACAGCGTCTCGAACACCTGCTCACCGGCGCGGGCCAGGCCGTATCGGTCCAACGCCCGCGCCGCCTGTTCCCGCCCCATCCCGGCTCGGTGCTCTGTCCCCCGGTGCAGGATCTCCAGCAGCGTCCGGCCGGTCAGCTCGGGATGCGCATGGGTCTGCCGGAAGAACCCCGGACGCACCCGCGAGCCCAGCACGGCGCTCCCGGTGTGCGGAACGGCCGGCACATCGTCATCGGAGACCGGTTGGTGTTCCACTCCGGGGTCCGACCCGCCGCGGGCCAGTAGCCGAAGGAAATGCGATTTTCCCGAACCGTTGGACCCGAGCACCGCTACCCGGTCGCCGTAGAACACCTCCAGATCGAACGGCCGCATGAGCCCGGTCAATTCCAACCCCGCGCACACCACCGCCCGCTTGGCGGTCCGACCGCCGGACAGCCGCATCCGGACCTTCTGCGTCAGCGGCACCGCCTCCGGCGGCCCGGCCTCCTCGAACTTAGCCAGACGGGTCTGTGCCGCTTGATATCTCGACGCAAGGCCATCGTTGTAGGCTGCCTTGGTCTTGTACATCAGCACCAGCGCCTTGAGCTTGGCGTGCTCTTCGTCCCACCGCCGGCGCAGTTCCTCCAACCTGGAGTTCCGGTCGTCCCTGGCCTGGCGATAGGTAGTGAACGACCCGCCGTGCACCCAGGACACCGCCCCGGCGATCCCCGGTTCCAACGTCACGATGCGGGTCGCGGCACGCGCCAGCAGTTCGCGATCGTGGGAGATGAGCAGCACCGCCTTCGCGGTTGCGGCGAGCCGCTCCTCCAGCCATTGCTTGGCCGGCACATCGAGGTAGTTGTCGGGTTCGTCAAGCAGCAGCACCTCGTCCGGCCCGCCGAGCAGAAGTTCCAGGACGAGCCGCTTCTGCTCCCCGCCCGACAGGCTGGTCACCGCACGGTACTTCGCCCGGTCGTACGGCACTCCCAGTGCAGCCACCGTCGCCACGTCGAAGCGCGTCTCATGCCCGTACCCATCGACGTCCGCCCAATCTGCCAACGCGTGCGCATACTGCAACGAGACCTGATCCGAATCATCGGTCATCATCTCGAGCTCGACGGCGTCCAGCGACGCGGCCACCGTGCGCACCGGCTCCGGCGACACCGACAGCAGCAGGTCACGCACGGTCGAGGAGTCGCGCACCGAGCCGATGAACTGCGGCATCACCCCGAGGCTGCCAGAACGGACCACACTGCCATCCTCGCAAGGGATCTCGCCCGCGATGATGCGCATGATCGTGGTCTTGCCGGTGCCGTTGGGGCCGATCAGGGCGGTGACGGATCCGGGTCCCGTGCGGAACGAAACATCGGCCAGCAACGGCCTGCCGTCGGGCAGGCTGTAGCTGACGCCACTGGCTTCGATGTGTCCCACGCGGTCAGCCTGGGTGAGCGGACCATCTCCGTCAATTCCGTTACCGTTCGATCCTGGCAGGTTCCGTTGCCGTATCCGGCCCGTTGCCACCGCAGGGCCACACGACCGTGGATTCACCCGAACGTCCGTATCGCGCCGGTTCGGCGCGTGACCGATACCGTACGGGACGTGACTGCCGCTTTGTCCTCGGCATCGTTCTTGTCGTGGTCATCCGATGACGGTCGCCGCCTGGAAACGGTCAGGGTGGTGATCACCGAGCGCGGGCTGCGCGCGAGCGGCTACCTGGTCGTCGTCGGCCGGGCAAGCCTGGGTGCGTCGTACTCCCTGCTCTGCGACTCCACGGGTCGGACCCGCCGGCTCACCGTTCGCAGCGACTCGCTGACCAGCGAACGCGGCCTGTCCCTGACCCGCACACCCGGCGGGCCGTGGCTCGACGGCGCGGGGAAATCACCACCGATGCCCGACCTCGACGTGGCCTTCGACATCGACTTGAATGCCAGTGCGTTCACCAATTCACTTGCCATTAGACGACTCGGTCTGCACCAGCGGTACGGCGAGGAGTCGATCACCGTCGCCGAGATTGCCGTCCCCGACCTCGCCGTCGAACCCGTCCAACACCGCTACAAGACCATCGAGGTGTCGGCCGACGGCGCGCGGATCGACCATCACGGGCCCTCCTGGCATCACGAGATCACTGTGGACCGAAAGGGTTTCGTGGTCAATGTGCCGCGCCTTTCCTATCGCTTAGGCTGACAGGGTGCACGCCGGGGGCAGGGACCGCCCCGCAGACCCGGCTGACCGGTCCGGCTTGAAGGGAATGACCGTGGTCGATTTCGACGAGTTGAAGAATTAGGCGCAGGAGCTCGCGGCGCAGCATTCGGACACGATCAAACAGGGCATCACCAAAGCCGGCGATTTCGTCGGCGAGAAGGTGGGGCACGACAAGGTCGACCCGGTCCAGGACAAGCTCCACGGCCTGGTCGACAAGGTTGCCGGTCGTGAGGATCCTCCTGCCCCGCAGACCCCACCGACAACGCCGGCGTGACGGGGCGGGCATGAGCCCGACGGTCTGGGGTTGTGCTGGGGAACTTCCGGGACCGTCGGCCGGCATGCTCCACTCACCTGAAATGACACATATCCGTGTTATTTCCATCAACTCTGCTATCGTCAGCGGGTGCCGTACGACGCGCAACTGACCTTCGCCGACCACGTCGGCCGTTTCTATGCGCGCCAGTACGCTTTCCCGCCGATGGCGGGACGCCTGCTGGGGTACCTGTTCGTCTGCGATCCCCCGCAGCAGACCATCGACGAACTTGGTGAGGCGTTGTTGGCGAGCCGGAGCGCCATCACCGGCGCGGTGAAGCTGCTCGAGGGTTACCGGATGGTGCGGCGAACTCGGGTCGCCGGTGAGCGGATGGACCGGGTGAGTCTTGATCCGGCGAGTCAGCAGCCGCAGAACTTTGATTCAGCCATTCACACGGAGCATGCGGCGCTGTTCCGGGAGGGATTGGCGCTACTGGCCGATGCTCCGTCGGATCGTCGCGCCCCGCTGGAGGAAATGGTCGCGCTGGCCGAGTTCCTCAGCGAGCGACTGCCCGCGCTGCGGACTGAATGGCAGACGCATCGCGATCAGCTGCTGGCTGCGGGAACGCTGCCCAGTCCGCTCGATCCCCCGCGCACCCCGGAGCAGTCGCCGGGCGAAACCCACCACCGACAACCATCGAAAGGTCCTGCATCATGACTGATCCCGATCTGGCCGCACTTCGCGAGCGGGCCGACAACGGTAGCGCGGAAGCGGCCGACGAACTGATCGAGCTTGCCACCGAGCGCGGCGACATCGACGAGTTACGTCGCCTTTCCGACCGTGGCAACGGCACGGCGACCGACCAGCTCATCGAGCTCGCCGGCGAAAGCGGTGACGCCGACGAGCTCAGGCGCCTCGCCGACCGCGGGAACTCCGATGCGGCCGACCAGCTCATCGAGCTCGCCACCGAGCGCGGCGACATCGACGAATTGCGGCGCCTTTCCGACCGCGGGAACGGCACGGCGACCGACCAGCTGATCGAACTCGCCACCGAGCTGGATGACCTGGACGAGTTGCGCCGGCTCGCCGGCGGGGGCAATACGACCGCCGCCGAGGTGCTCGCGGAACTCATTGCCGAATAGCCGACCGAGCAGTGGGTCACCGAGCAGTGGGTCACCGAGCAATGGGTCACCGAGCAGTGGGTCACCGAGCAGTGGGTCACCGAGCAGTGGGTCACTGAGCAGTGGGTCACTGGGCGGTGGTCAGGAGCGCTGCCGACAACCCCGCAAACGCGTCCATCACGAGACAGCCCCTCGGCGAGTATCTGCCGAGCGGCCATCTCGTCACGCGGTCGTTGCTACCAGCCGAGGAACCGCGAGCGCACAGGCGCCCCCGCTCAGGTTCCACGCACCGTGGTTTGTGCCGACACAGCGGGGGGTCACCGGCGGAGGTGGCGGTGACGGCGCCGGTGTGCTGGTCGGCGGCGGGTCGTTGCTCACGCATGAGACACGCCAGCACCGGGATCCGTCCGTCTGGTCACCGACGACCGCACCCGCAAACACCGGCGTTGGCGGCCAGCAGGCCCGCCGAGAATGCGATGATCATCAGCAGACTTGCGGACTATGACCTGGGCTTTCATTTGCGCGCAGCGCCACGCCGGGCCGCCACCATCGTCGGGGCGATCACTGTCGCGACCAGTGCGCGGCACCCGGGGCCGCCGACATCGAAATTTCCGACACCGCCATCAGCCCGGCAGTTATCGCGGCGATCAAGGCCCTGCAGGCGGACCTTCGCCTGCGAAGAACCTCGTCCATGTCCTGCCTTCCAGCAATGCGGATCATGAACTGGAGTACGCAGGGATTTCCCATCCGGTTCTCAGCCGTTGCTGCTCAGGCACTCTCCCAGCCTGCGGGGTGCCACGCCGCCGTCTCAGCCCCGCGAGACAGTCGACCCCGCCGACGCCCGACGATCCGCCGCCGCTACCCGAGTCGTCGACTGAGCTGCCGGAAGCACAGCCGGCAGCTCAGTCGGCAGCTCAGTCGCGGCGGCCTGGATCCGTTTGACGGACACCGGGATGGCGGTCCGCATCGGCTGGGCGAAAGAGGCGATCCGGTATTCCTGCAGCATCCTGCGAACGGCCTGCACGTCCTGATCACCTCCGCGCTCCGGCGGCAGTCCGCCGATCTTGTCCTCTACAAACCCTGTGAGCGAATGGATCTCGGCCAATCGTTGGCGATCGCGCGCGGGGTTGTCGCGGACCCGGCCGGCCCGCACGCCCAGGGCCTGCACGTACCGGGTGAGGTCGAGCAGGTGCGCCGCGCCGGTGCGGGTGATGAAGCCACGGGCTATGGCCGCGGCGAGCTGGGCGCGCATGTCGGCCAGCAGGTCGGGGACCGCCGCGCCGGCCGGACCCTCGGCGAGTGCGTCGATCGCCCGGGCCGCATCGTGCGCCGCGCGCAGCGCCTGTTCGGCGGCGACGACGACGTCGCGCACCGAACGATGCAGGTGCGGGGTGATCTTGGCGTTCAGGGCGGCGAACGCCGCCGCAGTCCAGACCGGGCCGCCCGCCCAGTCGAGCAGCGCGTCGATGGCCGCCTCGGTCGCATCGGTCACCAATGACCCGACCGAACCATAGGGAGTGGCGGCCAACGTCAACAGCTGATCGCGGGACAGCGAGTTCCGCAGGTGGGCCAGCGGCGGCGGCGCGTCCAGCATCAGCAGTCTGCGCGTCCCGCCGCGCATTGCCCTGGCCTGATCGGCGGCCGAGGCGAACACCGTGACACCGACCGTCCTTCCCTCGTCGACCAGCGCCGGATAGCCCTCCACCTGGTGGCCGTCGACGGAACTGGTGACGGTCCGGTCGAGACCGCCGGCGGGGAACTCAGTCAATGCTGTGAACTCGACCATTCCGGACGCGGTGGCCACCGCCTTGCGCACGTCGGACTTCAGGGTGTCCTGCAACTCTGGGAGATCCTTCCCGGAGCCGACCGGCCGGCCGTCGGCGTCCACCACGGTGAACGTCATCCGCAGGTGGTCGGGGATCTTCGACAGGTCGAAATCCTGCTGCCTGACGACGATGCCGGTCATCGAGGTGAGTGTGGCCGCCAGCGCCGCGGGCAGCGAACCCGCGGCCGGGAACCCGGAACCGCCGGCCTCGATCCGGGACAGTGCCGCGGCCGCGAAGTCGGGGGCAGGAACGAAGTTGCGCCGCAACGTCTTCGGCAGCGAGCGGATCAGTGCCACCGCCAGATCACTGCGCAGGCCTGGGATCTGCCTCTCGAACGCGGCGGGGTCGACCCTGGCCAGCACGGCGAGCGGGATGGTCACGGTCACCCCGTCGTCCGGGCGCGACGGGTCGAACACGTAGTCGAGGTCGAGGTCGACGCCGCCGGAGGTGAACCGGTCGGGATAGGCCGCGGCGTCGAAACGTTCGGCGCCGGCGGCGATCAGCATGTCGGGGGTGAGGGTGAGCAGGTCCGGCTGGCTCCGCTGGGCCTTCTTCCACCAGGAGTCGAAGTGCCGTCCGGAGGTGACCTGCGGCGGGATCCTCGCGTCGTACAGCGCGAACAGGGTGTCGTCGTCGACCACGATGTCGCGGCGCCTGGTCCGCTCCTCCCACGCCGCGACCTCGTCGATCGCCCGCTGGTTCGCCGCGAAGAACGTGTGCCGGGTCTGCCAGTCCCGCTCGACAAGGGCGTGCCGGATGAACAGCTGGCGGGACAGCTCCGGGTCGATCCGGTCGAACTGGACGGTGCGGGCACCGACCAGCGTGACGCCCAGCAAGGTCACCTTCTCGGTGGCCACCACGCTCGCCCGGCGAGCGTCCCAACGGGGTTCGGAGTAGCTGCGCCGCAACAGCTCTCCGCCGGCACGCTCGACCCATTCCGGTTCGACCCCGGCGCAGACCCTACCCCACAACCGGCTTGTCTCCACCAGTTCGGCGACCACCACCAGCCTTGGCCCGGACCGGGCCAGCGCCGACCCCGGCCAGATGACGAACGAGCTCCCCCGGGTGCCCTGGTACTCCCTACCGGTCTCCTGCTTGAGCCCGATGTGGGACAGCAACCCGGACAGCAGCGCGGTGTGCACGCGTTCGCTGTCGATGTCGGTGGCCAGCGAGCCCCGGCCACCCTGGGTGGCCGAGGCCGCAGTGGCCGCAGCCTTGCGCGGCCGGTCCTGTCCAGCGGAATCGCTGACAGCCGGACGGTTCTCGACCAGCATACCCAATCCGCGGGCGATCTGCCGGAGCTGCGCGTGCAGATCCTGCCATTCCCGGATCCGCAGGTAGTGCAGGTATTCTCGCCGGCACATCCGGCGAAACGCGTTACCCGACAATTCCTCCGCCTGGTCGGCGAGGTACTGCCAGATGTTGAGCAGGGCGTTGAAATCGGACCGCGGATCCACGAACCGGGCATGCGAGGCGGTCGCCCTGTCACGGTCCTCCAGCGGGTACTCGCGGACGTCGACGATGGACAACGCCGCGGCGATCACCAGCACCTCACGCAGGCACCCGAGCTTGTCACCCTCCACGATCATCCTGGCCAGCCGGGGGTCCAGCGGCAGCGCGGCCAGCGACCGGCCGACCGGGGTCAACCTGACCGCCGCAGCCCCACGATCGCCACCCCCCGTCTGCAGCGCGCCGAGCTCGGTGAGAACGGTGATCCCGTCGGTGATCTGCCGCCGGTCCGGCGGATCGATGAACGGAAAGGTCTCGATGTCTCCGAGGTTGAGCGCCGCCATCTGCAGGATGACCGACGCCAGTGCGGTACGGGCGATCTCCGGGTCGGTGAATTCCGGCCGGCCCGCGAAATCGGCCTCCGAATACAGCCGGATGCAGATCCCGTCGGCCAGCCGCCCGCAGCGCCCGGCCCGCTGGCCGGCCGAGGCCTGGGAAATCCGCTCGATCGGCAGTCGCTGGACCTTTGTCCTCGGCGAGTACCGGGAGATCCGGGCGGTGCCGGGGTCGATGACGTACCGGATACCCGGCACCGTCAACGAGGTTTCGGCGACGTTGGTGGCCAGCACGATGCGCCGCCCGGTATGCGCGTGGAAGACCTTGTGCTGGTCGGCCGCCGACAACCGCCCGTACAGCGGCAGGACCTCGACGGCGCCACCACGCCTGCCGGCCAGGTGACCACGTAGAATCTCTGCGGTGTCGGTGATCTCGCGTTCGCCGGACAGGAACACCAGGATGTCGCCGTCACCGGCGGCCATCAGTTCGTCGGCGGCGTCGCAGATTGCCTGGGCCTGGTCGGGTGATTCGTCCCTGGGGCGGGAACTTCCTGCGGATCGCCGCGCAACGGCCTGGCCGTCGTCGTCGGCCAGCTCCTCGTTGTCGATTTCGTCGACACCGTACGGGCGGTAACGGATCTCGACGGGATACATGCGGCCGGAGACCTCGACCACCGGTGCGTCGGCGAAATGCCGGGAGAACCGCTGGGGGTCGATGGTGGCCGAGGTGATGATCAACTTGAGATCGGGCCTGCGGGGCAGCAGACCGACCAGGTAGCCGAGCAGGAAGTCGATGTTCAGGCTTCGCTCGTGCGCCTCGTCGAGAATGATCGTGTCGTAGGCGGACAGCATCCTGTCCCTGGCAATTTCCGCCAGCAGGATGCCGTCGGTCATCAGCTTCACCAGCGTGTTCGGCCCGGTGTGGTCCCCGAACCGGATGGTGTACCCGACGGCAGCGCCCAACTCGGTGTCGGTCTCCTCCGCGATCCGTTCGGCCAGCGCTCGGGCGGCGATCCGGCGCGGTTGGGTGTGGCCGATGGTGCCCCGGATCCCGCGGCCGATCTGCAGGCAGATCTTCGGCAGCTGGGTCGACTTCCCGGACCCGGTCTCGCCCGCCACGATCACCACCTGGTTCGCGGCGATGGTCGCGGCCAGGTCGTCGACCCGCGCAGAGACCGGCAGTGCGGCGGGGAATCGCAGGACGGGAACGGCTGCCCGGCGCCGGGCGATGCGGGCCTCCGCGATCTCGAGCTGAGCCGCGACGTCGGCCAGTGCCTTGTCCCGCTTGGCCCTGTCGGAGATCCGCCGCGCGCCGGCCAGCCGTTTTTCCAGCCGTCGCTCGTCGAGAATCGTCAGCTCACCGAGGCGGGCGGCGAGGTCCGCCGCCGACGGGGCTTCGGGTCCGGTCATCGCCGTTCAGGATAGGTGCCGATCGCGCACCGCCGGCGGACACAGCCCCGCTACCGGAGATCGGCCCATCGGAGCGCCGCGGATCACCGCCGGTGGATCACCTTGGCCTACCCTGCAGGGTCCAGCCAGTGCTCCTGCTTCGCGACCATGTCCCACCGGCGGGCGCGGGTCAACGCGCCGTCGGCGCCCCGCGACCGCGGGACACCCGCCAGCGCATGCATCGCGGTCCCGACGTCCGCGGCCGTCAGCCGTCGCCCGAGGGTGATGTGCGCGGTCCACCGGCCGGGGGCGAAGGTGCCATGCCGATCCACCGTTGCATCGGCGCCGTCCGGGAGCGCGGCCATCACCGCCGCCTGCAACGCCAGCACCGCCGCGTTCGGCACCACGAGGCGGGTCAGCACGAACCTGGTCGAGCCGAAGACGAGCAAGCCGCCGATGGTGATCGGAACCGGCAGCGCACCGACCGCGTCACGCAGTCGCGATTCCACTTCGGGATCGA
>Ga0207932_1000726_pt1 | contig 11291 bp, 10 predicted proteins | sample NGESurdeep092012_FD_184480 | JGI IMG/M metagenome (GOLD analysis project Ga0207932, IMG submission 184480) | Arctic peat soil microbial communities from Barrow, Alaska - NGEE Surface sample 415-2 deep-092012 (SPAdes) | ecosystem: Environmental > Terrestrial > Soil > Wetlands > Peat ...
AGGCCCGCTGTGTTCACGTCCGCTCTGTTCACGTCCGCTCTGCTCAGATCCGCCATCTTCTCGTCCGCTCTGCTCACGTCCCGCCTCTTCAAGTCGTTCCACGATCTCGGCGGCGATGTCCTGCGGCACCCGTCCGCTGGTCTGCACACTGAATGTCCCGAGCCGCTCGTACGTCGGGCGCCGCAGGTCCATCATCCGGGTCCACTGCGCCCGTGGGTTCACCACCAGCAGAGGCCTGCTGTGGTTGAAACCCACCCGTCTGGCGGCGTCGGCGATCCCGACGTCGAGAAACACGACGATATGCCCGGCCAGGGCCTCCGCCGACGCCGGGTCCATCACCGCGCCGCCGCCGAGCGCCAAGACCCCGCGGTGGGAGGCGAGCGACGAGGCGACCTCAGCGCGCTCGAGCTCGCGGAACCGCGGCTCCCCCTCATCCATGAAGATGTCCGAGATCAACCGCCCCTCCCGGACCTCGATCGCCTGGTCCGTGTCATGCAGCTCAACGCCCAGCAACCTGGCCAGAACCCGCCCGACGGTCGTCTTGCCCGAACCGGGCGGGCCGATGAGAACCACGCCGGGGCGGTCAGTCACCACGAGCGAAGGCTTTCAGGTATCGCTTCCAGGTAGCCGCGGTGATTTCTCGAAGTCTCGGCAACGCTGTCGCCGCCGAACTTCTCGAGGCACGCCTGGGCCAGGACGAGTGCGACCATGGCCTCGGCGATGACGCCCGCGGCCGGCACGGCGCACACGTCCGATCGCTGGTGAATGGCAGTCGCGGCCTCACCTGTGGCGAGGTCGACGGTGGCCAGTGCCCTGGGCACCGTGCTGATCGGTTTCATGGCGGCGCGGACGCGCAGCACATCACCGGTCGACATACCACCTTCGGTGCCGCCGGCACGGCCGGTCCGGCGCCTGATCACACCATCGGGCCCGCGGTCGATCTCGTCGTGGGCGACCGATCCGCGGCGGGTGGCGGTGACGAATCCGTCGCCGATCTCCACGCCCTTGATCGCCTGGATACCCATCAGTGCTGCGGCGAGCTGCGAGTCCAGGCGACGATCCCAGTGGACGTAGGACCCCAGACCCGGCGGCAGCCCGTAGGCCAGGACCTCCACGACGCCGCCGAGGGTGTCGCCATCCCTCTTCGCTGCCTCAACCTCGGCCACCATGGCCGCCGAACCTGCAGGATCCAGCGTTCGCACCGGGTCGGCATCCAGCGCTTCGACCTGGTCCGCTCGCGGAAGGTCAGCGTCCGGGCTCACCCGCGCTGTGCCAATTGCCACAGTGTGCGAGACCAGCGTGATTCCATAGGCCTGGCCCAGGAAGGCCGATGCCACGGCGCCCAGGGCGACCCTGGCCGCCGTCTCACGGGCCGAGGCGCGCTCCAGGACCGGGCGGGCTTCGTCGAACCCATACTTCTGCATGCCCACCAGATCGGCATGACCGGGGCGTGGCCGGGTCAGCGGTTTGTTCCGGGCGATCTCCTGCGGCGCGCCGACGTCATTCGCGGCGGCCAGGTCATCGGCCCCGACTGGGTCAGGGCTCATCACCGTCTCCCACCTGGCCCACTCGGAGTTACCGACCCGGATCGCCACCGGCGACCCCATGGTCACGCCATGACGGACCCCGCCGAGGAATTCCACGGCGTCCTGCTCGAACGCCATCCGAGCGCCGCGGCCGAAGCCGAGCCGGCGACGAGCAAGAGCCACGGCAACGTCCGAGGTGGTGACCTCGACACCCGCGGGCAGCCCCTCGATAGTCGCCAACAGGGCAGGTCCATGGGATTCACCAGCAGTCAGCCAACGGAGCATGTCAAAATCCTGCCACAGCGTCGGCACGGAAGTGGGCAGGCGGTCAGCCAGTGATCAACCTGACCGGAAACATCAGGGCCGCCCACGCGCCCAGAATCATCGAAGGCCCGAAGGCGATGTGCGACGAGCGGCTCGCGCGCCCTGTCAGGAGAAGGATCAGGGCAATGACACCACCGATGACGAAGGCTGCCAGGACCGAGACGATCACCGTGCCCCAGCCCAGCCAGCCCAACAGCAGCCCCAGCACGCCCGCGAGCTTTACATCGCCAAAGCCCAGCCCGCCGCCCCCGGGCGATACCAGAGCCAACACGAGATACACCACAAAGAGCACCAGTCCGGCCAAGACGGCCCGCAGCAACCAGCCCCAATGGCCGGACACCACCGTGGGCACCAGCAACAACACGAAGGCAATCGGGTACGAGGGCAGCACGATCAGGTCGGGCAAACGGTGAACGTCGAGGTCAATGAAGGTGAGTGCCGCACCGACCGCACCCAGATAGAGGTATGCCGGAAGAAGGGACCAGTGCACGAGGCCACCAAAACGGAAGGTCAGGCTGGCCCAGGTCAGGGCCACGGCGATCACGAGCCACCAGGTGTGCCGCGGCAAGGGCCGGTCCCGTTCCGTCAGGCGGCGATATCTCCCGTCACCCAGCACCCGGCTCAGCCCCGCGCCCACGCCGGCACCCAGGAGGGCCAGCACGATGATCGCCCACCATGGGGCACCCTGATGTGGGAGCACCAGAGTCATTGCGGCCCCATCGCAGCCAGCCCCGCGGCCCGCATCTCATCGACGGGCGGGCGCAGCCCGGTCATCAGGCGCACCTGTTCGGCCGCCTGATGGACCAGCATCTCCAAACCCGACACCACGCTCGCCCCCGCTCCCTGAAATGTCCGCGCCAGCGGTGTCGGCCAACCGGTGTAGACCACATCCAACAGGACGTGATCCGTGTTTTGCCAGCCCTGCGGAAGTGCCCGGCCCGGCAAGGGGCTCTCAGGCAGCGCCGTCGCCGGCAGAGTGCTGACAACCACCCGTGCGCCCGCCAGCACGTCCTCCAGTTTGCTCAACCCCACGACATCAACCTCCAGTCCGGCGCGGCGGGCTTGGTCCACGGTCTGCTGCCTTGCCGCCGAACGCACCGCGAAGGCCACCTTCACGCACCCCAACGTCGCCAGCGCCGCCACCACGGACCGCGCCGTCGCTCCCGAACCGAGCACCACGGCGTTGGCCACGTTCTCACATCCGACCTCACGCAGGGCCTGCGAAACGCCGTAGACGTCAGTGTTGTCACCGCTCCAGCCACCGCCTGGTCGTTGGACCAGGGTGTTGATGGCACCGACCTCGCGAGCCAGGTCCGAGACCTCGTCGGCAACCTCGAACGCGACTTCCTTCAAAGGCATGGTCAGCGACAGGCCGGCCCACTGAGGGCCCAGCCCACTGACGAATCGGCCCAGGGCAGGCGCTTGAATCTCGTGAGCGCCGTAGGACCAGTGGCTCAGTCCCAGAGCGCGGTATGCCGCCATGTGCAGCGCCGGGGACAGGGAATGGCTGATCGGCGATCCCAGAACGGCAGCCCGCCGTGTTGTCGGGGTCAGCACTTGCCCGGGTTCTTGGAGCACCATGCGAGGAAGAGCTTCACATTGGCCGCGTGACCGGCCGCGTCGACCGCAAACCTGGTCTCTCCGGTGGTCGGGTTCACCGCCACGAAATAGAGCCACGGCCCGGGTGTGGGGTTCAGAGCCACCTGAATGGCCGACAACCCGGGGCTGTCGATGGGCCCGGGTGGAAGACCTGCAACCAGATACGTGTTGTAGGGGCTCTTGCTCGCTCGCTGGGCATCGGTGGTGCCCACTTTGCCGCGAAGTTGCGAGATGAAGCTGACAGTCGTGTCCAGCTGGAGCGGCATCCCCTTGGCCAGACGATTCTCGATGACCCGGGCCACCTTCGGACGGTCCGGTGCGGCTTGTGCCTCGGCCTCGACGATGCTCGCGATGGTCAACACCCGCTGCGCCATGTCGGGGGTGACCCCGAGCGTGCTCAGCTCACCGAGCGACTTGGACACCATCGTCTGAAGCTGCACGGCTGCGGTGGTCTTCGGCTCGAACGAGTACGTCGACGGGAACAGGTATCCCTCCACGTTGCCCTTGGCCTGGGCCGGAAGACCCAGCATCGCAGGATCCTTCAATGCCGCCGCATATTCGGCCAGCGGCCGGCCCGTGGCTGCAGCGAGCTTGCGGATGATCTCGGAGGTCCACAGACCCTCACGGATCGTGACCCTTGAGACCTTGCGGTTGACCGGGTCCAGCAACATGGCCAGAGCCGACCGGGCACTCATCTTGGAGTGCATCGCGTAGATGCCCGGCTGGATGGAGCCGGACTGGGGGTTGTTGGCAGCGGCGTCTTCGAAAGCCCCCGCCGTCTTGACCACGCCGGCCCGCTCCAGAGTCGCGCCGATGGTCCGGCTGGCGTCGCCGTCGTGCACTGCGATGGACACAGCTCCCGAGCCCGAACCGACGTAGTCGTTGCTGGCGGTGAGGCTGGTGACCAAAGGCCACAGCACAGAGACGGCAACGGCGCCGGTGCCGACGACCAGAGCGAAGGCCACGAGCAGCACGATTATCCGGCGAGTCCCCCGCACACGGCGGCGCTGCTTACGGCGAAGCCGGTCTGCGCGTTGACGCTCTTCGAAAAGGCGGCGCCGTTCGCCGCGCCGGGTAGGTAGCGCATCTGCCGTTTGGCCTGCATCGTCGTGCTCATGGTCAGGGGCACCGAAGATCGAAGACTCGATACGGCCTTTCTTCATCGCCTCGAGCCCCCCGCCTTCGTCCGGGGCGCGCGGGGCTTACGTCCGGCGACGAGCTCTCCTGGCGGCTGCCCCGACGACTTCTCGGCGTCCAGGGCAGCCTGCAAGATGAGTACAGCGGCCGCCTGGTCCACGACAGCACGCTGAGCGCGGCCCGCCAGTCCGCTGTCGCGCAGCTGGCGGTGGGCGTCGATGGTTGTCAGTCGCTCGTCGATCAGCCGTACCGGGGTCGGTGAGATCAGGGCCGCCAAGGCGGTCGCGTAGCTGCGAGCCCCGGCAGCGGCAGGACCCTCACCGCCCGAAAGCGACCGCGGCAACCCGACGACCACCTCCAGCACGTCACGCTCGAGTACTACCGCCGCGATCGCGGCCTGGTCTGTATCGGACTTCAGATCGCGCTCAAGAGTCTTGATCGGAGTTGCGAGGATGCCACCGGGGTCGCTGGCTGCGAGCCCGACGCGGACACTTCCCACGTCAACTCCCAGCCGGACCCCTGCGCGCATCCCTCAGCGTCCCGCCGTCACGAGCTCACCCACGGCGTGTTCGACCTTGGCCAGCGCTTCACCGACCTTGGTCACATCGACTCCACCGCCCTGAGCCAGATCGTCCTTGCCACCGCCGCCGCCGCCGAGCGTCTGCGCCGCCACCTTGACCAGTTCTCCGGCCCGCAGACCCCACTGCCGTGCAGTGTCGTTGGTGGCGATAATGACCACCGGGCGATCCTTGGCGACACCGGCCACGGCCACCACAGATGGCCGCTCGTTTCCCAGCTTCGACCTCAGGTCAAGGGCCAGACCCCGTAGATCGTCCGCGCCAACGCCGTTGCCGGTGTCGTGGCCCACGAAGCTCACGCCGAACACGTCACTGGCGCCGGCCGCCAGGGATGACGACCCAGCCAGAACCTGCTGCTGACGCATCGCGTTGATCTCGCGTTCGGCGTCCTTGAGCTTGCCCAAGATGCTGGCAATCCGCTCAGGAAGCTCTTCCGAACGGACCTTCAGTGCTTCAGTGAGCTGTCCGACCACAGCGTGCTCACGAGCCAGGAAGTCGTAGGCGTCGGTTCCCACCAGGGCCTCGACCCGTCGTATGCCGGAACCGATGGACGCCTCGCCGAGCAGCTTGACCAGGCCCAGCTGCCCAGAGCTCTGAGCGTGGGTGCCACCACAAAGCTCGCGTGCCCAGTCGCCGACCGACACCACCCGCACGGCCTCGCCGTACTTCTCACCGAACAAAGCCATCGCGCCGGATGCGCGGGCCTCCTCCTGCGTCATCACCTCGGCGTGAACCTGCAGGTTCTCGATCAGCACCGCGTTGACCCGGGCCTCAACATCGGACAGGACAGACAGCGGTAGCGCAGCGGATGCGTTGAAGTCGAACCGGAATCGCCCGGGCGCGTTCTCCGAACCTGCCTGGGTCGCGGTGTCCCCGAGAGCCTCACGAATGGCCTTGTGCACCATGTGGGTGGCGGTGTGAGCACGCGAGATCGCCCGACGGCGATCGATGTCGACCAGAGCCTGGACCTGCTCGCCCAAGATCACCTCGCCGGAGACAACCCTTGCGCGGTGGACGACAAGGCCCTTGATGGGCGACTGCACGTCACGGACGTCGACGATGGCACCGTTGACCAACGTGATTCGCCCGGCGTCGGCCAGCTGCCCACCACCCTCGGCGTAGAACGGCGTGCGATCGAGCACCAGCTCGATCTCGTCTCCGGCATGGGCCGACGGGACTGACACGCCATCGATAAGCACACCGGCGACCCTCGCCTCTGAGACGGTCTCGTGGTAGCCGGTGAACTCCACCGCACCTCCGAGCGAGTCCGCGACGACGCGGTATACCGAGAGGTCGCCATGCGCGCTCTTCTTGGACCTGGCGTCCGCCTTTGCCCGGTCACGCTGCTCCTTCATGAGGCGACGGAACCCGTCCTCGTCGACCTTGAGTCCCTGTTCTGCAGCCATCTCGAGAGTCAGCTCGATCGGGAAGCCATACGTGTCATGCAGGGCGAACGCCTGGTCCCCCGCCAGAGTGCTCTGGCCGGAGGACTTGGCGTTGGCCACCGCCGTGTCCAGCAAGGTCGTACCGGACACCAGCGTGCGCGCAAAGGCCTCTTCCTCCGCGTACGCGATCTGCGAGATCCGGGAGAAGCCGGTCTCCAGCTGGGGGTAGGAAGCCTTCATCCGCTCCATGCTCACCGGGAACAGGTGCGGCAGGCAAGGCTGGTCGAACCCGAGCAGCCGCATCGAGCGCACCGCGCGACGCAACATCCGGCGCAGGACGTAGCCCCGACCCTCGTTGCCCGGCGTGACCCCGTCGCCAATGAGCATGAGCGAGGCCCTGATGTGGTCGGCCACGACACGCAGGAGCACGTCGTCAGGGTGGCTGTGAGCAGCGTCGTGCGCCGAGTTCGCGCCGTACTTCTTGCCGGTCAGCTCAGCCGCCCTGGCAAGGACCGGGTAGACCTCGTCGATCTCATAGATGTTGTCCACGCCCTGCAGCACCGAGGCGATGCGCTCCAGGCCCATCCCGGTGTCAACGCTCCTGGCCGGCAGGTCACCGAGGATCTCGAAGTCGTCCTTGCTGCTGCCCTCGCCCCGCACGTTCTGCATGAAGACGAGATTCCAGATCTCCATGTAGCGGTCCTCATCAACTGCAGGACCGCCCTCCTGCCCGTACTCAGGGCCACGGTCGTAGAAGATCTCGGAGCACGGACCACACGGCCCGGGCACGCCCATCGACCAGAAGTTGTCGGCCATCCCACGACGGACGATGCGCTCAACCGGGATCCCGGAGTGCTTGAGCCACAGCTCCGCGGCCTCGTCGTCGTCGAGGTAGACCGTCGCCCACAGCCTGTCCTGGTCCAGGCCGTAACCGCCCTGATCCCGGCTGGTGGTCAGCAGCTCCCAGGCGAACGTGATCGCGTCAGCCTTGAAGTAGTCGCCGAAGGAGAAGTTGCCGTTCATCTGGAAGAACGTGAGGTGCCGACTTGTCTTGCCCACCTCGTCGATGTCGCCGGTGCGCACGCACTTCTGCACGCTGGTGGCGCGCTTCCACGGCGGGGTCTCCTGACCCACGAAGTACGGTGCGAACGGCACCATGCCGGCACCGACGAACAACAGGTTCGGGTCGTCATAAATCAGCGAGGCGCTGGGCACGACTGTGTGGCCCTTGCTCTCGAAGAACGCGAGCCAACGTCGTCTGATCTCGGCGGTTTCCATCGTGGTGTTCCTAACGCTCTGAGCTGGCCCGCAGCGGGCAGACCAACACCAAGGGTATGTCGGGTATTCGGGCTACCGCGCCCGAGTCCGCATTTGGGATGGGACGAGGATGAACGCAGGCTTGGGATCCCCCGCTTGGGGTCCTTCGGCCTGGTGTCCTACCTGGCTCGCGGCGAGGTGGGGTCCTCGATCAGGGCACGGGCCTGCTCATCGCTCATCATGCGCCCGTCCGGCAACGTGTCGGTGTCTATGCCAAGGGCATAGCGCAGCTCCGTCTCGCGTTCGGCCATGCCCTCGCGGACCGCCTCGGCCATCTCGCGCAGACCCTCACCCAGGTCTGACAGGCCGCCGGACAGGCCCTGCGCCATGCCTGACGGGGAATAGGCCTGCACGGTCTTGGTGACCTTGCGGACGACCAGCACACCGACGGTGGCTCCCAGGGCAACCCAGAACAGACGGCGCATCGCCTCAGCCCCTCCTGCGTCGGCCACGTCGGTCAGCGCTCGAGCGTTTGCCTGCCGCGCTGCCCTTCATCGCCGAACGCACGCCGTAGGTGAAGGCGGCCACCTTCACGACCGGTGAGCCCACGGTCGCGGCGAACAGGGCCGTGAGCGCGTTGAGGTTCGTGCTCATCGAGGAGACGTTGGCGGTGATGGTGTCGATGCGCACGATCTGCTCGTTGGTGGAAGCCACCGTGTCCGTGACCTGGGAGAGCAGCGGGACGGTCTGCGCGGAAACTCCGTGCACACCGATCCGGGTCTCGTCCAGGACCTTGCCGGCCTTGCCGATGAGGCTGCCGGTGCGCAGGACCAGGTAGGCGAACGCCAGAGCCGCGATCACACCGGCGATGTCGCCGACAGAGACTGTTGCCACTTTCACGCTCACCTCACGACAGAAGTTTGATCAGGACCGGAGCCAAACCCTATCGCGACCGCGAGTCTGGCGGGGATACGAGGTGGCAGCCGTCGGGCGGGTTGACGTCTGACGGCTCCTTACGTTCCAGACATCGCTTCTTGTAGCGCTCAGGTGCCCCTGATTCGCTCCCTGAGCCGCGCCCATCGCGAGGACAGGGTGTGCTCGAACCCCCGGTCCGTGGGCCGGTAGTAGTCGGTGTCGGCCAGCAGATCGTCGGGGAGGTACTGCTGGGCGACGACGCCTGCCGGGTCGTCGTGCGCGTACGCGTATCCCTGGCCATGTCCGAGCCGGGTCGCTCCGGCGTAGCCGCTACCCCGCAGGTGCGCCGGCACCGGGCCACCCTTGCCCGCCCGGATGTCCGCGATCGCCTCGTTGATCCCGAGGTAGCTGGCGTTCGACTTGGGCGCGATGGCGTTGTGCACGACCGCCTGCGCGAGGATGATCCGCGCCTCGGGCATGCCGATCTGGGCCACCGCATGCATCGCGGCGACAGCCGTCTGCAAGGCGGTCGGGTCAGCCATCCCGATGTCCTCACTGGCCGCGATAACGACCCGCCGGGCGATGAACCGCGGGTCCTCCCCCGCTTCGAGCATCCGTGCCAGGTAGTGCAAGGAGGCGTCGACGTCACTGCCACGCATCGACTTGATCAGCGCGCTGGCCACGTCATAGTGCTGGTCTCCCGCGCGGTCATAGCGCACCGCAGCATGTGCGACGGCCTGCTCGACCTGGGACAGCGAGATCGGGATCTTCTGGTCATCGGCGCGCCCTGCCGGTATCGCGTCCAGCGCAACGCCCGCTGCGGCCTCCAGGGAGGTGAGCGCGCGGCGTGCGTCTCCACCCGCCATCCGTATGACGTGTTGCCGGGCCTCTGGTTCGAGAGTGAAGACCCCCGCCAGCCCACGTTCCTCGGCCAGGGCTGCGGCGAGGACATCATCGAGCTCTTCGTCCGACAGCAGCCCCAGGGTGATCAGCATCGACCTGGACAACAGAGGCGCAATGACACTGAAGGACGGGTTCTCGGTGGTCGCCGCGACCAGGACCACCAGACGGTTCTCCACGGCCGGCAGCAGTGCGTCCTGCTGGGCTTTGGTGAACCGGTGGATCTCGTCCAGGAAGAGAACGGTCTGCCGGTCGTACATGTCGCGCTCTCGAGCCGCCGCCTCCATGACGGCCCGGACGTCCTTGACCCCGGCTGTGACAGCCGAAAGCTCCACGAACCGGCGTCCGGCCGTGTTTGCCACCAGATGCGCCAGGGTCGTCTTTCCGGTGCCTGGCGGCCCCCAGATGATCGCGGACAAGGGGCCGGCGGCGCCCGCGTGCCCCTCGATCAACCGCCTCAACGGGCTTCCGGGGCGAAGGACATCGCTCTGCCCCCGGACCTCGTCCAGGGATCGCGGACGCATCCTGACGGCCAGCGGAGGCATGGAAGCCGAACTGGCATCCGGGCCGCTCAGGGAGTCACGCGATGAGGAAGCGAAGAGGTCGTCGTCGGCGCCGGTGGTCACAGTTGGCAGGCTATCCCGGCTCAGACCTCGACCGCGTCCTGCGCTTCGGGCACCGCGTCAACACCGGCCTCCTTGCGCTGCATCGCGGTGATCGGGGCCGGTGCAGAGGTCAGCGGGTCGAAACCGCCACCGGACTTCGGGAACGCGATGACATCGCGGATGGAGTCGGTGCCGGAGAGCAACGAGCAGATCCGGTCCCAGCCCAACGCGATCCCGCCGTGCGGAGGGGCACCGAAGGCAAAGGCGTCCAGCAGGAAGCCGAACTTCTCCTGGGCCTCGACCTCGGTCAGGCCCATCACTGCGAAGACCCGCTCCTGAATATCCTTGCGGTGAATACGGATCGAGCCACCGCCGATCTCGTTTCCGTTGCACACGATGTCGTACGCGTAAGCCAGGGCGGAACCCGGGTCTGTGTCAAAGGTGTCCAGAAACTCGGGCTTGGGCGAGGTGAACGCGTGGTGCACGGCTGTCCAGGCGCCCGAGCCCACCGCGATGTCACCGGAGGCCACGGCTTCGCTGGTCGGCTCGAAAAGCGGTGCGTCCAGCACCCACAGGAACGACCACGCCGACTCGTCGATCAGCTCACAACGCTTGCCGATCTCGGAGCGCGCCGCACCCAGCAGGGCACGTGAGGTCTTGATCGCACCAGCCGCGAAGAAGATGCAGTCACCGTCGTTGGCACCGACGTGTTTGGCCAGCCCCTCGCGCTCGGTCTCGGTCAGGTTCTTGGCCACCGGCCCGGCGAGAACCCCGTCCTCACCGACCAGGACGTAAGCCAGGCCCTTGGCCCCGCGCTGCTTGGCGAACTCCTGCCACGCGTCGAGCTGCTTGCGCGGCTGTGCGGCGCCCCCGGGCATCACGACCGCACCCACATACTGTGCCTGGAACACCCGGAAAGTGGTGTCCGCAAAGTACTCCGTGCAGTCGGTGAGCTCCTGACCGAAACGCAGATCCGGCTTGTCCGAGCCATAGCGCGCCATGGCGTCCGCGTACGTCATCCGCAGCATCGGCGTCGTGATCTCGTGACCGATGAGCTTCCACACC
>Ga0207932_1000727_pt1 | contig 11290 bp, 7 predicted proteins | sample NGESurdeep092012_FD_184480 | JGI IMG/M metagenome (GOLD analysis project Ga0207932, IMG submission 184480) | Arctic peat soil microbial communities from Barrow, Alaska - NGEE Surface sample 415-2 deep-092012 (SPAdes) | ecosystem: Environmental > Terrestrial > Soil > Wetlands > Peat ...
CCCGGCTTGGGACTCCATTCCGACGGGCCTGCAAGTTGGCCGCTTCGACGTGTCGATCGGTTCGATGTCACCGACGGTCGAGCGCAAGAAGAGCGTCGACTTTGCTGATCCCTACGCACTCAGTGCCGCCGTGATCATGACGAAGGCGGGTACCCCGGGCCTCAACACAGTGGCCGATCTGGCCGGCAAGAAGATAGGAACCGGTGGCGCGACTTCCTACTACTACTGGCTGCAGGACAACACTCAGGCAATCATCAAGTCGTATACGAGCAGCATCGACACATTCCCGGACCTGCAGATAGGTCGCCTTGACGGCGTCATGACAGCGGCGCCAAGCGCCGCGGAGGTAATTGCGGCGGGCAAGCCGTTCCAGATCACCGGCAAGCCCTTCATGTACGAGGACATCTGCTTCGCAATCAAGAAGGGAGAGCCTGACTGGCTCGCGATGTTGAACTACACGGTCAAGCAAATGCACGCAGACGGTAGCCTGACCGCGATGTCCAAGCAGTGGTACAACGGCCTCGACGTGACCGTCAAGCAGTGACCTTGACAACAACTCACAAGGTCGCCACGTGCCCGGCCGCCACTCAAGTGGCGGCCGGGCCATCGAAGACGAGGTGAGCGGTAATGCCAAGGATTAGACTAGTCTTCTTAGGACTTATGCTGGCCATGGCTGTGGCGGCGGTCGCGGGCATCCTGGCCTCTCCGGCCGCGGCTGCCGCGAACATGCCACCGAAGATCATCTCCACGACTCCCTACGAAGGCATGCTGTCAGGCTGGGGCGGCAGCAGTGTTTCTGTAACTTTCCAGCCCGCAAAAAGGAACGGGAAGGCCGACCCCCTGTTGGTGGATCAATGCCAGCTTTGGATCAACGGGGTGCCCGCCCAAGGGGTCCAGCGCGCGGTCAGCGAGGCACCGTACGGCTCGACCATCCAGTTCTCGGGCTTCCCACTCGTCCGTGCGGGAGCTGCTCGATTCCGCGTTCTGCTGGTGACCAAGTCCATGCAGAGGGCTGAGAAGTCATGGGAGTTTGCGGCAACCGGCCAGAAGGCTCCGAGCCTCGTGAACTTCGGTCTCATGAGGCAGTGGAGCGGATACATCGTCAGAGGCGTAGGTTGGACTGTTTACATCACGATTTTCTCCGCCGTGCTCGGTTGTGCCTTCGGACTCATCGGGGCCCTCGGCCGCCTGATGAAGACCATGACCTTCAAGGAGGCGTGGCAAAAGCATCACAGCTGGGCGTTCATGGGCGGACACGTCCTCAGAATGATCCCGTACTGGATATCGACGTTCTATACATCCCTCTTCCGCGGGACGCCGCTCCTGCTGCAGGTCTACATCGTCTATTACGCCCTCCCGGCCTTCATCGTCTACATGCGGCTTCACTCCAGCATGTGGAACAACGTCGCGTTTCCGAGTGCGGTTGTGTCGGGAATCACAGCTTTGTCCCTCAACTACGGCGCCTACCTAACTGAGGTATTTCGCGGGGGCATTCAGTCGATCCCCAAAGGACAGACCGAAGCCGCATGGGCTCTAGGCATGCCCCAACGGCTCATACTGCGGCTCATTGTGCTTCCCCAGGCATTCAGGGTGGTGACGCCGACGCTCGGCAACTACTTCATCTCCCTGATCAAAGACACCTCTCTTCTGTCGGCCATCGCCGTGACGGAGGTACTGAAGCGGGCGCAGCTGGTTGGAGGCATGTTCTACGATTACCTCTCGCCGCTCCTTGTCGCCGCCGCCATCTACTGGTGTCTGACGATCTTCCTCAGTTTCTGGCAGGGGAGACTAGAAAGGAGGTTGCATCGTGACCGCGCACAAGCTTGATACGATTCTCCCTTTGCCTGCCGATCCGCTGCCTGCGAACGGGGGCGTGCTGGCCAGAGTCGAGGACCTTCATAAGGCCTTTGGCAAGCTGCAGGTATTGCGAGGCATCAGTTTGGAGGTCCGCAAAGGCGAGGTTGTGGTGCTGCTTGGCCCGTCAGGATCGGGTAAGAGCACTCTGTTGCGATGTATCAGCTTCCTGGAGGAGGCGCAGAGTGGCCGCATCACCGTGGGCGACACGACGGTCGAATGTGGCAGCCACGGCAGTGCGTACCGCAAAGGCGTGCACGAGGTGCGCCTGCAATGCGGCATGGTTTTCCAGGATTTCAACCTCTTCCCACACATGTCGGTCACCGAGAACATCGTCGCCGCGCCATCACGCGTTGCGGGGGTATCCAAGGACGAGGCTTCTCGGAGGGCGCGCGAGCTGCTGGAGAAGGTCGGCCTTGCTGATCGCGCCAACTACTTCCCGTCCCAGATATCCGGTGGGCAGAAGCAGCGCGTTGCTATTGCCAGGGCTCTTGCGATGGATCCTCAGCTCATGCTTTTCGACGAGCCGACGAGCGCGCTCGACCCCGAGCTCATCGGCGACGTGCTGGCTGTGATGAAGGACCTTGCCCTCTCGGGCATGACGATGATTGTCGTCACACACGAGGTGGGCTTTGCCAGCGATGTCGCTGACCGCTGCATCTTCATGGACGGCGGCGTGTTCGTCGAGGAAGGTCCTCCCGGGGAGCTTCTCTACCATCCGAAAGAGGAACGGACAAAGCAGTTCCTGCGTCACATCCTGCCCAAGCCCGGCGGTGGGGAGCCGGCCGCCAACGGCACCACGTAAATGGACGAGCAGGTTGTTCAAGCGACGGCAGGAAGCGCGGCTCGAGGCATGGGCGAGACGAACCGGATGTGGTGGACGCATCCTGGGCTGACGGCACGGGACGGTCGGTTGTTGATCGCCGGCCGCGATGCGGCGGCCCTTGCGCGCCGCCACGGGACGCCTCTCTATGTCTACGATCTGACGAGAATCGGCGAGCAAATAGAAGCATTGCAGACGGCACTCGACCGAGCCAAGCTGGCCAGTCGTGTGCGCGTGGCCCTGAAGGCCCAGCATGAGCCGGAGGTTCTGGCCTACATCCACCGCAGGTTTCCTCCGGGCACAGGACGAGGGGTGGGGCTCGACGTTTGTTCACCCGGCGAGGTGCTGTATGCGCTTGATTGCGGATGGCCGGCCGAGCAAATCAGTTACACGGGCACCAATATCTCCGAACGAGATCTAGACGTCCTGCTGCGGCACGCTGTTCACGTCAACCTGGACGGCATGAGCCAGCTCAGGCGTTTTGGCGCGAGGGCCTCCGGGCGGCGAATCGGTGTTCGGCTGAACCCGCGCGCGGGAGCGGCTCACGGTCTCGGCGCGGTGAGTTTGTACAGCAGCGGTAAACCGACGAAATTCGGGATCTACCCGGAGCGACTGGCAGAAGCCGTTTCGGTCGCGCACGAATACGGTATGGCGATTGACACAGCCCACACGCACGTGGCACGGATGGTTCTAAGTGAAGATCTTCCTCACTACGAGGATGTCCTCAAACGGGTGGCAGCTTTGACGGTGGAACTGCAGAAGCTTGGCTGCCCAATCGAGGAGGTCAACATGGGCGGCGGCCTCGGAGTGCCTACTGCCGCAGGAGAGCAACCGCTAGACCTCGACGCCCTAGCGTCGTTGTGGAAGCACTATCTCGAGCCACTCGACGTCATTGTGGGCTCCGAGAACGGCGAGTTCTTCTCGCGACAAAGCGGCGTTCTACTGTCCGAGGTGGTGAGCGTAGAAGACCGAGACGGAGTTCCCTTCGTCGGGCTCGATGCGGGCTGGAACGTGTTCAACCTCAAATTCATTTATGGCCAATGCCACGACGTGGTCCTCTGCGGGGCGGTGACTGAACCAGCTGTGCAGCGCGTGACCATCGCCGGGCACATCAACCAAGGGCAAGACCTCTTCGCAGAGGACTACCCTTTCCCGGCCGTCGCAGAAGGGGATATCGTGGCCATTCTCGGTGCAGGCGCGTACGGTCAGTCGTCGAGCCTGAACACTCACTGTCTAAGACCGCATGCGGCGGCTATCTTCTTCGAGGACAGACTGTCGACGCAAGAAATCGACGGACCGACGCCCGGGCGCAGTGGACGTCCAACGCCAAGCGGGCCGAGCCCACGGTGACGCTTCTGAGCCTCCGAATGGTCGCCACGCATGTGCGCTTTCCAGGTACCGCCAGAGCGTGGAGCCGGGTCAGCCGTGCTTCGCTCCGACGCCATGCGTCCCCACGGTATGGCGTCGAGTGGGTTCACATGCAAGGACCAAGAACCGACGTGGCGCTTCGCGCGGCGCTTCTCAAAGTGGGTACTGGGTCTCTCGTTCCTACTGCCCCTCAGGTTGCGAGGTCCCGAGAATGGGCCACATGTCGTCCTCTGGGTCTGACGACGCTACTCAGCGCCCTGATGACCACGACCATGCCGAACCAGCAGAAGACGATCCGGGCCCTCAGGGCCGCCTTGCCGAGTGTCTTCACGAGCACGTGCGAACATCTGGTGCCGTGGTATTGAGTCGAGCGGAAAGCCGGCAGCTCGTCCCTTGTTCACCGCAGTGCTGGAGGAAAAAGAAAGGGAGGTACGCATATGTCAAGGGCGACTCTTAGTATTTGGAGCGAGGACGAGTGCCGACAAGTACATGAGGCGACGATGAGCGTTCTTGAGAGAACCGGGGTCGAGGTGAAGTACGAGCAAGCGCTCGAGGTCTTCGCCGGCATCGGCGCTCATGTGGACAAGAATCGCGTGCGTTTCGACGCGTCCGTCGTGGAGCATGCGCTCGAAACCAGTCCGAAATCCTGTCTGCTCAGATCCCGTGGCAATGGCCTTGCGCTGGACATTCATGACGGCGCCACATACTTCGGGACGGGATCAGACTGTCTGTATGTGCGTGACCCCGACACGGGAGAGCGTCGTCGCGCCAAGCTCGCGGACGTAGAGGGTATGGCGAGCGTTTGCGAGCGCTTGCCGAACATCGACTTCGTGATGTCGATGGGCTTGCCGGCTGACGTCCCCATGGTAGTGGACGACCTCGCGCCAGTCGCGGCCATGATGGCGGGAACGCGCAAGCCTCTGTTGATGGCGCCCCGCGACGGCGACGTCCTCGATTGCATGGTCGAGATGGCCGCGTTGGCCGGCGCTGCCGAGAGCATCGCAATCTACGCTATGCCTTCACCCCCCCTGATGCACGACCGTGACGCCTTGACGAAGGTCGTCCGCTGTGCCGAGCTTGGAATCCCGCTCGTATACGCACCGGCGCCTAACGCCGGAGCCTCCGCACCGCGAACCGTGACCGCCACCGTCATTGTGGGCAACGCTGAAGTGCTCAGCGGCCTCGTGCTGCATCAAGCCATCAAGCCTGGAGCGCCATTCATCTACGGCGCGGGATTCGGTGCCATGGACATGCGCACGTCGACGAACCCGTACGGCGCTCCTGAGACCTTCATGGGACATCAAGCATCCTGCGATCTGGCCCGCTACTACGGCCTGCCCAGCTTTGCCTACGCTGCCGTGTCGGACTCGAAGCTCTTCGACGAACAGCTGGCGGTCGAGGCGGCACTGACCGCAGTGGTGGGCGCACTCTCACGAGCCACGCTTCTGCACGATGTTGGGTATCTCGAAACCGGTATGCAGAACTCCTATGAGTCCATCGTGCTCGGCGACGAGCTCGTAGGGTGGGCGAAGGCGTTCATGCGAGACGTCTTGGTCGACAACGAGTCGATGGCATTGGACGAGATCCATCAGGTCGGCCCGGGCGGCAACCATCTTGCTCGATCCCTGACGCGACGCAAGTACCGCGATTTCTGGCAACCGACCATGCTCGACCACTCAAGGTTCGACCTCTGGCAGACGGAGGGTGGCCTTACACTTGGAGACCGCGTGAGAGAGAAGGTCAGGCTACTTCGGGCTGACAGACGCGAACCCATTCTCGCCGATGGAGTGCGCGAAGTCCTCAACAAGGTGGTCGACAGTGTGATTAGCCGGGGTCGCCTCACCCGAGGGGCAGGGGCAAGCTAAAGGCCGTCCCGGGACGCTGCAAGGGTGGTGCCCCCGGCGAGAATCGGACCAGCGACACCAGGTTTAGGAAACATGAGGAAGGCGTCACGGGCTGTAGTCGACCGTGCGCGAAGGTGCTGCACAGTCCAAGGTTCTGCGCGGGATCGATGCTGAGCGGTGTGGAGCCGTGCTGGGCCGTGATGAGGCGTCTTGTCGGCAACTTGTCGGCAACCAGGACCCCCGCCGGCCGCAGGCCAGCGGGGGTCCTGGTGGGTGTGCGCAGCCCTTCTCTTGAGGCTACGTCACCTTGAACTTGCGCCACACGGTCTTGGCAGCCGTGTGCCTGGCGGTCTTGGCGACCTGGGCCCGCATGCGGTAGGAGCCCTTCTTGAGGGGCTTGTACTTCCAGCTGTAGGTGCCCGTGGCGCTGATGAGCCGCAACTTGGTCTTGACCGTGACCCACCGGCCGCTCTTCTTCTTCTGCACCTTGAGCTTGACGTAGCTGCCGGCGAGGCTGGTGGGGGTCACCTTGCCCTTGGCGGTCACGCGCTTGCCGAGCTTCAGGGCGCCGCTGGTGAGGCCGCTCAGCTTGAGGGTCACCTTCGTGCGGGCCAGCAACTTCACGACGGTGAAACCACCGGCGGAAATCGTGACCCGGCTGGACTGGCCGAGCGCGATTCCGTCGAGAACCGGCTTGCCAGTGGAGTCAAACGCCCGCTGCTGCAACACGAACCCCTTGGGCACGCCGATGGTGCGCGTGCTCGTCGTGGTTGCGGAACTGATGTACAGCGTGGAGTCCCCGGCCGACCCCGTTACCGCCACCGTGGAGATCAGCGGTTGGATCAGCAGTGCGTCCAGAGAGGCTGCTCCCTTGGTGCTGCCGACGACGGCGGTAGCACCGGCCGGCAGGGTCCGCTTCAACGCGAACGGGAAGAGCTTGCCCGGTGCATCCGTGATGCCCTGGGCTCCCGCGCCGCCGTTGAGGGTGCTGCCCAGCTGCGCCGTCCCGGCCGTCCAGATCGTGCTTCCAGCTGGAGCCACGCCCTGGTTGACGATCGGATACACGTTCCGGGCCTGGTCGGACGCCGGGACCGGGATGCTCAGCGTACCCCCGGCGTTCAGCGCCACGTAGGCACCGCCGGACCAGATGGCCTCACCGGTCCACGCCGACGCGGGCGTGACCACCGTGCCGCTGCCGGTGATGGTGCCCGACTCGGCTTCGACGACGCGCAGCCCGTTGGTCGCGACCTTCTTGTTGATGCCCAGGGTCTTGGCCTTGAGCACTGGGTTCGCGTCCAGAGTCAGCATGGTGAGCAGGGTGTGGATCGTGGATTCGGCGCCGGAGTTCAGGTTGACGCTGCCGGAGGGGTCGATACCGTCGATGGCCGCACCCGTGGCCGGGTTGTAGGCCTTCTCACCACTGGGATTGGCACCAAAGAACCAGGCGGCGGTCACAGCGGCCACGTCCACCAGTCCTGGAGCGTTGGTGGCCTTCGCAGTGGCCACCAGGCCCTCCACACGGCAGTCCACGCCATAGGCAATCTGTGCGTCGTTCGGAGTCGGTGTCCATTGGTTGATCGGTCCACCCGCGGCCAGCAGCTGCGGGGTGAACTGGGCGGTGTCCTTGACCGCAGCTGTGAGCAGATCGGGTCGTCCCAGCACGCCGGCGGATGTGGAGAGCGCGGCCGGAGCCATCCCGCCCCAGGCGTGCCACATCGACTGTGACTTGGTCCACGGCAAGATGGCGCCAAAGGGCCACTGGTTCACCGACCCTGAGGACATCAGGGCGATTCCCTCGCTCAACCGGGTCAGCGCAGTAGTGGCCATGGCGTCGGTCGGGACAGCCTTGGCGTAGGCGGCGAGCCCAAGCGCGGCCTCGGCCGAGGCGTCTGCCCCGCTGTTGACCAGCCAGGCCGGGACCTTGACGCCGTCGGCCACGTCAAACTTGGGGTACTTGCCCAGCGACCCCCTGTTCATCGCGGCGACTGCGAGGTGCAGTCGGTCCTGCAGGAAGGAGGCGAACGCGGGGTCGACCTTCTTGAAATCGGCGTATCCCTCCCCCAGCGCCCACACGGTGCGTGCCAGCCAGTAGGACTCGGCCGAGTCGCTCGGGTCCGGAGACTCAGTGGGGATGGCACTGGGGTTCAGGGTGCCGTCCGACTGCTGCCAGAGCACGACATTGCCCGCGTTTGGTCCGCTACTGGTCTGCAGGTACGTCAGCGAGCGCAGCGTCTGGAACGCATGCTCCCTACTGGCCGCACTCCCGGTCTGTTGCCAGTGCCGCAGGTAGACGACGGCGGTGCGGGCGATATCGTCCGCGTTGAACGCGCCCTGGCTGTAGTAGCCAGTGGCCGGGTCCAAGTCTCCGCCACCGATACGACTAAAGGTGCCGTCCGCGTTCCTATCCGCGTAGGTCCACGGGGCCTGCGCGGAGGGCTCCGTGTCCAACTGGTAGGTGGTGTGTCCGTCCACCGGTGTCAACGGAACGCTGTCCAGCAGGAAGTTCAGGTGGGACAGATTGGTCAAAGGCGCCGTCGACGACTGCCCACTGGGTGCTGCGGGTGCCACCGGCGCCGCGGCCGCGGCCAGGAGCGCCGCCAGGCAACAGACGGACAGAATGCGGAGACTCGCAGGCAGCAATGTGGAGCGCTTCATCGGACATCTCCCCTTATGATGGTCCGATCGCCGCTTGCTGCGGCTCGTCGAGTCGCGACGGGCGCGGAGCATCGGGGCAGGCCCCCAAGGTAGCCCCAAGGCGTTGACGGGCGTTGAGCCTGCGAGCACCCTAGCACCGCTGCCTCCTGCCTACAAGCATGGTCGGCGCTGCATGCAGCCGGTCCTGCGTCTGCTTGAGCGCGTCCTTCCTTTTGGGGCAGCCTGAAAGTGGAGCTGGAACAGGCCCGGCTGAGTTGGACAGCGGGCACCGGGAGCCGGCGCCACAGGTTATGAAGACATCTCGTGCCGACGAAACGTGTAAGCGTTCAGGTCCCCCGCCGGATCAGGCGAGCAAGGGGATGGGGTTGCCGCGCGCTTTGGCAGAGAGCACATCGGCGAGGTAGGCAAAGAGCAAGCGCTGCTGCAGGCGGCAGGTAATCGAGGCCGACAGCAGCCGCTCGATGGTGCGCTCCCCCCGGTCGGTCTGGCTGCCCAAGGAGAGTTTGCGGTAGATGACCGCCCCGCGCAGGCCACGCTCGGCATGGTTGTTGGTAGGCTCGACGCCGGGCACGGTGGTGAAGGTCCAGAGCGCCGGCCAGCGTTTGCGCAGGTTCTTGGCGAAGGTACGGTGGCGGCGGTTGCGGGCGCTCTTGCGCGCCGCCTGCGCAAGCAGCGTCCAGAGCTCCGCCTTGAGCGGGGCGATGCGCTCGCTGAGGCGGACGCGCTCAGCGTCCCAGTGACACTCGTCCCAGGCCGCGAACAGCTCTCCGGCGATCTTCAGGCAGGCCTCGCCGAACTCCTTCTGGGCGGCGAGGCCCTCGCTGTGGGCGGTGAAGTCGCGCATCAGGTGAGCCCAACAGAGCTGTCGCCGTTCCGCATCAAGGTCGTCGTAGGCCCACCAGCGGTCCGAGCAGGCGATGCCGGAGAACTCCTCACCCAAGAGCGCCTGGGCCTCGCGCTGGTGGCGATCGGGGGCGATACGGAAGAGCGCCTCTTGCCCGCTGAGCGCGCTCCAGAGCGTGCGTCGCTTGCCGGCCGTGCGCCAGCCGGTCTCGTCGATATGGATCGCCGCGGCGGTGCGGATGTGGCAGAGCAAGTCCTCGTAAGGCTCGTCGAGCGCTGTGGCCGCGCGCTGCAAGATCGCCTCGACAGAGCCAGTGGAGATGCGGGCTCCGAACAGCTCGCACAAGAGCTCTGTGGTGTCGCGTCGGGAGACGCGGTTGCGTACCGCGAGAGTGGCGACCGCCGCCTGGAGGCGAGGGCCGAAGGCTCCCAGCGGCACTTCGGCCGGTAGTTCGGCGCGCATGGTGGCGCCGCAGTCCGGGCAGCGCAGCCGCTGCAGGCGATGCTCGGTGAGGATGACCGCAATCGCCGGCAACTCCGCGACCTGGTGGCCAGCCGGCTTGCCAACGGGGCAGCACTCTGCCTCGCGGAATCGGTGGCCGCAGGCGCAGCGCTCGGGCCAGTGGTCGATGAGCTCATCGACGTGAGGGGTTCGCAAAGTCGCGACACGTTCGCCTGAGCAGCTTCGTCGAGTAGCATCGCAAGGTCCCGATCCGTCTCCTGCTGGAGTGCCCAATGCTGCTTTCGCTAGTCTACTTCGCCGTCTGCCGCCTGCTACATCTGCTGACCCTGGGCTGCGAACGTGACGACCTCGCGCGTGAGATCGAGATCCTCGTGCTGCGGCATCAACTGCGCGTGCTTGCGAGGGGCCGGAGAATCCCGTTGCGGCGTCGTGATCGCCTCCTGCTGGCGGCGGCCAGCGGACTACTGGGGCGAGACCGCTGGTGCTCGTTGCCTGTCTCACCGCAGACGCTGCTGCGCTGGCATCGCGAGCTGGTGCGCCGCAAGTGGACCTACCGGCGCAGGCGGCGGGCAGGCCGGCCGAGAGTAGGCGGCGAGGCAGCCACGCTGATTCTCCGCCTAGCAAGTGAGAACCCGCGCTGGGGGTATCGGCGCATTCAGGGTGAGCTGCGCAAGCTCGGCGTCACGATCTCGGCGACGGCCATCCGCTCGCTGCTGCATCGCCACGGCCTCACGCCCGCGCCGCGGCGAGAGGGACCCTCGTGGAGGGAGTTCCTGGCCAACCAGGCCGCCGGCATCCTGGCCTGCGACTTCTTCACCGTGGAGACCATCTGGCTCAGAACGCTCTACGTATTGTTCTTCATCGAGCTGTCCACAAGGAGGGTTCACCTGGCCGGCGTCAGCGCCCATCCGCGCTCAGAGTGGGTCACCCAACAGGCGCGCAACCTGTGCTTCGATCTGGATGCGCGCAAGATGCCGGTCCGCTTCCTCATCCGCGATCGCGACGCCAAGTTCGCGGGGCCGTTCGATGAGGTGTTTCGCACCGAGAGCGTGCGCGTCATCCGCACACCCATCCGCTCCCCGAAGGCGAACGCCTTTGCCGAGCGCTTCGTGAAGACCGTGCGGCGGGAGTGCTTGGACCACCTGCTGATCTTCGGGGAGCGCCATGCACAGAGGGTCCTCGGAGAGTACCTGCGCCACTACAACGCAGAACGACCGCACCGTGGCCTCGCGCTCGAGACGCCTGAGCCGGGAGTCGCCCGGAATCAAGGTGACGGCGCAGTCGTCCGCGTCGATCGACTTGGCGGGCTGATCCATGAATACCACCGAACAGCAGCGTGAATCAGGATAAACGAACCCCTCAGCATCGTGGCCGAACCGCAAGAGCCTCCCGACGGTCTCCTCGAGAGGCTCTTGCGCGTCCAGGAGATCATCGCGATCT
>Ga0207932_1000728_pt1 | contig 11281 bp, 12 predicted proteins | sample NGESurdeep092012_FD_184480 | JGI IMG/M metagenome (GOLD analysis project Ga0207932, IMG submission 184480) | Arctic peat soil microbial communities from Barrow, Alaska - NGEE Surface sample 415-2 deep-092012 (SPAdes) | ecosystem: Environmental > Terrestrial > Soil > Wetlands > Peat ...
CCCGCCTGTACGACGTCGGCGCGGTCGAGGGGGTCGGCTATGGGCCGGACACGCTCTTCAACCGCGAACCCTGGGTCCGGGAGCGCGACGTCCTGGTGCCGCCGGGTCCCGATCACGGCAGCCGGATCGGGCCGATCGTCGGCCTCAAGCACAACCGCGATCTCGGGATCGTCCCGCGCCTCGGGGTCTCGCTGGCGCGCTATGGCTTCGGCCGCCGGCCGTATGCGAGCCGGGTAGCGCTCGAGGCCGAGTACGCGAGCGATGCGGGCGGCTTCCGGATCGAAGCGACCGCGGACCAGCGCCTCGAAGGTACTCCGCTGCACTTCCTCGCGACCGCACGGATGGCCGACTACGAGGTCATCAGCTTCCACGGCCTCGGCAACGCCACCCCGGACTCCACCGAGACCTACTTCGACGTGCGGCAACGGCAGTGGCTGATCCATGCGGCCGTCGCGTGGTCACTGGGTCCCCGAAGCGACCTGTCCCTCGGGCCGGTGGTCCAGTACTCGGTCGCCGACAGCACGCCCGGACGCTTCCTTTCCGCCGCCCGGCCGTACGGCTTCCGGCGCTTCGGGCAGGCGGGCGTCCAGCTCCTCGTGCGCCAGGACACGCGCGACCAGACCCGAGACCCGCACGCCGGCCTGCTGGCCGAGCTGAGTGCCGGCGTCTTCCCCGCCGTATGGGATGTGACGCGTACCTTCGGCCAGATCGCGGGCGAAGCCACCGCGTACTTCACCTTCCCCATCCCGGCGCGCCCGACGCTGGTCCTGGGCGCCGGCGCGAAGAGGGTGTTCGGCCGCTATCCGTTCCACGAGGCGGCGTTCATCGGTGGCCGGAGCGTGCTGCGCAACCTGTCCGCAGAGCGCTATGCGGGGGATGCGTCGGCGTACGGGACCGCCGAGATTCGGGTCTCCGTGGCCACCTTCCCGTTCATCGTGCCGGTGAACGTGGGGATCTTCGGCGTGCTCGAGGCCGGCAGGGTCTGGGTGGACGGGGCTTCACCCGGCGGGTGGCACGGCGCGCGGGGCGTCGGATTCTGGGTCGGCATCATGGACCGGGCGTCCTCCGTCCGCGTGTGCTGGCAACCGGGCCCGGGCGAACGATGCTGACGCCGGCTTCCAAGGCCACTCGGGCTCCCGCGGCGGCGGGACGCGGGATCACGCGATCACCGATGATCGCACCGATGCGCACATCGTCTCGCTGGGCGTTCGCCCTGTCCCTGCTGGCCGTCGCCTGCACGCCCCCCGTCCAGCTGACTCCGCCACCTGCCACCGCAGCGGCCGCGGAGATCCGGCTGAGCGGCGCCTCGGTCCTGATCGGTGCCGGGGACATCGCGCGTTGCGACTCTCCGGGAGACGAGGCGACCGCCGAGCTCGTGGACAGCGTGTTGCGCGCCGACAGTGTCGCCAAGGTCCACGACGAGGTCTTCATCGCGGGCGACGACGCCATGCCGAACGGCACTGCGCGGAACTTCGCGTTGTGTTTTGGTCCCTCGTGGGGAGATCCCGCCAAGCTCATCATGAGGAACGTCCGTCCCGCGCTGGGCAATCATGACTACCTCTCCGCCGGGGCAGCCGCGTACTACCGGTACTTCGGGAGTCGCGCAGGGCCCGACCAGAGGGGCTACTACGGCTACGACATCGGGGCGTGGCACGCGATCGTGCTCAACAGCGAGATGGTGGTGGACTCCGGCGCCTTCACCGACGCCGAGCGGACGGCCCAGGAGGCCTGGCTCAGGCAGGAACTGGACACCCACCGCCAGAAGTGCACGGTGGCGTACTGGCACCATCCGAGGTTCAGCTCGGGCTGGCATGGTCCCTATGCCCAGCTCGGCCCCCTGTGGCGGATCCTGTACGGCGGGGGCGTGGACCTGATCCTCAATGGCCACGACCACGACTACGAGCGCTTCCTGCCGCAAACGCCCGAGGGCACGTTGGATACCGCGAGGGGCATGACGGAGGTGATCGTGGGCACCGGGGGCGACGTCCTGCGGGGATTCCGAAGCACGATCGCCCCGCACAGCGCCTTCCGCGTCCAGGGCCACTACGGCGTCTTGAAGCTCACGCTCGGCGGCGCTGAGTGGCGCTCCGCCTTCGTGGACACGCACGGCCGGACGTACGATGAGCAGGCAGGCCGATGTCACTAGGGGGGTGCTGGGGCGCGGGGATGCGGCCCCCCGGCCCGAGGGACATCAGGGCGGGAGGCGGGATCACGAATTCACCGAGGATCGCACCGATGCGCACATCGTCTCGCTGGGCGTTCGCCCTGTCCTTGCTGGCCTTCGCCTGCGCCCCCCCTGCCTTGACGCCCCCAACCGCCGCCGCTCCCGCGGCCGAGGTGGCACTGAGCGGCGCGTCGGTCCTGATCGGCGCCGGGGACATCGCACGCTGCGAATCGCACGGGGACGAGGCGACCGCCACGCTCGTGGACAGCGTGCTGCGCGCCGACAGTGCGGCCGGCGTCCACGACGAAGTGTTCACCGCCGGCGACAACGCCTACCCCGACGGGACCGCCCAGGACTTCGCCCTGTGCTTCGCGCCGTCCTGGGGCGACTCGGCCAAGCTCATCATGCGGCACATCCGCCCCTCGCCCGGCAATCACGAGCACCTCTCCGGCGGGACGTCTCCCTATTACCAGTTCTTCGGCAGTCGCGCCGGCGCGCCGACCAAGGGGTATTACAGCTACGACATCGGCTCGTGGCATGCCGTCGTGCTCAACAGCGAGATGATCGTGAACCCCGCCGCCTTCAGTGACGCGGACCGGACGGCTCAGGAGAACTGGCTGCGGCAGGATCTCTCGTCCCACACGCAGAGGTGCACGGTGGCGTACTGGCACAATCCGCGGTTCACGTCGGGCTGGCACGGCAATGACAGCCGGCTGCAGACCTTCTGGAGGATCCTCTACGCCGGCGGTGCCGACCTGGTCCTCAACGGCCACGACCACGACTACGAACGCTTCCGGCCGCAGGCACCGGACGGGGCGCTGGACACCCTGCGGGGCGTCGTCGAGATCGTGGTGGGGACCGGCGGCGGCGAGCTGCGCCGCTTCCAGACCACGATCGACCCCGAGCCCCACAGCGCCTACCGCCTCGAGGGCCATTACGGCGTCCTGAAGCTCACGCTGGGCGGCGCGGAATGGCGCTCCGCATTCCTGGGCACGGACGGCCGGGTCTACGACGAGGCCGCAGGACGGTGCCACTAGAGGGCGCGAGCCACCCTCGCAACGACTTGTCCCGCAGTCGCGTGCGTCGTATCGTTTCACGCTCTTGCGCCGCCGGCATCTGACGGGCCGGGGCGGCGACCGCCGGATTCGCGCGTGCGAGGGGGGAGGGTTGCGCCGACGCTGCACATCGCGCTGATCGAACCGCAGATCCCGCCCAACACCGGGAACATCGCCCGGCTGTGCGTGGCGACGGAATCCTCGCTGCACCTCATCGAGCCGCTCGGGTTCTCCCTGGACGACGCCGAACTGGCGCGGTCGTCCATCCACTGGTTCGACGACGTGGACCTGTGGGTGCACAAGGGCTGGCGCTACTTCCGTGAGGCGGTGGATCGCGACCGGTGCTACTACTTCTCCGCCAAGGCCACCCGGTCCTTCTGGGAGGCGGAGGTCCCGGACGGCGGCTGCCTGGTGTTCGGCAACGAGACGACGGGGATGCCCGACCGGATCCTCGAGAAGCATCCCGATCGCTGCTACCGGATCCCCATGCACGGTCCGGTGCGCAACCTCAATCTGGCCACGGCCGCAGGGATCGTGCTGTATGACGCGCTGCGGAAGCTTGGTTACAGTTCCGACGTCGGGATCGCGAGCCGTTGACCCGGGTCGGGCCCTGACCCCAACGCCGCCGTCCCGACCCCCGAACCCTGACCCCTGACTCGGCAACCGGAGCAACACCCGTGAACAAGATCACCGTCGTCGGCGCCGGCAACGTGGGAGCCACCACGGCCCAGCGCCTGGCGGAGAAGGAACTGGCCCGCGAGATCGTCCTCGTGGACATCGTGGACGGTGTGCCGCAGGGGAAGGGCCTCGACCAGTGGGAGTCGGCACCCATCGAGGGCTTCGACTCGCGGATCACCGGCAGCAACGGGTACGGCGCCGCGGAGGGCTCGGAGCTCTTCATCGTCACCGCCGGGATCGCGCGGAAGCCGGGGATGAGCCGCGAGGACCTGCTCCGCACCAACGTGGACATCGTGAAGTCGGTGGGCCTGGAGATCAAGAAGTGCAGCCCGAAGGCCATCGTGATCGTGGTGTCCAACCCGCTCGACACGATGTGCTACGTGATGAAGGAGACCCTCGGCGCGTCGCGGGAGCGGGTGCTCGGGATGGCGGGGGTGCTCGATACGGCGCGCTACCGGTCGTTCCTCGCGCAGGCGCTCGACGTCAGCGTGGAGGATATCCAGGCGATGGTCCTCGGCGGGCACGGCGATACGATGGTCCCGCTGGTGTCGTACACGACGGTCGCCGGGATCCCGATCACGCAGCTGATGGACGCCGACGAGATCGAGAAGCATGTCCAGCGGGCGCGGTCGGGCGGGGCGGAGATCGTGGCCTTCCTCAAGACGGGGTCCGCGTACTACGCGCCGTCAGCCGCCGCGGTGCAGATGGCCGAGGCGATCGTGAAGGACAAGAAGCGCATCCTGCCGTGCTCGGCCTGGCTGGAGGGGGAGTACGGGATGAAGGGCGTCTTCCTCGGGGTGCCGTGCAAGCTCGGCGCGCGGGGGCTCGAGCAGATCATCGAGATCGACATGAACCCGACCGAGCGCGCGGCGCTGGCCAAGTCGGCGGACGCGGTGCGGGAGACGCAGGAGATGGTGAGACTCTAGCTGCCCGGAGCCAGACGCTCAGACGCCCAGGACCAGAAGTCAGGTCCCAGACGCCACGACGCCAAGGGGAGCGATGCCTGCCTTCCCTTGGCGTCTTGGCGTCTGTCAACTGGTGACTGGGCTCACGCCCCTCCGCTGTCGCCGAGCCGCGCGGCACGCCGGCCCACGGTGAGGCTGGCCATCACGTAGTCGGCGTTCATCCGTCCGATCGTCTCGACGGTGATCCCCTTGGGGCACGCCGCCTCGCACTCCTCGTGATTGGTGCAGCTGCCGAACGCCTCGGCGTCCATCTGCGCGATCATCGCCCGCACCCGGTCGAAGCGCTCCGGCTGGCCCTGCGGCAGGAGGCCCAGGTGCGAGACCTTCGCCGCCGTGAAGAGCATCGCCGAGGCGTTGGGGCAGGCGGCCACGCAGGCGCCGCAGCCGATGCAGGCGGCGGCGTCCATCGAGAGTTCGGCGAGGACCTTGCGGACGGGGATGGCGTTGGCGTCGGGCGCCGACCCGATCGGCGCGGAGATGAAGCCGCCGGCCGCGATGATCCGGTCGAGGGCGCCGCGGTCCACGATGAGGTCCTTGAGGACCGGAAAGGCCTTGGCGCGCCACGGCTCGATGGTGATCGCGTCGCCGTCGGCGAAGCTCCGCATGTGCAGCTGGCAGGCGGTGGTCCGCTCCCGGGGGCCGTGGGGCCGCCCGTTGACCACCACGCCACAGGTGCCGCAGATCCCCTCGCGGCAGTCGTGGTCGAAGGCGATGGGGTCCTCGCCCCCCTCGATGAGGCGCTCGTTCACGACGTCGAGCATCTCGAGGAAGGACATGTCGGGGCTGATGTCGTGGGCTTCGTACGTGACGAAGCGGCCCGGGGTCCGCGCGTTCTGCTGGCGCCAGACGTGCAGGGTCAGGTTCATCACTTGTAGCTCCGGGTCGCCAGGTGGACGTTCTCGTAGGTGAGCGCTTCCTGGTGGCGCACCGGCGTGGCGGCGTCGCCCTGGTACTCCCACACCGCGACGTGGGCGAAGCGCTTGTCGTCGCGCAGGGCCTCGCCGTCGGGCGTCTGGTGCTCCTCGCGGAAATGGCAGCCGCACGACTCGTCGCGCGCCAGCGCGTCGCGGATGATCAGCTCCCCCAACTCCAGGAAGTCGGCCACGCGGCCGGCCATCTCGAGCGACTGGTTGATCTCCTCGCCCGAGCCGGGGACCGTGACGTTGCGCCAGAACTCCTCCCGCAGCGGCGGGATCTTGGCGAGGCCGGCCTTGAGGTCCGCGGCGTTGCGGGCCATGCCGCAGTGCTCCCACATGATCCGGCCGAGGGCGCGGTGGAAGGACGTCACCGTGCGCTTGCCCTTGATCGCGAGGAGCCGTTGCACCCTCGCCGTCACTGCGGCTTCCGCCGCGCGGACGTCGGGATGGTCGGCCGGCACCGGCTGCTGCGGGGTGCGGGCGAGGTAGTTGCCGAGGGTGTAGGGGATGACGAAGTAGCCGTCGGCGAGCCCCTGCATCAGCGCGCTCGCGCCCAGCCGGTTGGCGCCGTGGTCGGAGAAGTTCGCCTCGCCCAACACGAAGAGGCCGGGGATCGTGCTCTGGAGGTTGTAGTCCACCCACAGTCCGCCCATGGTGTAGTGGCTGGCCGGGAAGATCCGCATCGGGACGGTGTACGGGTCCTCGGCGGTGATCCGCTCGTACATCTCGAAGAGGTTGCCGTACTTCTCGCGGATGGTGCTCTCCCCGAGGCGGCCGATGGACTCCGCGAAGTCGAGGTAGACGCCGAGCCCGGTGGGCCCGACGCCGCGCCCCTCGTCACAGACCTGCTTCGCCGCGCGGGAGGAGATGTCGCGCGGCGCGAGGTTCCCGTAGCTCGGGTACTTCCGCTCCAGGTAGTAGTCCCGCTCGTCCTCGGGGATCTCGCCGGGGGCGCGCGTGTCGCCCTGCTTCTTGGGGACCCAGATCCGCCCGTCGTTGCGGAGCGACTCGCTCATCAGCGTGAGCTTGGATTGGTGCTCGCCCGTGACGGGGATGCAGGTGGGGTGGATCTGCGTGAAGCAGGGGTTGGCGAAGCCGGCCCCCTTCTGGTACGCCCGCCAGATCGCGGTCCCGTTGCACCCCTTCGCGTATGTGGACAGGAAGTAGACGTTGCCGTAGCCGCCGGTGGCGAGGCAGACGGCGTCGGCGAGATGGGTCTCGACCGCGCCGGTGACCATATCGCGGACCACCACGCCGCGCGCCCGCCCGTCGGCCACGACCAGCTCCAGCATCTCATGGCGCGTGAACATCGCCACCTGGCCGCGGCCGATCTGGCGCTCCAGCGCCTGGTAGGCGCCGAGGAGGAGCTGCTGACCTGTCTGCCCGCGAGCGTAGAAGGTGCGCGAGACCTGCGCGCCGCCGAAGGAACGGTTGTCGAGGAGGCCACCGTACTCGCGGGCGAAGGGCACGCCGAGGGCGGCGCACTGGTCGATGATGTTGTTCGACACCTCGGCGAGGCGGTAGACGTTGGCCTCGCGGGCGCGGAAGTCGCCGCCCTTCACCGTGTCGTAGAAGAGCCGCCAGACGCTGTCGCCGTCGTTGTGGTAGTTCTTGGCGGCGTTGATGCCCCCCTGCGCGGCGATGGAGTGGGCGCGCCGGGGGCTGTCCTGGTAGCAGAAGCACTTCACGTAGTAGCCGAGCTCCGCCAGGCTGGCGGCGCCGCCCGCGCCGGCCAGTCCCGACCCGACCATGATCACGGAGTATTTCCGCTTGTTGGACGGGTTCACCAGCTTGTAGTCGAACTTGGTCTTCGACCACTGCTCCGCGAGCGGGCCCGAGGGGACCTTGGGGTCGAGGTTCACTTCACCACCCCCGTGAGGACCGCGATGGGGAACGAGATGTTGCCGAGCACGATGAGGAGCGCGAAGCCGTGCGCGAAGAGGCGGATGTACCGCTTGTAGCGCGGGTGCTGCAGGCCGAGGGTCTGGAAGAGGCTCCAGAGGCCGTGGTCGAGGTGCAGGCCGAGCACGATCATCGCCGCGATGTAGATGGCCGAAGCGTACCACACCTGGAAGCCCGCGACGACGTTGTGGTACACGTCCCCTTCGCGGAAATCGGGGTGCGCGCTCCCGACCGTGAAATGCAGCAGGTGGTAGACGATGAACAGCGCCAGCAGCACGCCGCCCCAGCGGAGGGTCCGCGACGCGTACGTGGACTCCTTCGGCTCCCAGAGCCGGTACCCGTGCGGCCGCGCGGCCCAGCTGTCCAGGGTCAGCGTTGTCGCCATCCACGCGTGCAGGACGACGGCGGTGACCATCACCGCCCGGAACACCCAGATGCCGCCGCCGTGCAGGAAGGTGCGGAGGAAGACGGCGTAGTGGTTGAGGGCCTCGGGGCCCAGGTACAGCTGCATGTTCCCGATCATGTGGACGAACACGAACCCGATCATGATCACGCCGGTGACCGCCATGACCGCCTTGCGGCCCACGGTGGACCCGAGGAAGGTCGCATTCGCGCGCAACGCCACGGCACTCACGGTCATCGGATCACGGCTCCCTGCGGGGGTATGTCCTGAGGGCGGGATCGTCCTGCGGGCCTCTGCGAATATCGGCGATGCCTTGCGCCGGCGGCAAGGGCGTCCCTATGCTACGCACCACATGTCTACCGAACGCAAGATGATCATGGGCTGGGTGAAGGTCTGCGTCGCACCGGAGGTGTTCACCTCCCGCTACGACGAGCACCTGGCGCAGCGGGAGAAGACCTACCTGGCCGGCCTGCAGCGCTCCGGCGAGATCTTCCTCTCCGGCCCGCTGGCCGACGGGTCCGCGGGGCTCGTGGTCTACGACGTGCAGTCCCTCAAGGAGGCGGAGGTCCTCGTCGAGAACCAGCCGACCGTGCTGGCCGGCCTGCTCTCGGTGGACCTGCACGAGATGTTCGCCGTCACCTACGCCTGAGGGGAGCGGCGCCGCGGCCCGGTCCCGGGGGCGTGGCGCCGCGGCGCGTCTCGGCAAGGTGCGGAGCGTCGGCATCGTCGCCGGATTCGCAGCAATCTTCGCGCCGCGCCTTCCGGCGCAGGAGTGCGGGTCCATCCGCCCGGCGCGCGCCGCCGTGATCGGCACCGCGTACGTTACGAGCGAAGCGCTCCTCGTGGCCGTGCGTCCCGCCGACTGGTGGCCCGGGTCCCCCGGGCCGTTCCGCCTCAACTGGGTCAACGGCGGGGGCAGTCCCGCCGCAGGCCAGGACTACCTCCTCCACGTCACCGCGTCGTACCAGCTCTCGCAGGGCGCCGCGCTCGCGTGGCGCTGGGCCTGCGCGTCGCCGGGGGCCGCGGCGTGGCTGGGCGCCGCCACGGCGTTCGCCGCCGGGCTCCCCAAGAAGGTGGTGGACGGGTTCCATCCCGCGGGATTCGAGGCCTCGAAGAACCTCGCCAACGCCGTGGGAGCCGTGCTCCCCGCGGTGCACCAGCAGTGGCCGGCGACCCGGATGGTCGCGCTCAAGGCCTGGTACTGGCCCTCGGCGGAGTTCCGCGCCCACGCCGCGGGCGAGCCGCGGCTGCTGAGCGACTACGCCGGACAGCGCTACTACCTCAGCGTGAACCCCGCGCGGCGGCCGGGCGCCGTCGGGTGGCCGCGCTGGCTCGGCGTCGCGATCGGACACGGGAGCAGCGCCTGGGCCACCGCGCCCGTGCGGCACCAGTGGTACGCCACGCTCGACCTCGATCTGCGCGGCCTCCCCATCCGCTGGTCCTGGTGGCCGAAGGTGGCGGCGGTGCTCGACCAGGTCCATCTTCCCACTCCGGGCCTCCGGCTCGACGGAGGCCGATGGACCGTGGGGGTGTTCTGATGGATCAACCGAAGAAGCTGGTGGTGGTGGGCGATCGCGTCCTCGTCATTCCCGAGGAGGGGGAGGAGCGCTCGCGGGTGGGCCTCTACCTGCCGCAGACGGCGGTGGACGCGCTGGCGGTGCAGGGGGGCCGCATCGTGGCGACGGGTCCCGGCAACCCGGTGTCGGAGCCGACCGCGCTGGACGAGGAGCCGTGGAAGATCGGCGCCCGCGAGGGGGTGCGGTACATCCCGATGCAGGCCCGCCTCGGCGACTACGCCCTCTTCTTCCGCAAGGCGGCGGTCGAGATCACTTTCGAGGAGAAGAAGTACCTCGTGGTCCCGCAGGCCGCGATCCTCGTGCTGGTCCGGACCCCCAACCCCGAGAACGATGACTGAGACGCCGCGTCGCCACCTCGCCGCGGCCGGACTCCTCTGCGCCATGCTGACGGCGCTCGGAGGGATGCGGCGGGACATCGTCGGACGCTGAGGGGGAGCATCCGTCAGAACACACGAGGGGCGGGATCTCTCCCGCCCCTCGTCGCGTTCCCGAGACCGGAGGCGGCGGCCGCTAGAGCTTCGGGAGGGTGACGCCCTGCTGCTTCTGGTACTTCCCCTTCTTGTCGGCGTACGACTTCTCCGGGGGCTCCTCGCCGCCGAGGAAGAGCACCTGCGCAATCCCCTCCCCGGCGTAGATCCGGGCCGGCAGGGGCGTGGTGTTCGAGATCTCCAGCGTCACGAAGCCCTCCCACTCCGGCTCGAAGGGGGTGACGTTGGTGATGATGCCGCAGCGCGCGTACGTGGACTTGCCCACGCAGATGGTGATGACGTCGCGCGGAATCCGGAAGTACTCCACCGAGCGCGCCAGCGCGAACGAGTTCGGCGGGATGAGGCAGACGTCCCCCTCGAACTCGACGAACGAGCGCGGATCGAAGTGCTTCGGGTCCACGATGGCCGAGAGCGTGTTGGTGAAGATCTTGAACTCGCTCGCCACCCGCATGTCGTAGCCGTAGCTCGACACGCCGTAGGAGATGACCCCATCGCGGACCTGATCGTCGGCGAACGGTTCGATCATCCGGTGCTCGCGCGCCATTTTGCGAATCCATCGGTCGGATTTCACGCCCATCGCCGCCCCGGCGGAAGTGAGGTGCGGACAATATAAGCGCCTTTCTTGAAATGCGTTGCGGGCCCCGCTACTGTTCGGCGGCTACCCGGAAGCGCACGCTGCAGACAGGGATGTGCGGACGGCCGAGCCCCTGCGGTCGCCCCGACCCCGGAGAATCCGTGCTCGAATCGTACGTACCATTACTGATGTTGATGGTGCTGGTGATCGTCTCCGCCGCCGCGATGGTGGGGCTGTCGCATCTGTTCTCGGCCAGCCGTCCGACGGCGGTCAAGAGTCAGCCGTACGAGTCGGGGATCCCCCCCTTCGGCACGGCGCGCGAGCGCTTCGACGTGAAGTTCTACCTGGTCGCGGTGCTCTTCATCGTGTTCGACATCGAGGTGGTGTTCATGATGCCGTGGGCGGTGACGTTCCGGCAGCTGGACATCCTCGGCCTCGGGGTGCTGGGCGGTCTGCTCGAGATGGCCGCGTTCGTCGTCGTGCTAGTGGTCGGGTACGTGTACGTGTGGAAGAGGGGGGCGCTCGAGTGGACGTGAAGCCTGGGGCCGCGGCCGCGGG
>Ga0207932_1000730_pt1 | contig 11272 bp, 9 predicted proteins | sample NGESurdeep092012_FD_184480 | JGI IMG/M metagenome (GOLD analysis project Ga0207932, IMG submission 184480) | Arctic peat soil microbial communities from Barrow, Alaska - NGEE Surface sample 415-2 deep-092012 (SPAdes) | ecosystem: Environmental > Terrestrial > Soil > Wetlands > Peat ...
GTGCGCGCCATTGACTGGAACGTCACTGCGCGGATGAACCATCCGTTCATCAAAAAGTTCGTCGAGGAACGCGAGCTGACGCTCATGCTGGTCGTGGACGTGAGCGGCTCCGGCTTGTTTGGCTCGCGCGCGCAATCCAAACGCGAACTCGCCGCCGAGATTGCCTCCGTGCTCGCCTTCTCCGCCATCCGCAACAATGACAAGGTTGGCCTGTTGCTGTTCAGCGATGAAGTCGAGAAATTCATTCCGCCGCGCAAAGGCCGCAGCCATGTCCTGCGCGTCATCCGCGAAGTCTTGTTTTTCGAACCGAAGCGGCGCGGAACGGATTTGGTTCACGCGCTCGAATTCATGGGTCGCGTTTTGCCGCATCGCGCCATCGCCGTCGTTATTTCGGATTTTATCACGCCGCTGCAACGTGCTTCCGGCATCCTGCCGGAAGGTCAAACTCAAATCAGTTCTGCCGGCAGGATGCCGGCAGCACGTTCACAAAACCCCTTGCCGCCCGAACTCCAAACCGCATTGCGGATTGCGAATCGCCGGCATGATGTCGTCGCCGTGCAAATCACGGACCGCTACGAACTCGAATTGCCTGCGCTTGGCCGTCTGATTTTGGAAGACGCCGAGACGGGCGAAATTGTGGAACTCAACACGGGCCACGCCAGCAGCCGCGACGCCTTTGCGTTGCGGCAGGAAAAACAGCGTAATGATCTCGCGCGCCAGTTTCGCTCGTCGGGTGTGGATGCAATTCAACTCCGCACGGACGAACCTTACTCGGCGGCCTTGGGCAAATTTTTTGAAAACCGGGAAAAGCGGAGGCTGCGGGGATGAAATTTGCGAAAGAAACAGCGTTGAACGACCGCCCTCACCCTGACCCTCTCCCCCGGGGAGAGGGAACAGCAACCGTACGGTTTGCTTTGTGCCGGAAGTCGTCCGGCAAATCCAGTCGCAGGTTATTTTATGAGACGGCGAACGATTCCCCCTCTCCTGGGGGAGAGGGCCGGGGTGAGGGCGAGCGTAGCCACTGACTCATGATTACGAATGCAACAGCCCAAACCGCCGCCGCGAATGCCAACGACATCCGCGACATCAAGCCGCCGGTGGAAATTCCGAGCGGCTGGGAATGGCTTTGGTGGACGCTCGGCACGCTGGCCGTCGTGGCGTTGTTGTTCGCAGCTTGGCGTTACTGGCAGAAACGGCGGTCGCAAATTCCGGTCGAGCCGCCGGTGCCGGCCCACGTTCGCGCAAAACAAAAATTGCAGGAGGCGCTGGCACTGATTACCCGGCCGGAACCGTTTTGCGTTTTGGTTTCCGACACGATTCGCATTTACCTTGAAGAGCGGTTCAACTTCCGCGCGCCGGAGCGGACGACCGAGGAATTTTTGCACGAGTTGCAGGGCACGGATTTGTTGTCGGCGGAACAAAAGGGAAAGCTCGGCGAATTTCTGGAGCGCTGCGACCTCGTGAAATTCGCCAGATACGAACCGGGCGAACCGGAACTACGAGACCTGCATGGTTCGGCCTTGCGGTTGATTGAAGAAACTGAGCCACGCATCGAAACCCCAGACGCCAGACGCCAGACGCCAGACGCCAAATGACCTTCGCCCATCCATATTTTCTGCTGCTGCTGCTGCTGCTGCCGCTGCTGGCATGGCTGAAGGGCCGGCGCGGCCAGCCGCCCGCGTTTCTTTATTCGTCGGTGCAATTGGTGGAAGGATTGACGCGGGCGCGGCGTTCGCGCGCCGGCGCATTTTTGGCGGCGCTGCGCTGGCTGGTGCTGGCGTTGTTCATTGTGGCGCTGGCACAACCACGTTTGATGAAAAGCCAGACGAACGTCAAGGCCAGCGGCGTGGACATCGTCGTCGCGCTCGATTTGTCGGGCAGCATGATTTCGGAGGATTTCGTCGTGCGCGGCCAGCGCGTGAATCGTTTCAACATGGCCCGCGCGGTTTTGAAACAGTTCATTGACCAGCGACCGAACGATCGCATCGGGTTGGTGGTCTTCGCGGTGCAGGCGTTCATCGCCACGCCCTTGACGCTCGACCATGATTTTTTGCAGGAAAATCTGGACCGGCTTGAAATTGGCACGATCCACGCCGATCAGACCGCCATTGGCGATGCGTTGAGCACGGCGTTGAACCGCCTGCGCGAATTGAAGTCGAAAAGCAAAATCGTGATTTTGATGACCGACGGCCAGAACAACGCGGGCAAAGTGGACCCGCTTACGGCGGCGGAAGCGGCGCAGGCGCTCGGAGCAAAAGTTTACACCATCGGCATTGGGACGCGCGGCCTGGCGCCGATGCCGGTGTTTATGAACGGGCAAAAAGTCGGTTATCGGCAAATGCCGGTGGACATTGACGAGAACACGCTCCAAAAAATCGCGGACAAAACCGGCGGCAAATACTATCGCGCCGACAACGCGGAACGGTTCCAGCAAATTTACGCGGAAATTGACAAACTCGAAAAGACCGAGGCAATCATCAACAAATTCACCCAATTCGACGAGCTGTTCCCTTGGTTCGTGTCGTGCGGTTTGGCGCTGCTGCTGGCCGAAGTGGCGCTGGGACAGACGGTGTTTCGGAGGTTGCCATGAAACGATTGCCGGTGAACATGCCGTCAGGTTTTGGAGTGCGCCAGTCCTCTGGCGCTTTTCATGCGCGTAAAATATTTCAAAGCGGCAGAGGGCTGCCGCAGTCCAAGACGCTGTCGCGCCAAGCGGATGCCCCAAGATTTTTCGCATGACATTTGAGCATCTACAAATTCTTTGGCTGTTGCTGGTGTTGCCGCCGGCGCTGGCGCTGTTTTTCTGGCAGGCGGCGCGCGCGCGGCGGAAATTGCTAGAGCAGTTCATTCAAGCGCGATTGCTTTCGACATTGACCGTCGGCATTTCTCCGGCGCGAAAAAAAATCCAGTTCGGTTGTCTGGTGTTCGCAGTTGCATTGTTGGTTGTCACGCTGGCAAGGCCGCAACGCGGATTTGATTTGCAGGAAGTCGAGCAACGCGGATTGGACATCGTTGTGGCGGTGGACACTTCCAAGAGCATGCTGGCGACCGACATCGCGCCGAACCGCCTCACGCGTGCCAGACTCGCCGCTTTGGAATTGATGCAAAAAGCCGGCACGGACCGGATGGGGCTGGTCGCGTTCGCCGGGGACGCATTTTTGGAATGTCCGCTGACGATTGACAACACGGCGTTTCAACAGTGCGTGCAGGCGCTGGATGTGAATACGATTCCGCAGGGTGGCACGGCCATTGCCGCCGCCATAAAAACCGCGCTGACCGCGTTCAAGGAAGGCAACCATCACAAGGTGCTCGTGCTGTTCACCGACGGCGAGGACAACGACACCGGTGCGCTCGAAGCGGCGCAGGACGCGGCGAAGGCCGGCCTGAAAATTTTTACCGTCGGCATCGGCACGGACAAGGGCGAACTGGTGCGCGTTGCCGCAGCGAACGGCAATTCGGATTATGTCCGCGACGAGCAGGGCAATGTCGTGAAGTCGCACCTCAACGAAGCGTTGCTCCAGCAAATCGCCGGCGCGACGGGCGGTTTTTATCTGCCGTTGCGCGGGGCCAACACGATAGACACGCTTTACGAACGCGGTCTCGCGCCCCTGCCGAAATCGGAAGGCAAGGAACGGCTGGTGCGGCGTTATCACGAGCAATTTCACTGGCCGCTGGCGTTAGCGATGCTGTTGCTGCTGGCGGAAATGTTTTTGCCGGAGCGCCGGTCCCTGCCGCGCCGAAGCTTCCGAGCGAAGGCTGGTCCGACCCGGCGTGAGCCGAATGGCGGATTAAAACGAGCCGGGCCGGAGGCCGGCGTTCCGGTCGCAACGCTGGTGGCATTGCTGGGGTTGGCTGTTTGCGGAAACGCGTCCGCTTCGCCGTCGAGCGCGTTGCGCGAATTCAACGCGGGTCAATACGATGACTCTCTGAAAGAATATCAGCGGCTGGCGCAAATCAACACGAACGACCTGCGTCTGGTCTTCAACGCGGGCGTGGCGGCTTACCGTGCCACCAATTATGATGAGGCGTTGAAGAATTTCAAAATGGTGACGATAGCCCCGGATTTGAAGTTGCAGCAGCGGGCGTATTACAATTTGGGGAACACGCAATACCAGATCGGGATTGGCATGGCTGGGGAAGAATTAGATTCCATTGATGCTGTTCAGAAAATTTGGGAGGCTGCAACCAACAGTTATAGCCGTGCTGTTGAACTGGATAAAAACGATGCCGATGCCATGAATAATCTGGTGGTCATGATGAAAAAGGTGGATCAAATCGTCCAATTCCGCAAGCTGGCACGCCAGGCAAAAGAAGCGGCGGATGAAGCCACGCGTAACCGAAATTATCACCACGCATTGGAAATAATGAGCGAGCTTTTCCAAAAAAATCCCACTGCGAAACAATTTGAAGAGTTCACCAAAAAATTGAATGACATTGATAAAATTGTTACTCCCAGTCAGTTTTAGCCTGCTGCTGTTGTCATGGCAGCACGCTCGCGCGCAACTCACGCCCGCCGATGATTTTTTTCATCGCGGCGCGCAGTTCTACATTTCCAACAACATTCCCGAGGCCAAGAAAGCGGTGGAAGACGGGCTGAAATTAAATCCTGAAGACGAAAAATTGAAAAAACTGGATGAATTGCTCAAACGACAGAGCCAGCAGCAGTCCCAGCAAAAGCAGCCATCGCAATCGCAAGAGAATTCGGAACAGAATCAGAAGCAACAACAACAGCAGTCCGGGCAAAACCAGTCGCAACAACAGTCGCAGCAGAAACAGCAGCAACAACAAAATCAGCCGGCGCAAAATCAATCGGGCCAGCAGAATGACAAACAACCGCAGGAACAGCAGCAGCAGGAAAAATCGGCCGGCAGGCAATCCGACGAAAAACGGGATGGCCAGACTGGACAGTCCCAGGCATTGAAGGCCCAGGAAATGACGCCGGAAGAGGCGCAACGGCTGTTGGACGCGCAAAAAGGCGATGAGCAATTTCTCCAATTAAAACCAAAAAATCCGCCGGAAAGCCAAAATAGACCAATAAAGGACTGGTGATTAGAATTGATAATCACAGCAAGTAGTTGATTTTCAATGTGTTGGAAGTTTGTCCCGACGACGGTTTCTTCTTGAGTTTTGGCAAAAAGGAGCTAACATGAAACCGCGTCGGTCTTCTGGTGTGGGCGCTCTCCCGAAGTTCAATGGGTGAGTGCACATTTTTGGACCGAACCGGCGCAGGTCGTTTGGCGGAGCGCATTTGCGAGTTTTTCTGAACCAAATGAGCCGCCGCAGGTCTTATTATTATTTATGCTGAAGAGAAAAAGAAAGGCGCGGGGCAGCGGGGCGCGCAAACATCGAAGTGGCAGCCGACGAAGCGCCGGAGTGAAACCGGCGCCGATGCGCCGGCGCTTTGTCATTTCCAATGCGCGAAAGGACGCCTCAAAGCCGCATAAAACCAATCCGCAGGCAACGAGCGCAATTATTTCCAGGGAAAAATCGCCGCAGAAAACGTCACAGAATGGCCATGCGACCGCCGCGGCTTCGGCGCCCGTTCAATCGACCGTGGATCTGACCGAGACGGTCCGGACGCTCCTGCATCTCGCGCAGGAGCATGGCTACATCACCTACGATGACGTCAATGACGTTTTGCCGGACAATCTCAGTCCCGAAGACCTTGACGGGCTGTTGACCAAGCTGCGGAGTCTGGACGTGGAAATCGTCATGGATCAGGCCGAGGCCGACCGCGCGGCCAAGCCGGCCGAGCCGGCACAGCCGGCGGAGGAGGATGAGGACGCGCGCCTGGAAATTCTCGACGACCCGGTCCGGATGTACATGAACCAGATGGGCAAGGTGCCTTTGCTCACGCGCGAACAGGAAGTGGAGATTTGCAAGCGCATCGAGGAGGCCGAACTGGAGATGAAGCGCATTGTGTACATCCTCGGTTTCACCGCGAAGGAACACATTGCCATCGCGGAAAAATTATTGTCCGAGCCGCCGAAGGAACGCTTCGACCGTGTGATCGTGGACAAGAAGATCGCCAATCGCGAAGGCCATTTGCGCGAATTGCGCAAGCTCATCAAAAAGATCCATGCCTTCGATCAAAAGGTGGACGCGAAGTATTTCATGTGGCAGAAGGCTTTGCAAAAGGGCCGCAAGGAAAAATTGCAGCGCGAGTTGAAGAAATTCAGCTTCAAGTTGCAGGAAATCTTCACGAGATTTTTTTACAAACAAAAGGTCGTCGAGGAAATGATCGTCGTGGCCGGCAACGTCCACGAAAAATTCCAGGCCAGCCTTCGTCACATCCAGGAACTCGAGGCGCTGCGCACGACCGCCGAGCGCCGCGCGACGATTGAGGCCGAACGCGCCAAAATCCAGACGCTCGAACAATTTGTGCGGATGCCGCGCGACGTTTTTTTCAAGACGTTCAGCGATTTGCGGGCCGCCGCCGAGCGCGGATTGAAAGCCAAGACGCACATGGCCGAGGCCAACCTGCGCCTCGTCGTTTCCGTCGCCAAAAAATACACGAACCGCGGCCAGTCGTTCCTCGATTTGATCCAGGAAGGCAACATTGGTTTGATGAAGGGCGTCGAGAAATTCGAGTATCGCCGCGGCTACAAATTTTCCACCTACGCCATCTGGTGGATTCGCCAGGCCATCACGCGTTCGATTGCCGACCAGGCGCGCACCATCCGCATCCCGGTGCACATGATTGAAATCATGAACAAACTCTGGCGCGCGCAAAAACAGCTCACGCAGGAACTGGGCCGCGAGCCGACGCCGGAGGAGCTGGCTGACGAAATGCACATGCCGGTGTCGCGCATCCACGCGCTGCTCAAGATGGCGCAGCAACCCGTTTCGCTCCACGCGCCCGTCGGTGACGACGGCGACGTGAGCGTCGGCGATTTCATCGAGGACAAGACGGCTGAAAATCCGTCGGAAGTGACCAGCTACAGCCTGCTCCGTGAAAAATTGAGCGACGTGCTGACGACGTTGACCGAGCGCGAACGCAAGATTCTCGAAATGCGTTTCGGTTTGCTCGATGGCTACGAGCGCACGCTCGAAGAAATCGGCAAGATGTATAACGTCACGCGCGAGCGCATCCGCCAGATCGAAGCCAAGGCGCTGCGCAAATTGCGCCACCCGACGCGCGTGCGCCATCTGCAAGGGTTCCTCGAAATCGCCGAGCCGGCATAAGCAGGGCTTTGATCACACCTGAATCGGCAGGATGAGCATCGGCCAGCCGTGTTGATACAGCCGCCGTTGCAGTCCAAACACGGTATGGTTGTGCAGCCAGCGCGTCAGCAGGTTTTCGTCCTGGAACACCAGTTGTCCGGCGAAAAACTGCGCCTGCGGAAAGCGTTGCGCCACGGTCTCGCACAACTTCGCCGCCTCGTCCACCACGTCCGTGCCCAGCGCGAAATGCGCTTCGGCACAAAAACCCTGCTGGCGCATGTAGGCAACGTAGCGTTCCACTTCGAGCCGCGAATGTTCGCGAAGATTGTCCATTTCCGCCGCGCCTTTGAAAGTGCCTGCGTCCACCACGCCGACCTGGAGGAAAACGAAATTCTGATAAACTTTCGGAAACATCCGGACCACGGCCAGCAACGTGTGCAGGCCAAGGCCATTGAAACCATTGACCAGAAACACCGCCGTGCGGGCGTTCGGATTGCAGGGGGCGGCGGGTGCGTCGGTGCTTGTAATTTGGGCCGCGTCAATGCCGGCGGCGGCGACGAGTTCGTTGAGCCGCTGCAATTGACGTTGGGTTTGCTTGTAATGGCGTTTCACCCAAAACGCCGCGGCAACCAGAATCCCCGTGACGAACAGCGTTACCCAGCCGCCTTCGGAAAATTTCACAACGCAGAGTGAAATCAGAATGCCGCTGGTCAGCAACAGACCGAAGCCGTTCACACAAAGTTTTCTTTTCCAGGTCGGCATGTTCGCGCGTTCCAGCCACCAGTGCCGCACCATGCCGAGTTGCGACAGGGTGAAGGTGATGAAGACGTTGATGCTGTAAAGCACGACCAGCACGCCCACCTTCGCGTGGGTGCAGAGCACCATGGCCAGCGCCGCCGCGCCCATCAGCAGGATGCCATTTTCGGTCACGAGCCGGTCGCTGAGCGCGGCGAAGCGCGTGGGCATCCAGCGGTCCACCGCCATGTTCCCCAGTATCCGCGGCCCGCCAAGAAATCCGGTTTGCGCGGCGATGAACAGCAATGCCGCCGAGGATGCGAGCGCGGCGACCACGAAAATTTTTGCCGCGGTTGCCGGCCAGGCCGCGGTCATTCGCTCAAACAAAACCGCGTTCAGCGTTTTGCCGTCCACGTGCTCGACGTGATACAGCAAATACACCAGCAGCAACCCGCCGACGACAAACGAGAGCGACGTGCTCATGTAAACCATCGTGCGTTTGCCGGTTTGCACACGCGGTTCGCGCAACGCGCCCAGGCCGTTGCTCACCGCCTCGATGCCGGTGTAAGTGCCCGCGCCGAGACTGTAAGCCCGCAGAATCACCACCAGGATTCCCCACCAACCGATTTGCGACGAGGTCGCCTGCACGTCGGATATGACTCCATTGGCGATGCCCGGCAATTCGCCCGCGTGCGACGCGATGCCATAAACAATCGCGAAGGTGTAAGTCAGGACGAACAAAAAGAACACCGGCACCCACAACAACACCGATTCCTTGACCCCGCGCAGGTTCAGCAGCGTGAGAAAAATAATGCCGCCGGCGGCGAACGCGGTTTTGTAGGCAAACCAATTCGCCGGCAACATGCTGAACAGCGCGTCCGTGCCGCTCGCAACGCTGAGGGCGATGGTCAGCACATAATCGCCAATCAAGGCGCAACCGGACACCACGCCCGCCGTCGGCGACAACAATTTGCTTGCGACCAGATAACCGCCGCCGCCGGTGGGAAAAGCCTCGATGATTTGCGAATAACTCGTGCAGATGACGACAATCGTCAACATCGTTGCGATGGCGACGAACAGGCTCAAAAACGTGTGACCCTTCAATGCCAGAAACGCCGCCTCCGGGCCGTAGCACGATGACGACAGTCCGTCCGCGCCCAAGCCGACCCATGCGAACAACGCAATCAGCGAAGTTTGGTGGAACAGACTTTTGTCGGAAAGATTCAGCGCGCGGCCGAACACCACGTTTTTCGCCATGACAAACCATTCACGCAAATTCATAAACGTTGCTGCAAACCCATCATTACCCAACCGAGTTTTGCCGGAGGTTGCGTCACAAGGGCTTTATTTACGCATAAACAATACAGATTTACAGCTAAAAACCACGGGGCGGTCCTGGGAGCGCCGACGTCTCGTCGGCAGATGGAACTACCTGTCGTTATGTGGTTGATATGAGCCGGCGGGACCCGTCCTCCGTAGTGAGTTGTAACTGGTGTTATTCTTGCGGGAGAAATTCGCAAATCTCGTAATTTTTGCCCTGAATCAATCGAACCGCTTATTTGCGGACTGTGGAACGCCGGCTTCCAGCACGGCGCGATGGTGAAACAAACCTCAACGAGCCGTGCCGGAGGCCGGCGCTCCCGGGAGGAGAAGAATGGCGGGAGGGGAATCAGGTTTTTTCAATCAGCCGGTAACCCACGCCCGGCTCGGTGATGAAATGTTCGGGTTGCGCGGGGTTGGCCTCCAGTTTCTCGCGCAAATGCGCGATGTGGACGCGCAGGTAATGCGTTTGCTCCACCGCCTTCGGCCCCCAGATTTCCGTCAGCAACTGGCGGTGCGTCAAAACCTTGCCGGCATGCGTCACGAACAATCGCAGCAGCGAATACTCGATTGGCGTGAGCTTGATTTCCTGGCCGTGCTTGCGGACGACGCGCGCGGACAAATCCACCTCCAGTTCGCCGCTGCGGAAAATCGCGTCCGCTCCCTGCGGCTGGACATGACGCAGCACGGCGCGGAGACGCGCGAGCAGTTCGGCGCTGTTGAACGGCTTCGTCACGTAATCGTCCGCGCCCGCGTCGAGCGCGGCCACCTTGTCGTCCTCGCGGTCGCGCACGCTCAGGATGATGACCGGCACGCGGCTCCATTCGCGCAGGCGCTTCAGCACTTCCATGCCTTCGAGATCGGGCAGGCCGAGATCGAGCAACACCGCGTCGGGCCGGCGTTGGGCGGCCTGGGCGATGCCGTCCGATCCGGTTGCGGCGTCGAAGACACGATAGCCGTTCGCCTCCAGCGTGACGCGCAGGAGACGGCGAATTTGCGGCTCGTCGTCCACGATCAACACCAGCGGTTTAATTGCGTCGCTCATTCTTTCTCTTCCAGCACCCGCGTATGATAACCAATGGCAGCCGCCCGGTAAAGCTGCACTGCCGCTGTCCCTGTCACGTGGATATCCGCCGCAATCCATCGAGAGTGGTTTCTTTTGAAAGAATGAATTTGAGAACATTGACTTTGTTGAACTCACACGTTTCAAGAACGCTGGCCAACACCAAGTACTCCTTCAATGAGCGTTCGGTATAACACCCGTCCGCGTTGCGCCGATACTTTGCGAATCTTTTGATCGCGTGCTCTGCGTTGTTGTTGTTCCACGGCACGCCATCGAAATCGAGGAACGTGAACATCTTCGGCCAGTATTTGAGGAATCGGTTGCGGTATTTTTCGACGAGTTCGGAATCGGGCTTCAGCGCCTCAATTGATGTCAGAAAGCGGTCCACCTCGCGTTTGTGCTTGGCCAAGTGGCGTCTTTTCAAACCATAGCAGTCGATGGTTTCTATGATGGGCCGCAGCAGTGCGCCAAAGCCTTGAGCGAGGACCTTGAACTGGTCGTTGAAAGGATTGTGAACCAGGTCGTCGTCTAATTCCCGGACCACGTGAACGAGGCACTTCTGCTGTGGGCAAGGCATTGAGTCGTAGCCGGTGAAGAAGTCTGAAACCAAAATCCCGGAAAACGCACCAAACATTTCAGTCAAGAATGAGGCCTCTCGCGATGGACGGTAGAAGAAATGCACCATGTCCATGGTTGTCACGACCCACACGTAGCCAGACTGGTCGCGCAGGTTGACAGTGGTTTCGTCGATGTGAACAACCGGGCTTTTCACGATCGCCTCGAGCAATTCGTTGTCGAGCGACAAGTAGCTAGCCGAGATGTAGCGCTTGAACCGATACAGTTGGGCGTTTTCCACACGCATGCTGAAAATGTGTTCCAAGCACTTCTGGACCTTCAGCATGTTCAAACCGGAAAAATACCCTTGCTCCGATGACGTTCGCGCTCCTTTGCACTCATGCTGGACAACAGGCTGAGGTCGTCTTTCTCGAC